>Ga0182746_1000026_pt1 | contig 317575 bp, 303 predicted proteins | sample eDN3rd30CBELigOP_FD_128881 | JGI IMG/M metagenome (GOLD analysis project Ga0182746, IMG submission 128881) | Enriched Organic Plus compost microbial communities from Emeryville, California, USA - eDNA 3rd pass 30_C BE-Lig OP (version 2) (version 2) ...
GCTCAACGTCACCGGCGATGTCGCCTTCACCCCCGGCTCCGTCTATCAGGTGGAAGTCGATGCCGCCGGCAACAGCGACCGCATCAACGCCACCGGCGCCGCCAACATCACCGGCGGCACCGTACAGGTCATCCCCTATGACGGCAATTATCAGCTGAGCACCGACTATACGATCCTCACTGCCGACGGCGGGGTGAACGGCGAGTTCGATGGGGTGGAAAGCACGTCGATCTTCCTCAATCCCGAACTGGCCTATGGCGACGATACGGTGACACTGACGCTGAACCGCAACAATGTGGCGTTCAGCAGCATTGCCACCACCCCCAACCAGCTTGGTGTCGCCGCCGCACTGGATGCCAGCCCGATGACCAGCGCACTCTTCCAGGCAGCGTCCTTCCAGAACGGTGCCGGTGCGCTTCAGGCGTTCGATGCGCTTTCGGGTGAACTCTATCCCAGCACGTCGACGATGCTGATCGATCAGGCACGGCACACCAACCAGCTTGCCCTCACCCGTCTTCGGCAGGCCAGCCTTGCCGACGACAGCCTTGCCGCCGATGGTACAGTCACGCAGACGGCGGGCGGGCGCACCGCCATCTGGGGCCAGGCGATCGGTTCGTGGAACAAGGTGGACAGCGACGGCAATGCCGGCCGGGTCAAGCAGGATCTGCTTGGCATGATCGCCGGTATCGACACCCATTTCGGTGCATGGCGGGTCGGCGCGGCCTTTGCCCATAACAAGGGCGATATCAGCGTCAATTCACGCGGCAGCACCGCCGATACGAAAAGCTCCACCGTCCTGGTCTATGCAGGCGGCGGCTGGGCAGGGCTGAAGGTGAATGTCGGCGCATCCTATGGTTGGGTCGATGTCGATGGCGATCGTTTCGTCAACTTCCCCGGCTTCTCCGATCGGACGAGCGGTAAATATGACGGCAAGATCGCATCGGCCTTCGGCGAATTGAGCTATGCCGCGCGCTTTGGCGGCTTCACCGCCGAACCGTTCGCCGGCGTCAACTATGTCCATCTGAAAACCGATGGCTTCACCGAAACCGGCGGCGCGGCGGCGCTTTCGGTGGCGCGTGAAAAGCGTGAGGTCACCTTCACCACCCTTGGCCTGCGTGTTGGCACCGATATGCCGGTCGGCAATGGCGCGGTCATCACGCCGCAGGTGTCGGCAGCATGGCAGCATGGCTTTGGCGATACCGAAGCCGATGGCCGCCACGTGCTGGGCACCGGTGCCGCCTTCGGTGTCCAGGGCCTGCCGATCGCAAAGGACAATCTGGCACTGGAAGCCGGGCTTCAGGCCAGCATCCTGCCCGGTGGCACGCTTGGCGTCTCCTATGTCGGCACCATCGCCAACGGCTGGAACGACCATGGTATCAAACTGGGCTTCTCGCTCAGCTTCTGATCCCCGACGGGGCGTTCGTCACGGACGCCCCATCCCTCGCCATGCCCTGCCAGCCATCGTGCCGGCGGGGCATTTTCCTTTATGCCCTCGGCAACGCCGTCTTTTTGATGGATCCATGGATTGGGGCTTGCCTGTATGTCGCCGTGCATCGATAGGCCATGGCGATGACGGCAGACACCAACAGACGCATTTTCAAAGGCATGTGGGGGGCAGAAGCAGCGGCAATGCTTGCCCTGTCGCTGCCGCTGATGTTCACCAATGTCGCACAGGCGCTGCTGCATACCACCGACATCGCGCTGCTGGGCAGGCTGGGACCTGATACTCTGGCGGCCAGCGCCCTTGGCCTCAACCTGTTCAACGCCTGCCTTGTCTTTGGCAGCGGGATGCTGGCGGGATCTTCCGCGATCATGGCGCGCGAGCTTGGCCGCAGGAAACATTCCGTGCGCGAGGTTCGCCGCACCGTACGTCAGGCGATGTGGACGGCGATCTGCATGGCCCTGCCCTGCTGGCTGCTGCTGTGGCAGGCCCAGCCATTGCTGTTGCTGCTTGGCCAATCGCCTCCGATCGTTGCGAAAGCGGCAGTGTTCATCCACGCGCTGCAATGGGGCCTGCTGCCCTGCTTCTTCTATATGGTGCTGCGATCTTTCGTGGCGGCATTGCAACGGCCGATCTGGTCGCTGCTGATCGGTGTCGCCGCTGTTCTTGCCAATGCGATCGTCACCTCCACACTGATTTTCGGCTGGCTCGGCCTGCCCGCCCTGGGCCTGCGGGGCGCGGGCATCGGCAGCGCCATCACCGATACGCTGATGTTCCTTGGCATGGCGCTGGTCGTCACCCGCCACCGCCATTTCCGCCGATACCGGCTGTTCGGCCGCTTCTGGCAGCCGGACTGGCGCCGCTTTCGCGAATTATGGGCGCTTGGCCTGCCGATCGGCGTCACACAGGCGATGGAAATGACGGTGTTCAGTTCCGCCGTGCTGCTGATGGGTCTGTTCGGTACGGCGGCGCTGGCCGCGCATACCATCGCCATACAGATTGCAACGCTGACCTTCATGGTGCCGCTTGGCCTGTCGCAGGCGGCGACGGTGCGGGTGGGGCTGGCGCTGGGCGGCCGCGATCCGGCCGCCATCACCCGCGCCGGCTGGACCGCCCTTGCCATGGGTGTGGGCTTCATGACGCTGATGGCGCTGCTGATGTGGTTTGCCCCGCATCTGCTGCTGCACGCCTTCATCGATCTGGGCGATCCTGCCAACCGCCCGGTCATTGCGCTTGCCACCTCCTTTCTGGCGGTCGCTGCGCTTTTCCAGATTTTCGACGGCGCACAGACAGTGGGTGCGGGCATGTTGCGCGGCCTGCAGGATACGCGCATGCCCATGCTTTATGCCGGCTTCGGTTACTGGATCGTCGGGCTGGGCAGTGGCGCGCTATTGGCCTTCCAGCTGGGCATGGGCGGCATCGGCATATGGGTGGGGCTTGCCATCGGCCTTGCCATCGTCAGCACATTGATGGTCACGCGGTGGATGCGGCGTGGCCGCCTTCGGCTGGTGCCGCAACGCGGCTGAACACCCACATCATTTCTCGTCGGGGTCATATTCCTGTTTCGACGGGCCATCGGATTCCCGACGGATGAAGCTGATCTTGCCCTGCGGTTCCAATATCGCCCATGCCACATCGTGCATGGTGCTGATACCGGCCAGCCGCATTTCCGACTCCACCTCGCGTCGGGTGATCCGGTCACGCCGCAGGTTCTTTTCCAGCAGCACGCCATCCCTGATGATGATGCGCGGTTCGCCGTCCAGCAGCTTTTCCAGCCGCGGAAACAGATAGGTCACCCAGCTGAGCACCAGCCCCCAGAAGGCAAAGGTGACGATGGCAAGCGTTGCGCCGCTGAGGCTGAAATCATTATGGGTGACGCCCTGCTGGATAAGATCACCCATCACGATCAGCACCACCAGTTCGAACGGGGTCATCTGCCCCAGCTCGCGCTTGCCCAGCAGCCGCAGCAGCACATAGAGCAGCACGAACATCACCGTGGCGCGAAGCACGATGTCCATCAGGGCCTCACCTTCATCTTCATGAGCTGTTCGACCAGCTTCTGCTTGCCGTCATAAACGCCGATGGTGCCGGCCGTGCCGCCGAACAGCGACGGATTGATCTGGAAATCCAGCTTTACCAGCAGCGGCTTTCCGGCTTCCGCCTTGCCATAGGAAAAGCGGAACGCCCCATCTTCAAATTTCTCGTCCGTAGCCTGCGGCACCATGGAGTTCATCGTCAGGTCGCGCCATAGCGACGGCGATATGGCAAGGGTAAGATCCTGCACGTCACGCAATGGGGTGATGGTGATACGTGCCTCGAAAAATTCGCCATTGCGGATGACGGTGGGCATGTTCACCACCAGCCGCGCCGCATCCCCATTCGTGGTTCTGGCAGCGTTATGGCCGCCGCCGAAGACGCCCAGCAACGCGGCACCGATCAGCCCGCACAGGATGATGAACGACAATGGGCTGGCATGTTTGCTCAACCCGCGCACCGGCCGCACGTGATCGTCGTGCAACCCGTCGGGCATCTTCATGACAACCTTCTCTTCTTGCGTCATCTGCTGTCTTGCACGCTCCCTGTTTCGTGGCCGGCACTGTTACGCAGCTGAACTAACCGAGCATCTTCAACTTCGATCCATGGGCTTGACCAACCAGGCGCTTGACCCAATTTACTTTCTATGCAAACTAACTACATGGTTCGTCAGCAGTTCACCATGGGCCTGCTTCCGCTTGCCCGGCAGTGGCGCAGGGCTGTGGATGCAGCCCTTGCTCCCATTGGCCTGTCGGAAGCACTGGCATGGCCGCTGATCACGCTTGAAGGCCATGGGGGCGGCCTGCGTCAGGTGGAACTGGCAGCGGCGCTGGACATTGGCGAGGCATCGCTGGTTCGCCTGCTTGCACGGCTGGAGGACATGCATCTTCTGGAACGTCGCAGCGACCCCGATGACGGGCGGGTTAAGCGCGTTCACCTGACGCCTGACGGGGCGGCAATGGTCGCCCATATCCATGAAGCGGCAGACAGGCTGCGCGCGATTGCCATGGCCGGCATCAGCGATGCGGAACTGGATCAATGCCTGCATGTTTTCAAACGGCTGCGCAGCGGCATAGACGCCGCAATTCCCGCGTTTGAACGGAACCGTGCGCGATGAACAAATGGGCGTCCCGCGCCGTCTTCTCGCTCAACAGTTTTGCAGCGGCGATGCTTGCGCTGCTCGTGGCGCTGGGCATGGGCCTGCCCCGCCCCTATTGGGCGATGCTGACCGTCTATGTCGTCAGCCAGCCTCTTGCCGGCACCGTGCGATCCAAGGCGCTTTACAGGCTTTTGGGCACGGCGGCAGGCGCGGCGATGACGGTCATCATGGTGCCAGCACTCAGCAATTCACCTGAAATATTGACGCTGGCGATGGCATTGTGGGTAGGCGTCTGCCTTGGCATCGCCCTGCTGGATCGAACGCCGCGAAGCTATTCCTTCATGCTTGCCGGCTATACCGCGGCACTTATCGGTTTTCCCAGCGTCAATGCACCGGCGGGCATATTCGATACCGCCATCGCGCGGGTCGAGGAAATCGGCCTGGGCATCACCGCCGCCACCTTCGTGCACAGCATCTTTCTGCCGCAAGGGCTGGGTGCGACGCTGCAAAGCCGCATCATCGCCTTTCTGCTGGATGCGCGTGGCTGGGTGGTCACTGCCTTGCGCGGGGAGCATGATCCATCGACCGCGCCTGCACTGCGGCTGGCGGCAGACCTGACCGAACTTCAGCAACTGGCGTCCCATCTGCCGTTCGATACGTCGCACTTCAGCAACATGGTGCGTGAAATCCGCGCCCTGTCCGAACGCATGGCCATGCTGCTACCGCTGGCCAGCGCTGTGGGCGACCGGCTTTCGCAATTGCGCGGCGAGGATCCCGCCGCCGCCGCCGGGCTGGAACCATTGCTGGCCGACTGCCGGGAATGGCTGGAGGCGGGTTTTGCCGGCACCCCCGCACAAGCGGACGCGCTGATCGCGCGCGCGAAGATTCTGGAGGCCGACGTACCGGCGGCGCCAAACTGGGCGCAATTGCTGCGTACCAGCCTGCTTGCACGACTTGCCGAAACCATCACCGTCAGCCGCGATTGCCGGCTGCTTACCCGGCATATCCAGTCGGGCGGGGCAAAGCGGGCGGAAGTGGAACCGCTGCTTGATCGCCGCCGATCGCCGCCCCTGCATCTCGATTATGGCATGGCGGCATGGTCCGGCCTTGCCGCTGCGATTGCGGTTCTGGCGATCTGCAGCTTCTGGATCGTCACAGGCTGGCAGGACGGCGCGACCGCCGCGATGATGACGGCGGTGTTCATGTGCTTCTTCGCGACAATGGACAACCCTGTACCGGCCATCAACAGCTTTGCCGCCTATACACTGCTGTCCATGCCGGTGTCGGCACTCTATCTGCTGGCGATCATGCCGGCGATTTCGGGCTTTCCGATGCTGATGCTGGCGCTGGCGCCGCTGCTGCTGATCGCCGGCTATTTTCAGGCATCGCCCCCTACGGCGCGGCAGGCACTGGCCTTTGTCATGGGTGTGTCGGGATCGCTGGCCATACAGGAAACGCTGACCACCGATTTCGCCAGCTTCATCAACGGATCGCTCGCCCAGCTGATCGGCGTTGCCACCGCCTCGGCAGTGACGGTGCTGATCCGCTCGGTCAGTGCCGATTTCGGCGCGCGGCGCATTCTGCGTCTTTCCTGGCGTGATCTGGCGCGGATCAGTGGAGCACCCCGCCCGCTGCCGCAGGCGGACTGGATAAGCCTGATGGTCGATCGCGTCGGGTTGCTGGCACCGCGTCTGCGTGCCGGCGCTGCGATGGATCTGGCAGTCACCGATGTGCTTGGCGAACTTCGTGTCGGCGTCAACGTGCTGGATCTGCAACGCCTGCGGCAAAGCGCGACACCCAATGGCAGAATGGTGATTGGCGGATTGCTGGATGCGCTGAAGCGTTATTTCACCGCCCGCGCCCGCCAGCGCGGCGATATCGGCCCGCCCTCCCCTTCGTTGTTGGCACGGCTTGACGATGCCATCGTCGTCGCCAGCGAGGCGGCTGGATCGCCCGCCCGCCGCCCGGGCCTGATCGCTTTGACCGGCCTTCGCCGCAACCTGTTCCCGCAGGCGCTGCCATTTGCCGGGGCTGCGCGATGAATGGCGAAACCAGCATCGGCGGCGTTTTCGTGCCGACATTGATGATCTGGTGCCTGCTGGCGATGTTCATCACCATATTGGTGCGCAGGCTCCTTCTCATCATCGGTTTCTATCGTTTCGTCTGGCATCAGGCGCTGTTCGATCTCGCGATGTTCGTCGTGATCTGGGGTGCGCTGGCCGCCAGCTTTTCCTCCACCGGCTTGGCTGCATGACCATGAATGACATTATCCGCCACGGCCTGCGCATCGGCGTGACCCTGATCCTTCTTGCCGCCGCGATCATCGCGGCACTGTGGATGTGGAACCATTATGAAGTGGAACCATGGACGCGCGACGGCCGTGTGCGGGCCGATGTGGTGCGGGTGGCGCCCGATGTGTCGGGCCTTGTCACCCAGGTGCTGGTGCAGGACAATCAGCGGGTGGTGAAGGGCCAGCCGCTGTTCATCGTCGATGCGCCCCGCTTCCGCCTTGCCGTGGCCGAAGCGCGGGCCAATGTCGCCGCCGCCCGCGCCACGCTGGCACAAGCCCGGAGGGAAGCGGCGCGCAACGTGGCGCTCGGCGATCTGGTATCGAAGGAGGAACGCGAACAGGGCAGCGCGCGTGTCGCCAGCGGTATCGCCGCACTGGAACAGGCACAGGCGGCCACCGATGTCGCTGCGCTGAACCTGAAGCGCACCACCGTTTCCGCATCGGTCAACGGCACCGTCACCAACCTTCAGCTGCGGCCGGGCGATTATGTCGCCGCCGGCAGCCAGGCGATGGCGCTGGTCGATGCCGATTCGCTCCATGTCGACGGCTATTTCGAGGAAACCAAGCTGCCGCGCATCCATATCGGTGATCCGGTGATCGTGAAGCTGATGGGAGAGCGGGAGGAATTGCGCGGCCGGGTGGAAAGCATCGCCGCCGGCATCGACGATCGGGACAGGACATCGTCCAGCAATCTCCTGCCGAGTGTGACGCCCACCTTCAACTGGGTACGGCTGGCGCAGCGCGTGCCGGTACGGATCAGGCTGGACCATGTGCCGGCCGATGTGCTGCTGATCGCCGGGCGCACGGCGACGGTGAAGGTGATCGACAATCATCCCCGCACCGCACAGCCAAAGCCGGTGCCGGCACGATGAAGCCGCTTCTTGCCTCGTTCGCAGCGCTGCTGCTTGCTGCCTGCGCAACCGTGGGACCGGAATATCACGGCCCCCACTCCGCCCTGCCCGATGCGCCGGCCGCCACCGGCAGATTCGCCTCACAGGCCCATGGTCCCTTTGTCGACCAGCCGGTGCCTGGCCAGTGGTGGAAGCTCTATGACGACCCCAGGCTTGACGCGCTGATAACCAGAGCGCTGGCCGCCAACACCGATCTGCGCGTTGCCGCCGCCAACATCGCCCGCGCCCGCGCCGTTCTGGCGGAAACACAGACCAGCCGGCAGGTGCAGACCGGCATCAGCGGCGGGGTTTCGCTGGACAGGCCTTCGGGCACGGGGGAGGCCTTGCCCGGTGATCTTGGCTATGACGCCGGGATCACTGCCAGCAAGGAGATAGACCTTGTCGGCCGCCTGCGCCGGCTGATCGAGGCGGCGGGCGCGGACGCCGATGCCGCACAGGCCGCCTATGACCTGTCGCGCATCACCGTGGCTGCCGATGTCGCCGGCGCCTATGCACAGATCTGCACCGCCGGTTATCAGCGCGCCGCGGCCCAGCGCAGCCTTGATCTTCAGGAACAAAGCCTTGCGCTGACCAACCGGCTGATCGCCGGCGGGCGTGGCACCGCGCTCGACCGCAGCCAGGCGGAGGCGCTGGTCGAACAGCTTCGTGCCGCCATCCCCGGTTTTGAAGCGGCCCGGCAGAACGCACTGTTCCGCCTTGCCGTGCTGCTTGGCCGTCCGCCGGCGGAATATCCGCGCGACCTGGCGAACTGCGACACCCCACCGCGTCTGTCCGCCCCCATTCCGGTGGGTAACGGCAATACACTGATCCGCCGCCGGCCCGACATTCGGGAGGCAGAACGCAATGTGGCTGCCGCCAGTGCGCGCATCGGCGTCGCCATTGCCGATCTCTACCCCCGCATCAGCCTGGGGGCAGGCCTGGGATCGACGGCGCCGCTTTCCAGCCTTGGCAGCGGCAGCAGTTTCAGTTTCAGCCTTGGGCCGCTGGTGTCATGGACCTTTCCGAACAGAAATGCGGTTCGCTCGCGCATCGTCCAGGCGCAGGCCAGCGAGCAGGCGGCAGTTGCGCAGTTCGACGGCACGGTGCTTTCGGCACTGCAACAGGTGGAAAGCGCGATGACCAGCTATGCGCGCGAGCTTGATCGCAACGCATCGCTCCGCCGTGCACGGGATCATGCGGCAACGGCGGCCGATCAGGCCCGGCGGCTCTATCGCTTCGGCCGCGCCAATGCCTTCACCGTGCTGGATGCCGAACGAACGCTTGCTTCCGCCGAAGCCGCGCTGGCGGCATCGGATGCGCTGCTGCCGGGCTATCAGATCAGCCTCTTCCTTGCCCTTGGCGGTGGTTGGGAGGGGCCGGCGCCAGCAAATCCGGCCTGAATATCGGCCACAGGGCTGTTGCCGACGTCCCTTTCGCGCGAATATGCTGGCGGCCGCATACCCACCCAGGGGAAGGATGATCATCGATGGCAGACGCCCAGGGCATGGATGCCGCCCATTTGCCGGCGGCACAGCCGGCCATCCGCCGTATGCGGCCCAATCTGCTGACCCCACGGCTTCTCACGCTGCTGAACCTGTTGCGGCGCAGCGCCTCGCTCACCTACAGGCGCACCTGCGATCTTTCGGATTTCGAATGGAGGATCATGGCGCAGGCGGGCGAACATGCCTGTCTGTCGCTGAATGACCTGGCTGAACTGACCGGGCAGGATCGCGGCCAGCTGAGCCGTGGCGTGAAGGGCTTGTGCGAACGCGGACTGCTGCTGCGCAATCGCCGCCCCGGCGGGCCCGGGGTGCAGATAGAGTTAAGCACGGAAGGCCGCCGCGTGTTCGACCAGATGATCGACCTGGCGACATCGCGCAACGCCGATCTTGCCAGCATCTTCAACGAGGAGGAGTTGCGTTTCCTCGAATCCGCGCTGGACAGGCTGACGGCCATCGCCCGCCACCAGCTTTCGCTGGAACAGGCAAAGGCCGGCCATGTGGCGGGAAATAGCGCGGCCAACGGCTGACGGCCGCGCGGTCGGGAGCGCCGGCAGAGGCAGATTGCGGAACAGCCATGATCGGCAGGCGTTGTTACGGTAACGTCAGCATCAACGATCGGATGATTTTGCGTGACCCGTTTTTCGATTTCCCTGCTTGCCACCGCCGCCGCCCTTGCCCTGTCGGGCTGCGGCGACAAGGCGACGCTGGATGTGGCCGCCGGCACGGGAAGCGACCCGCAATTGCCGGCGCCGCACAAGACGCTGTTTCCAACGGTGAAGGTCGCCGATGTGAAGGGCTGGCCCGCAGGCGCGACGCCAGTGGCGGCGCCCGGCCTGAAGGTGGAAGCCTTTGCTGAAAACCTTGACCATCCGCGCTGGCTTTACGTGCTGCCCAATGGCGATGTGCTGGTGGCCGAAACCAATGCGCCGCCCAAGCCCGATGACAGCAAGGGCATTCGCGGCTGGTTCATGAAGATGTTCATGGGCAAGGCAGGTGCCGGCAAGCCAAGTCCCAATCGCATCACCCTGTTGCGTGACACCGATGGCGACGGCAAGGCCGACCTCCGCACGATCATGATCAAGAACGTCAATTCGCCCTTCGGCATGGCGTTGATCGACAAGAATCTGTTCATCGCCGCGACCGATGCAGTAATCGCCTATCCCTATAGCGAGGGGGTGACGATGATCGTCGCCCCGCCGACCAAGGTGGTCGATCTGCCCGGAGGTACGATCAACCATCACTGGACCAAAAATCTGATCGCCAGCCCCGATGGCGGAAAACTCTATGTCACCGTGGGGTCCAACAGCAATGTCGCTGAAAATGGCATCGACGCGGAAAAAGGCCGCGCCGCCATCTGGGAAGTGGACCTTGCCACGCTGAAACATCGGGTGTTCGCATCGGGCCTGCGCAATCCTAACGGGCTGGCCTGGAACCCGCAAAGCGGTGCGCTGTGGGTGGCGGTGAACGAACGCGACGAGATCGGCAGCGATCTGGTGCCCGATTACATGACATCGGTGAAGGACGGCGGCTTCTACGGCTGGCCCTACAGCTATTATGGCCAGCACGTCGATGCACGGGTGAAGGAACAGCGGCCCGATCTGGTCGCCCGCGCCATCAAGCCCGATTATGCGCTGGGGCCGCACACCGCCTCGCTCGGCCTCACCTTCAACACCGGCAACGGCCTGCCGGCGGCCTATGCCAATGGCGCTTTCATCGGCCAGCATGGATCGTGGAACCGCAACCCGCCCAGCGGCTACAAGGTGATCTTCGTGCCGTTCAGCGGCGGCCGCCCCGCCGGCAAACCGGTGGATGTGCTGACCGGCTTCCTCAATGCCAAGGGCGATGCGCAGGGCCGTCCCGTCGGTGTGGCGATCGACAAGGGCGGCGCCCTGCTTGTTGCGGACGATGTCGGCAACCGCATCTGGCGGGTGACGCCGGCCAATGGCACAACCACGACCGCGCCGGCAGCCCGGCCGGACGATCCTGCGGCCTGAACACCCTTGATGGGTTGAATCGGCCGGCCCGCCGCTGGCGCGATGCGAAGATGACAGTCTCTTCATCTTCGCATCATCTTGCCGTTTGAAAGACCACGCTATCGCTTGCCCTGACATGGGCAGGAATCACTATTGGTCATGAACGCGCGGCCGGTCTTCTATGATGCAACCGGGAAAAGGCGTCGGCGCTTTGCCGTCGCCGTCATTGCCTTTGTCCTGCTGATTTTGCTTTCCATATCGCTGTTCGCCGCATCGATCATCAAGGTGCCGGTGCAGCCGCCCCTTCCGTTCGAGGCGGAACGGCCGCCCGTCCACGCCAATGCCGGCGGGCCATTGGGCGCATGGGCGCATGTCGCCCGGCGCAAATTGCGCCATGCCGCGCGCTGGCTGATGCCCGGTGCACATGACAATGCCGTGTCGCCGGTGCTGGCCATTTCCTTTCACACCCCATGGGACGATGCCAGCGCGGCGTCGCTTGCCCGCCATGTCAACGATCTGGACTGGCTGGTGCCGGATTGGGTTTCCGTTACCGGGCCGGGCCATCGGCTGACGATCTTCCCCGATGTGCGCGGCCGTCAGATCATCAACGCCGCCAGCCATCGTCCGCTGCTGCTGCCGATGGTGCAGAACGCCCTGAACGGCGACTGGGACGGCAAGGGCATGGCCGCGCTGCTGCACGATCCCAAGGCATCGGCGCTGCTGCTGGGCCGACTGGAACTGTTCCTGAAGACGAACAATGCCGGCGGCGTGATGTTCGATTTCGAGGATCTGCCCGCATCCGCCCAACCCGATTATCTGCGCTTCCTGCACCAGGCGAAAAGCCGTTTCGCACCGCATGGCTGGATCATCACCATCGCCGCGCCGGTGGAAAATGAAGACTGGAACCTGAAGGCCTATGCCGCAGTCGTCGATAAGCTGTTCCTGATGGCCTATGACGAACATTATCAGGGTAGCGAGCCGGGGCCGATCGCATCGCAGCCCTGGTTCGTGCAAAGCATTTCCAATGCCGTTCGCGGCCTGCCGATGGACAAGATCGTCGTCGCCGTCGGCTCCTATGCCTATGACTGGAACAACGGGCAGACGGATGCGCTGTCGGTGGAGGAAGCATGGCTGGCCGCGCATGAATCAGGCGTGGTGCCCGGCTTCGACAAGCAAAGCGGCAACAGCCATTTCCGCTATGACGATGGTGACGTTCATCACGATGTCTGGCTGCTCGACGCGGCAAGCGCCTATAATCAGATCGCCGCAATAAGCAACGCAGGCGTGCATTCGATCGCGCTGTGGCGGCTGGGCACCGAAGACCCGTCCATATGGCGGATCTTCGGCCGCGACCGCCCGGCCCGTCCGCCAGCGACGGCGATCAACCGGATTCCGGCGGGCAGCAATGTCGATATCGAAGGCACGGGGGAGATTTTGCGCGTCGGCGCCGTGCCGGTGCCCGGATCGCGACTGGTGTGGACCAATCGCCAGGGCCTTGTCACCAACGTCACCTTTGCCCGGCTGCCGCTGCCCTATGTGATAGAACGCGCCGGCTATCGCCCCGGCCTGCTGGCGCTGACCTTCGACGATGGGCCGGACCCGGTGTGGACGCCCAGGATCCTCGATATCCTCAGGGCCTATCATGTGCCTGCGACGTTTTTCGTCATTGGCGAAAATGCATTGACCGAACGCCATCTGCTGAAACGCGAAATCGCCGAGGGGCATGAGATCGGCAGCCACACCTACACCCACCCCAATCTAGGAGTGATGAGCCCAAGGGAAACGGCGCTGGAGCTGAACGCCACCCAGCGCCTGATCCAGGCATTCACGGGCCGTTCGCTGCGCCTGTTCCGCGCGCCCTATTTCGGAGATGCCGAACCGACCACGGCCGACGAGATCGACGCGGTATGGGAAGCACAGAGACTGGGCTATCTGTCGGTTGGCCTGCATGTCGACCCCGATGACTGGAAACGGCCCGGCGTGCAGCAGATCGTCGACAGGACGGTGGCCGGCGTGCTCGCGTCTGGCCCGAACCGATCGGGGCAGGTCATCTTGCTCCACGATTCGGGCGGCAATCGTGCGCAGACAGTGGCCGCACTACCGCAGATCATCTCAAGGCTGGAGGCGCGCGGCTATCGCTTCGTGCCGGTGTCCCGGCTTATCGGCCTTTCACCCATGCAGGCGATGCCGCCGCTGGACCATGCTGACAGGCTGGCCGCAAAGGCCGATCTTGCGCTGTTTTCGGCACTTGGCGGCATTGTCATCGCGCTGCGATGGCTGTTCTTCATCGCCATAACGCTGGGCATTGCCCGGGCCATATTGCTGTCGATGCTGGCGCTATGGTCCGCCCGGCGCGAGGACCGGCAACAACCACCGGGAACCGATCCCGCCCGTTTCATATCGGTGCTGATCCCTGCCTATAATGAAGCGCGGGTGATAGAGGCGTCGGTGCGCCGCGTGCTTTCCAGCGAGGATGCGGTGATCGAAGTGATCGTGATCGACGATGGATCGCGCGATGACACCAGCACCATCGTCAACCGTGCCTTCAGCGACGATCCGCGCGTGCGGCTGCTCACGCTTGAAAATGGCGGCAAGGCCAATGCGCTGAACCAGGGCCTGCGGCTGGCGCGGGGTGATGTGATCGTCGCGCTGGATGCCGACACGCAGTTCGAAGCGCGCACAATTGCCCGGCTCGCCCGCTGGTTCGACGATCCCGCTATCGGCGCGGTGGCAGGCAATGCCAAGGTCGGCAATCGCGTCAATCTTGTCACCCGCTGGCAGGCGCTGGAATATGTCACCGCGCAGAATCTGGAACGGCGGGCGCTTTCCATGCTGGATGCGATTACCGTGGTGCCCGGCGCCGTGGGGGCTTGGCGGGCGGAGACGTTGCGCGCCGTCGGCGGTTTTCCTGCCCATACCCTTGCCGAGGATCAGGATCTGACGATCATGATCCAGCGCGCGGGGTGGACGGTGCGCTATGACCAGTCCGCCATTGCGTGGACGGAAGCACCGGAAAGTTTCCGCTCGCTTGCCCGTCAGCGTTTCCGCTGGGCGTTCGGTACGCTGCAATGCCTGTGGAAGCACCGGCGGATCATGGTCACCGGCAAGCCGCGCGGGCTGGCGCGCATCGGCCTGCCGCAGGCGGTGCTGTTCCAGATCGGCTTTGCGGTGATTTCGCCGGTGATCGATCTTGCGCTGGTCATCAGCCTGCTCGGCACCGCGTTTGCCGTTCACGCCCATGGCTGGGAACAGACCCAGACGGATGTTGCGCGAATGCTCGTCTATTGGGCCGCCTTCACGCTCATCGACCTGCTGGCAGGCGTCATCGCCTTTGCGCTGGAACGGCGGGAAAGCTGGCGGCTGCTGTGGCTGCTGATTCCGCAACGCATCGGCTATCGGCAGATGATGTATTATGTCGTCATCAAGGCGGTGACGCAGGCGCTGCGCGGGCCATGGATCGGCTGGGGAAAGCTGGAACGCAGCGGTCGCGTGACGCAGGTGTGAACCACCTTCCGCAACACGCCGATACGTAAAAGCACCAGATATGCGCTCGCGGGCTAGGCTGATCGCCATCGCTTTGCTAAGGAGCGCGCGGCTACCGCTAAGGGGGTTCCTTAATGCTTCGATGGTTTCAGGCGCTGCTGCCCCGGCAGGACAGGTTTTTCGAACTGTTCGCCGATCATGCCGCGACCTTGATCGCGGGCGCGGATGCGCTGGCCAAGCTGCTTCAGGGCGGCGACACCATTGCCAAATATTGCCGCGAGATTATCGACCGCGAACATGAGGCGGACGACATCACCCGCGATGTGCTGCAGGATGTGCGGCGCACGTTCATCACGCCTTTCGATCGCAGCGCGATTACCGATCTGATCAGTTCGATGGACGACGCCATCGACCAGATGCACCAGACGGCAAAGGCGATCACGCTGTTCGAAGTCACCGAATTCGAACCGCAGATGCGCGAGATGAGCCAGATCGTGGTGGAGGCCGCGCGCATCACCGCCGAGGCGATACCGCTGCTGCGATCCGTCGGCACCAACAGCAGCCGCCTGCATGAGCTGACGGAACGGCTGATCCGCATCGAAGGCAAGGCGGACGATATTCACGATGCCGGCCTCAAGGCGCTTTACCTGCGTCATGGCGCATCCAACCCCATGGCCTTCATCGTCGGCCGTGAAATCTACAGCCATCTCGAAAAGGTCGTCGACCGGTTCGAGGATGTGGCCAACGAGATCCAGGGTCTCGTGATCGATCACGCCTGACGGGCCGCACAATGGATTTCACCCTTTCCCTGCCGCTGCTCTTCGGCCTGATCGGCATTGCGCTGCTGTTCGATTTCCTGAACGGCCTTCATGATGCGGCCAATTCGATCGCCACGATCGTTTCCACCCGCGTGTTGCGCCCGCAATATGCAGTGCTGTGGGCGGCATTCTTCAACTTCATCGCCTTTCTGTTCTTTGGCCTGCATGTGGCGCAGACGGTGGGCACCGGCATTATCGGCGCCGATTTCGTCAATGCGCATGTGATTTTCGGCGCGCTGATGGGCGCGATCTGCTGGAACCTCATCACCTGGGGGCTGGGCATACCGTCCAGCAGCAGCCATGCGCTGATCGGCGGATTGCTGGGCGCGGGCGTCGCCAAGGGCGGCCTGTCGGCGATCGTATGGAGCGGCGTCATCAAGACATCGGCGGCCATCGTCCTGTCGCCAACGGCGGGGCTGGTGCTGGCGCTGGTGCTGGTGCTGATCGTATCCTGGCTGTTCGTGCGTTCCACGCCGCTTGCCGCCGACAAGAGATTCCGCAAGCTGCAGTTCGTCTCCGCATCGCTTTATTCGCTGGGCCATGGCGGCAATGACGCGCAGAAAACCATGGGCATCATCGCTGTCCTCCTCTATTCGCAGGGGATGCTGCATGGCGGTTTCCATGTGCCGCTGTGGGTTGTGCTGTCCTGCCAGTTCGCCATGGGACTGGGCACGCTGATGGGTGGCTGGCGTATCGTTCACACCATGGGGTCCAAGATCACGCGGTTGACGCCCATGCAGGGCTTCTGCGCGGAAACCGGCGGCGCCATCACCCTGTTCGCGGCCACATGGCTGGGCGTTCCGGTATCAACCACCCACACCATCACCGGCGCCATCGTCGGCGTTGGCGCATCGCGGCGCATGTCCGCCGTGCGCTGGAACATTGCCGGCAACATCGTCGTCGCATGGGTCATCACCCTGCCGGCGGCAGCGATCATCGGCGCGTTCTTCTATTGGGTCGGCGGTCTGCTCAGCTAGACGGAACCGGCAGCGGCGATGATGGGATCAATCGATCCGCATCGCCGTCTGCGCCAGCAGTTCCGCCTCGCTCAACAGCGCATCATCGGTCTTGTCCTGCGCCACATTTTCACGGCCGATGGAGACCAGCACCGGCACCGCCAGCGGGGACACCCGGTCCAGCCGCTGGTGATGGATGCTGTCGCCCGACCGGGCGAGCAGATCGGCCAGCCTGCCCACATCGGTCAGTCGCGTGCGCGCATCTTCCCATGCCGCGCGCAGCAGCATGTGATCCGGCTCGTAACGCCGCAGCACATCATAAATCAGATCGGTGGAAAAGCTGACCTGACGCCCGCTCTTGCGCTTGCCTGGATGGTTGCGCTCGATCAGCCCGCCAATCACCGCCACTTCACGAAAGGCGCGCTTCAGCAGATGCGATTCGCGCACCCAGGCAACGAACTCCTCCTCCAATATGTCGGGCGAAAACAGCGCGCGCGGATCATCCACCGGCTTGAGCGACCATGTCGACAGCGCATAATCGGTGGCAAGGAAGCCCAAGGGCATCAGCCCCGCGCTTTCCATGCGGCGGGTGATCAGCATCCCCAGCGACTGATGGGCATTCCATCCTTCAAAGCTGTAGGCGACCATATAATGGCGCCCTTCATGCGGGAAGGTTTCGACCAGCAGCTCGTCGGGTGATGGCAGGCGGGAACGCAGCTGCTGCACCGCCAGCCATTCGCTCACATCGTCGGGAAACCGCGGCCACTGCGCCGGATCGTGGATGAACTGCCTGACCCGTGCTGCCAGATTGGTGGAAAGCGCCAGTCTGTTGCCGCCATAGGTGGGGATGCGTGGACTTTTGCGGGTGGCGCGCACCACCAGTTCGGTCGCATCCATACGCACCACTTCAAGGCTGAGTCCGGCAAAGGCGAAGGTGTCACCCGGCGCCAGGGTGGAGGCAAAGCCATCCTCCACCATGCCCAGCTTGCGGCCGTTGCCGAAACGCACTTCCACCAGCGGGGAATCGACTATGACGCCGGCATTCAGCCGGTGCTGCTGCGCCACCTGCGGGCGGGTGACGCGCCACAGGCCGTCTGCCCCGCGCACCAGCCTTCTGAACCTGTCATAAGCCCGCAGCGCATAGCCGCCGGTGGCAATAAAATCGAGCACACGGTCAAATGTCTCACGATCCAGCGTCGAATAGGGCGTGGAGGACAGCACCTCGGCATAGAGGACATCCGCATCGAATGGCTGCGAACAGGCACAGGCCAGCAGATGCTGGGCCAGCACATCCAGCGCGCCCGGGCGGAACGGGTCGGCATCCAGATCCCCCGCCTCCACCGCGTCCAGCGCGGCGCGCGCCTCCAGATATTCAAAGCGATTGCCCGGCACGATCATCGCCTGCGACGGTTCGTCCATGCGGTGATTGGCGCGGCCGATGCGCTGCGTCAGCCGCGACGAACCCTTGGGCGCGCCCATCTGGATCACCAGATCGACATCGCCCCAGTCCACACCCAGATCGAGGCTGGCGGTGGCGACCAGCGCGCGCAGCCGTCCGTCGGCCATCGCCTGTTCGACCTTGCGGCGCGCCTCTACCGACAACGACCCATGATGCACGCCGATCGGCAGACCCTGTTCGTTGATCTTCCACAGATCCTGAAAGATCAGCTCCGCCAGGCCACGCGTGTTGCTGAACACCAGGGTCATCCTGTGCGCGCAAATCTGTTCATATACCTGCTGAATGGCGAACCGGCCGGAATGCCCCGCCCATGGCACCCGTCCATGCGGCAGCATGATCGACACATGCGGCGGCGCGCCCGCCTCTCCCATCACCAGCCGTACCTGTTGCACCCGGCCGTCAGGCGCCAGCCACGCGCGGTAAAGATCGGGTTCGGCCACCGTCGCGGAAAGGGCGACGCGGCGGGCAGCGGGTGCGATATTCTGCAGTCGCGACAATGCCAGCGACAGCAGATCGCCACGCTTGCCCGGGGCGAAGGCGTGGACCTCGTCGATCACCACGGTTCGCACATCGCCAAGAAGCCGTTCGACATCGGGATAGGAGAGGAGGAGGCTGAGCGATTCCGGCGTGGTCAGCAGCAGTTGCGGCGGCTTCACCCGCTGGCGTGCCTTGCGGTTGGATGGCGTATCGCCCGTGCGTGTTTCAACCCGGATCGGCAGGCCCATTTCACCGATGGGGCCCAGCAGGTTGCGCTGCACGTCGACAGCCAGCGCCTTCAATGGCGAGACATAGATGGTGTGCAGCCCATCAAAGGATGGATTTTCGACAAGATCGACAATGCTGGGCAGGAAACCGGCAAGCGTCTTGCCGGCGCCTGTCGGCGCGACGAGCAACGCATCCTGCCCGGCCCGGCCCGCCTCTATCATTGCCGCCTGATGCGCGCGCAAATGCCAGCCGCGCGTGGCAAGCCAATTGGCGATGACCGGCGGCAGATCGCCCGATGCCGCACCGGCCGGCAGGGACTCGATCGATGGGGATGCGCTCCGCACGCGCCCGTCCGCCGCCGTCATGCCGTCACGACCGGGGGGCTTCACGCTCCTTGTCCGCCCGGTCTTCCTGCCTGTAGAGTTCACGCGTTGCGTCTTCCGTTCGTGCCTTTTGTGCCGCGCTGCGCCGCCGGTTGTTCAATAGCGCCCATATGAAGGCAGCCGCCAGCAGGATCGGCCCGCCGACGACGACCAGCATCCATTCCGGTCCACCCATGCCGTTTCTCCTTGGCGAATATTCTTTCCATGAAACGGCTGTAGTGCGCGGTCGATCCATGTTCCGCGGCGGCGCCTGGCAGCCATGGCGCCGCATGACGGGAAAGACACTTATGGAACCATCGATCCGCATGACCATATTGAAGCCATGGCCCCGCTTGGCAATTGGATCGAAGCACGCCCGCAGGGCATTTACGTGCCGCAGGGCGATTTCTGGATCGATCCGTCGATACCCTGCGACAGGGCGCTGATCACCCATGGCCATAGCGACCATGCACGCGGCGGCCATAATGCGGTGCTGGCGACACGCGAAACGCTGGCGATCATGGAATGCCGCTATGGCCCGCAACGCGGCGGGCAGGAAGCGCCGCTGGGCGAACGGATCGAGATTGGTGGCATCGGCGTCACTTTCCATCCCGCCGGCCATGTGCTCGGATCGGCGCAGATCATGCTGGAACATCGTGGCGAACGGATCATCGTTTCGGGCGATTACAAACGCCGTCCCGATCCGACCTGCCGCCCGTTCGAGCCGATCGCCTGCGACATATTCATCACCGAGGCGACGTTCGGCCTGCCAGTGTTTCGCCACCCGGATACGGGGGTGGAAATCGACCGGCTGATCCATGCGATAGAGGCGGAACCTGAACGTTCGGTGCTGGTCGGCGCCTATGCGCTGGGCAAGGCGCAGCGCGTGATTGCCGAACTGCGGGCAAGGGGGTGGAATGCGCCGCTCTACATCCATGGCGCCTTGCAGAAACTATGTGCCCTTTATGCCGAACTGGGCATCGACCTTGGCGAATTGCGGCTGGTCGCCGATGTGGCGCGGGCTGACCTCAAGGGGCAGATCGTGCTGGCGCCACCGTCCGCGCTCAATGATCGCTGGTCGCGGCGCCTGCCCGATCCGATATCGGCCATGGCAAGCGGCTGGATGCGGGTGCGCCAGCGCGCACGCCAGCGCAATGTCGAATTGCCGCTGGTGATTTCCGACCATGCCGATTGGGACGAGCTGACGCGCACCATCACCGAAATCGCCCCGGCCGAACTGTGGGTGACGCATGGACGCGAGGAGGCGCTGGTCCATTGGTGCGCCATGCACCAGATCCGCGCACGCGCTCTTGCCTTGATCGGCCGCGACGATGAGGATGATTGAAAGAATTCGCTGGAGCCAAACCCCATTTTTGTTGTTTCGTATCCGTATTGTCCAACAAGGGAGACATGGTCATGGCCAAGGCAGGCACACCCAGGGCGGAAGCCGCAAAGACGCAGCTCAAGACGCCGACCGACATCGGTTCCAATGAAGTGACCGATATCCAGCGGGCGCTCAATGGCCTTCTGGCCGATGCCTATGCGCTCTATCTGAAGACGAAGAACTTCCACTGGCATGTCAGCGGCCCGCATTTCCGCGATTATCACCTGCTGCTCGACGACCAGTCGGCCGAAATCCTTGCCACCACCGACGTTATTGCGGAGCGGGTGCGCAAGCTGGGCGGCACCACGCTGCGGTCCATCGGCCATATCGCCCGCCTGCAGACGGTGAAGGACAATGACGAGGATTTCGTCGCACCGGCGGACATGCTGCGCGAATTGCGGGACGATAACCTCGCCTATGTGGAGGCGCTTCGCAAGGCCAGCGGCATCTGCGACGACGCCGGCGACACCGCCACCGCCAGCCTGATCGACGACTGGATCGACCAGACCGAAAAGCGCGTGTGGTTCCTTTATGAAGCCAGCCGCGGCGCCTGATTGTCCCTCTTCCTTGACATTGCCACCGCCCGGCATTAGCGGGCGGTGGTCATCCGGGGAGTAGCCGGCCGCCCTTACCCGGGCGGGCATCGTGTCAACACACTTGGCGGAGACGCCATGGCACGGTGGAAAAGGGTTGAAAGACCCTTTTTGGCAAGACCGATGACGCAGGACCCCCCGCCATGCCGGGCCGGGGGATTCGGCGTCATTGGTGCAGCCATAATGCCCGGCCGGAACCGTCCCTTGAACATCATCCTCACATCGACGCTGGTCGTCGCCCTTGCCGAAATCGGCGACAAGACCATGCTGCTCGCGATTGTGCTCGCTGCCCGTTTCCGCCGCCCCCTGCCCATCATATTCGGCATATTCGGCGCAACCATCGTCAACCATGCGCTTGCCGCCTGGGCAGGATCGGCCATTGCCGGCCTTCTCGACGGCTATTGGTTCCGCCTTGCCATCGCCATCGGCTTTCTTGCCATGGCGGCATGGACGTTGGTGCCCGACAAGTTCGATGGTGACGAGGAAGGCGGGGAGACCAGCCGTTTCGGCGCGTTTCTCACCACCCTCACCTCCTTCTTCATCGTCGAAATCGGTGACAAGACGCAGATTGCGACCATTGGCCTTGGCGCCCATTATCATTCGGTGGAACTGGTCGCCATCGGCACCACATTGGGCATGATGCTGGCCAATGTGCCCGCCGTCTTGCTGGGCGACCGCATCACCCGGCTGGTGCCGCTGCATCTGGTTCGGCTGGGCGCGGCAGCGATCTTCGCCATCATCGGCATCTGGTCGCTCATCACCCTGCTGGCCTGACGCCCCTCCCCCTCCTGTCGACGGACCCCGCATGGGTTGACGGAGCCTGGCGCGCACATGATCGTTATCCGGTTGTGCGCGCCTTTTCCGAACTTCTCGACCGGCTGATCTACACACGCTCGCGCAATGCGAAGCTGCATCTGATTGCCGATTATCTCCATCGCGCCCCTGATCCGGACAGGGGCTGGGCGCTGGCGGCATTGACGGGTGGATTGTCATTGCGCGCCGTGCAGCCAAGCATCGTCCGCGCATTGGTGGAACAGCGGACCGACCCGGTGCTGTTCGCGATGAGCCATGATTATGTCGGCGACCTTGCCGAAACCGTGGCGCTGATCTGGCCGGTGCCGGAAACAGCGCCCGCGCCGGTGGAAGACCCGCTTTCGCTGTCGCAGGTGGTCGAACGGCTGGCCTCACTCAGCCGCGCCGATGCGCCGGCCGCCCTTGCCGCCATGCTGGATCAGCTGGATGCCAATGGCCGTTTCGCACTGCTGAAACTGGCGACCGGCGGGCTTCGCGTCGGCATCTCCTCCCGGCTGGCGAAACAGGCGTTCGCCAATGCCTTTGGCCTTGATGTCGATGCGGTGGAGGAGGTGTGGCATGGCCTTGCCCCGCCCTATGCCCCGCTGTTCGCCTGGGGCGAGGGACATGCGCCACAACCGACGGCGCAGGATGTGCCCGTGTTCCGCCCGTTCATGCTTGCCCATCCACTGGAGGACAGGTCCATCGACCTTGCCGACTATGCCGCCGAATGGAAATGGGACGGGATACGCGCCCAGCTTGTCCATGTCGTCGGGGAAACCCGCCTCTACAGCCGTGCGGGCGACGACATCACCCGCAGCTTTCCCGATGTTGCCGCGGCGTTCGACGTCCCCGGCGTGCTGGATGGCGAACTGCTGGTGCGCGGCGATTTTCAGGGTGGTGAAGCCGGCAGCTTCAACGCCTTGCAGCAGCGGCTGAACCGCAAGACCGTGTCTGCCCGCGCCCTTGCCGAATATCCCGCCTTCGTTCGGCTCTATGATATTCTGTTCGACGGGGAGGAGGATGTGCGCGCCCTGCCATGGATTGAGCGGCGCGCCAGGCTGGAAGCCTTTGTGATGCGGCTGGATCCTGAAAGGTTCGATCTTTCGACGGTGATCGAGGCCGAAAGCCTCGACGCGCTTGCAAATCTGCGTGAAGGCGCGCGCGACGCGGCAATCGAAGGGTTGATGCTCAAGCGGCGCGACAGCCCCTATGTTCCCGGCCGCAAGACCGGGCTGTGGTATAAATGGAAACGTGATCCGCTGGTTGCCGATTGCGTGATGATGTACGCGCAGCGCGGCCATGGGAAGCGGTCCAGCTTCTATTCCGATTATACCTTTGGCTGCTGGACCGAAGATGGCGAATTGCTGCCCGTCGGCAAGGCGTATTCCGGCTTCACGGACGAGGAACTGGGCTGGCTCGACCGGTTCGTGCGCAACAACACCGTCAACCGCTTCGGCCCGGTGCGCGAGGTGGAAAAGACGCTGGTGCTGGAAGTCGCCTTTGATTCCATCCATGAGTCGAAGCGGCATAAATCCGGCCTGGCCATGCGCTTTCCCCGGATCAGCCGGCTGCGGACCGACAAGCCGGCCGCCGAAGCCGATACGATCGAGAATCTCCGGCGCCTCATCACCTGAAAACCGGAGTTGGCGTTGATCTTCACCGCTGTTAGCATCGCCTGAAATCAGAAGGATGCGGCATGGCAAAGCGGTTTCAGGACAAATCGGTGATCGTCACGGGTGGCGGCAGCGGCATCGGCCGCGCCACCGCACAGGCGTTTGCAGCCGAAGGCGCGCGCGTGCTGGTGGTGGACTGGAACGACGAAGCGGCCGAAACCGTGGCGGCCGATATTCGCGGCAGCGGCGCCATGGCATCCGCCTGCAAGGCCGATGTCTCCAGCTATGGCGATTGTGAAGCCATGGTGCGCGAAGCAGTGGCGCGGCACGGCGGGCTGCACATCTGCTTCAATAATGCCGGCATCGGCGGGCCGATGATCCACAAGGTGCATGAAACCACGCTGGACGACTGGAACCGGACGATCGCCGTCAACCTCAGCGGTGTTTTCCACTGCATCAAGGCGCAGGTTCCCGCCATGCTGGAAAGCGGCGGCGGCGCGATCATCAACACATCGTCGGTGGCCGGGCTGGTCGCCGGGCCGAATCTGGCTGCCTATGCCTCTGCCAAGCACGGCGTCATCGGGCTGACCAAGGCAGCGGCGGTGGACCTGATCGGCAATGGCATCCGCGTCAATTGCATCTGCCCCGGCGCGACCGAAACCGCAATGCTGGCCAGCACGCTGGAACATCCCGAACTGCGTGAACATCTGGAAGGAAGCCCGATCGGCCGGATCGCGGACCCGATGGAACTGGCGCGCACGGTGCTGTTCCTGGCATCGGACGAGGCAAGCTTCATCGTCGGTCATGCATTGACGGTGGATGGCGGCGTGGTGCTGCAATAGCCGCAGCCGGTGCGCCGGGCATGATTTTGCCCATTCGCACCGAAAAGCAATTCCCTCTTCCGGCGTAAATGCTTTAGAGGCGTTCCAACACATTCCCACAAGCAGGAGCAGCCATGCGCCCGTCAGGCCGTGCGCCAGACCAGATGCGGGTCATTGAAATGATCCCCGGTTTCACCCGTCATGCCGAAGGTTCTTGCCTGGTCAAGTTCGGTGACACCCATGTGCTGTGCAATGCCAGCGTGGAAGAACGGCTTCCGCCCTGGCTGCGTGGCAAGGGACAAGGCTGGGTGACGGCCGAATATGGCATGTTGCCGCGCGCCACGCACACACGCGGCAGCCGGGAAGCGGCCAAGGGCAAGCAATCCGGCCGTACGCAGGAAATCCAGCGGCTGATCGGCCGTTCGCTGCGCGCGGTGGTTGATCTTGAGGCATTGGGCGAACGCCAGATCACCATCGATTGCGATGTCATTCAGGCTGATGGCGGCACCCGCACCGCCTCCATTTCCGGTGCATGGGTCGCGCTGAAGCTGGCGATCGAGAAAATCCGGGCCGATGGCGGCGAATTCATCCGCGATCCGTTGACCACGCAGGTTGCCGCCGTGTCCTGCGGCATCCATGAAGGCGCGCCGGTACTCGACCTCGATTATGTCGAGGATTCGGCCGCGCACACCGATGGCAATTTCGTGCTGACCAGCGCCGGCGGCATTGTCGAGGTGCAGGCAACCGCCGAAGGCGCGCCGTTCAGCGAGGAGGAGCTTTTGCGCCTGCTTCGCCTTGCCCGCATCGGCTGTGGCGAAATCTTCGCTGCACAGAAAAAGGCGGCAGGGCTGTGATCGACGAAGGCGATCCCGTTGCACCGCTGCCGCGCCGCAAGCTGGCCGCCGGGCGGCTGGTGATCGCCAGCCATAATGCGGGCAAGGTGCGCGAAATTGGCGCCCTCCTTGCCCCCTTCGGCATCGAAACCGTGTCTGCCGGTGCGCTCGGTCTACCGGAACCGCCCGAAACCGGCACCACCTTCATTGCCAATGCCGAACTGAAGGCGCGCGCCGCTGCCGATCTTTCCGGCCTGCCGGCACTTGCCGACGACAGCGGCCTGTGCGTGGAGGCGCTGGGCGGGGATCCCGGCATTTTTTCCGCGCGTTGGGCTGGCGAAGGCAAGGATTTCGGGCTGGCGATGCAATTGGTGCATGATGCGATGGTCGCTGCCGGGCCGCAGGCCGGGCATGACGCGCATTTCATCTGCGCACTGGCGCTGGCATGGCCCGATGGTCATGTCGAAAGCTTCGAAGGCCGGGTGGATGGCGTCATCGTCTGGCCGCCGCGCGGCAACAGGGGCTTTGGCTATGACCCGATCTTCCAGCCGATCGGCCATGAGGAAAGCTTTGGCGAGATGGAGCCGGAGGCCAAGCACGCGATGAGCCATCGTGCCCATGCCTTCCGCCAGCTTGTCGAGGGGTGTTTCTGAGGCCGGCCGTGGTACCAGAGGCAGCACTGCCGGTGCATGGCACCGACACGGACGAGGGTGAGTTCGCGCTTTACATCCACTGGCCGTTCTGCGTTTCCAAATGCCCCTATTGCGATTTCAACAGCCATGTGCGCGCGACGGTAGACCACGACCGCTGGCGCGCCGCATTGCTTGCCGATCTTGCGCATGAAGCCGCGCTTTCACCGGGGCGGCGGCTGCGTTCAATCTTCTTTGGCGGGGGCACGCCGTCGCTGATGCCGCCGGCGATCGCCGCCTCGCTGATCGATGCGGCAACGGGCCATTGGCAGGCCGATGACGATCTGGAAATCACGCTGGAGGCCAATCCATCCAGTGTCGAGGCCGCCAATTTCAACGCCTTTGCCGCAGCCGGTGTCAACCGCGTGTCGCTGGGCCTGCAGGCGCTTGACGATGAGGCGTTGCGCTTCCTTGGCCGTGCGCATGACGTGGCCGAAGGGCTGGCAGCGCTGGACATTGCGCAGCGGGCCTTCTCGCGCGTCAGCTTCGACCTGATCTATGCCCGTCCCGGCCAGAGCGAAGCCGCCTGGCAGGCAGAGCTGGAGCGCGCGCTTGGCTTCGGCACCGGCCATCTGTCGCTCTATCAATTGACGATCGAGCCCGGCACCCGTTTTGCCACGCTGGCGGCAAGGGGGGCGCTTTCCATTCCCGACGATGATCTGGCGGCCGATCTTTTCGCGCTGACCGATGCAATGACTGCCGCGGCGGGGCTTCCTGCCTATGAAGTGTCCAACCATGCCCGGCCGGGCGAGGAAAGCCGCCATAATCTGGTTTACTGGCGTTACGGCGATTATGCCGGTATCGGCCCCGGCGCACATGGCCGGCGGAGCCGCCATGCCGTGATGCGCCATAAAAAGCCGGAAAACTGGCTTTCGTCGATCGACGCCCATGGCCATGGCATTGTCGAGGAGACACCGCTTGCCGCCAGCGACAGGGCGCATGAGGCGTTGTTGATGGGCCTGCGGCTGAGCGAGGGGATAGACCCCGCCATCTTTCAGGCACGCAGCGGATCGGCGCTTGACGCGACAGTCGATGCCGCTGCCCGTGCCCGGCTGGCCCGCCATGGCCTTGTCGACCCGCGTACCGACCGGCTGGTGGTGACGCAGGCCGGGCGGATGGTGCTGAACAGCGTGATAGCGGAGCTTGCCGGCGACCGTTGAGCCGCCGGCCGGCCCTTATTTCCCCCCGGCCCTTATTTCCCGAAGCGTGCCGGTGCCGGATCGAGCACGGTGAAGGTGCCCGCATCCACTTTCTGCACTTCGAGCGCGCGCACCGCGATGCCGGTGCCGGTAAAGCGGAATGCTCCGTCCACGCCTGAAAACCCGTCGTTGTCGCGCAATGCGGCCTGCGGGAAGGGCTGGCCCGGCTGCCAATGGTCGGCGATGCGGTTGACCAGCAGCACGCTGTCATAGCCGAAACTGGCCAACCGATAGGGCGCGACCTTGAAACGGCTGCGATAATGATCGGCAAATTGGCGGAAAACCGTGTCCGGTACCGATGCGAACCATGCGCCCTGCATGGCCTGCACCTTGGCAAGGCCGGGCTCGGTGTTCCACAATTCGGTGCCCATCAACTGAACGTCGCCAGCACCCGCACGCGCCAGCAACGGCAGCGCGGCAATGGCGATCTTGCCGCTGTCAGCAATCAGCAGCGCGTCGAAACTGGCCCCGCCCGCCTTTGGATCGACTCGGGCCACGGTGCCGTCGGCGCGCAGATGGGCGCGGGTGGAAGGTCCGGTGTCGCCAGTCAGCTTGCGAATCGCCGCAGTCAATGAACGGGTATCGCGGCTGTAGGTGGTGATCGACACCGCCCGCCCGCCGACATCATTGACCGTCTTCAGAAATGCGGTGGACGCGCGCTGGCCATAAACACCTTCCGGCACCAGCGCCGCAAAGCGCGTTACGCCATGGTCACGGGCATAGCGCACGACCCGGTCGATCGCCTGCGCGGGCTGGAAACCAAGGACATAGGTGCCATTGCCGGCAAGCGCAGCATCGTTGGAAAAGGCGATGACGGGTACGGAAGCGGTGCGGGCAATGCCCTGCACTTCGCGTACATCGGACGCGAGCAGCGGCCCCAGGAACAGGCGGTTGCCATCGGCCAGCGCATGTTGCGCCGCCACCGCCGCGCCGCCCGCCGTATTATAGACGGTCAGGCGGATGCGCTGGTTGCCGGAATCGATCAGCGCCATGTTCGCCGCATTGGCGATGGACTGGCCCAACGCCGCATTGGGACCGGTGGTGGGTACCAGAATGGCGACCTGCTGCTTTTTCTCTTCCGGCAGCGGACGCGCATGTTCAGCCGGCTTTTGCGCCGGGCTTGCGGGACGGCTGGGCCTGCTGCCCGGCGTCGAACAGGCGGCAAGCACGGAAAGAGCCGCCATGCCCGCGATGGTCCCTGCTGAAAACCATTGCCCCTTTGATTGCGGCTGCGCCATGAACATTCCTTATGACAGACAAAGACAAGCTTCGACCCGGTCTGTATATCGTCGCGACGCCAATCGGCAACTTGGGGGAGCTAAGTCCCCGTGCCGCGGACATATTGTCGCGGGCCGATGTCATCGCCGTCGAAGACAGCCGTGTTACCGCAACGCTGCTGCGCCATATTGGTGCCCGGCAGCCGATGATCGCCTATCACGACCATAATGCCGATCGCGTTCGCCCCGATCTGCTGGCGCGAATGGGCAGTGAAGCGGTCGCCCTTGTGTCGGATGCGGGCACGCCGCTGATTTCCGATCCGGGATACAAGCTGGTGCGCGATGCCCGCGCCGATGGCCATTATGTCACCACCATTTCCGGCCCATGCGCGGCGATAGCGGCGCTGACGCTGGCTGGCCTGCCAACCGACCGTTTCATGTTCGCGGGCTTCCTGCCTTCGAAATCCGCAGCCCGCACGGCGGAGATTACCGAGCTTGCGGCCATTGGCGCGACGCTGATCTTCTATGAAAGCCCGCACCGTCTTGCCGCGACACTCAAGGCGCTGGCCGAAGGCATGGGCAACCGCGAGGCCGCCGTCACGCGTGAGTTGACCAAGAAGTTCGAGGAAGTCGTCACTGGCCGGCTGGACGATCTGGCTGCGCGTTATGCGGACGAGCAGCCGCGCGGCGAGATCGTCATCGTCGTCGCCCCGCCCGAACCGCCCGCCCCGGCAAGTGCCCAGGATCTGGATACCGCGCTTGCCGCCGCGCTTGCCACCATGCGGGTGAAGGATGCCGCCGCCGATGTGGCGGAACGACTGGGCCTGCCGCGCAAGCAGGTCTATGCCCGCGCGCTTCAGTTGCGGGAGGATGGGGATTGAACGGCCGCGCCGGTGCCGAACGCGGTGGCAGGCGGGCGGAACTGCTCGCCGCATGGTGGCTGCGGCTGAAGGGATACAGCATCATCGGCCAACGTGTGCGCTGCCCGCGCGGGGAAATAGACATTATCGCCCGGCGCGGCCGCACCCTTGCCTTTGTGGAGGTGAAGCAACGCCGTAACGCAGATGCGGCGGCAATGGCGATCAACCCGCACAGCCTGCGCCGGGTGGTTGCCGCTGCTGCGGCGCTCGCGCCCCGCTATATGCGCGCAGGCGACATTATCCGCATCGATGCAGTGCTGATTGCGAAGCGATGCCTGCCGCGCCACCTGATGAACATCTGGCATGGGTGACAAGCGCCTGTTTGTCCCCTAACGGCAATGTCACGATCAAGGGAGCAATTCATGGCTTTGCGCATCGCCGTCCAGATGGACCCGCTGGAAACGATCAACATCAATGGCGATTCGACCTTCGCGGTCATGCTCTCCGCCCAGGCGCGCGGCCACCGGCTGTTCCATTATGGCGCGGGCGACCTCACCTATCGTGACGGGCGGGTGACAGCGCCTGCCCATCCGGTGACGGTGCAGCGCGTCGCGAGCGACCATTTCAGTTTCGGCAATCCGGTTACGCTGGATCTGGCCGAAGATGTCGATGTGGTGCTGATGCGGCAGGACCCGCCGTTCGACCTTGCCTATATCACCGCCACGCATCTGCTGGAGCGTGTCCAGCACCGCACGCTGGTGGTGAATGATCCCGCTGCCGTTCGCAACGCGCCGGAAAAGCTGTTCGTGCTCGATTTCGCGCGGTTCATGCCGCCGACGATGATCACCCGGCGGCTTGAGGAAGCACGCGCCTTCCATGCCGAACATAGCGAAGTGGTGGTGAAGCCGCTTTACGGCAACGCCGGATCGGCGGTGTTCCATGTCGGTCGCGGCGATGCCAATCTTGCCGCCCTGGTCGAATTGTTCGGCCAGGTGTGGCGCGAACCGTTCATGGTGCAGAAGTTCCTGCCCGACGTCAGCCTTGGCGACAAGCGCATCGTGCTGGTCGACGGCGTGCCCGTGGGCGCGATCAACCGGCTGCCGCGTTCGGGTGAAATCCGTTCCAACCTTGCCGCCGGCGGGCGGGCGGAAGCCACCGGCCTTTCACCGCGCGAGCAGGAAATCTGCGATGCGCTGGGGCCGGAACTGGCAAGCCGTGGCCTGCTGTTCGTCGGCATCGACGTGATCGCCGGGCATCTGACCGAAATCAACGTCACCTCGCCCACCGGCATCGTTTCCATCGATCAGTTCAACGGCACCGATACCCCGGCGCGCATCTGGGAAGCGATAGAGGCGAAGGTGGCGGCGCGGGGCTGACCCGGCTGCCGACCTCCGCCCCCGCCTATTCCGCGCGCGGATGGGCGTTGCGATAGACGTCGAGCAGATGGGCGGCATCGACCGCGGTATAGATTTGCGTGGAACTGAGGCTGGCATGGCCCAGCAGCTCCTGCAATGAACGCAGGTCCGCGCCGCGAGCCAGAAGATGGCTGGCGAAACTGTGGCGCAGCGCATGTGGCGTCGCACTGTCGGCAAGGCCAAGCTGCACCCGCGCCCGGCGCACCGCCCGGCGAATGAGATCGGCCGAAAGCGGGCCGCCGCGCACGCCCCGGAACAGCGGCGCATCCCGCCCCATCGGCCATGGACATAGCGACAGATAATGATCGACCGCGTCGCGCACCGGGGCGATCAGCGGCACAAGCCGGGTTTTCGAACGTTTGCCGGTAACGCTCAACACCTCGCCCAGCGGCAGGGCCGCACCGGTCAGCGCCACCGCTTCCCCGACACGCAGCCCGGCGCCGTAAAGCAGCAGCAGCACCGCCAGATCGCGCGCCGCCACCCATGGTTCGTCATGGTCCGCCGCTTCGCTGGTCAGTGCATCTATATCGACCGGCGCGATCGGTCGCGGAACCCGGCGCGGCACCGAAGGGCTTGTCATCGTATCAAGCAGGCCCGCGGGCGCCAGCCCCTGTTCCGCCAGCCATTCGAACAGCGCCCGCACGGCCGACACTTCGCGCGAGGCGGAGGCATTGGCCAGTCCCCCAGCCCGGCGCGAACCGAGGAAGGCCCGCATTTCCTGCACATTGAAACCTGCCAGCGCCGCATCATCGATGGCTTCACCGCGATATTCGCCAAGGAAGCGGATCAGGCGGTGCGCGGTCGCCACATAGGCGCGCGCAGTATGTTTTGATCGCCTGCGGTTCACCAATAGCCACTCCCCCCAACGCGCGACCAGCGCCTGCGCGGGATGGAGGATTTCATTCATTGATCGATCAGCCACCGCCCGATCATGCGCGCAACCGCCTCTCCAAGGAAAGCAAGAAGTTGGGAGCCATGGCTGCTTTCAAACGCCTGTGCATGGCGCGATCCAAGGGCAAGCACGCCTTGGGCAGCGGCTGGCGCCAGTTCAAGCCGCATCAGCGCCTCTGCCCGCACCAGCGGCCGGGCCGGGCCGAAAACACCCGCGCCGCGATCGACGATGCGCATCACCACCGGCGGCTGATCTTCGATGAGGCGGGGATCGATGATGTGGATGCCCGATGCGTCCAGCCGCACGCCCTGCCCTTCGGAGGCAAGAGCGATGACGACCACGTCCAGCCCAAGGCTGAGCGGCCATTCCTGCGTGACGATATGGACGAAGCGTTCAAAATCATCCGCATCCATGGCGGCAAGCACCGCCGCATGAATCTGGGAGACGGCGCCCGTGTGCCCCTTGGCGAAGGCAAGGAGATCGGCATTGGCGGCGTCGAGCATGGCCACCTGCTCACGCAGCTGGATCAATGCATGATCGCGAAACGGCAATATCTGCACCATGGCCGCAGCCTTACCGTGCCGCACGCCATGAGACATGCTGGCAATATTACGGTGATCCGTATCTTTTTCGGATCACCGTAACGCCATCGTTTCAGATTTCAGATGCTTCAGAGGATGGACTGGCCGGTCTTTGCCCAGTCCGCCAGAAAGGCGGCAAGGCCCTTTTCGGTCAGCGGATGGTTGAACAGCTGCTTGATCACCGACGGCGGCAGGGTGGCGACGTCGGCACCGATCTTGGCCGCCTGCAGCACATGCACGGGATGGCGCACACTGGCGACAAGGATTTCGGTGTCGAAATCATAATTGTCATAGATGGTGCGGATGTCCTCGATCAGGTCCATCCCGTCAAAGCCGATGTCGTCATGACGGCCGACGAAGGGCGAAATGAAGGTGGCGCCCGCCTTTGCCGCCAGCAACGCCTGATTGGCGGTGAAGCAAAGGGTGACGTTCACCATGGTGCCGTCGTCGGTCAGTCGCTTGCAGGCTTTCAGCCCGTCCATCGTCAGCGGCAGCTTCACGGCGATATTCGGTGCGATGGCACGCACCACATCGGCCTCGCGCATGATCTCGTCGAAATCGGTGGCGACGACTTCGGCCGAAACCGGGCCTTCGACCATATCGGCGATTTCCTTCACCACTTCCAGGAACTGCCGTCCCGATTTGTGGATCAGCGACGGATTGGTGGTGACGCCATCGAGAAGGCCGGTCGCCGCGATTTCGGCAATTTCCTTCACATCGGCGGTGTCGACGAAAAATTTCATGGGCTGCGCTCCGGATCAGCGAATCTGGGTAAGGTCGAATCGACGCCCCTATAGTCGCATTGCGCGCTGCATCATACCGTCAGATAGCCGCCGTCCACCGGCAGGGTGACGCCGGTGATATAGCCGGCCGCGTCGGAACAGAGGAAAAGCGCCGCCTGCGCCACATCATGCGGTTTTCCCCAGCGGCGCATCGGCGTGCGCGCCATGATTGCGGCATTGGCCTGCGCGTCATTCATCCGCCCCCGGCCCAGCGGCGTGTCGATCCAGCCCGGCGCGATGGCGTTCACCCTTATGCCGTCATCGACATAGGCCTGCGCCAGCGATCGGGTGAGCTGGACGATGCCGCCCTTGCTTGCCGCATAGGCGGGCACCAGATCGCTGCCGAAGGTGGAATACATGGATGCGATGTTGATGATGCTGGCATGGCCGTCGCGTGCAAGCAGTGGCCGGGCCAATGTGCTGATCCGCATGGTTGCGGTCAGGTTCACCGCAATCACCCGGTCCCAGCCTTCGGACTCATGTTCCGAACCATCCTCACGCGCAATACCGGCGCAATTGACCAGCACCGCAAGCCTGTCGATGCCGTCAAGCACCGTGGTGATCGCCTGTTCGTCAGTCACGTCGATTTCATGGATCGAAACCCGTTCGTGGCGGGGCAATTCCTCCTGCGCCGCAGCAAGGCCGATGGCGTGAACCATTGCGCCATGATCGGCCAGGGCCAGGGCAATGCCTGCGCCAATGCCGGACGTGCCGCCCGTCACCAACGCCGTGCGTCCGGCAAAAAGCGCCCCATCGAAACTGTCTTTCACGCCATTCATTGCTGCGGCCTCTCCCGCTGTGTGTTTTGACTTCCTATAACAATGGCATGGCAAGCCGTCGCCCACGTATTCGCGTCCTCGTCCTTCAGCATGGTCTTGGTCCGCTCGATTATGCGATGCCACGCGACCGGACGCTGGCACCCGGCGATATCGTGCAGGTACCGCTGGGGCCGCGCCTGATTGCCGGCGTGGTATGGGAAGCCGATCGCCTGCCCGCGGCCGAGGTGGAGGATGCGCGCCTGCGTCCCGTCGCAGGGGTCTATGACATTCCCCCTGTGTCGGCGCCGCTCCGCCGCCTCGTCGAATGGGTGGCCGATTATTATCTGGCGCCCCATGCGGCAGTGCTGCGGATGGTGATTGCCTCCGCCTCGGCGCTGGATGGGGGCCGCACCGTCACCGAATATCGCCCGACCGGCATAGTACCCGGCCGGCTGACTCCGCAGCGCAGGCAGGCGCTGGAGCGGCTGGAAGGGCGGCAGGGGCTGGTGCGTGAACTGGCGCGCATTGCCGAAGTATCGGACGCGGTGATCCGCGGGCTCGTGAAGGCAGGCGCGATCGAAGGGGTGGAGGTGGCGGTCGACACCCCCATCCCCCTGCCCGACGCCGATTTTGCCGCGCCGGTGCTGGAGGCGGATCAGCAGGCCGTTGCCGCGACACTGCGCAATGCAGTGGCCGATGGCGGCTTTGCCCCCTTCCTGCTCGATGGAGTAACAGGCTCCGGCAAGACCGAGGTTTATTTCGAAGCCATTGCCGAAGCGCTGCAGGACGGTGGGCAGGTGCTGGTCTTGCTGCCTGAAATCGCGCTGACCGAGCCGTGGCTGCGCCGGTTCGAGGCGCGCTTTGGCGTTGCCCCGGTGGCATGGCATTCGGACCTTCGCTCCACCGAGCGCCGGCGGGCATGGCGCGCCGCCGCAAGTGGCGAGGCGCGGGTGGTGGTGGGCGCACGCTCCGCCCTGTTCCTGCCCTATCCCCGGCTCCGACTGGTGATTGTCGATGAAGCGCATGAAACGAGCTTCAAGCAGGAAGAGGGGGTGATGTACCACGCCCGCGACGTTGCGGTGATGCGCGCCCAGCTCGAAGATATTCCCGTGGTGCTTGCCACCGCCACTCCGGCCATTGAAACGCGGGTGCAGGTGGAACGGGGGCGCTATGCCCATCTTGCCCTGCCCGGCCGCTTCGGTGGCGCCGAACTGCCTGCCATAGACACCATCGACATGCGCCGCTTCCCGCCGCCGCCGGGGCGCTGGCTGTCCCCGCCGCTGCTGAAGGCGCTGGAAAACACGCTGGAAAGGGGGGAACAGGCTCTGCTGTTCCTCAACCGGCGCGGCTATGCGCCGCTCACCCTCTGCCGCGCCTGCGGCCACCGCATTCAATGCCCTGCCTGCACCGCATGGATGGTGGAACACCGGCTGGTCCGCCGCCTGCAATGCCATCAATGCGGCCATGCCATGCCGGTGCCGGAAAGCTGCCCGGAATGCGGGGCCGAAGGGCAGATGGTCGCCTGCGGGCCGGGGGTGGAACGCATTGCCGATGAAGTGGCGCAGCTGCTGCCGCAGGCGCGCACCGCCATTGTCGCATCCGACACTATATGGTCGCCGGCGCGGGCGGCGGCACTGGTCAATGCGGTGGAAACGCATCAGCTGGACCTGCTGATCGGCACCCAACTGATCACCAAGGGCTATCATTTTCCGGATCTGACGCTGGTGGGTGTCGTCGATGCCGACCTTGGCCTGTCGGGTGGCGATCTGCGCGCGGCGGAACGGACGTTCCAGCAGATCCAGCAGGTTGCCGGCCGTGCCGGGCGGGGTGAAAAGCCGGGCCATGTGCTGTTGCAGACCCATCAGCCGGAAGCGCCCGTCATTCAGGCGCTGGTGTCGGGTGACAGCGAAGGCTTCTATGCCGCCGAGACCGAAAGCCGGCGCATGAATGACATGCCCCCCTTCGGGCGTCTGGCCGGCATCGTCATTTCATCAGAAGACCAGCGCCGGGCCGCGGAAACGGCAAGGCTGATCGCCCGCAGCGCACCCATGGCGGACGGCGTGACCGTGCTTGGCCCTGCGCCCGCGCCGCTGTCGATCTTGCGCGGCCGCCATCGTCAGCGGCTGCTGGTCCATGCCCGCCGCTCGATCAACGTGCAGGCGCTGATTCGCGACTGGCTGGACATGCTGGAATGGCCGCGCGACGTCCGGGTGACGGTGGACATCGACCCTTACAGCTTTGTGTGAACGCCCCTTCAGCCTGTCCCGAAATATTGCGGTTATGGAATGTTAGCTGGTGGCCACATGTCCACCTGTGTCATTTGTCCCACACCAGGATGATCTTGCCGCAGCCGGGGTTGCAGAGGTGGAACCCTTCAGGCGTTTTAGAGTAATAACGGATTGGCAATGATTTTCGGAATGGATAGATGGGATTTGCGGTCCATTTCGAACGGGTAATACATCCGCCATTCACCTTGCCCATGGCAGGATAACGGGGCGAGGCGAAAGGTTACATGCGCAAATCTACGCATGTCGGGTAAAATTGCGTTCAGAGTGAGTTGTCTATGAGGGGTCTACAGAGCTTGATCGAAGCGAAGGCAACCGCTCTATCGCACGAGCCTTCCGTCATCGACATCGATTGGGAAGACATCGGCGAAACGGCCCTTCAAAGGCCGGCTCCGCAGGTTGTCGCCGGCGGCTCCAGGCTTTTCTGGTTCTCCAAACGCTGCCTGGACATTCTGGTTTCGCTTTGCGCGCTTCCCGTCGTCGCCGCCATGGCGCTGGTGGTGGTGGCGCTCAATCCCTTCTTCAATCCCGGCAGTCTTTTATACCGGCAGAAGCGCATGGGCATGGACGGCCAGCCCTTCATCGCGTTGAAGTTCCGTTCGATGACCGAGGCATCGAAGATCGACCGCGGCCCCTATGACGACATAGAGGATCATCGGATCACCCGGCTGGGGCGATTGCTGCGCCGCCTGCGGATCGACGAGTTTCCGCAATTCTGGAACATATTGCGCGGCGACATGAGCCTGATCGGCCCGCGGCCCGACTATTATCCGCATGCCGTCGTCTATTGTCATGACATTCCGCAATATGCGCATCGCTATCTCGTTCGCCCCGGCATCACCGGCCTTGCGCAGGTGCGCAGCGGCTATGCGTCCTGCCCGCGCAGCGTCACCGCCAAGGTGCGCGACGACATGGATTACATCGAATCCGCATCTTGGCGCATGGAATTGCGGGTGATCGCCCAGACCGTCTGGGTGATCTGCAATGGCTTTGGATACAGATAGGCAGCCACGGCAGTCCTGCCCCGGCCGAATCATGACGGGCCGTCCGATACCGCATCCGAACATGCCGCAAGCAACCGGCCTGCCATTATTTTTCCGCGCAGCATGGCCTGAATGAGCGCACTGGCCGCTCAGCTTCTTGCAACATCGTCGCCACCCTGCTAGCAGGCCCCCGTCCGTGTGGGCGCGCTGGCTACGGCGCGTCCTCTTTTTGCACGGATAAATCCAATTTCTGGAGACCGGGGCGCGTGGAAACTAACAGCGGCATAGCGACAGGGCTTGCGGGGCGTTACGCCACCGCGCTGTTCGACCTGGCGCGCGACGGCAAGCAGATCGACACAGTTTCGGCGAGCCTCGCCAAGCTGCGATCGGCGCTGGCCGAATCAGAAGATTTCAAAACCTTGACGACCAGCCCGCTGATCGGCCGCGACACCGCCACAAAGGCGGTTCTGGCAACGGCCGACGCACTTGGCCTGGATGGTGTGACCCGCAATTTCCTGGGTGTGCTTGCCGGCAACCGGCGGCTTGCCTCGCTTCAGCGGATCATCCAGGTGTTCGAGGCGCTGGCAGCCAGCCATCGTGGCGAGATCCGGGCGGAAGTGACATCCGCCCATCCGCTCAGCGAGGACCAGCAAGCGGCCCTCAAGGCACGTCTGGCAGCCAGCCTGGGCCGTGACGTCTCCGTCGACCTGAACATTGATCCGGCCATTCTGGGCGGTCTTGTGGTCAAGGTCGGCTCCCGCCAGATCGACAGTTCGATCCGAACCAAATTGAACAGCCTCGCCTACGCGATGAAGGGGTGAAAATGGACATCCGCGCCGCAGAAATTTCCAAGGTCATCCGCGATCAGATCGCGAATTTCGGCACCGACGCACAGGTTTCCGAAGTCGGTCAGGTCCTTTCGGTGGGCGACGGCATCGCCCGCGTCCACGGGCTGGACAATGTCCAGGCCGGTGAAATGGTTGAATTCGCCAATGGCCTGAAGGGCATGGCGCTCAACCTCGAAGCCGACAATGTCGGTATCGTGATCTTCGGGTCCGACAGCAACATCAAGGAAGGCGACACGGTTCGCCGCACCGGCACCATCGTCGACGTTCCCGTCGGCCGTGGTCTGCTCGGCCGCGTGGTCGATGGCCTCGGCAATCCGATCGACGGCAAGGGCCCGATCGAATATACCGAGCGCAAGCGCGTCGAAGTGAAGGCCCCGGGCATCATCCCCAGGAAGTCGGTGCATGAACCGATGCAGACCGGCCTGAAGGCGCTCGATGCGCTGGTGCCCGTCGGCCGCGGCCAGCGCGAACTGATCATCGGGGATCGCCAGACCGGCAAGACCGCCGTTGCGATCGACACCTTCATCAACCAGAAGACCGCCAATGCGGGCGATGACGAGAAGCAGAAGCTTTACTGCATCTATGTCGCCGTCGGCCAGAAGCGTTCGACCGTCGCGCAGATCGTTCGCGCGCTGGAAGAAAATGGCGCGATGGAATATTCGATCGTCGTCGCCGCAACCGCTTCGGAACCCGCTCCGCTGCAGTTCCTGGCGCCGTACACCGGCTGCACCATGGGCGAATATTTCCGCGACAATGGCATGCACGCTGTGATAGTTTACGACGATCTTTCCAAGCAGGCCGTCGCCTATCGCCAGATGTCGCTGCTGCTGCGCCGCCCGCCGGGCCGTGAAGCCTATCCGGGCGACGTCTTCTATCTCCACAGCCGCCTTCTGGAACGCGCTGCGAAGATGAACGACGCCAATGGCAATGGCTCGCTTACTGCACTGCCGATCATCGAAACGCAGGCCGGCGACGTTTCCGCCTATATTCCGACCAATGTGATCTCGATCACCGACGGTCAGATCTTCCTGGAAACCGACCTGTTCTATCAGGGCATTCGCCCGGCCATCAACGTCGGCCTTTCGGTCAGCCGCGTCGGCTCCGCCGCGCAGACCAAGGCGATGAAGAAGGTCGCCGGCTCGATCAAGCTGGAACTGGCGCAGTATCGTGAAATGGCGGCATTCGCCCAGTTCGGTTCGGATCTTGACGCATCCACGCAGAAGCTGCTGAACCGCGGCGCGCGCCTGACCGAACTGCTGAAGCAGGCCCAGTTCTCGCCGATGCCGTTCGAAGAACAGGTTGCGTCGATCTTTGCCGGCGTGAACGGCTATCTCGATGCGATCCCGACCGATGCGGTCACCCGCTTCGAACAGGCACTGCTGTCCTATCTGCGTGCGAACCATGCCGATGTGCTGGCCGATATCCGCACCACCAAGGATCTGGGCGATGCGGTCAAGGCAAAGCTGAAGGACGCTCTCGACCAGTTCGTGAAGACGTTCGCCTAATCATTGTGTGTCGCCCCGGCCCTGTGCCGGGGTCCATACTGAACCAGCATGGATGCCGGCCATGGCCGGCATGACGGGGAAAGAGGGACGATGCCGTCACTTAAATCTCTGAAGGTCCGCATCACTTCGGTGAAGTCGACCCAGAAGATCACCAAGGCGATGAAGATGGTCGCCGCCGCCAAGCTGCGCCGCGCGCAGGAAGCGGCGGAGGCTGGACGTCCCTATGCAGAGCGTCTGGCAGCCGTGATGGCAAGCCTGGGCAGCAAGGTGCAGGTTGGGCCTCAAAGCCCGAAGCTGCTTGCCGGCACGGGGCGCGATCAGGTGCATCTGCTGGTGGTCGCCACGTCCGAACGCGGCCTTGCCGGTGCGTTCAACACCAATATCGTGCGTGCCGCGCGCCGTCAGGCCGAAGCGCTGCAGGCGCAGGGCAAGACGGTTCAATTCTATCTGGTCGGCAAGAAGGGCCGCGCTGTCATCGCGCGCCTGTTCCCGGGCCAGATCGTCGAGCAGGTCGATATGAGCCATGTGAAGAACGTCCAGTTTTCGGACGCACATGCCATTGCCGAAGATCTCATCCGCCGCTTCAACGCGGGTGAATTCGATGTCGCGCACCTGTTCTATGCCCGGTTCCAGTCCGCCTTGGTGCAGGAGCCGGTGGCGCAGCAGATCATTCCGGTGCCGCTGGCAACCGCAGCCGCGAACGAAAATACGCAGGCCGGTTCGGTGGTGGAATATGAACCGGACGAGGAAGCGATCCTTGCCGATCTTCTGCCGCGCAATGTCGCCGTTCAGATTTTCCGTGGCCTTCTTGAAAATGCCGCATCGGAACAGGGCAGCCGCATGACCGCGATGGACAATGCGACGCGCAATGCCGGCGACATGATCAACAAGCTGTCCATCCAGTATAATCGCACCCGTCAGGCGGCGATCACCACCGAACTCATTGAAATCATCGCGGGCGCGGAAGCGCTCTAATCCGACCGAGAAGGCAAGGGACGATAGCAATGGCCACCCAGCCCACTTCCAACAATGTCGGCCAGATCACCCAGGTGATCGGCGCCGTCGTTGACGTCGCGTTTGAAAACCACCTGCCGCCGATCCTGTCGGCGCTGGAGACGACGCTCAATGGCAACCGCCTCGTTCTCGAGGTTGCGCAGCATCTGGGTGAAAACACCGTGCGCACCATCGCCATGGACGCGACGGACGGCCTCGTTCGTGGCCAGAAGGTCACCGACACCGGCTCCCAGATCCGCGTGCCCGTCGGCCCGGAAACGCTTGGCCGCATCATGAATGTGGTCGGCGAGCCGATCGACGAGCGCGGCCCGATCAATGCCAAGGCATCGGCACCGATCCATGCCGAAGCACCGCTGTTCGTCGACCAGGCGACCGAAACCAGCATCCTTGTCACCGGCATCAAGGTGATCGATCTGCTCGCGCCTTATGCGAAAGGCGGCAAGATCGGCCTGTTCGGCGGTGCCGGCGTGGGCAAGACCGTGCTCATCCAGGAGCTGATCAACAACATCGCCAAGGGCCATGGCGGCACCTCGGTCTTTGCCGGCGTGGGTGAACGTACCCGTGAAGGCAACGACCTTTATCATGAATTCCTCGACGCCGGCGTTATCGCCAAGGACGCCGAAGGCAATGCCATTTCGGACGGTTCGAAGGTGGCGCTGGTCTATGGCCAGATGAACGAGCCGCCGGGCGCCCGTGCCCGCGTCGCGCTTTCCGGCCTCACCATCGCGGAATATTTCCGCGACCAGGAAGGCCAGGACGTGCTGTTCTTCGTCGACAACATCTTCCGCTTCACCCAGGCGGGTTCGGAAGTGTCGGCTCTGCTTGGCCGTATTCCGTCGGCCGTGGGTTATCAGCCGACGCTGGCAACCGACATGGGTGCGCTGCAGGAACGCATCACCTCCACCAACAAGGGTTCGATCACCTCGGTCCAGGCCATTTACGTGCCGGCGGACGACTTGACCGACCCGGCGCCGGCCACCTCCTTCGCACACCTTGACGCGACGACGGTGCTTTCGCGAGCGATTTCGGAACTGGGCATCTATCCGGCGGTCGACCCGCTGGATTCGACCAGCCGTGTTCTGGAGCCGCGCACCGTTGGCCAGGAGCATTATGAAACGGCGCGTGCGGTGCAGGAAATCCTGCAGAAGTACAAGTCGCTTCAGGACATCATCGCCATCCTCGGCATGGACGAGCTTTCCGAAGAGGACAAGCTGACCGTCAGCCGCGCGCGCAAGATCCAGCGCTTCCTCAGCCAGCCGTTCCACGTGGCCGAAGTGTTCACCGGCATCCCCGGCAAGTTCGTGCAGCTTGAAGACACGATCAAGAGCTTCAAGGCCGTGGTCGAAGGCGAATATGACCATCTTCCCGAAGCAGCCTTCTACATGGTTGGCGGCATCGAAGAAGCGGTCGAAAAGGCCAAGAAGCTGGCTGCCGAGGCGGCCTGAACCAATGCTTCCCCCCGGCCGTGAGGCGGGCGGGGGGAGCGCCTTGAAGGGCAGGTAAATGGCGAATTCGCTGCATTTCGAACTTGTGACGCCGGAAAAGCTGCTGCGTTCGGAAGCCGTGCACATGGTTGTCGTGCCCGGCTCCGAAGGTGACTTTGGCGTTCTTGCGGGCCACGCCCCCTTCATGTCCACGATCCGCCCCGGTGCGATCGCGGTCTATCAGAAAGAGGGCGCCGCGCCGGAACGCATCTTCATCGACGGCGGCTTTGCCGAAGTGAACGATGCCGGGCTGACCGTGTTGGCGGAGGGCGCAACGCCTGTCGCCAATATCGACGCCGCGCAGGTCGATCATGACCTTGCCAATGCGCGTGAGGATATCAGGCTGGCCAAATCCGAAGTGGAAGCCGAAATGGCGCGCAAGCGTGTCGAGCGGCTGACCGCGATGCGCGAGGCGCTGGCAACGGCCTGAATCATGGCCGGATGAACAACCGACGGCAGCGCCGCCGGTTCGTTCAACAATTAATCAAATCATTGATGAGCGGTGGACTTCAAACGTCCGCCGCTCATTATTTTTGCGGCAGCCGGCCAGATGCGCAGCAGTGCCCGCCCCAGCACAATCGCGGCGGCCAGCGCGAAGACAGGCTGCAAGAGTAGAAAGGCCGGATAGCCCGGCTGGCCAAAGCGGCCGAACCATGGCCCGATGACCGGGAACAGCAGCCAGATGATCAGCACATGGCTGCAGAACAGCAGAAAACTGTAAGGCTCTGCTTTCAATATCGGTGCTGCCCAGCGACCCGCTGCCAGCCGAAGCGACAGTCGCCAGTAAAGCAGCGCTGCCAGTAGCCTGAGGCCGTTGTCGAAGGCGGCGACAAGCACCGGATAACCCTGCACCTGCTGCTGGCCGATGACCGACATCCACACCTTGCCGGCCCCGGCAACCAGAAACAGCAGGAACAGCGGCCAGACCAGCAGATTGCCGGCCGCCATATCCAGCCGATAGCGGCGTACGAACATGCCGATCAGGAAGAACAGCAGGATCTGTGGTCGCAACAGCAGGTAAAGCTGCCAGCCGAACAGGCTCCACAACAAGGCGCCGCCAAGCACCACGGCAAGCGCACGGTTGGGCAAGCGCACCAGCAGCGGTGCAAACATCATGCAGATGAAGATGTCGCGCAGAAAGGCATTCTGCACGTCGATCTGCCCCGCCGCGGTGAAATGAAAGATTTCGTTCAGCAGCGGCATTATCGGTGAAGGCGTGGGTGCCCGAAGCTCCCCCCATGTCGCCAGCGCCATCACCATGGACACGCTCACCAGATTCCACAGGATCATCGGCAGGATCAGGCTGTTCGCCTTGTTGGCGACAAAGCTGCCATAGCTGCGCTTTTCCACCGAAGAGGCGACCAGCCAGCCTGAAATGATGCTGAGCAGCGGCACCGAGCTACGGCCGATCAGCTCGATCAGCGTCCAGTAGAATATGCTTTGCCAACCGGAGCCCTGTGCCCGAAGGTCCTCAATCACCAGCCCGGTCCAGGCATGGACATAAACGATGCCGCAAATGCACAGCACACGGGCAATACCGATGGCGCGCGACCGCTGGCGCACCCGCTCCGCCGGTTCTGCTGCAGCCGACGACGGCTGCCCGGCTGTCGTAGCGGACCCGTGACGATCCTTTTCGATGGACGTTGAAAGCGACAATGGATGATCCGGACCTGTGCATTGAACGGAGGCGACGCCGTGGCGCCCTGCCCCGTCGATCCACCAATCATGCCGCCAAGGTCAACTTGAAATCGCCGTCAGTGCCCCGAAACGGGCATCACGCACGGCGGAACCGCCATTCACCCCATAGCGTTCCGCCGCCGGATCATCCTTTCACATGACCGGGCTGTGGGCGCCGCTGGAAATGCCACAGCAACAGCCCCGCCAGGATGATGAGGGCCATGCCCAAGGCACTGAGCGGATCGATACTGTCACCGAACACCATCCAGCCAAGGCTGACGGCAACCAGTAGCTGCACATAGATCATCGGCGCGATGACAGGGGCGGATGCCTTTTGCGTGGCGACATAGATCATCCAGTGGCTGGTCGTCCCGGTTACCGCCACCATGGCGCATTTGAGCAGGACGATCGGCTGCGGCACCGACACATGCAGGAACTTCAGGCCGGAAAGATGACCGATGCACGTCGCCACAATCAATATCGGCGCGGCCATCACCGACAACCAGAATTGCAGTGTTACCACCGGCGCGAGATTGGCAGTCTTGCGGTTGAACATCACCAGCATCGCCATGCCCATCGACGCAACCACAGGCAGAAAGGCCACGACGCCAAGATCCGCCACATTGGGGCGAAGGACCAGCAACACCCCGGCAAAGGCCAGCAATATCGTTACCCAGGCCGAACGCGGGGCATGTTCCCCCGTCACCAGCGGCGACAGCAGCACGACGAACATCGGGCTGGTGAACTGGATGGAAATCGCATCGGCCAGCGGCATCAGCTGGCTTCCGCAGAACAGGCCGATGGTCATCACCGAAACCGCCGCGCCGCGGCCCAGCTGCAGCGAAGGGCGCGGCAGGACAAAGCCGGCGCGGCCATGGCGCAGGGCGATGAAGCTGCCCAGCGCGATAACGCCATAGACATAGCGCAATGCGGCAATCGCCGGCCCCGGCCACTGGCCCGCCATGGATTTGACGATGGCATCCCCGACCGACAGGATTGCAAAGCCTGCCAGCGCGATCAGCAGGCCCTGCCCTATCGGATGTCTTGCATGATGTTCCGGGTGGAGTGCGGCGCCCGCTGTCCCGGCCGTCTGTTGGCGATCCTCTTTCATCCCCGCGCTGTACGCGGCGGTGAAAACAATGCCAAGCGGCATCGGCGGCCGCTGTTGGCTCCACGGGGAAACGGATTAGCTTTTTGTCAAATCTTCGCTGCTATCATCCATGCAGCCGGGGTAGATGGCGTGGGTGAAGCATCATGGTGAACGCATTCGGGCGCAAGGGAGGGCAGGCGCTGGCAAGGCCGAAGTTCGGGCTTGCAGGCAGCACCGCCGGCAATGACGCCGGGCTGAAGGCACGGCCTGCCGCCCCGGCAACGAACAGGCCCGCCCCTGCGGCGGATACGCCCGCGCCCGTCCAGCCCGAAACCAAGGTGGATGCGCTGGGCACCCCCGCTCCGGTCAGCGCGGGCGGCAACACGATGAGCATCGCCATGGCCCGCCTGGCCGAACGGGAGGCAGCGGTCAGCGAGGCGGGTAATTCATCCCCCGAAGGGTTCGAAGCTGCTGTCCACAAGATCAAGGAGCAGGTGCTGCCCCGCCTGCTGGAACGGGTCGACCCCGAAGCGGCGGCAAGCCTTTCCAAGGACGAGCTGGTGGAGGAGTTCCGCCCCATCGTCGGTGAAGTGCTGGGCGAGCTGAAGCTGACGCTGAACCGTCGTGAACAATTTGCGCTGGAAAAGGTGCTGGCCGATGAGCTGCTGGGCCTTGGTCCGCTGGAGGAATTGCTGGCCGATCCGGAAATATCGGACATCATGGTCAACGGACCGGGCCAGACCTATGTGGAACGCCGGGGCCGGCTTGAAATCGCCCGGGTGCAGTTCCGCGACGAACAGCATCTGTTCCAGATCGCGCAGCGCATCGTCAATCGCGTCGGCCGAAGGGTGGACCAGACATCGCCGCTGGCCGACGCCCGCCTGCCCGATGGCAGCCGTGTGAACGTGATCGTGCCGCCGCTGTCGCTGAAAGGCACGGCGATCTCGATCCGCAAATTCTCTGCCAAGCCGATCACGCTGGACATGATGGCCAGGGGTGGATCGATGTCGCAGCAGATGGCGACGGCATTGAAGATCGCCGGTGCATCGCGGTTCAATATCGTGATTTCGGGCGGTACCGGATCGGGCAAGACGACCATGCTCAACGCCCTGTCGAAGATGATCGACCCCGGCGAGCGCGTCATCACCATCGAGGATGCCGCGGAACTGCGCCTTCAACAGCCCCATGTGCTGCCGCTGGAGACGCGCCCTCCCAATCTTGAGGGTCAGGGCGCGATCACCATTCGCGACCTTGTCATCAATGCGCTGCGTATGCGGCCGGACCGGATCATCTTGGGCGAAATCCGCGGCTCCGAATGTTTCGACATGCTGGCGGCGATGAACACCGGCCATGACGGATCGATGTGTACCCTGCACTCCAACTCCCCGCGCGAGGCGCTGGCGCGCATGGAAAACATGGTGATGATGTCGGACATCAAGGTGCCCAAGGAGGCGATCAGCCGCCAGATCGCGGATTCGGTCGACCTTGTCGTGCAGGTGAAGCGCCTGCGCGACGGTTCACGCCGCGTCACCAACATCACCGAAATCGTCGGCATGGAAGGACCGGTGATCGTCACGCAGGAACTGTTCCGTTTCGAATATCTGGACGAAACGGACGACGGGCGGATCATCGGCGAATATCGCTCCGCCGGGCTGCGGCCCTATACGCTGGAAAAAGCCAAGCAGTTCGGCTTCGATCAGGCCTTTCTGGAGGCCTGCGTCTAGGCCCCGGCACGTCGCCGGGCGCCGGTGCCGGCCACCTCGTCCATCACGGGGCAGCCGGCGGCGGGGTTCAGACGTTCCAGACCAGCGGCAGGCGCACCAGCCCATGAACGATGCCGGTGGATTTTACCGGCGGATCATTGGGATCAAGCGCGAAATCGGGGATGCGGGCCAGCCATTCCTCAAGGAAGATCTTCATTTCCTGATTGGCCAGCGGCGCGCCGACGCAGCGGTGGATGCCATGGCTGAGCGTGGAATGCTTGTATGAATCGCGGCGGCTGAAATCGACGTCCATCGGACATTCGAAGCTGCGCGGGTCGAGCCCGTGCACGCAGGACGCCATCAATATCTGTTCGCCTTCCTTCAGCGGTGCGCCCAGATAATCCATGTCCTGCTTCACCACGCGCGCGATATTGGCGATGGAGAAGCGGCGCATCAGCTCCTCTATCGCCTTGCCGATCTTCTTCGGCTCTTCGCACAAGGCCTTGCGATGGCCGGGGTTTTCGGCAAGGAACATCGCCATCCAGCCCATTGTCGCGGCCACCGTGTCCAGCCCGCCGCCAAGCAGGCCGCTGGCCAGACCCAGCGCTTCTTCCCGGTTCATCGTGCGCCCACCCATATCGGCATGGATCGCCTGGCTGATCAGGTCGTCACCGGGATTGGCGGTGCGTGCGTCGATCAGTTCCGCGATATAGGCGTTCAGGCTGGCGCGGGCGGCAATCCGCTTTTCCGCATCGGTGGAACGCAGGCCGGTGTTCACCCATTCGACCAGCATTTCGCGATGTTCCAGCGGAAGATCGACGATCTTGAGAAAGATGATCATCGGCAGCTGCTGGCCGAAATCGGCAATGAATTCGCAGCGGCCCTTGTCGCGGAAGCCTTCGATCAGCTCGATCGAAAGCCGACGTGCTTCTTCCGACCAGCGCGAAACCGCCTTGGGCGTGAATGCCGGCATCAGCACCTTGCGCAGCGGCCCATGTTCAGGCGGATCATATTCCAGCGGCACGCCCCGCGGGCGGTCATTATTGCCGATAAAGGCCCGGCGGGAGGAGAAATTCTCATAATCCTTCAGGATGTTGGGAATATCCTCCCCGCGGGTGGCCAGCCAGTGCCCGCCATTATGCGGCGTCCACACCAGCGGCGGCAGGCCGTGCAGCACCGTCCATGCCTCGAACGGATCAGATCCCTCCGGTCCGGGACGAAAGAAATCGAAATCATAAACCAGTTCATCCGGCACATGCGCCGGCTTTTCGACCGTTGGCAGAACGCTCATCACCCTCTCCGCAATTCGGATACTCAAGATATTTAATCGATCGATTAAATCCTTCTGTCAGGCCGGTCAAGCGGGATGGGATCAATCGTTGAACACCGCCAGCGCAAAGACGATGACGCGTTCCACCTGCCCCGCATCGGCCGGGGCAGGGAAAAGCTGGCGGGCGCGGCTGCGCGGTGGCATGCCCAGCGCCCCGGCGCTGAGGAAACGCAGGCGCGCCGCCGCATCATCCCGCCCGATCCGGGGCAGCAGCACGGCCAGCCTGTCGAGCAGCCGGTTGAATGGACGGGTGAGTTGTTCCACCGCCGAGTCACGCAGCGCCGGATCGCCATGGGCGACGATTTCATCCACAAGCACCAGTGCCCGCTCCTCCCGGCAATGCGCGGCCGGCAGCCACATCGGGCTGAAATAATCGTGAAGTGCCTGTTCCAGGGTACTGTCGGCGTGCGGCACATCCGTCCAGCATTGCATCATGGGATCGAGGTTCAGCCGCACGAGTTCGGCAAGCAGCCCGTCCATGCTGCCGAAATAATATTTCACCAGCGCGGAATTGAGGCCGGAGGCGGCGGCGAGGCGGCGCAGGGTGAGCGCCTTCAACCCTTCGTCGATCAATATGCGTTCGGCAGCGGCCAGCAGCCTGACGCGAGAGGTGGGACTGGTCATCACCACGGCATAGGCGGATTGCAGCTAAATGCGAAGTGAACGCGCGGTTCGCCTTTGGTTCAGGCAGCAAAAGCTATTGTACGCGACAGGAGACAAAATTGCCTCCTCCGGTTCGGCCCAGGCAAGCCGCCGGTGGGATCAAAGGATCAATGCTATGAAGAAGCTGTCGAAAATGGCCGTTGCGCTGGCACTTGCCGGCTCTGTGGCCGCTGCCGCGACACCGGCATCGGCGCGCCCCTGGGGTCATGGGGGCTATGGAGGTTATCACGGCCGTTATTATCACCATCATGGGGTCAGTACCGGTGCCGCGATCGGCCTTGGCATCGCCGGGCTTGCGGTAGGCGCCGCACTGGCTGCACCACGCGGCCATGATTATTATTATGACGACGCGCCGCCACCGCCCCCTCCGCCGCCACGTTCGGGCGGATATTGGAGCTATGACTATCATCCCTGCCAGGGTGGCTGGGTATGGGATGGCCGCGGCTATGTGCCGTCCCGGTCCTGCTATTAAGGCTGTCGAGCAGGGCTGAACGCGTATAGGCGGCGCAGATCAGCCGATCAGGCTGCCCATCGAAGCGTCACCATTCGGGTAAACAGCATGCCGCCCGCCCCACCCGGGGTTGGGCGGCATCGTTGTTTCAGGCGAACACGCGTGTCAGCCGGCCTCGCCAGTAAAGGTGCGCAGCGCCGGATTGGTATGATCGGGGCTGGCAAGTGCCTGCTGCATGCCGGGGCGGGCGCGAACACGTTCCACCCATTCCAGCAGGCGCGGGCAACTCTGCTCATTGCCGATGTGCGGGAACATGCGCGCCACCATCATCCCGCAATGGGCGAAGAAGTTGATATCGGCCAGGGTGAACATGTCACCGGCCAGCCAGGGCGTTTCGCCAAGCTGGGTTTCCACCTTCTGCACCGCGACGGTGATCTTGCGTTCGGCATTGTCGAGATCGGCCTGGCTGAAGCCGGAGCGTGCCGTCTTCCACTTTTCCCGCTGTTCGTGCAGCGGAATGCGTTCCAGCAGCTGTTCGAACTCACCGCTCTCGATCGACCGGGCGATGACGCCGACCATGCGGTGCCAGCCGTGCATCGACACATAATTCATCACATGTTCGTCGACGAACTTGTTCCAGTAACGCATCCGGGCCTTGCCCAGCGGATCGGACGGGCGCAGCGGCGGCGTGTCGGGAAAGGCGTCCTCGATATATTCGTTGATCACCGTGGTATGGGTGACGACATTGCCGTCATGCACCAGCACCGGCACCTGCCCTTCGGGGTTGATGGCGGTGAACCAGGGTTGATGCTGCTCGAACTTGTGCAGATCGACATAATGGCTTTCGAAAGGGATGCCCTTTTCATAAAGCGGCGCCAGCGATTTCAGCGAATTCGCGACGGGTTCTGCGTGATAGAGTTCAAGCGACATTCAACATCCCCAGCTTCTGGCCCAATGCAGGCATATGGCCGCATGAGATACGGCCGTTCTGCGGCGCAGATTGGGGCAGCGGCCGCCATCCGTCAAACCGGCGCGCGGTGAAGTTCGCATTTCCTTCGCTGACGGTTGCTGCCGCCCGACCGCCTGCCTAGTCCGCCAGTTCGACGACGCGTTCGTTCACTCGCTTCAGATCATCGACGAAACGGCCATATTCGAGCTTAGCCGCATCGCGATCGGGCATCCTCAGCAAATAGCTGGGATGAACGGTCACCCATAATTCCTGCCCGTCCGCCATGGCCACCGGCGCGCCGCGCGTGCGGCTGATGGTAACGGTGCGGCCAAGCAGCGCGCGTGCCGCCGTTGCACCCAGCGCCATCGTCACCAGCGGGCGCACCAGATCGCGCTCCTGATCGATCCACCAGCGGCAGGCGGTAATCTCACCACTGTCGGGTTTTGAATGGATGCGCCGCTTGCCGCGCTGGGTGAATTTGAAATGCTTCACCGCATTGGTCACATAGGTGGTTTGCCGGTCCAGCCCCGCTTCCTCCAGCGCGCGGTCCAGCATCTGCCCGGCGGGGCCGACAAAGGGCCTGCCCGCCAGATCTTCCTGATCGCCCGGCTGTTCTCCCACCAGCATGATGCGCGCACCCACCGGGCCTTCACCAAACACCGTCTGCGTGGCATTTCTGTAAAGGTCGCAACGGCGGCAGCCCCGGGCTTCTTCACGCACCGCGTCCAGCGCCCGCTGACTGTTGCCGCCGATAAGCCCGCGCGCCGCCGATTCTGCCTTGTCACGCATTGCCCTGCCCCATGGATATTGCCGCACTGGTGAAACACCAACGTCGGCGGGGGCAAATCGCTCATCCGTCAATGCCCGGGACGATGGCTGTATCGACAGACCGGGGCCGGATGAAGACAGCCGGGGCTATTGCTGATCGACTTCGTTCGCGACTTCTTCCTGTTCGGCCTTTTCGGCCTTGCGGGCATCACGCGCCGCACGCATCATCTGGCGGTTACAGCCGGTGGCGCCACCCGCGCCCACGGCGGAACAGCTGCCAATGCCGCTTGCGCCGACATCCGCCGTCTCCCCGGCGCGCGCACCCCAACCGGGCTCACCCGGCTTCACCGGCTTGCGGAACTGTTTGGGCAGGCGATAGCGGTCCCGTTCCGGCTGGCGGGCGCAGACGACGATTTCACCGTCCTTCCCTTCCGGGCAGGGATCATCGCCATAGATCACCATGGAAACGATGCGCTTGCCATCGGCGGTGGTGCCAAGCGTGCGTTCCGATGCCCCTTCACCCTGCGCCAGCGCAGCGGTGGAAAGGCCGGCCAGCACGGCCGTCAACGACAGAAAAATGGGCAGACGCATGATCGGCTTTCCCCTGATCGAACCTTCCTTCAACGCCCCAATAGCAATGAATGTCCCTGAACGCTGCCTTATCGCACGACGAACAGGCTGCGATATTGCGGTTTCACCGCATCGATCATCGGCTGGTCCACCGGCAATTCAATCACATATGTCCCTTCGACATATGGACCGGCGACATAGGGATCAAGGATGATCCTGATCCGGTCGATCCTGCCCGGCGTGGCGGAGGCGGGCAGCATCGCCGCTTCCGAAAGCTTGGGACAGTCACCGAATAATTCGTCGGGGTTGGTCGGGCCGCCCCGGCGCTTCTCCCGCTCCTTGTCCAGCGCCGCGCAATAGCGGCCGGCAAGCGGCGGCACCGATTGCTGCGGGTCAGTGAACAGATCGTTGAAGCTGATCCGCTGCTTTGCCTTGCGGTCGTAGATCAGTGCCAGATGATTCGTCATCGGATGCGCGCCGCCGGTGTAGAAGAAATGTTCGCCCTGCAGGGCAAGCAGCCCCTTGGTATCGGCCGCGGCGGACCAGCGCGTGCCGTCGCTGTGCTGGCGATAGGTGAAGCCCGTTTCCCTGGAACTCTCCTCATCAGCCTTGGCAGCCTTCAGCGCCGACGCCTTCAGCTTTGCCGCCTGCGCGGTCATCATGTCGCGAACGGCCGGAACGGCGGCCGCTTCGGGCGGGATCAGATATTGAAACTCCAGCAACGGCGTGGTTTCGCTCAGGTCGATCGCGCTGACGCGCGAGACGGAAGCGGTTTCCGCCACATCGTCAAGCTGGCTGTTGCCGATGCCGTTGTCGTCAACGGCGTTGTCATTGGGCAGGCCGCCGCAACCCATCAGTGCAAGAACCAGGGCAGCAGCGGCGAAAGGGGCAAAACGGCTGGTCATTTGCGAATCTTGAGTCCTGATATCACGCGCTGTCGATTGAATGGCGATAACGACAACGCTATCCCCGCTGTCAACGCCTTCACGGAGCCTGAACCATGGACCTCGACAAGATTATCGCAATCGACGTGCACACCCATGCCGAGATTTCGTGCAGACAGCCGGAAGACCCCATCATGGCGGAGTTCACCGAAGCCGCAAGCCGCTATTTCAAGACGCCGATGAAGCGGCCGACCATCGCCGAAACGGTGGCCTATTACCGCGAACGCAACATCGGCTTCGTGATGTTCACGGTGGACATGGAATCGGGCACCGGCATCAAGCGGATCAGGAATGAGGAAATTGCCGAAGCCGCCCGCGAAAACAGCGACATCATGATGGCCTTCGCCTCCATCGATCCGCACAAATCCAAGTTCGGCGCGCTGGAGGCGCGGCGGATGGTGGAGGAATATGGCGTGAAGGGGTTCAAATTCCATCCGCCGATCCAGAACTTCCACCCCTATGACCGCATGGCATGGCCGATCTACGAGGTGATCAGCGAATATCAGCTGCCCGTCATCTTCCACACCGGCCATTCAGGCATGGGCACCGGCATGCGTGGCGGCGGTGGCATCCGCCTGAAATACGGCCAGCCGATATTGGTGGACGATGTCGCCGTCGATTTCCCCGACATGAAGATCATCCTTGCCCATCCCAGCTGGCCCTGGACGGACGAGGCGCTGTCCATGGCGCTGCACAAGCCCAATGTGTTCATCGATCTTTCGGGCTGGTCGCCCAGATATTTCCCCAAGCAGATCATCCAATATGCGAACACACAGCTGCGCCACAAAATGCTGTTCGGTTCGGATTTCCCACTGCTGCCGCCTGAAAAATGGATCGAACAGTTCAAGCAGGTCGGCTTCAAGGAAGAAGTCTGGCCGCTGATCCTGAAGGACAATGCCGCCCGCGTGCTCGGCCTGACTGAGGAAGCCTGACCGGCAGCGCCGGCTGGACAACAGGCTGATCGACCCGCCGGCTGCGCCCCATAATGAAAACCCCTCCCCCACTGGTGCGGGGAAGGGGCCTTCATTTCAGTGACTGATGTCAGTGTCCGGCGGTTCAGCCGGCCATGCCGCTGACAAGCACGGTGACAGCACGACGATTCTGCGCATAGGCTTCTTCGTCCGAACCCTGAACGGCCGGGCGTTCCTTGCCATAGCTGATCGTGTTGATGCGCGACGGGGCGATGCCCCTGCTCACCAGATAGTTCTTCGCCGCATTGGCGCGACGGTCGCCAAGCGCAAGGTTGTACTCGCGCGTGCCGCGTTCGTCGCAATGGCCTTCCACCGTGATGGTGACCTGCTGATACTGGTTCAACCAGGCAGCCTGAGCATCCAGCGTCGATTTCGCAGCGGCGTCCAGCTCATAGCTGTCCAGCGCGAAAAGAACGCGGTCCGAACCGGCCTTCTCAAGGAAATCGGCAGAGGAGCCGGGAACGGTGGTGTTGCCAACCGGGCCTTCCGGCGCGGGGGCAGGTGCCGGCGCGGGTGCGGTGCTGGTGGGCGGGGGCGGCGGAAGCTCCTTGGGTTTCTTGGAGCATGCCGCAGTGGCGGCCAGGCCGGTTATCAGCGCCAGCGTGAGCAGTCTATTCGCCATTCCTTATCTCCTTCTGAACCTTTCGTCGCATAAAGCCCTCAACACGTCCCGAAAATCAAGGCAATATTGGGGACCATGAGGGGTCTGATCCATCCAGCGGCGTAGGGATGGAACGTTCGTTCACGCCAGTAAGATCCACCGAATACAGATCGGCCTTTCCGCTGCCGCGTGATGTGCGGAAAAATATGATGACGCGACCATTGGGTGACCAGCTCGGTCCCTCGTCCTGCCAGGCGTTGGTCAACACCTTCTCGCCCGACCCATCGGGACGCATGACGCCGATGCGGAAATTGCCGTCCATCTTGGTAAAGGCGATCATGTCGCCGCGCGGGCTCCATGCCGGTGTGCCATAGCGGCCCGAACCGAAGCTGATGCGCTGCTGGTTCGATCCATCGGCGTTCATCACGTAAAGCTGCTGCGTACCGCCTCGATCGCTTTCGAAGACGATCTTCGATCCATCCGGCGAATAGCTGCCGCCGGTGTCGATGCCCGGCGAATTGGTCAGCCGCGTCACGCCGCCGCCGCTGGCGCTCACCCGATAGATGTCGGTGTTGCCGCCACGCGCCATGGAAAAGATGATATAGCGACCATCGGGCGAAAAGCGGGGCGCAAAGGTCATGTTCGGCAGATCGGCGACCAGCCGCTGCTTGCCCGATCCCATGTCATAGACATAGATGCGCGGACGCTGCCCGGCATAGCTCATATAGACGATGGACTGATGATTGGGCGCAAAGCGCGGCGTCAGCACGATCGACTGGCCATTGGTCAGGAAGCGATGGTTGGCGCCGTCCTGATCCATGATCGCCAGCCGCTTGATCCGGTTCGTCTGCGGTCCGGTTTCGGACACATAGACGATGCGGGAATCGAAATAGGGGCCTTCGCCGGTCAGCCGCGTATAGACGGTGTCGGCGCATTTATGCGCGGCCCGGCGCCAGTCGGCCGGGCGGACGACGAAACCCTGCCGGGTCAGTTCGCTTTTCAGGAATACGTCGTAAAGATAACAGGCGACCGTCAGCGTCCCGTCGGGATTGGCCTGGACGAAACCCTGCACCAGCGCCTGTGCGGCACGCTGCTGCCAGATCGGAAAATCGGGCGCGGCAACCTGATTGAATGCCACAGGGGCAAGGCTGTCATTGCCCAGCGGCCGGAACAGGCCGGAGCTTTTCAGGTCGTTGCTCACCACATCGGCAATGCGACGGCCGAGCTCGGCCGTGGTGCCGGCAGGCGTCGCTACCGGCTGCGACGTCGGCATGGCCGGAATGGCAATGGGCATGGGTGCCGAAAGGCCGCCCGAAATATCGACGCGAAGCTGGGCATGGGCAGCAGGCATCGCAAGCAACGAGCCCATGGCAGCGGCGAATATCCAGCGGAACCGACCCATCAAACTTCTCCGTTCCCCCGCATGGGGCTTTATTTCTGGATGCGAAATGAACTTCATGTCAATCATTGAGCCTGTCGTCGAAATTAAATTCGATATCTTTCCAATGTTCATAAAGTTCCGGCGGCAGTTTCAACGGCGAGCATCTGAGCACCGCCCGCTTCGCCGCTTCGGAATGTTGGCGCGCATAGGCTGAATTGCCTGCATTGATTCCACTTTGCGTCACAACTTCGGGCTGGCCGATCACGCTGCCATCCTTGCGGAACATGATGTGCAGCACCGTCGTCAGCTTTGATACGTCCTTGCCGCCCAGCGGCGGATTCCAGCATGGCTGCACCTGCGAACGTATGGCCTGCGCAAGCCCCGCCGCCTGCTGCGCGCTCAACTGCGATGGCGCGGCGCTGGTCTTGATGTCGCCGATCACGCCGGCCAGCCATTTGCTGCCAAGCCGCGATTTCTCCTTGGGTGCCTTTTCCGCCTGTTCCTGCGCCTTCTTGGCTGGCGCGGGCTTGGTCGATGCAGGCTTTTCGGGGGCCGGCTTCGCCTTTTCCGGCGCTGGTTTGGGTTTTTCCGGTGCCGGCTTCGGCTTTTCGGGCACCGGCTTGGGCGCGGGCTTTGGCGAAGGGGCGGGCGCCGGCGTTGGCTGTGGCGGTATCGGCTCAGGCTGTGGTTCGGGTTCAGGCTGCGGCTCGGGTTCGGCCACGTCAGGCGGTGTTTCGTCCGGCCCCTGTTCCGGCGCCGTTTTCGCAATCTGCTGCGGTGCGCTCGAATCCAGCGCGACCACATCCACCGGCACGAAATCCTCGGCATTGGGCAAGGTGCGCGGCTTGCTGAGAAAGCCGAGCGACAAGGCCCCGAACAGCACGACATGCGCCGCGCCGGCAATCAGCAGCGCGCGTTTTTCACCCCTATCCATCGCACTTCGCCATCAATGCGTTTCCCGGCCGTCCGCATTGCTGCCGGTGGTGACCAGCGCCACCTTGGTGAAACCGGCGGCGTTCACATCACCGACGACACGCATGACCAGGCCATAATCCAGCCCCTTGTCGGCCCGGACATAGATTCGCGGCGGCTCCGCACGGCCATGGGCAAGCTGGGACAGCCGATCCGGCAGGCCGGCAAGCGCCACTTCATCGTCATTGACGAAAATGCGTCCGCCGCCATCGATGGAAAGCTGCACCGGCTCATTTTCCTGCGGCAGGCCGCTGGCCTGCGCGTCGGGCAGATCGACCGGCACACCGGCGACAAGCAATGGCGCCGTCACCATGAAGATGATCAGCAGGACCAGCATCACGTCGACCAGCGGCGTGACGTTGATCTCGCTCATCGGCGCGGTCCTGCGTCCGCGCCCCGGTGGCCGCAGCGACGCACCCATCAGCCGGCCACCTGATCGAGTTCACGCGCCAGCAGCATGTGGAACTCGTCCCCGAATGCCGTCATCCGCGTTTCCAGCCGGCCGACCAGATGCAGCAGCCGGTTATAGCCGATCACTGCCGGAATGGCGGCGAACAGCCCGATTGCGGTGGCGAACAGCGCCTCGGCAATACCGGGGGCGACCACGGCAAGGCTGGTGTTCTGCGACCCGGCGATGGCGGTGAATGAACGCATGATCCCCCACACCGTGCCGAACAGGCCGACGAAGGGCGCCACCGAACCGATGGTGGCCAATATGTTCAACCGATCCGAAAGCTCGTCCACCTCGCGCGCAATGGCGACCGCAATCGCGCTGTGCAGGCGGCTGCGCACGCCTTCGCGATCCGACACCCGCGCCTTCACCGAACGGCGCCATTCGGCGATGCCGGCGGAAAACACCTTGGCTGCCGGCAGATCGGATTTGGATGCCTTGCCATGAAAGGCATCGATATCGTCCGCCGCCCAGAAGGATTTTTCAAAGGCCTGGGTTTCGTTCGACAGCTTCTTCATCCGACGGCCATGGCTGATGATGATCGCCCACACCCAGATACTGGCGAACAACAGGCCCAGCATCACCAGCTTCACCACGATATCGGCCTGAAGGAACAGCGCGATCGGCGATAAACTATCTGCCCCCTTCAACATCACCTGATCGTTCATTTCAGGCTTTCTCCCTCGCTCGCTCAAATGCTTCAACCCAGGCGCGCGGCTGCCGCCTCGGCCTTCCGTCCGGGGTGAGGAAGGCAACCGTCACCACCGCATCGGTCAACACGTCGCCGCCACATTCGATCCTTTGGGTCAGGACGCAGCTGGCGGCCTTTACCTGATCGACCCGGCTGACGACGACAAGCGCATCGTCCAGTCGCGCCGGTCGCCGATAGCGGATCGCCAGATCGGTGACGGCATAGACACCCTGCCCCGAATCCGCCGCGCCGCGCTGATCGATTCCCAGCGCGCGCAGCATGTCGGAACGGGCGCGTTCCATAAAGCGCAGATAGTTGGCGTGATAGACGATGCCCGACAGATCCGTATCCTCATAATAGACACGTATCGCAAAGCGATGCGCGCCTTCCTGAAACCCTCCGCAATAGGGTTGATCGAAATCTGTGTTAACCATTGATGAATCCGTATGCTGCCGACCGGCCGCCGTGAAGCCCCGACGCTGCGTTATTCGCCATCGCCAAGCGGCAGCATCGGTGCCGGGTTCTGGATCTGCGGCGGGTTGAGGCCAAGATGCTTCCATCCCGGCCCGTTCATCATCCGCCCACGCGCCGTCCGCGCGATCAGGCCAAGCTGGATCAGATAAGGCTCGATCACTTCCTCGATCGTGTCGCGCGGCTCGGAAAGGCCGGCGGCAAGCGTTTCCACGCCTACCGGGCCGCCTTTGTAGATGTCGGCGATCATCATCATATAGCGCCGGTCCATCGCGTCGAGGCCAAGGGCATCGACCTCCAGCCGGTTGAGCGCGGCATCGGCCACGCGCGCATCGACAATCGCCGCATCCGCGACATGGGCGAAATCGCGCACCCGTCGCAGCAACCGCCCGGCAATACGCGGCGTTCCGCGAGACCGCTTGGCCACTTCCCGCGCGCCATCATCGCTGATCGGCAGGTCGAGCAGACGGGCCGCGCGACGCACCACCTGTTCAAGCTCGTCCACCGTATAGAAGCTGAGGCGCACGGGAATACCGAAACGGTCGCGCAGCGGCGTGGTGATCAATCCCTGGCGGGTGGTGGCGCCGACAAGGGTGAAGGGCGGCAGGTCGATCCGCACCGAACGCGCGGATGGCCCCTCCCCGATCATCAGGTCGAGCGCACGATCCTCCATCGCCGGATAGAGCACTTCCTCCACCACAGGGTTGAGGCGGTGAATCTCGTCGATGAACAGCACGTCATTCGGCTCAAGATTGGTGAGCAGCGCTGCCAGATCGCCCGATTTGGCAATGACAGGGCCGGACGTGGCGCGAAAGCCAACGCCCATTTCCCGCGCGATGATCTGCGCAAGCGTGGTCTTGCCAAGCCCCGGCGGGCCGAAGAACAGCACATGGTCCAATGCATCGCCGCGCCGCCGTGCCGCTTCGATGAAGACACGCAGATTTTCGCGCGCCGCCGCCTGGCCGACGAACTCGTCAAGCCCCTTGGGACGAAGCGCCGCGTCCAGATCCTCCGGACGACGGCTGGCGGAGATCATGCGTTCATTATCGGTCATGCTGCGGCAAGGCGTAGCATATCGGCAGGGCCATGGGCGATGTTCATCCAGCCCTTTTTGCCGCCGCTGCACGCATCAGCAAGGGACGACACACATGGGCCGGCAATCATCGCGCCGCCTTTTTCAGCGCCAGGCGCACCAGCGCGTCCAGCGTTGCGGCGGTTCCCAGTTCCTCCTCCGCCAGTGCGACGGCGCGCGACGCATCGGCCGGGCGGAAACCCAGGTTCTGCAACGCCGAAATCGCATCGCCGGCGTGTCCCGCCATGGGTGCCGCAGCGGATGCGCCATCGGCAGTGGCAAGCTGCCCACCGCCGGCGATGCCGCCCGCCTTGTCCTTCAATTCATTGGCTATGCGCTGTGCCAGCTTCGGCCCCACGCCATTGGCGCGCGCGATCATCGCCTTGTCGCCACGCATCACCGCCATGCGCAGATCATCGGGTGACAGGATCGAAAGAATGGCCAGCGCAACGCGGCTGCCAACGCCCTGCACCGAGGTCAGCAGGCGGAACCAGTCCTGTTCCGCCACGGTGGCGAAGGCGAACAGGGTGATCGCATCCTCGCGCACCTGCATTTCGGTGCGGACGGACACCATGTTGCCGGCTGCGCCCAGCGCCTCCAGCGTGCGGGTGGACGCCCAGACGAGATAGCCGATACCGCCCACCTCGATCACTGCATGATCGGCCGTGCTGGCCGCAAGGACACCCTTCAGCGATGCGATCATGCCGATGCCCCTCCCATTGTCACCCCCCTCATCGAACGCGCGCTGGCCAGATGATGGGCATGGCAGATGGCCACGGCCAAGGCATCCGCCGCGTCCGCACCGGCGATCTTCGTACCGGGAAGCAGCCGGGCGATCATGGCGTGAATCTGGTTCTTGTCCGCCGTGCCGGTGCCGACAACCGCCTTCTTGACCAGCCGGGTGGCATATTCGCCAACGTCGATGCCCGCCCGCGCCGCGGCCAGCAGCGCGATGCCGCGCGCCTGCCCCAGCTTCAGCGTCGACTGCGGATTGACGTTGACGAAGGTTTCCTCCACCGCCGCCGCTTCCGGCCGATATTCAAGGATGATGTCGGTCAGCGCCTCGAACAGATGGACCAGCCGTGTCGCCAGCGGATCGGCCGGGCTGGTCTTCACCTGTCCGTTGGCGATGTGCGACAGCCGGTTGCCGGTTGCCGAAATCAGGCCCCAGCCGGTGGAATTGAGACCGGGATCGAGGCCGAGCAGGATCACCCAAGCCGTTCCAGCACGTCTTCGGGCACGTCATAATTGCCCCAGACGGTCTGCACGTCATCATCATCGTCCAGCGTGTCGATCAGTTTCAGCAGCGTGGCGGCATCCGCCTCATCCACTGAAACCATCGTCTGCGGGCGCCATGCCAGCTTGGTGCTTTCCGCCTCGCCAAGCGTCGCTTCCAGCGACTTGGCGACTTCGTGCAGCGCATCGAGCGCGGTCCAGATCTCATGCCCGTCTTCGGACGAGCTGACATCTTCGGCGCCCGCTTCCAGCGCTGCCTCGAATATCTTTTCGGCATCGCCGACGGTTGCCGGATAAGTGATCAGGCCCATGCGATCAAAGGCGTGGCTCACCGATCCGCTGGCGCCCAGATTGCCGCCATTCTTGGAAACGATGGTGCGGACGTTGGTCGCGGTGCGATTGCGGTTGTCGGTCAGCGTTTCGATGATCAGCGACACGCCGCCGGGGCCAAAACCCTCGTAACGCACTTCCTCGTAATTCTCGCCATCGCCGCCCGACGCCTTGTTGATGGCGCGTTCGATATTGTCCTTCGGCATGCCGCCCTGGCGCGCGGCGAGAACCGCGGCGCGCAGGCGCGGGTTCATGTCCGGGCTGGGCTGGCCGCTTTTGGCGGCCACGGTGATTTCACGCGACAGCTTGGAAAACAGGGCAGAGCGTTTCTTGTCCTGCGCACCCTTGCGGTGCATGATGTTCTTGAATTTGGAATGGCCGGCCATTGCCGTCAGTCATCCTTCATATGGCTTGCACGATTGCCCGCCTCATATTCCGGCAGGCGCGGTCATGGCAACTCAGCCCAGCGTCACCGCGGTGCCCGACACTGAAACCATCAGCATCGAACCACCCTGGCCAAGCACCTCATAATCAATGTCGACACCGACGACGGCATTGGCGCCCATATCCCGCGCTTCCGCCTCCAGCTCGGCAAAGGCATGGCGCCGGGCGTCACGCAGCGCGCTTTCATAAGCGCCCGAGCGACCGCCGACGATGTCGCGCACCCGGGCGAACAGATCGCGGAAGATGTTGGCACCGACGATCACCTCCCCCGTCACCACGCCGTGATAGGCGGTGATATGCCGGCCTTCGACCATGGGTGTGGTGGTGATGATCATCTTCGCCTCCCTCTGCGGCTGGCCTTTATTCGAGGCCCAGCGCCGCCTTATAGGTGTCCAGCAGCGCCTCTGCCTCCTGACGGGCGTTCTTTTCCATCCGCCGCAGCCGGACGATGGCACGCATCGTCTTGGCGTCATAGCCCTGGCTTTTGGCTTCCAGATAGACGTCCTTCACATCGTCCGCGATGCCCTTTTTCTCTTCTTCCAGCCGCTCGATCCGCTCGATGAAGAGGCGCAGCTGATCGGCGGCAACATTGGTTTCGGACATTCGATACTCCAGCAGTGCAGCGTCAATTCCAGATGCACGGGCGGGGGCCTATATACAGACCCCGCGAATCCCATGCGCGCGCCATGCTCTAAAGGCGCCGAAGGATCGCCTCAACCACTTATGGACGGATGCGCTTAACGGCCTGGCTGTGTCATCTCTGGCGGATCGCTTGCAGGGAAGCTTTCGTCCAGGGCTTCATCCAAGGCATCGTCCTGCGCGGCGGCAGGCGTGGCCGGCGCCTTGTTCCGCGCGACGCTGGCCTCCATTCGCGCAAGCTGCTCGGGCGTCGCCTCGCCCTGGTAACGCGCCTTCCATTCGGATTGCGGCATCCCATAGATCAGCGTCCGCGCCTCGTCCCGGCTGATCTGCTGCCCCTGTGCGTTCGCCGCCTCCATCAGCCAGTCGGCCAGGCAGTTGCGGCAGAAACCGCCAACACCCATCAGATCGACATTCTGCACATCGGTACGGTGACGCAGATGGGATACCAGCGTGCGAAAGGCCTGCGCCGCCACCCGGTCGTCAATTTCGTTCAGCTCTGCCATTTTTCCTCAATCCGCGGTTGAACTGTCATGCCAGCGTTCTAGACCTAATATCAGGCCCCATTGATTACGAGGCCGGACGAGCGATGCGAAGCATGATCGCGCTGTTTGTTTTCATGCCGCCCTCGTAATCAATGGGCCGTAACCGTGACGCCGAAGCATTTCAGATCGAGGCCCAATGTCTGAACATTTCCCTCCCCGCGCCCGCAAGGTTCGCGTGCTCGCCACTCTTGGCCCGGCGTCGCGCACGCCGGAGATGATTCGCGCGCTGCACCTTGCCGGGGCCGATGCCTTTCGTATCAACATGAGCCACGGTACGCAGGAAGACAGGGCCGAAATGATCGGCCATATCCGCGATCTTGAGCGGGAACTCGGCCGGCCGATGACGATCCTTGCCGATCTTCAGGGACCAAAGCTGAGGATCGGCCGTTTCCGGGAAGGGCCGATCCAGCTTCAACGCGGCGACCTGTTCGTGCTGGACAGCGATCCGGCGGAAGGCGACGCAACCCGCATCCATCTGCCGCACCGCGAATTGTTCGAAGCGTTGGAGCCTGGCACGCGCCTGCTTCTCGACGACGGCAAGGTGGCGCTGCGTGTCCAGTCGGTGACGCTGGAGCGGATCGAGACGATGGTCGAGATCGGCGGGCCCTTGTCCAACCACAAGGGCGTCAACGTGCCCGATGTGGTGGTGCCGATGGCGGCGCTTACCGAAAAGGACCGGCGCGACCTGACCTTTGCTCTCGATCATCATGTCGACTGGATCGCGCTGAGCTTCGTACAGCGCCCCGAAGACGTGGCGGAAGCGCGCAAGCTGATCGGCGGGCGGGCATCGCTGCTGGCCAAGATCGAAAAGCCGTCGGCGGTGGAGCGGCTGGAAAGCATCCTTGAACTTGCCGATGCGGTGATGGTGGCGCGCGGAGACCTGGGTGTCGAACTGCCGCCCGAACAGGTGCCGCCGTTGCAGAAGCGCATCGTGCAGAGCGCGCGCCGTCTCGGCCGGCCGGTGGTGGTGGCGACGCAGATGCTCGAATCGATGATTCAGACCCCCACCCCAACCCGTGCCGAAGTATCGGATGTGGCGACCGCAGTTTATGACGGCGCGGACGCCATCATGCTTTCGGCCGAATCGGCCGCCGGCGCATGGCCCGAACGGGCGGTGGGGATGATGAACTCCATCGCCGTTTCGGTGGAAAGCGATCCCGAACACTTCCGCCGCATCCATTTCATCGAGATGATGCCGGAAGCGACGACGTCGGACGCCTTGTCCGCCGCCGCCTTCCAGATCGCGCAGACGGTATCGGCATCGGCCATTGTCTGCTTCACCTCCTCCGGCTCCACCGCGCGGCGCATCGTGCGCGAACGGCCGACGGTGCCGCTGCTGGTGCTGACGCCGAAGCTGGCCACCGCCCGCAGGCTGGGCCTGTTGTGGGGCGTCCATGCCGTGCAGACGCGAGACGTCAAAAGCTTTGAGGAAATGGTCGCCAAGGCCAAGCGCATGGCGCTGCGTCATGGCGTCGCCAAGGCAGGGGACAACATCATCCTGATGGCCGGCGTCCCCTTTGGCACGCCTGGTTCCACCAATGTGCTGCATGTCGTGCGGCTGACCGGGGACGAACTTCACGGCCATGACCATTGAACCATGGCCGCATGAACGATGATGACTGAGCTGGAGTGAAAGGGACGGAGGAAGCCATGGAACAGCCCGAATTGCTGCCCGAAAAAGCGGCAGCGATGGACATCAGCCACGCCACCGGCGCCTGTCATTGCGGCAAGGTGCGTTTCGAAGTGGCGTTGACCGATGGTTTGCGCACCGCACGCCGCTGCACCTGTTCCTATTGCCGGATGCGCGGCGCGGTGGCCATTTCGTCCGACGTTGGCGGCATCCGCTTTCTTTCAGGTGAAGATGCGCTGAGCAGCTATCAGTTCAACACCGGCACCGCGAAACATTATTTCTGTTCCATCTGCGGCATCTATACCCATCATCAGCGGCGGTCGAACCCCGGCCAATATGGCGTAAACGTCGCCTGTCTGGACGGGCTGAGCCCCTTTGACTTCGCACAGGTGCCGGTGCTGGACGGCATCAGTCATCCGCGTGACAACAATGGCCAGGTGCGAATGGCAGGCGTGCTGCGCTTCATTCCCGCCGCGGACGATCAGGCGGCATAGCACGCCAGAGCGGCAGGCCCGGCGGTGGGGTCAGCCCTGCAACAGGCCGTAATCGATCAGCGCGGTCTTCAGCGCCGGCGCATCGCGAAATACATGGCCCGCCATGCCGACGGCCCGTGCGGCGGCGACATTGTCCGCCCTGTCATCGATGAACAGTGATGTCGCGGGGTCGATACCGAACCGTTCCACCGCAAGGCGGAAGATCGCGGGATCGGGCTTTACCATCCGCTCCACGCCGGACACGACAATATCGCGAAAATGATCGAAAATCTTCTGCGTCGGCCGGAAGCCTGCCCAGAATTCGGCACCGAAATTGGTGATGGCGTATAGCGGCACATCGCGCGCGGCCAGCGCATCGACCAGTTCAAGCGAACCGGGAATCGGGCCGGGCACCGTTTCGTTGAAGCGCGGCGCATAGGCTTCGATCAGCGCCCGCTCCTCCGGATAGAGGGCGATTAGCCGCTTATTCGCTTCTGCCACGGACATGCCGGCGTCATGCTGGAAATGCCATTCCAGCGTGACGACATTGGCAAGAAACCATTCCAGCCGATCAGGATCGTCGATCAGCCGCAAATAAAGGTGTCTGGGGTGCCAGTCGAACAACACATGGCCGACGTCGAAGACGACGGCTTCGATATGTCTGGCGACCGGTGCCAATCCTCAGCCCTGGCGGGCCTTGAAACGGCGGTTGGTCTTGTTGATCACATAAGTGCGGCCGCGGCGACGGATCACGCGGCAATCGCGGTGGCGCGATTTCAACGACTTGAGCGAATTGCGGATCTTCATGGCCGGTAATTCTCGATTGATTCAGGTTTCTCTTTGAAGCCGCGGCTCTTATGTGCGGTTCCATCGCAAGTCAAGCCATGTACGCCGCAGATGACACAGACACCAACCGTTTCCAGCCGATTTTCACCCCGCGTACCGGCGGGAAGGCGCGTCTATGCGATAGGCGATGTGCATGGCCATGCCGATCTGCTGCATCGGCTGCTGACGCTGATAGCCGCCGATCATGAGGCGCGCGGCCCTGCGGAAAGCGAAGTGGTGCTGCTGGGCGACATGATCGACCGCGGTCCTGATTCGCCTGCCGTGCTTCGCTTCGCCATGGCGGGCGACAGTGGAATCGGTCCGCTGAAGGCGTTGATCGGCAATCATGAGGAACAATTGCTGGAAACGGTGAAGGGCAACACCGCCCATCTGGCGGCATGGCTGCTTTATGGCGGAACGGAGACACTGCTGTCCTTCGGCCTTCCCCGCGCCCTTCTCGCATCAGGAGAGATGGACGCGATCGCCGCCGCCGCGCAGCAGGCAATTCCCGGCGAGGTCGTGCGATGGCTGGCGGCGCTACCCGAATCGTTGCGCTATGGCGATTACATGATGGTCCATGCCGGGGTGCGGCCGGGCGTGCCGCTTGCCGAACAGACAGCCGCCGACCTGCGCTGGATAAGGCATGAGTTCCTTGACAGCGAGGAGGATCATGGCGCCGTCGTCGTGCATGGCCACACCATCCGCGACAATGTGGAAATCCGCCACAACCGCATCGGCCTGGACACCGGCGCCTATAGAAGCGGCGTGCTTTCCGCCATCGGGCTGGAAGGCGACCAGCGCTGGATCATCCAGACCGGCCAGCCACCAGCCGGCACACAGGGTGCATAACCCCTCGACCGCGCAGCCAAATTGCACCACATTCGTTTCACCCATGTGGTGTTTTCAATGCCACAGCGCCGGCGGCCGCAGCGCCGTCACCCTGGGAGAGAGTAGTGATGATGAAACGCACCTGCCCCCTTACCGTGCTGGCAATCGCCGCGGCCGCTCTCGCGGGGTGTGCAACAACGCCGGGCGCGGAGGTGACGCGCTTTCACCTTGACCAGCCGATCGCACGCGGCACCGTCTTTATCCGCCCGTTCTCGCCGGGGGCTGACGGGCTGGAGTTCCGTACCTATGCGACAGCCGTGGCACAGCAGCTGACGCGGCAGGGTTTCAAGGTCCAGCCGACGCTGAACACCGCCGAACAAATCGCCACGGTGGAAGTGATGCGCGGTATCCGCCCATCCGCCATGCCTGCCCGGTCGCCGGTCACGCTTGGCATCGGCGGCGGCTCCTTCGGCGGTGGCGTAGGCTTTGGCCTCGGCACCAGTTTCGGCATCGGCAAGCGCCGTTCGAACGATGTCGCCATCACCACCCTTGCCGTGCAGATCAAGCGCGCATCGGATGAAAGCGTCATATGGGAAGGCCGCGCCGTGGGCCGCACCAATGCCGAATCATCGTCCGGCGACGAAATCGCACGGCTGGCGGCAGCGTTGTTCAGGGACTTCCCCGGCGAATCGGGCCGGACGGTGGAGGTAAAGTGACGCTTTCGATTTCTTCGTCATTCGATGCGGGCAATATCAAAGTTGTTTCGGCCGGTGCGAGCAGCGCCGACCTTGAAATAAGGCGCGATCATCAGTCCGATTTCTACCAATGGTTCCATTTTCGCGTGTCCGGCGCCATTAGCCAGCAGGTCGAGCTGCGCATCCTGAACTGCGCGGGATCGGCCTATCCGCAGGGCTGGCCCGGCTACACGGCGCTGGCATCGGCCGACCGGCAGCAGTGGCTGCGCACGCCGACCCGTTATGAAGACGGGGTGCTGACCATCACCCACACGCTCACCTCCGGCGTGGCGTGGTTCGCCTATTTCACCCCCTATTCGCTGGAGCGGCATCAGGATCTTGTCGCTGCCACGGCGATGGCCCCGGGGGTGCGCCTCGAATCGTTGGGGCAGACGCTGGACGGGCGCGACATCGACCTGCTGACTGTCGGCGAAGGACCGCTGAAGCTGTGGCTCTACGCGCGCCAGCATCCCGGTGAGACAATGGCAGAATATTGGATGGAAGGCGCGCTTTCCCGGCTGACCGACCCTGCCGATCCGGTGGCCCGGCTGCTGCGGCGCAAGGCCAGTTTCCATATCGTGCCCAACATGAACCCCGACGGCAGCTTCCGCGGTCATTTGCGCACCAATGCGGCCGGCGTGAACCTGAACCGCGAATGGCACGCACCAACGCTGGAACGCAGCCCGGAAGTCTATCATGTGCTGGAACGGATGAAGCAGATCGGCGTGGACTTCGCCATTGATGTGCATGGCGACGAATCCATTCCTCATGTCTTTCTCGCCGGTTTTGAAGGCATACCGAACTGGAAGGATGAACAGGGCGCGCTTTATCGCCGCTATGTGGAAACGCTGGCGCGCATTTCACCCGATTTCCAGACGAGGCATGGCTATCCGCCGGCGCCGCCGGGCCGGGCCAATCTGTCAATGAGCACCAATGCGCTGGCAAACCGCTTTGGCTGTGTATCGATGACGCTGGAAATGCCGTTCAAGGACAATCTGGACCTGGCCGATCCCGCCCATGGCTGGTCTGCCGGCCGGTCACGCGCGCTGGGCCGGGATTGCCTGGCGGCACTTCATGAAATCATCGACGATCTACGCTGAATCTTTTCCTTTTTCGATCCCGCGACAGGCTCCGACCACCGCAGATCGCGGAACATTGGCCGGGGCACGGGCGTAAGACGCCTATCGATGGCCTGTGCCGTCGCAGGAAAGACACGAATGTGGCCAATCTGCCACAAACCGTTCACCTGCGAGCAAGCAAGAGGCTGGTTGATAGCGTTCGTCTCCGGGCGGCCCTCTCAGCGCCCGGAGCAAGTAGTAAGGGAGTAGTTTATGCGTAAGCTTGGTTTGGCCCTGATCACCGCGGCGATGCCGCTGGCCGCCGTTCCGGCAATGGCGCAGGATGTCGCGCAGCCTTTCACCGGCGCACGCGTCGAAGGACTGGTTGGCTGGGACCGGCTTCAGTCCGATTATGATCACAAGGACGGCGTCACCTATGGCGTTGCCGCCGGCTATGATGCGGCCATGGGCAATGGCCTGATCCTTGGCGTGGAAGGCGAGCTTTCCGATTCGACCACCAAGGCCTGCGGCCCTGACGGCGTGGGCGATCGCTATTGCTTCCGCACCGGACGCGATCTTTATGTCGGCGGCCGCATCGGCACCGCCATCACGCCGCAACTGCTGGCCTATGCCAAGGCGGGTTACACCAATGCCCGTTACAAGCTGACGGTGGATGATGCCGTGACCGGCGACCGCACCCATTTGGGCGGGCATAATTACGATGGCTATCGCCTTGGCGCCGGCCTTGAATATGCGATCACCCCGCAATCCTATGTGAAGGCGGAATATCGCTATTCCAACTGGGAAGGCGGGCTGGACAAGAATCAGGTGCTGGCGGGCTTCGGCTTCCGCTTCTGATCTGACACAGATAGTCCTGAAAACGAGGGCCGGGGCATTCGTTCCGGCCCTTTTCATGTCGGAAGGCTCTGGCAGTAGCCGCGAACGCCGCTATAGTCGCCCGCAAATCTCTCTAGCGGGGCAAGAGAACCGGATGAAGGCGACGATCGAGCGCGCGACTTTGCTCAAAAGCCTGGGCCATGTTCAATCAGTGGTCGAGCGCAGGAACACCATACCGATTCTGTCCAATGTGCTGATCGAGGCGGGCGGCGACCCGCTGGGCGGCGGCGGCGGCCTGAAGCTGATGGCGACAGACCTTGACCTTCAGATCGTGGAAACCGCGCCTGCCCATGTCGACCAGCCGGGCGCGACCACCGTTTCCGCCCACACATTGTTCGATATCGTCCGCAAACTGCCCGATGGCGCTCAGGTGGAGCTGAGCGTGTCCGAAGGCAAGATGACGGTTGTGGCCGGGCGGGCGCGCTTCAACCTCGCCACCCTGCCACGCGACGATTTCCCGGTGATTGCCGAAGGCGAATTGCCGACCCGCTTTTCGCTGCCAGTGCCGGTATTGCGCCAGATCATCGACAAGACCCGCTTTGCGATTTCAAGCGAGGAAACCCGTTATTATCTGAACGGTATCTTCCTGCACGTCGCGGAAGACGGCGCCGGCAACCCGGTGCTGAAGGCGGCGGCAACCGATGGCCATCGCCTTGCACGGGTAACGGTGCCCCAGCCGACAGGTGCGGCGGGTATGCCCGACGTGATCGTGCCGCGCAAATGCGTGGGCGAGCTGCGCAAGCTGCTGGACGAGGCCGACGGCGAAGTGGAAGTATCGCTTTCCGCATCGAAGATCCGCTTCGGTCTTGGTCAGGCAGTGCTGACATCGAAGCTGATCGACGGCACCTTTCCAGATTATTCGCGCGTCATCCCGACCGCCAATGATCGCCTGCTGAAGATCGACGCGAAAAGCCTTGCTGCCGGTGTCGACCGCGTTTCCACCATCGCCAGCGAAAAGACACGGGCAGTGAAGATGGCGCTGGACCAGGACCGTATCACCCTGTCGGTCACGTCGCCCGAAAATGGCCGGGCGGAGGAGGAAGTGGCCGCCGCTTATTCCGCGCAGCCCTTTGAGATCGGCTTCAACGCGCGCTATCTGATGGACATCCTCGGCCAGATCGAAAGCGACGAAGTGGAAGTGCATCTGGCCGATGCCGCTGCGCCGACGCTGATTCGCGAGAATGACAAAAGCGCAGCACTTTATGTGCTGATGCCGATGCGGGTCTGACAGGCGCCCCGTCAAGGCGTGGCTTTGATGGGGGTTTTGTGACGTTCGTTTCGCGCCTCGCGCTCGACAATTTCCGGTCCTATGCCGATGTGCTGCTGTCGGCCGGGCCGGGCCTTGTCGTGCTCACCGGTGAAAATGGCGCGGGCAAGACCAATGTGCTGGAAGCAGTGTCGCTGCTCGCGCCCGGTCGTGGGCTGCGGCAGGCGCCGCTTGGCGATATGGCACACAGCGACGGGCCGGGTTGCTTTGCGATTTCGGCCCGGCTTGCAGATCCGGCCGATGATTCGGTGCTGGTCGATATCGGCACCGGCACCACCGCCGCAGCGCCCGAACGGCGGCAGGCGCGCATCAACGGGGCTGCCGCTGCGCTGACCTCGCTCGGCGAATGGCTGTCGGTGCTGTGGCTCACCCCTGCGATGGACAGGCTTTTCACCGAAAGCGCCGGTGGGCGACGGCGTTTTCTCGATCGGCTGACACTGGCGCTGGAACCTGGCCATGCGGTTCAGGCCGCGCGCTATGAAGCAGCGATGCGGGCACGCAATCGGCTGCTTTCCGACGAGCGCCCACCCGATCCGCAATGGCTGTCGGCGCTGGAAGCGCAAATGGCCGAACATGGCGCGGCGCTGGCCATCGCCCGCGAACGCACCGTCACTCAACTGGGCGAACGGCTTGCCGCCCAGCCACCCGGCCCCTTCGCCCGCGCCGATGTGGCGCTGGACGGCTGGCGTCCCGACGCTGACGCCCCGGCCGAAGGGCTGCGTACAATGTTCGCTGCCAACCGAGCCGTTGACCGGGCTGCGGGGCGCACCACTGCAGGGCCGCATCGCACCGATCTGGCGGTGGCGCATCACGACAAGGGCCAGCCGGCGCATCGCTGCTCCACCGGGGAGCAGAAGGCCCTGCTCCTTGGGCTGGTGCTTGGCCATGCCGATCTGGTGGCAGAGCTTGCCGGAAGGCGCCCGGTGCTGCTGCTGGACGAGGTGGCCGCCCATCTGGACCCGCATCGGCGCACGGCGCTGTTCAACCGTCTGGAGGCATCGGGCGGGCAGGTTTGGATGACCGGGACGGAGCCGGGCCTGTTCGCCGGCATCGAAGGGCCCGCGACATGGCTTGCGGTGCATGACCGGCGCGTCGAACCGCGGTTGTAGCGCTTGGGATTTTTCGCCACTGCCGCTATAGACTTGGCATGGCAAGCGAAGCACCCAAGAATGAATATGGCGCGGAGTCGATCAAGGTCCTGAAAGGCCTCGACGCGGTGCGCAAACGGCCCGGCATGTATATCGGCGATACCGACGATGGATCGGGCCTGCACCATATGGTGTTCGAGGTTTCGGACAATGCGATCGACGAGGCGCTGGCCGGGCATTGCGACCGCATCATCATCATGCTGAACGCCGATGGATCGGTGACGGTGGAAGACAATGGCCGCGGCATCCCCACGGGCATCCATCCGGAAGAAGGCGTTTCCGCCGCCGAAGTCATCATGACGCAGCTTCATGCCGGCGGTAAGTTCGAAAATACGTCCGATTCCAACGCCTATAAGGTATCCGGCGGTCTGCACGGCGTTGGCGTTTCCGTCGTCAACGCGCTCAGCGACTGGCTGGACCTGCGCATCTGGCGCGACGGGGAGGAGCATTATATGCGCTTCCGCCGGGGCGATGCCGAAGCGCCGCTGAAGATCGTCGGCCCGTCCAATGGCCGGCGCGGCACCAGCGTCACCTTCCTGCCATCGGCCGAGACGTTCAAGATCACCGAATTCGATTTCGAGAAGCTGGAGCATCGCTATCGCGAGCTTGCCTTCCTCAATTCGGGTGTGCGGCTGCTGCTGGTCGATGCGCGCCACGCCGAACGCAAGGAAGTGGAGCTTTATTATGAAGGCGGCATCGCGGCCTTCGTCAAATATCTGGATCGTGCCAAGACCCCGCTGATGCCCGAGCCGGTGGCGATCAGCGGCCATCGCGACGATGTCGGCATCGATGTCGCGCTGGAATGGAACGACAGCTATTATGAAAATGTGCTGGCCTTCACCAACAACATTCCCCAGCGCGATGGCGGCACCCATCTGGCGGCGTTCCGCGCGGCGCTGACCCGCACGCTGAACAATTATGCCGATCGTTCGGGAATGCTGAAAAAGGAAAAGGTGTCGCTGACCGGCGATGACATGCGCGAAGGGCTGACGGCCATCGTCTCCGTCAAGCTGCCGGACCCGAAATTCTCGTCGCAGACCAAGGACAAGCTGGTTTCCTCCGAAGTGCGCCAGCCGCTTGAATCGCTGATGGCGGACAAGCTGGCCGAATGGCTGGAGGAAAACCCCGCGCACGCCAAATCGATTATCCAGAAGGTGATCGATGCCGCCGCCGCGCGCGAGGCCGCGAAGCGCGCCCGCGAACTCACCCGCCGCAAGGGCGTGATGGACATTGCGTCGCTGCCCGGCAAGCTGGCGGACTGTCAGGAACGCGATCCATCCAAATGCGAACTCTTCCTTGTTGAAGGGGATTCGGCAGGCGGATCGGCCAAGCAGGGCCGCGACCGGCATGTGCAGGCCATTCTGCCATTGCGCGGCAAGCTGCTGAACGTGGAGCGCGCCCGTTTCGACCGGATGCTGTCGTCGCGCGAAATCGGCACCATCATCCAGGCGCTTGGCACCGGCATCGGCCGCGATGATTTCAACCTTGAGAAGCTGCGCTATCACAAGATCGTCATCATGACGGACGCCGATGTCGACGGCGCGCACATCCGCACGTTGCTGCTCACCTTCTTCTATCGGCAGATGCCGGATCTGGTGCGCAACGGCCATCTCTACATCGCTCAGCCGCCGCTCTACAAAGTCGCGCGCGGCCGTTCCGAAGTCTATCTGAAGGACGATGCCGCACTCGATCAATATCTGGTCGAAGCCGGAATTGGCGGGCTGGTGCTGGAAACAGCGGGCGGCGCACGTTCGGGTGAGGATCTGCGGGGGCTGGTCGATCATGCGCGGCGGCTGCGGACCCTTATGACCTATGTGCCGCGCCGCTATGACCCCCGGCTGGTGGAGGCGCTGGCGCTGATCGGCGGGCTCAACCCCGATCTGACGGGCGAAACAGACCGCATGGCAGCCGCCGCACGGCTGGTCGAATGGCTTGGCGCCGATATGGGCTGGCATGTCGAATCCGTCGCCGATGGCTATCACCTGAGCCGCCTGGAGCGGGGCGTGACCGATCATTATGTGATCGATAAGGCCTTCCTCATCTCTGCCGAGGCGCGCAAGCTCCATGCGCTCGCTGCCGAGGAAGCCGCAAGCTATGCCCGTGCATCGCGGCTGGTGACGGCGCGGCAGGCCTCGCGCGAGGAGGAAGAGGGTGAGGCCGCGCGCGGCGATGCCGGCACCACGATCCGCCTGCCGTCGGACCTGCTGGAAGTGGTGCTGGACGCCGGGCGCAAGGGCCTTTCCATCCAGCGTTACAAGGGCCTTGGCGAAATGAACGCCGAACAGCTGTGGGAAACCACGCTGGACCCGGCCAATCGTTCACTGCTGCGGGTGGAAATCGGCCAGGCCGACATGGCCGACGAAATCTTCACCAAGCTGATGGGCGATGTGGTGGAACCACGGCGCGAATTCATTCAGGACAACGCCCTGTCCGTCGCCAATCTGGACGTATAGGGCGATTTGCGCGGCAGTGCCGCCAGCGGGTGATGTGTAGCCGGACCATGCGTATCTGATGCCGGACAGTTCCGATCATTTCCCATCGCAGCGTGCGGCGGCAGGCCAGAGGCTTTCCGCCGCCATCGGCATCGCCCGCGTGATGTGCCTTTTGGGCATTGTCTATGTTCATGCCTGGACCGGGCTTGGCGGCAGTGCGCTGACGGCATTGAACGACACCGCACAGGGCATGATGCGCTGGGCGCTGATGGATTTGCTGGGCAGAAGCGCGGTGCCGCTGCTGGGCATGATTTCCGGCTGGCTGGTGGCAGGGTCGCTGCGACGGCGGCCGTGGCGTGCCTTCATGACCGGCAAGATACGGACCATTTTGGCGCCGATGATCTTGTGGAACGCAATGGCGATATTGCTCGTGTCCGGCGCCGCCGCTGCCGGGTGGATCAAGGCCCCGATGCCGACGACATGGCGCTGGACGATAGACGAGCTTTTCTGCCTGTTCACCCCCGACGACATCAATGTGCAGATGTCGTTCCTGCGCGACCTGTTCATCTGCATGGCCGCCGCACCGTTGATCATACGGCTGCCGGGGCCGGCGCTGCTGCTTGTCGTGGCAGGCGCGTTGTGCTGGACGATCACCGGCTTTGCCTTTCCATTGCTGTTGCGCCCGGCGATCCTGCTGTTTTTCCTTGTCGGGATCATTGCGCGACGGGCCGATGCGGCGGAACGCATGGGCGCAACGCCGATCCTCTATGTCGCCCTGCCCTATGTGGCGCTGGCGCTGATGAAGATCTGGTTCGAAACGCTTGGTGGGGGCTATGCCGCCGCGCATCCGCTGGCTGATATGACGCTGGACGTGGCGATGCGGTTCGTCACAGCGCTGTTCTTCTGGGCAATTGCATGGCGATTGGCGGCGTCAAAGGCGGCCGCGCCAATTCTTCGGGTGGAACCTTATGTGTTCCTGATGTTCTGCTCGCACCTGATCATGATCTGGCTCGGCGGGCCGCTGATCGGCCGGTTGACCGGTCCGATGGGCTCACCATTCTACCCATTCTTCCTGATCGTTCAGCCGGGGCTGGTGCTGCTCGCCGCTTTGGGGCTGGGCGGGATGTTGATGCGGCTTTCGCCAACGGCGGCGCTGCTGTTGAGCGGCGGGCGCTTGCGCGCTGCGGATAATGGGCAGGCTGCGCCGATCATGGTGGCCATGCCAGGACGGCACTGACCAACTTCAATGGTGTGACGGGCACCGAAGCGCCCGTCACTTGCCATATTCAGGCCTGCTGAAGATTGACGGCCGAGGTCTTGCCCCGACGGTCCGTCTCCAGTTCATAGGAAACCCGCTGGTCCTTATCGAGGGTGCGCATACCCGCACGTTCGACAGCGGTGATGTGGACGAAGGCGTCAGGACCGCCATTTTCCGGCGCAATGAAGCCATAGCCCTTGTCGGTGTTGAAGAATTTAACGGTTCCGGTGATCATATGGGTATCCTTTGTCCCATAGTATGACGGGCATATGCCAACGGCGGCACATCCCGGCTTCGTGAGGCGAGAAAGGGACAAAGGGGAGCCTGAGCGGCCCAATATCCGTCGCAAGCGACGTCAGCAGCCTCTGTATAGACCAATTTCGTACTAATAGATAGGGCGGGGTCGGAAATCGTCCCGCCCAGTCAACGCCTTGTGGCAAACCACAGGACATGGCGGCCGCCATTGCGCCCGCGGTTGGCACGCACCACCCGCTCGTCCACGTCGAAACCGGCCTTTTGCAGCCGCCGGGTGAAACCGGCATCCGGCGCGCAGGACCAGATGGCAAGCACGCCGCCCGGCGCCAACGCGCCATATGCGGCGTGAAGCCCGCCACGATCATAAAGCCGGTCATTGGCGTGATGCGTCAGCCCGTCCGGGCCGTTATCGACGTCGAGGAGAATGGCTTCATAAGCCGCAGGGGCCTGACGGATAGTGGCAGAAACATCCTGTATCCTGATCTCCACCCGCGGATCGGCAAGGCAGTTCCCGAAGACCGCCGTCATCGGGCCATGCGCCCATTCCACCACCGCGGGAACCAGTTCGGCCACTGTAATGCGGGCATCATCGCCAAGGCAGCCAAGCGCCGCACGCAAGGTGAAGCCCATGCCCAGCCCGCCGATCAGCACCCGCTGCCGGCGGCCTTGCGGCATTTTTTCACGAGCGATGGTGGCCAGCGCCTCTTCCGATCCGCTCAGCCGGCTGTTCATCAATTCATTGCCGCCAAGCATGATCGAGAATTCATCACCACGCCGGTAAAGCTTCAGCTGCCCGTCGCTTCCCGGAATCTGGGTGGTATCGACAAGGATTCTGGGAAGCATGGTCTTCCTTCGGCATCGACAGGCATTGAAATGATACGAAAAGGCATGCGGGCTTGGGCCCCGCAGCCGTTCCGCTCACGCATATCGCCTGTGCTTCGATATTGCCATGCGCGATCATGTTCGCCCATGGCCGCGCGGCAGCCTCGATCACCCTGGCGCCTATTCAGATCATGAACCTCACTGCCTGTCACCACGACATGCCGGCACTTTCCGCCCGTGCGAACCATCGCTGGCGTAACGATGGAAGGAATCGCTGGAAAACTTCCGCTGGTTACACCATTTTAGGGTTCTTTCGCAGCGTGTTCGCCTAGGCAATCGATCCGAAAATTTCCAAATCGCCCGTTGCTCGCAAAAGCCGTTTGCCACGCGATCGCCCGCAACAGAGCACATCAATCCGGAGAAATTCCCGATGTCCGATGACACTTACACCCCTCCCAAGGTCTGGACCTTCGATCCTGAGAATGGCGGCCAGTTCGCCGGGATCAACCGGCCGACCGCCGGCCCGCGCCAGGAACAGGAGCTGCCGGTCGGCAAACATCCTTTCCAGCTTTATTCCATGGGCACGCCCAATGGGGTGAAGGTAACGACGATGTTCGAAGAACTGCTGGAAGCAGGCTATTCGGATGCGGAATATGACGCCTGGATGATCAAGATCTTCGCAGGTGATCAATTTGGTTCCGGCTTTGTGGATCTCAACCCCAACAGCAAGATTCCCGCCCTGCTGGATCGCAGCGGCACGCAGCCCTTCCGCGTCTTTGAAAGCGGTGCGATCCTGCTGCACCTGGCCGAAAAGTTCGATTACCTGTTGCCGAAACAGAACCCGGCGCGCGCTGAAACCTTCAGCTGGCTGATGTGGCAGATGGGCAGCGCGCCATTCATGGGCGGCGGCTTCGGCCATTTCTACGTCTATGCACCCGAACGCTATAAATATCCGATCGATCGTTATGCGATGGAAACAAAGCGTCTGTTCGACGTGGCGGACCGGCAACTGGCGAAGACCGAATATCTCGCGGGGGCCGACTACACGATCGCCGACATCGCGGCCTATACGTGGCTGGGCAACCTCTATCACGGCGCCTATAAGCGCTGCGACATCTTCCTCAGCCTCGACGAATATGAGAATGTCGGCCGCTGGATACGCGCGATTGACAAGCGTCCCGGTGCCATCCGTGGCCGTCTGGTGAACACCCAGGCCATGGCGGAACGCCATTCCGCCGCTGATTTCGATTCGCTGGACAAGGAATTGTTCAATCCTGTCCGCCAGCGTCCCGATCTCCTGTAACAGCTCGGTCTTCATGGAAGGTAAGGCACCGCCGCAAGCGAGGCCTTGCCTTCATGAACAAGATCCGGATTTGCCCCGCCAAAAGCTGTATTTGTATAACGCGTGTGCTGACAAAAGGCCGTCACTGCACAGTGACAGCGACAGATTCAGCAAATGATCGCGATGCAGCACTAGCAGAGAAATCAACAGGCCCTAAACGACATCAATCAAGCCAGCCGAGCACGAGCGACGCGATGCGCAATCCTGCCCGGCCGTCGCCAAACAGCGTGCAGGGGGCAAATCGCCCGGCGACAAGCGCCGATGATGATGCATCGAGGATCGCGGCAGGATCAGCCCCCGCCAGACGGGCGCGGCCGGCACGAACAGCCTCTGCCCGCTCCGTCACGTCACGCAGGATGACGAGCGGCGTGCCAAGCGTGACCGCTTCTTCCTGAAGACCGCCGGAGTCGGTGAGGACCAGCACGGCGCGAGACAGCAGCGTCACCATCGTGCCATGATCGAGCGGCGGCAGCGGGTGCACCATATCCGACCCGCGCAGCAGCGCGCGCAGCCGTTCCATCGCCGGTGACGGATGGATGGGAACCAGCACCGGCAGGCAATGGTGGCGGCCGACGCGGTGAAGCGCATCGGCCAGCGCATCGATGCGGCCATGGTTTTCCCGCCGGTGGATGGTGGCAAGCGCAAAACGCCCGCCGAAACGGGTCATCAGTTCCTGCCCGGCATCGCGCCCCGTCCCATTTGCTGCCCCATTTGCAGTCGCGGCAGCGGCACGCGCCTTCATCAACCGGTCGATTGCGCTGTTGCCGGTGACATGCACGGCTGATGGCGCCACCCCTTCACGCACCAGCGTACGGGCGGCAAGCGGCGTCGGCGCGCAATGAAGGCTGGTCAATGCGGTGATGGCGCGGCGAAACAGCTCCTCCGGCCAGGGATCGTCAAGGCGGCCGGTGCGAAGGCCAGCCTCGACATGGGTGATGGGACAATCGATGCGCGCGGCGGCAAGTGCGCCGGCATAGGCGCTGGCAGTATCGCCCTGCACGATCACCATCGCTGGCCGCTGACAGCGGAACAGCGTGAGCAGGCCATGAGCGGCATCGGCAAGCAATGCGCCCGTCCCCTGCCCCGGCCGCATCAGCCCAAGATCGATATCGGGCATCAGGCCGGCATCGGCGGTGGCCCTGTCCAGCAGGTCGCGGTGCTGGCCCGTGGAAATGAGCAGCGGGCGCACGCCGCGGGCACAAAGCGCATCGACCACGGGCGCAAGCTTCAATGCTTCGGGCCGGGTGCCGAGCACGATGGCAATGGACGGCGGCACGGCACCGCCCGGCGTCGGTGCCGGCCATGCCCATTGCCGTTGATTCCCGCCGGTCGCCATGGCCGGGGGCTTTGCCTCAATGGCGCGCAATTTCCACGCATTTTTGCGCGCGGCCAGTGAAATCGCGTTAAAATCCAGAAAATACGCCCAAAATGGCGCTGGCGAAAAACCCCGCCGCCGATTAGGAAACAGGGGATATGATGTGTCGTGATCGTCATCTTTTGCCGGCAGACGGCCAATGCTGATCTGCGAATTGGGCGAACAGCTGGTGGCGGTGCGCTCGAGCGACATCGATGCCATATTGCCACTGCCGCGCCTGTGGCGGCCGCCGTCGCTGCCGCGTCCGATCATGGGCTTTTTCAACCTTGGCGGGGAAGCCGTGGCCGCATTGTCGCTGAAGCGGCTGCTGGGCCGTGAAGAGGATGCTGCGCTGAATTATTATGCGCATCTGCTGCTGCTTTACCCGCGCGATGGCGTGCGCCATGCCCTGCTGGTCGACCGTGCCGCGGATTTCTTCGAACCCGCCGACAGCGTGCTGATGCCGGTGAAGGACGCCGATTCATTCAACGGCTGCATCGCGGCGGAAGTGTCGATGGACGGGCAGATCGTCCATGTGCTGTCGACCGAACGGTTGCTGCTTTCCGCCGAGACGGAACGCGTGAAGCATCTGACCGAAATGGCGCAGCAACGCATGAACGAGTGGGCCGAGCCCGCTTGAACCGCGCAAATGCAGACAATGCCGGCCCGCCAGCAATGATGCGTGGTGTGTTCGCGCGGCTGAAGGCGCTGGTCATCGCGCGCACCGGGCATTTCTATTATCACGACAAGGACGACCAGCTGTGGGAACGCGTTTCCCGCAGGATGAAGGAGAGCGGGACCGACCGGCTGGACAGCTATCTGGAACGGCTGGAAGCGGCGGACGACGACAGCGAATGGCGCGCGCTGTCGAGCGCGATCACCATCAACGAAACCTTTTTCTTCCGTTTTTCCGAACAGTTCGACGCGCTGCGCCGGTCGATATTGCCGCAGTTGCTGAAACGTCATGAGCGCGACCGCAAGCTGCGGATATGGAGTGCGGGCTGTTCCAATGGCGCTGAACCCTATTCCGTCGCCATTCTGCTGCATGACCTGCTGGGCGACAGCATCGACGGCTGGCGCATCAACATCGTCGGCACCGACATCGACGACGAGATTCTGGAAGCGGCGCGCGAGGCGCGTTTCGGCAATTGGGCGTTGCGTACGCTGGGCGAGGACGAACGCCGCCGCCTGTTCACCCACAGCGGCAACAGCTGGCGGCTGAAACCGCGCTATCGCGGCATGGTGCGGTTCGAACATCACAATCTGATGGCGATGACCGACCGGGCGGCAGCACTTCAGTTCGAGGATTTCGATCTGATCCTGTGCCGCAACGTGCTGATCTATTTCCAGCATGACGTGGCGACAGAGGTGGTGAGCGCACTGGCTGACAGGCTGGCCCCCGGCGGCTGGCTGCTGGTGGGCCATGCCGAACCGAACCCCGCCTTTGCCGACCGCATCGCATCGGTGGAAGTGGGCGCCATTTCCGCCTATCGCCGCCCCAGCGGGGACGAGCCGGCACCCGATATTCTGTCCTTCCCGCCGCTGCCTGCATTGCCCGCGCAACACGGCGGGCAGCAACAGGCGGATGCAACCAGCGCAAAGGCCGCGCATACGGGCATCCGCAAGCCGCAGCGCCCGACACCCCCCCGTCCCGTCACGCCGCGTCCTGAAACGGCGGACGGACAGGAAAAAAAAGCAGGCACACCCGGCAATCCTGATTTGCACGACCGGGATTTACGCGATCGGCAGATACGCGATGCGCTTTCCAGCGGAGACCTGCTGCAGGCAATCGTCCTGACCGACAGCGCCATTGCCGAAAACCCAACCGATCCGATGCCGCATTACCAGCAGGCGCTGGCCGCGGCCGCACTTTCCGACACGGCGCGCGCCGAGAAGGGGTTTCGCAACGCGCTATATCTGGATAGCAGTTTTGCCATGGCGCATTATCTGCTTGGCGTTCACCTGATCGACCATGGCCGCAAGGCCGATGGGATGCGCTGCCTGCGCAATGCCGCACGGGCAGTGGCGCCCCTGCCGCGCGACGCCGAAATCCGCGAGGGTGAAGGCGCGACCGCCCGTGCGCTTCAAGAGGCAGTGCGGCTTCGCCTTGATCTGGAACATGCGAAAGGGGCGGCACGGTGACGAACGACACGACGCAGGACCGGACACCGGCAACGGGCGCGGACCTGCCGCCTGTTGAGATTGAAAAGCGGGGTGGGGTGGACCGGCGCGGCGATATTGCCATCCGCGCCGATGATGTGGACATGGCCGTGGTTCACCAGGGCCTTGCCCAACGCGAGGCGATGCTGGCCGCACGCCTGCCCGAAGCCCAGGGACCGACACGCGCGGCCACCAGCCTGCTGCTGTTCGAGCTGGGCGGCGAAACATTCGCCATTCCGCTCGACGATGTGGCGCAGGTGACGCCGATGCCGCGCATGACGACGGTGCCGGGCGCCCCGGCGCGGTTGCTGGGCCTGTTCAGCCTGCACGGACGGGTGCACAATATATTCGACCCTTCCGCGTTTCTGGGCGTGACGCCCGAAACGCAGAACGGCGGCGAATTGCTGGTGCTGCGCCACCCCCAGCCGCAGCTTGCGCTGCGCGTGGACCGGACGAGCGATATCGCCACCACGACCGAACCGCTGAACGCGGCGGATGCAACAGGCTTGACCCGATACGTGACGGGCGACAATGAAAGCGCCTTCACCTTCGTTCATGCCGAACGGCTGGTTGCGTTGCTGCTTGCCAGAACTTTATCGGAAGGATGACTCAATTGTCGGTTTCAAACCGCATCGTCTTCGGCTTTGCCACGATAACGATCATCCTGATCGGCCTTGGCTTTTACGCGCTGTTCCAGGTGGGCGAAGTGCGCAACACCGTGGACATGATCGTCGAGCGCGACATGAGCGCGATGCAGAAGCTGGACAGGATCGACCAGGCGCAACGCGACATGACCGAGGCCCGATCCAGCGCGATGAAGCAGATGCTGCTGCGCGCGGCGGGCAAGCGCGCCAGCCCGGACGAGGCGATGGCGCGCTGGCAGGCGCAGAACAACGCCACCACTCAGGCGCTGAGCGACCTGCGCAACACCACCGCGAACTATCAGGACAATGCGGTGACCGGCAGCCGTTCCGAACAGTGGAAGAGCCTTGTCACCCTGGCGGCGGAAATCGACCAGGCGCTGGCGCGCACCCATGCCGATGTCGACCGCCAGTTCGCGGCCATTCGCAGCAACGATGTGGATGGCGCGATCGCGCAGGAAGAGCGGCTGACGGCGGACCGCGACGTGTTGACCGACAAGATCACCGCCATGCGCAACGTGCTGGCGGACGCGGTGCAGACGGGGCGCAGCGCCGCCGAAGACGTCTATGTCGAAAGCCGGACCTCGATATTGATTGCGCTGGTGCTTGCCTCTGCCCTCAGCATTGCCGTGGCACTGGGCATCCGCCGTTCGATCATGGGCCCGCTGAGCGAATTCATGAGCTTTGTCAGCCGTGTCGGACAGGGCGATCTGGGCGGCCAGACGGCGGCGACCGGGCCGGATGAGCTGGGCCAGCTTGGCGGGACGCTCAATTCCATGGTCGATGGGCTGCGCACCCTTGCCAGCCAGAGCCGGGAAGCGACCGAAAACCTGAACGCAGCCGCGACCGAGATCCGCGCATCGACGCAGGAACAGGCGGCAAGTGTCGAGGAACAGCTGGCGGCGGTGCAGGAAACGGCGGCGACGGTGGACGAGATCACCCATGCCGGCGGGCAGATAAACCGCCGCGCGCAGGAAGTGATCACTGCCGCCCAGGCAACCGCACAGACCAGCAACGCCGGGATAGCCGCAGTGGAAGACACGGTGCGTTCGATGGACCTGATCCGCGAACAGGCCGAAGCGGTGGCCGAGAACATCGTCGCCCTGTCCGAAAGAACACAGGCGATCAGCGACATCATCGCCACCGTCAACGATGTGTCGGAGCGTTCGCATCTGCTGGCCCTCAACGCCTCGCTGGAGGCGGCGGCAGCGGGCGAGAACGGGCGCAGCTTTGCCATTGTCGCGGCGGAAATGAAGACGCTCGCCGATCAGGCAAAGGACGCGACGCGGCAGGTGCGATCGATCCTTGGCGAAATCCAGCGCGGCATCAACTCTTCGGTGATGCTGACCGAGGAAGCGGTGAAGCGCGTCACAACCGGAAAGCAGCGCACCGACACGACGCAATCGACGATCGAGGAAATGTCCACCCGGATTCAGGAAAGCATCCAGACTTTCCAGCAGATCGTCGCATCGACCAACCAACAGCAGATCGGCATCGAACAGGTGACGATTGCCCTGCAGAACATCCGCCAGGCGAGCCAGCAGACAGCGGCAAGCACCCGCCAGCTTGACCAGGCAGCGGCGAACCTGACCGAATTGTCGGGCCAGCTGCTGCGCCTGGCCGAGCGTTACCGGCTGTAACGCCCGCACCGATGACCGATATACGCCAGCAGCTGCTTGCCGCCTTCGACGCGGAATATAAGGAGCATCTTGCGGCAATCCGCCAGTCGCTGGCGGGGAGCAACCATGCCGGCGTGGACCTTCGCGACATATTCAGACGCGCGCACAGTCTGAAGGGGGCGGCGCGCGCAGTGGACATGCCCGACATCGCCCGGCTTGCCCATGCGCTTGAAGCGCTGCTGGCGGCGGTGGAGGACGGCAACCGGACGCTGGATGCACAGACGGTGGGCGAGATCCATCGCGGACTGGATGCAATAGAGGACGCCGCCGCCGCTACCCTGTCGCAACCGGCGCGGCATCGCGGCGACCAGCCGTCACATGGCGATTCCGCACCGGCCCAGCCTGAAGCACCGCCCGCCCAAACACCGGTCGCCCCATCCGTGCCAGCCCCGGCAGCCACGCCCGCCGGGGCCGGAGCCGCCGCATCGGCCAGCGGCGCGGGGCTGTTGCGCATTGCCGGTGAACATGTCGAACAGCTCAGCCAGTCGCTGCATGCGCTCAACACCGAATTGCAGAGCGGCATCGCCGTGGCCGAAGGGCTGCGCCAGCTGGAAGGCGATTTGCGTGCCCTGCGCGCGGATGTGGCGCTGGGCACGACCGACAATGAGGCGCTGGCCGACAGGATCGGCCTTGCGCTGCGTGAACTGGGCAGCGTCCGTCGTGCCGCATCGCAAAGCGACTGGGCGATCAGCCAGGCGGCAGGGCAGATCGAGCGCGATGCCGAACGCATATTGCTGGTTGCGGCACAAAGCGTGTTCGAAGGCTTTGAACGCATGGTGCGCGACGACGCGCGCGATCAGGGCAAGGTCGCGCGGCTGACCATGACCGGCGGCACGACCGAAGCGGACCGCCGCGTGCTGCAGGCGCTGAAAGACCCGGTGATGCACCTGCTGCGCAATGCCATTGGCCATGGCGTCGAGCAGCCGGATGCGCGGCTGCGGGCCGGCAAGCCGGAACAGGCCGATATTGAAATGGCGATCAGCCCTGAACGCGGCCAGTTGACCATCAGGATCAGCGACGACGGCCGCGGCTATGATTTCACGGCGATCGAGGCCGAGGCACGGCGCATCGGGCTGATCAGGCCGATGGAGCCGCCGCCGACGCGGGATGAACTGCTGACCATGATCCTGGAGCCGGGCTTTTCCACCGCCATCGCGGTGGACGAGATTTCCGGCCGTGGCGTCGGCCTTTCGGTGGTGGCCGAAACCGTGCGCCGCCTGCAGGGATCGATCCGCATGGAACCGCGCCTGCCCCATGGCGCGAGCGTGACGATAAGGGTGCCGCTGACGATCACCCGCCAGATGATTCTGCTGGTGGAGGCGGGCGGGCAGACATTCGGCCTGCCTGCGCGTTCCATCGACAAGCTGCTGCGCCTGACGCCGGAGGAGATCGCCAGATCCGAAGGCGGGCAGGTCACGATGATCGTAGACGATGATGGCGGGGAGGAGGCCGTAAACCTCGTCTCGCTGGCATCGGCACTGGGGCTGGGTGCGACGGAAGGCCCATCGACGCTGGTCAATGGCGTGCTGATCGCCGCCGGCAGCCGCCGCTATGTTCTGGTCGTCGACGCGTTGATGGATGTGCGCGGACTGATCATCGGCGATCCCGGCGCAATCGCCACCGATACGGGCCTGTTCTATGGGACCGTCACGGTGGAGGACGAGCGGATCGCCATTGTCCTTCATCCCGATGCGCTGATGGACAGAGTGGCGAGGGACCACCGGCGGCTGACCATGACGCAGGAGGATTTCGCCGCCGCCGGCCCCGCGGCCGGACGCCGGCAGCCGACGATCCTTGTCGTCGATGATTCGATCACCACCCGCACGCTGGAAAAGAGCATATTGGAAGCTCAGGGCTATCGCGTGCTGCTGAGTATCGACGGGTTGGACGCGCTTCAAACCCTGCGGAACGACGCGATATTGATCGACCTGGTCGTCGCCGATGTCGAGATGCCGCGCATGGATGGGTTTGCACTGTTACAGGCGATGCGGAACGAACCTGCCCTTGCAGGCATTCCTGTGGTGATGATGACTTCACGGGACAATGCGGACGATGTGCGGCGTGGGCTCGACCTGGGTGCAAATGCTTATATCACAAAGCAGAACTTCGATCAGGGCGCCCTGTTGACGACGATAAGCCAGTTGATCTGAAGACGATATGACCACTTCCCTGCCCGTGCGCGTGCTGATTGTCGAAGATTCAGCCGTGGTTCGCCAGCTTCTGACGCATATCATCGCCGGTGATCCGCGCCTGCAGGTGGTGGGCGCGGTGAGCAATGCCGAAGAAGCGATAAGCCGCCTGTCCGAACTGAAGCCCGATGTGATTTCCATGGACATCCGCCTGCCGGGGATCGACGGGCTGGAAGCCACGCGCCAGATCATGGCAGACCATCCGACGCCGATCGTGGTGATTTCAGGCAGTGTGGAACCGGAATCGCTCTACAGTTCGATGAACGCGCTGCGCGCCGGCGCGCTTTCGGTGGTGGAAAAACCGGTGGGCGGCAGCAACGAACATTACGCCGCCATCGCCCAGCAGATCCGCACCCAGCTTTACATCATGAGCCAGGTGGCAGTGGTGCGGCGGCGCATGCGCCCGCGCCCGCCCGCGCCGACCACTGCGCCGCGTCGTCCGGCAATACCGCCCAAAATCATGGTCGTGGCGTCGTCCACCGGCGGTCCGCAGGCATTGGCCAAGGTTTTTGCCGGGCTGCCGGCTGACTGGCCATTGCCGATATTGCTGGTGCAGCACATGGGCGCACCGTTCATGCCCGGCTTTGCGGCATGGCTGGATTCGGTGGTGCCGCAGCGCGTGGCGCTGGGCAAACAGGACATGAAGCCGCTGCCGGGCACCATCACCGTGGCGCCGGGCGACCGCCATTTGCGGATCGGCCGGGATGGACGATTGTGCACGGGCGATGATCCCGCGATCGGCGGTCAACGCCCGGCGGCAAATGCGCTGTTCACATCGGCTGCCGATGTGTTCGGCGGGGCCACCATCGGCGTGGTGCTGACCGGCATGGGCGACGATGGCGCAGCGGGTGTCCGCCAGCTTGTCCATTGCGGGGCGACGGTGCTGGCCGAGCATGAAAACACCGCCGTCGTCTATGGCATGCCCGCCGCCGCCGCACGGCACGGCGCGATGACCCTGCCGCTGGACCTGATGGCCCCCCATCTGATCAGGCTGCTGAACCGGAACGGCGAATCATGACCACCGCCGATCATCATTCGCTGCTGCTGGTCGAGGATTCCGACACCCAGGCGCTGCAATTGCAGCTGATGCTGGAAGCGCAGGGATTCCACGTCGCCCGCGCCGGGTCGGCCGAAGACGCGCTGGACCAGCTGAACCGCACGCTGCCCGACTTGCTGATCGTCGATTACCGCCTGCCGGGCATGAATGGTGACGAGCTGGTGCGCCGGGTGCGGCTGAACAACAGCACCCGTGCGCTGCCGGTGCTGATGCTGACCGAGGAATCGGCCCGCGATGTCGAACGCCAGGGCCTGGACAGCGGGGCCAACGCCTATATCCCCAAATCGGAGGATAATGCGCTGCTGGTGGTGCGGCTGCACGCACTGCTGCGGTCGCGGCGCAAAGGCGACGACGACTCCGGTGATGCGCAGCGCCATTCCGCCTTTCGCCGGGCGGAAATTCTGCTGATCGAGGACAGCCCCACCTATCGCCTGTTCCTGGCCGATCTGCTGGCCAGCGAAGGCTATGGCGTGCATGTGCTGGACAATGTCGAAGCGTGCGAGGCGCGGCTGGCCAGGGGCGACATCGATTGCGTGGCCATCGGGCTGGACATCGGCCGACCGGAAAGTTTCGCCCTGTGCCGCCGGCTGGACCATATCCGCAACGACGGACCTGGCAATTTCGAGATCATCGGCCTTGGCGGCGATGAACGCGGCGAATTGCTGATCCGCGGATTTGCGGCGGGCGTGGACGACATGGTGCCCAAGTCGAGCGAGCGGGACACGCTGCTTGCCCGTGTGCGCGCCGTCATCCGCCGCAAGTTCATGCGCGACGAGGACCAGCAGATCGCCGCCAGCAACCGCAAGCGCGAACTGGCGCTGGCACAGGCACAGGCCGAGGCCGCATCTGCCGAGGCGCTCAGCCGCGCCAATAATGAACTGGCCGATGCCAACCGGCGCCTGCAAAAGACGCAGGCACAGCTTGTGCAGGCAGCGAAAATGGCATCGCTGGGTGAATTGGTGGCCGGTATCGCGCATGAGATCAACAATCCGCTGGCCTTCATCCTTGCCCATCAGACAACGGTGAGCCGACTGGTGAGTGCGATAGAGCCATGCAATGAGGATGACGGGCAGAAGCTGGAACGCGCCCGCACCCGGCTGGAGGCGATACGCACCGGGCTGGTGCGGATTCAGGACCTGGTGCTGAAGCTGCGCAGCTTTTCCCGACTGGACGAAGGCGAGATCACCACCATCGACGTGCATGAAGGGCTGAATGGCGTGATCGCGCTGCTGGGTCACAAATTGAAGGATGAAATCGTGCTGGAGCGGCGTTTCAACGGCCCGGCGACGCTGCAATGCTCCCCCGCGCTAATCAATCAGGTAGCGATGAACATCCTGTCGAACGCGATAGACGAGATAGAGGGCAAGGGCCGCATCATCATAGAAACCGACGCCGATGACGAGGATTATCGCATCACGATAAGCGACAGCGGCCCCGGCATTCCGCAGGAATTGCACGAACGGATATTCGAACCGTTCTTCACCACCAAGGCGGTGGGCGTGGGAACCGGGCTTGGGCTTGCCATCTCCTATAGTGTCGTGCAATCCCACGGCGGCAGCCTGGAGGTTGGCAACGGCCCCGATGGCGGGGCAAGGTTCGCCATCTCCATTCCCAGGACGATGTCTGCATGAGCGCCAGCCAGTCCACCGCCCGACGCGGCACCATTTTGCTGGTCGACGATGAGCGTGAAATACTGGTCGCGCTGGAGGATCTGTTCGACGACAGCTATGACATCGTCGCCACCACTTCCCCGATAGAGGCACTGCAGATTGTCGAGGAACGCCGCGATATAGCGGTGATCCTGTCCGACCAGCGGATGCCGGAGATGACCGGCGACCAGTTTCTGGCCGAGGCACGCCGTTTTTCCGATGCGGAAGCGATATTGCTGACCGGCTATGCCGATCTTGATGCAGTGATCGCCGCGATCAACCGCGGTCAGATCACCGGCTATGCCCATAAGCCATGGGAGCCGGAGGCGCTGCGCACCATGGTCGCCACCGCCTTCGACAACCACAGGCTGAAACGCGACCTGCAATTCGAACGCGAGCTGTTTCGCGGGCTGATCGAAAGCTCTGCCGATGCGATTTCGGTCAAGGATGCCAATGCCCGCTATGTCCGGCTGAACCAGCCCAAGCTGGCGACATTGGGCCGCGATGCCGATGCCTGCCTGAACCGCTGCGACGACGAACTGCTGGAGGGCGATGCCGGCGCCGCATCGCGCATGATGGACGAACGGGTGCTGCGCGACGGCGAACGACACGAAAAGGTAGAAACGTTCGAGGCCAATCACGCCCGGCAATGGCGGCGCGTGCAACGCATTCCAGTGGTGGCAGGCGGCGAACGGCTGCTGGTGACGGTGGAAAACGACATCACTGCGCTGCGCGAGCTGGAACAGCGGCTGCACCAATCCGAAAAGCTGCAGGCGCTGGGCACGCTGGCCGGCGGCATCGCGCATGATTTCAACAATCTGCTGACGGCGGTGATCGGCAATCTGGAACTGGCGCAGCGGCGAGGCACGCCAGAAACCCTGCCCCGCTTCATCGCCAATGCGGCAGAAGCGGCGCGGCGCGGTTCGGGCCTGACGCAGCGCCTGCTGGCGTTCAGCCGTCAGAACGACATAACCGCCACCACGATAGATGCCAATGGCGTGATCGCAGGGATGGACGACCTGCTGCACCGCACGCTGGGCGGCATGGTGACGCTGGACCTGTCGCTGGCGGAAGATTGCTGGCCCGCGCATGGCGATGCCGCGCAGCTGGAACTGGCGATATTGAACCTGTGCATCAACGCGCGTGACGCCATGCCGGACGGCGGCCCGATCCGCATCGCCACCGCCAATATGGAGGTTGGCGACGGTGATGACAGCCATGGCCTGACGCCCGGCTGCTATGTGCAGATCGCCGTTTCCGACAAGGGCGTGGGGATGCCGCCCGAACTGATCAAGCGCGTGTTCGAGCCGTTTTTCACCACCAAGGAAATCGGCAAGGGCACTGGCCTTGGCCTATCCATGGTCTATGGCATGACCAAGGCGCTGGGTGGGTTGACGCGGATCGAAAGCCGGCCCGGCGAAGGCACGACGGTGATGCTGTACCTGCCCCGTTCGACCGAGGAAGCGACGGTGAGCAGCGGCGAGGAAGGCATAGAGCTTGAAAGCGACAGGCGGCTGCGCATCCTGCTGGTGGATGACGACCCGGATGTGCGCGATGTCGCCGCGGGCTATCTGTCCGCGCTGGGACATGAAGCCGTGGTTGCGCGCGGCGGGAATGATGCACTGGCGAAACTGGCTGCCGCATCGGGGTTCGATCTTGTCGTCACCGATTTCGCGATGCCCGGCCTGTCGGGCGTGGACCTGGCCGACAAGGTAAGCGCCGACCATCCGCAACTGCGTTTCCTGCTGATCACCGGCTTTGCCGAAATGGCGACGGTGCCGGACGACATGAAGGTGCTTCGCAAGCCCTTTTCGCAGGACGATCTGAAAAGGGCAGTGGCCGAAGCAACGGCAAAGTGACCGCAACATTCTATTCAGCCACCATGAGCTGCCCCTTGCGCCTATAACATCCCTGCCCGACTCCGGCACAGGCCCGGAGGAAGGGCGACAGCAACGGGAGTGGATGTTGGCGATTCTGGTGACCGGCGTTGCGGGCTTCATCGGCCATCATGTCGCCATGCGGCTGCTGCGCGACGGGCATCATGTGATCGGCATCGACAGCCTCAATGCCTATTATGATCCGGTGTTGAAGCGCGATCGGATGGCGGCATTGCGCGCCGCCCATGGCGCCCGGCTGGATTTTCACCGGATCGATTTTGCCGACATGCAGGCGCTGGCCAATGCCGTACCATGGCCGGCAGTGGAACGGATCGTCCATCTGGGTGCGCAGGCCGGGGTGCGCCATTCCATCGCCAACCCGCAGGCCTATGTCCATTCCAACCTTGTCGGCCATGCCAATCTGCTGGAAATGGCGCATCGGGCCGGGCGATGCGGGCATATGGTCTATGCCTCCTCCTCCTCGGTCTATGGCGGGAACAGGCACCTGCCATTTGCGGTGGACGACCGGGCGGATCACCCCATGTCCGTCTATGCCGCGACCAAACGCGCCAATGAACTGATGAGCGAAACCTATGCCCATCTTTACCGCCTGCCGCAGACGGGGCTTCGCTTCTTCACCGTCTATGGCCCATGGGGACGGCCGGACATGGCGGTGTGGCTGTTTGCCGAGGCGATATTGCGCGGGAAGCCGGTGCGCCTGTTCAACCATGGCAGGATGAAGCGCGATTTCACCTATATCGACGACATATCCGATGGCGTGATTGCCTGCCTTGACGCGCCGCCCGCCGACAATGGCATGGAAAAGCCCGGTGGATCGCTGGCGCCACACGCCATCTACAATATCGGCAGCAGCCATTCGGAAAATGTCACAGACATGGTGGCGCTGCTGGAACAGGCGACCGGCCGTACCGCCCGGCGGGAAATGCTGCCCATGCAGCCGGGGGAGATTATCGAAACCTATGCCGATATCGAACCGATCCGCCATGACCATGGCTATCGCCCACACATAGGCATCGAACAGGGGATACCGCTGTTCGTCGACTGGCTGAAGCATTATCGCGGCATGCACTGAACCGGGCGGAGGCAGCGGGCGGCGAAACGCGCCACATTAAAGATATTTCATGCACCCTTTTGGCGGTGACGGCCGTTCCCCTTGCAAAGCAAGGAGACTGGCCATGTCTGGAAAGCCCACCGACAAGCCCGAAATCGAACCCTATGACGGCCCGGCGGGCGGCTGGGGATCGATGAAATCCCTTGCAGAAATCGGCCTGCGCGAACGGGTACCACCGATTTCCACCCCGCATGAACTGGCGCGGCAGAACAAGCCCGATGGCTATATGTGCGTAAGCTGCGCCTGGGCGAAGCCGGCCGAGCCGCACCCGGCCGAATTCTGCGAAAATGGCGCCAAGGCGACTGCCTGGGAATTGACCGGCCTGCGCACCACGCCGGCGTTTTTCGAAAAGCACAGCGTCAGCGAATTGCTGCAGTTCACCGATTATGAACTTGAACAGCACGGGCGGCTGACCCATCCGCTGCGCTATAACCCCGACACCGACCATTATGAAGCGGTGGAATGGGAACAGGCCTTTGCCGAAATCGGCCGCGAACTGAAGGCGCTGGACCCGAAATCGGTGATTTTCTATGCCTCTGGCCGGGCCTCGCTGGAAACATCCTATGCCTATTCGCTGATGGCGCGGATGTATGGCAGCCAGAACCTGCCCGACAGTTCCAACATGTGCCATGAAACCACGTCGGTGGCGTTGAAGAAGTGCATCGGCGCGCCGGTGGGCACGGTGAAGCTGGAAGATTTCGAACAATGCGACGCCATTTTCTTCTTCGGGCAGAATGTCGGGTCCAATGCGCCGCGAATGCTGCACCAGCTTGAGGATGCGGCAAAGCGCGGCTGCGAGATCATCACCTTCAACCCGTTGCGCGAACGCGGGCTGGAGCGGTTCATCAACCCTCAGAACCCGGTGGAAATGACCACCGGCAAGGCGACGCGCATTTCCACCCAATATCATCAGGTGAAGGCCGGTGGTGACATCGCCGTGCTGATGGGGCTGTGCAAGATGGTGATCGAGGCCGATGACGCGGCCGGCGGCGGCATATTGGACGCGGCCTTCATCGCGCAGCACACCCATGGGTTCGATGCCTTCGCCGCCACCTGCCGCCAGGCGCAGTGGAGCGACATAGAACGCGAATCCGGCCTGTCGCGCGCCGCACTGGAAGAGGCCGCACGCGTTTATATGAAGGCGCGCAACGTGCTGGGCATTTACGGCATGGGGCTGACGCAGCACCGGCTGGGCATTCACAATGTCTATATGCTGATGGCGCTGCTGTTGCTGCGCGGCAATATCGGCCGGCCGGGTGCCGGCATCTGCCCGGTGCGCGGCCATTCCAACGTGCAGGGTCAACGCACCGTCGGCATCACCGAAAAGCCCGAACTGGCACCGCTGGACAAGCTGGCCGAACAATATGGATTCGAGCCGCCGCGTGACAAGGGCATGAATACGGTTGAAGCCTGCGAAGGCATATTGGCCGGCAAGGTGCACGGCTTCATCGGCCTGGGCGGCAATTTCGTACGCGCCATTCCCGACACCAGCCGCATGGAACCGGCCTGGCGGGGAATGCGGCTGACGGTGCAGGTGGCGACCAAGCTGAACCGCAGTCATCTGGTGAATGGCCAGATCGCCTATCTGCTGCCCTGCCTCGGCCGGATAGAAGAGGACATGCAGGCCAGCGGCCCGCAGGCGGTGTCGATGGAGGATTCGACAAGCTGCATCCATGGATCGCTGGGTGAACGGACGCCGGCCAGTCCGCACCTGCTTTCCGAAATGAAGATCGTCGCTGAAATCGCCAAGGCGGTGCTTGCCCCCAACCCGAAGCTGGACTGGGATGCGTGGGTGGCGGATTATTCGAAGGTGCGCGACGCGATAGCAGAAACCTATCCCGACCAGTTCCGCGACTTCAACCAGCGCATGTTCCAGCCCGGCGGCTTTTACCGGGGCAACAGCGCGAGGGAGCGCGAATGGAAGACCGCCAGCGGCAAGGCGGAATTCATTGCCCCGCCGGCGCTGAGCGCCACCGGCTTTGACGATCAGCCCGACCTGTTCCGGCTGATCACGCTGCGGTCTAACGATCAGTTCAATACCACCATCTATGGCTATCACGACCGGTTTCGCGGAATTGAGGGCACGCGCCAGATCGTGCTGATGAACCGCCGGGACATTGAGCGGCTGGCACTGGCCGAAGGGGCGGAAGTGGCGTTGCATACCGACGCCGGCGACCGGACGGAACGCCGCGTCAACGGCTTGCGGATCGTTGGCTATGACATTCCCGAAGGGTGCATCGGCGCCTATTATCCCGAATGCAACCCTCTGATCCCGCTGTGGCACCATGCGGAGGAAGCCAAGGTGCCCGCCGCCAAATCGGTACCGGTCAGAATCGTGCAATAACGGCCGCAGCGGCATGGCCGGGCGAAAAGCCCAGCTTTTGCCGGCAGCAAAGCTCCTATGTTCCTGCGCGCGGCATTCTCTGCTATGCGCAGCCGCGAAGAGTTTCGGCCCAATGCCGGAACAGGCCCGCAAGGCTGTTCGCCAGCCTTGCCGGCGGCGGCGCCAAGGTGGCTATGCCCCCCGGCGATGCCGACGCCGGCAGGGGCCGTTCTTCATCCGTCCGCTGCAGGGCCGTTTCGCCGGATTTTCCGGCAGGGACAGCCTGTGACAAAGGCATGTTGAACGAAGATGAGCGACCAAGTGACCACGAGCGAAAAACTGGCCCCGTCCGCCGCGCTTTTTGTTGAAAAGGTGCTGTGGGTTCGGCACTGGAACGAACATCTGTTCAGCTTTGCCATCTCGCGCCCCGACAGCTTCCGCTTCCGTTCGGGCGAGTTCGTGATGATCGGCCTGCCCGCCGAAAAGAAGCCGCTGCTGCGCGCCTATTCGATCGCCAGCCCGTCCTATGCCGAAGAGCTGGAGTTTCTGTCGATCAAGGTGCAGGACGGGCCGCTGACCTCGCGCCTGCAGAAGATCCAGCCGGGCGACGAAATCTATCTGGGCCGCAAGCCCACCGGCACGCTGGTGGCCGATGCGCTGCTGCCCGGCAAGCGGCTGTTCCTGCTTTCCACCGGCACCGGCCTTGCCCCCTTCCTCAGCATCATCCGCGACCCGGAAATCTATGATCTTTACGATCAGATCATCCTGGTCCACAGCGTGCGCAAGGTAAGCGACCTTGCCAATCGCGAGGAGCTGGAAAGCCGGCTGGCCGATGATCCGCTGGTTTCGGACAATGCGCAGGCGCAGTTCCATTATGTGCCGACCGTGACGCGCGAGGATTTCCCCACCCGCAGCCGCATCACCACGATGATGGACAGCGGCGAGCTGCTGGCCGGCGGCCGTTTCGGCGCGGAAGCCTTCGATCCTGAAACCGATCGTTTCATGATGTGCGGCAGCATGGAGATGATCAAGGACCTGTCGGCCAGGCTCGACACGCTGGGCTTTACCGAAGGATCGAACAGCCAGCCCGGCCAATATGTGATCGAGCGCGCCTTCGTCGGCTGACCATCAAGATAATTGACGCCGTTTTTCAAAGGCCCGGTGGCACTGCCGCCGGGCTTTTTTGCGTGCGCGCCAATTCTTGCCCAACGATCATTGGTGCGTCGTAATATCCGGCATCGCCACCGCCTGAGCGCATAATCGCCCGATATGCCGCCTGGCGCCTGTTCGTGCGCCTGACACGCCGGAACAGCCATTGTCGCCATCGGTTAGTGCGCTGAACCCCGGAGGCGAAAAATGCACGAACAGGACAACGCTGTTGGCCATGACGCGCCAGCTTCTTCCGCGCAGAAACCGGACCCGCAGGCAGCGAATGTGCCGGGTACTGGCCGCCATGGCGATGAACGGCTGGTTGGCCGCACGGTGACGATCAACCGCCCGCGAGAGGAGCTGTATGCTTTCTGGCGCGATTTCGGCAATCTTGGCACCTTCATGGAAAATGTACGCAGCGTGACGGTGATCGATGCGCGGCGATCGCATTGGGTGGTGGAGGCCCCGGCAGGCCGCACCGTCGAATGGGACGCGGAGATCGTCGAGGAGGAGGAAGGCCGGCTGATCGCCTGGCAATCCACCGAAAATGCCGATGTCGCCAACAGCGGGCGCATCAGTTTTCGCGATGCGCCTGGCGGACGCGGCACGATGGTCAACGCGACCATCGTCTATGACCCGCCGGCAGGCGCATTGGGCGCGCTGATCGCCAAGCTGTTCCAGCGCGAACCGCGCGTTCAGGCGCGCCGCGAACTGCGCCGCTTCAAGCAGCTGATGGAAACCGGCGAAGTGGCCACCGCCGCCCGCCGCCGCGAAGACGCCTGACCGCCATTTGAAGGAACCGAACCATGCGCGCACTCACCTGGCACGGCAAGCATGACGTGCGGATCGACAATGTGCCCGATCCCGAAATCGTCAACCCGCGCGACGCGATCATCCGCATCACCTCCACCGCCATATGCGGGTCGGACCTGCACCTGTATGACGCCTATATCCCGACCTTGCAGAAGGGCGATATTCTTGGCCATGAATTCATGGGCGAAGTGGTGGAAACCGGCCCCGGCAGCACGCTGAAGAAAGGGCAGCGGGTGGTGGTGCCGTTCACCATTTCCTGCGGCAAATGCTATTTCTGCGAAAAAGCCCAATATGCCGCGTGCGATAATTCGAACCCGGCGGAAACGGCCGACATGTCGGAAATGCTCTATGGCTATCCGATGAGCGGCCTGTTCGGCTATTCCCACCTTACCGGCGGCTATGCCGGCGGGCAGGCCGAATATGTGCGCGTGCCCTTTTCCGATGTCGGCCCCATCGTCATCCCCGACGGGCTGGAGGACGACAAGGTGCTGTTCCTGTCGGACATATTGCCCACCGGCTGGATGGCGGCGGAGAATTGCGACATCGAGCCGGGCGACACCATCGCCGTCTGGGGTTGCGGCCCGGTGGGGCTGTTCGCGATCCAGAGCGCCTTTCTGCAGGGCGCGGACCGGGTGATTGCCATCGACCATTTCCCGCACCGGCTGGAACTGGCCAAATCCATGGGCGCCGAAACCCTCAACTACAAGGAAGTGGAGGTGCATGACGCGCTGATGGAGATGACCGGCGGCATCGGCCCCGACGGCTGCATCGACGCCGTGGGGCTGGAAAGCCATGGCGTCGCGGTGGACAATATCCTCGATCAGATCAAGGCATCCACTTTCCTTGGCACCGACAGGCCGCACGTGCTGCGCCAGGTGATCATGGCCTGCCGCAAGGGCGGCAAGGTTTCCATTCCCGGCGTCTATGGCGGCATGGCCGATAAATTCCCGATCGGCGCGCTGATGGAAAAGGGTCTGCAGGTGAAATCGGGACAGACGCATGTGCAGCATTATCTGCCCGCACTGCTGGCCGCGATCGGCGAGGACAAGATCGACACCACCTTCCTGATCAGCCACCGCCTGCCGCTGGACGAAGCGCCTGAAGGCTATCGCATGTTCAAGGAACAGCAGAATGAAGTGACCAAAGTGGTCCTGAAACCCTGAGACATGGAGACGACAATGCCCAACAACAGTGGAAAACTGGCAATCGTCACCGGCGCCTCCACCGGCATCGGTTATGAACTTGCCAAGATTGCGGCGGAAGACGGATTCGACCTGATCGTCGCCGCCGATGAGCCGCTGATCGACACGGCAGCCAATGAGCTTCGCCAATATGGCAGCGAGGTTCGCGCGATAAACGCCGATCTTGCCACGTTCGACGGCGTCGACCGGCTGTGCGAAGCCGCTGGCGGACGCCCGGTGGATGCGCTGTTCGCCAACGCCGGCCGCGGGCTGGGCCATGCCTTTCTCGATCAGGAAACGGCTGACTGGCGGCGCGTGATCGACACCAATGTGACGGGCACCACCTATCTGCTGCACCGGATCGGCCGGCAGATGCGCACGCGCGGCCAGGGCCGGATATTGATCACCGGATCGATCGCCGGCTTCATGCCGGGCAGTTTCCAGGCGGTTTACAACGCGACCAAGGCCTATCTCGACAGCTTTTCCGAAGCCTTGCGCAACGAATTGAAGGACAGTGGCGTCACCGTGACCTGCCTGATGCCGGGGCCGACGGACACGCAATTCTTCGAACGCGCCGACATGATGGACACCAAGGTCGGGCAGGACGACCATAAGGCCGACCCTGGCGTCACCGCACGCAATGGCTATGACGCGATGATGAAGGGCGAAGGCCATATCGTCAGCGGTTTCAAGAACAAGGTGCAGGCCGCCGTCGCCCATGTCGCGCCCGCCGGCTTCCTGGCCGAACGGCACCGCGCCATGGCTGAACCGGGCAGTGGCGATTCCGACAAGGAATAAGCCGCAACATCCATGGCAGCGGCGGGCGCTTTGGCCTAGAAAAGAGGCATGAAGCTCTTTCGATCGATCAGCACATCCCTTCGCGGATTATGGCAGGCGGGGGATGCGCGGCACGCCGCCCGCGTCACCGCCGCATCGATCGCCGCCTATGTGCTGGCCACCAGCCTTGGCCTGCCGCAGGGCTATTGGTCGGTCATTTCCGCGATCATCGTCGTCCAGTCCAGCATTGGCGGGACGATGGTTGCCGCACAGGAGCGCGTATTCGGCACGGTTCTGGGCGCGGCGGCGGGTGGGCTTGCCGCCTTTCTGCGCCCGCCGACACCCGAAGGCGTTGCACTGGCGCTGGGCTGCGCGCTGGCCTTCACTGCCTTTTTCGCCGCACGCCGCCCTGCACTGCGCGTCGCCCCTGTGACGGCAGCGATTCTGGTGCTTGCCACTGCAAGCGCCGACGGATCGCTGCGGCTGGCGTTCGAGCGGGTAACGGAAATCCTGCTGGGCGGGTTCATCGGCGTCATCATCACCCTCACCGTCTTTCCCGCGCGCGCCAATCATGGCGTGCTGAAGCAGTGCCGGCAGGTTGCGGCGCTGCTGGCCGATGTGCATGGCGGCACCATCAGGCGCACCACCGACGAAGCGGCGGAACAGCAATGGGTGGCCACCAATGCCCGCATCCGCGCAACGCTGGCGGCGGTGGAAAAATCGGTCGGCGAAGCGCGCCGTGAAGATCTGGCCGGCACCTATAACGGACTGCGCGCGGCACTGGTGCGCACATTATGGCGCGTGCGAAACGATGTGGTGGGCATGGGCACCACCCTGCCCGACGAGTTGCTGCACGAGGCGGACAATGCGCTGGCCGCCTGCGTTCACCGGCTGATCGGACTGCAGGCGTCGTGTCTGCGCACCTGTGGCGAACCGCAAGGCCCATCGCCCGAAATGCGCGAGGAACTGGCGGCGGAAACGAAAAAGCTGGGCACGCTGGTCGATCGACTGCGCACGTCGACGCGCATCGATAACCGCAGCTTTTCGGAAATCGCGGCGTTGGCGCACATCATCTTCGTGCTGCAAACGCTGTCGCGCGACCTGATCGGGCTGGCCGACCGGATGGGCGAAGTCGCCAATCGCAGCCGGCCGGCAACCGATAGGCCGATTATTGCGGATCAGTCCGCTCAGCTTCCCTGAGAGAAGCGATCAGATCGGGGTTCACGTCCTCTGGCATGGCGTCGAGGATGGTTTTCGTCCGCTCCTCCACTGCGCCGCGCCATTCACCATGGGTAATGATGTAGAGCCGGTTGTCGCGGATACCGGCCAGCACCATCTCGCCCACCGTTTCCGGCTCCATCCACAAGGATGACACGATACGCCGCGAAAGCCTTTCCTCCGCCTCGGCAAAGCCGGTTTCGCCACGGAAACGCTGCGGCCGGTTTTTACCCGATTCATGGATGTTGCTCTTGATCGGGCCGGGGCAAAGCACCGACACGCCAATGCCATCGGGCTCCAGATCGTCGCGCATCGCCTCGGAAAGGGCGATGACGCCCGCCTTGCCTGCGGCATAGATCGCCATGAAGGAAGGCATCCACACCATGCCGGCAAGCGATGCGGTGTTCACCACATGCCCGCCACGGCCATGGGCGCGGATACGCGGCAGAAAGGTCTGGATGCCATTGACGACGCCGCCCAGATTGACACCAAGGCCGAAATCCCAATCGTCATAAGTGGCCTGACGCAGCGGACCTTCCACGCCGACACCGGCGTTATTGACCAATATGTCCACCGCGCCGAAGCGTTGCTCCGTCGCGTCGGCGGCGCGCGCCATGGCGGCACGGTCGGTCACGTCCAGCTCTATCGTGGCCACGGCATCCGCCTTGCCCTGATCGGCAAACCAGCCCGCCGCCTGCGCCAGATGATCGGGACGGATGTCGGCCATCATCACCCTCACGCCGGCATTGACCAGCACTTTGGTGATGCCAAGCCCGATGCCGCTTGCGCCGCCGGTGACAAAGGCAATGCGCCCTTCAACGTCCTTCATATCCACTCTCTTCGTTCGAATCATGCTGTAGCGGTGCAGCTTTGCCTGCCCACACACCCGGCGCAATTCCACAGGCGAAGGCGTCAACCATCGGCAGCGAATCCCTATCGGCGGATCGCCTTATTCCTCCCCCGGGAGGGAAACGCCTTCGCCCAATGTCTCGCGCAGATAAAGCCGGCCGACCAAAGTATAGGCGACGACCAGCAGCGGCGCCGAAAAGAACAGGCCGAACACGCCAAAGGCATAGCCAAAGGCCAGAATGGCGAACAAGGTCACCGCAGGCGGGACCGACACCACCCGCCGCTGCACCATGGGCGTGATGAAATTGGACTGGACCAGCCGCACCAGCGCATAGGTGGCAAGCGTGCCCCAAAGCGCGGTGGAATCGACCGTGGCGGCAATAACCAGCGCAGGCACCATCGCCAGCGTGGGGCCGACATAGGGAATGAATTCCGACAGGGCGGCAAGCAGGCCAAGCGCCGCGGCAGAGGGCACGCCAGCCAGCCACAGGCCAAAGCCGACGAGCAGGCCCATGGTGGTCATCAGCACAAGCTGGGTGAGCAGCCATAGCTTCAGCGTGCGCCCGCAATCGTCCAGCACATCGGCGGTGATGGACCGGTATTTGGGCGGGGCGAGCAGAATGGCGCCACGCCGGTAGAGCGACGGCTGGGCGGCGATGAAGAAACCGCCGATCAGCACGATGACGAAATTGACGATGATTTCACCCGAGCCGACGCCAATGCCCGCCACCAGTACGGCAAGGCGGCTTCCGCCAACGGCATCGCGCATCGCGTCGAGCAGCATGCGGCCAAGCGGCCCGTCGGACAGCCGCGCCTGAATATCGGCCCAATCGCCCGGCAGTTGTGCCATCAGATTGTTGAACTGGGTGCTGAGCTGCGCGCCGAACAGCCAGCCGGTGAGGAACAGAAAGCCCAGCAGCAGCAATATGGTGATCGCGAGCGCCGGCTTGCGGCCCAGTGGTGTGCGCCCGGCAATACAGTCCGCCACGCCCGATAGCAGCACCGCCAGCATCGTCGATCCGAATACCAGCAACAGCAGATCGGTGATCTTCACCAGAAAGACCACCAGCGCCAGCACGATGACGATCAACGCCAGCCGGCGAAGAAAACCCCGGTCCTGAACACCGGGGTGAAGCCTGGCAATCAATATCCGCCCCCGCAGCGAAACGACGCCGGAGCGGGGGAAAATCTTCCCCCGGCCGTCATCAAAGGATACTTACCCAGAATGCGCCCGTAAAATAGACCATGGCAAGGAGAACCACCACCGCAATCGCGGTGAGCACGATCCTGACCCCGGCGGGAAAAGCCGGAAACTCCCGATCTTCATCGACAATGCCGTGATTGTCATAGCCAGCCATTGCACCCTCCTTCAAAAAGCCGTCCGGCTTATCGCCTTCACAACCTTTGCACGGCCTTGCGGTTGCATGACCGATGCCGCACAAACGACAGCAGGAGCATTGCACGGCTTCCATCGCCGTTCGCCGCGAGGTGCGACACGAAAAACATGATTTTCACACTTCCATACGCCTGCATGAAACTTCGATGGCCGGGCCGGATTATGCAGGTCAAGACGCCTCCACCACATATTGAGCGCCCTGAATGACAACCCCCGCATCATGAATCCGGATCTGCTCACCACCCGCCTGCTGCGCCTTGTCCATCGCACGAGATCCAGCGCGCGGCTGATCTTCGGGCGTGCGACCGGCCTCAATGAGCTGGAATGGAGCATCGTTCTGGAAACTGGCCGCTGCGGCGCGTTGCTTGTGTCCGAAATCGCCAATATCGTCGATGCCGATCTGGCGCAGATAAGCCGCGCCGTCGGCAAGCTGACAGATGACGGCTTCATTGCCCGACAGGGCAGCCGCACCCCGGCACGACCGACGGCCGAAGGCATGGCGCAGTTCCAGAAGCTGGTGCGCATCGGCCGTGCGCGCAACCGGATGCTGCTGGCCAATCTGCCGGACGGCGATATCCATTTTCTGATCGACGCAATCGACCGGCTGGTGCGGCAGGTGGATATTGTCGCACGCGAGGAAGGCGTGCTGCTGTGGGAAGGCGATGCACCCCACGGCAATGCGGCCGCGCATGAGCCGCAGAGAATGCCGCTGACCGATGCCCGTGGCCATCCGTTGATGATGCCGCGGCTGCAATTGCTGTTCCGCGCGGCACGACGGGCGGCGCAACCCACCTTCCGCCGGATCAGCGGCCTTTCCGCACTGGAATGGCGCGTGCTGCTGTGGGCCAATGAATTGAAGCCCATCGGCCTTTCCGAACTGGTGCGGCTGATGGAGCGGCAGAAGGGCCAGGTCGGCACGGTAGTGAAACGGCTGGAACACACCGGGCTGGTGAAGCGCGATCTGAGCCGGCCGAAGAACATCGAAATCCACCTGACGCCGGAAGGGGAGCGCATCGCCACGCGGCTGGACGAGGAGACGACGCAGCGCGACCGTTTTTTCCTGACGCCCTTCGTCCCGGTGGAACAGGAAAGGCTGATCGCGCTGTTCGACCGGCTGAACGACAATGCGCAGAACCTGCTGGATTATGACCGCGAACTGCTGGCCAATATATGACAGGGTGGCGCACAACCGCCGGGGCGGCAGAACTTGCGCCGGGATTTCACGGATTTATGATGTTCCACAGGCGAAATGACGGGATCAGCCACAGGGAGACGGCATAAGGTGACGGGCGACAGGCCAGACAATGCGCCGGGCATAGAGCGGACACCCACGCTGATCGACGGGATGGACACCATCCTTGGCGGCGGCCTGGTACGTGGCGCAGCCTATATCGTGCAGGGGCCGCCCGGCGCCGGGAAAACCATCCTTTCCAACCAGATATGCTTCAACCACACCGGCAATGGCGGCACTGCGCTTTACGTAAGCCTGCTAGCCGAATCGCACGACCGGATGATGGCCTATATGCGGCAGATGGCCTTTTACGCGCCCGACCGCGTGCCGGAGATGCTGCATTATATTTCGGCCTATGGGGCGCTTCAGTCCGAAGGGCTGGGCGGCGTGCTGAAGCTGATGCTGCAGGAAATCAGGCGGCGCAAGGCAACGCTGATCGTGCTGGACGGTCTGTTCGTCATCAATGACGCGGCGGGTGGCGAAGGCGCGTTCCGCCGGTTCGTGCATGAAATGCAGGCGCAGGCGGCAATTACCCGGTCCACCATATTGATGCTGACCAACCAGAGCCGCAGCCCGACATCGCCCGAACATACGATGGTGGACGGCTGGATAGAGCTGACCGACGACGACCATGGCCTGCGCGCCGTGCGTTCGCTGATCGTCCACAAGCAGCGCGGCAGCGACTTCATGCGCGGTCGCCATTTCTTCCGCATCAGCGACGAAGGCATACGCATCTTCCCGCGCGTGGAAATCGCCTTCGACAGCCATCACGCCGGTCATCCGGACGAAGCGCCGCTGTCCTCTGGCATCGAGGCGTTGGATGACATGCTGGGCGGCGGTTATCCCAGCCGTTCTGTGACACTGCTGAAAGGGCCGACCGGCATCGGCAAGACCAGCTTCGGCCTGCATTTCCTTTCCCGAGCGACAGCAGCGGAACCGGGACTGATGGTGAGCTTTTTCGAAACGCCGGCGCAACTGGCCGCAAAGGGCAGTGCCATCGGGCTGGAGACGGTCAAGGCGGTGGAAAACGGTGCGCTGCACCTGCTGTGGTTTGCGCCTGCCGAAGAATTGATCGACGAGATTCTGCACGCGGCGATCGCCACCGTGGAGCGAACCGGCGCAAAACGGGTGTTCTTCGATGGGCTGACCGCACTGAAGGGGCTGATGCTCTACAACGGCCGTCTGCCGCTGGCGATCAATGCAATGAACCGCCGCCTGCGCGATCTGGGCGCCACAATCGTCTATGCGCAGGAAAGCAGTTGTCTGCACCTGCCCAACGATCTGGGCGGCGACGATCTTTTCGGCATCGTCGATAATCTGCTGCTGCTCCATTACGTCAGCGAAGCTGGGCAGCTGCATCACAACATGACGATATTGAAGCTGCGGGACGCGTCGCACGACATCGTGCCGAACCCGTTCAAGATGACATGTAACGGCGTTTCCTTCCAGCATCAGCGCCGCAAGGTTTGAGACGTGGCCCGCATCCTTCTCGTCGAAGATGAAATCGCCATATCGATTAGCGCCAGCATGGTGCTGGAGGATGAAGGATTTGCCGTGCTTGTCGCCCATGACGGCGCGGAGGGGCTGGAACTTGCGCAGACCGAAGCGCCCGATCTGATCATCAGCGATTACATGATGCCGCGGATGGACGGGCTGTCGATGATTATGGCGCTGCGCCGTATTTCAGCCGAACCGCCGATCATCCTTTCGACATCGATATCGTGTGACAAGCTGCCCGCCGATTATGCCGGCGGCCATAATGCCTTTCTGCAAAAGCCCTATCGTGACGACGATCTGCTGCAAGCAGTGCGGCAGTTCGTGAAATAATTCGTCGTCGCCCATTCCGCCGGGACGGGAGCCGGAACTGCCATCGCCCGAAATCGTTCCATCATTGCTGGCCCGTCCTGTCGCGACATCAGAGCGCCCCGCGGACGGCAACCATGGTTCAAGGCGTCTTCCGCGCGTTGACTGGGAAGGGCAATGCCCGACGCGCCACCGAAACGCCCGGACGCATATGCGCAACGAAGCCGGGGAACGGCTTCCGGCGAAAAGGAAGAGCGATGCAGAACATGCAATACAGGACGGGATCGGGCGGCGTCGCCAGCGCCGATGTCGGCACGGTGCGCCTCATAGGACGCGATGACCTGCGCACCGCGATGGCGCAGGGCATGGCCGATTTTCGGGAGATGCGCGGCGACATATTGCTGATCGGCTTTCTTTATCCGGCGATCGGGCTGGTGGTGGCGACGGTGGCATTGCAGGACAGGCTGTTGCCGGTGCTGTTCCCGCTGGTGGCCGGACTGTCGCTGCTTGGTCCATCGGTCGCCGCCGGGTTCTATGAACTGGCGCGGCGGCGCGAGGACGGGCAGGAGAGCGGCTGGCGCCACTTTTTCGACGTGTTTTCCGGCCCGGCGCTGGCGTCACTGGCCGCGCTGACCCTTTTGCTGGCCGCCCTGTTCCTGCTGTGGCTGGGGGCGGCATGGTCTGTCTACCAGATGACGCTTGGCCAGCTTGATCCGCAATCGGTCGGCGCGTTCGTTTCCGCGCTTTTCACCACCGGTGAAGGCTGGGCGATGATCATCATCGGCAATCTGGTGGGGCTGGTGTTCGCGGCAATGACGCTGCTGGTCAGCATGGCCTTTCCCATGGTGGTCGACCGGCCGGGCGTGGATGCGTTCAGCGCCATCGTCACCTCCATTCATGCCGTCAACCGCAACCGTACCGCCTTTGCCCGCTGGGGGCTGACGGTGGCCGTGCTGCTGGCCATTGGCTGCATCCCGTTGTTCGTCGGGCTGGCGGTGGTGCTGCCGCTGCTGGGTTATGCCACCTTCCACCTCTATCGCCGCGTCATTGCCCGATAAGGGACGGATCGGCCCCGAAACGCCCTGATCCACCGCAGCTGCCGCAAGCTTCCTCTTGAAAATTGCGGCAGCTTCTGCATCAAAAATGACATGACAATCGATCTTTCACGCCGCGAACTCGTCGGCGCGCTGGCGGCGGCTGCGCTGCTGCCCGGTATTTCCCCCGCCCAGGCGGCGGCCGCCGGCCTTGCCATGGGCCCGGCCACACCCTTTTCATGGGAATGGCTGAAAGGACAGGCGCTGGCCCTGTCGCAGCGGCCCTATAAACCGCCGGTGGTGAACACCAAGGTGATCCATGCGATCGATTATGACGCCGCCGGGCAGATCGGTTATCGCGAGGATCGCACATTATGGGCGGACAAGCATGACGAAACCGCGATCCGCTTTTTTCATTTGAGCCGGGCGGCAACCACGCCGGTGACGATCGCCGTGGTGGAAAACGGCCAGGCGCGGCAGATCAGCTATTCCGAAAGTCTGTTCACCATGCCGGCGGGCCATATTGCGCGCAAACTGGGTTCTTCCGGCGGCTTTGCCGGCTTTCGCGCGATGAACGCCAATGGCATGGGCGACTGGCTGGCCTTTCTGGGCGCATCCTATTTCCGCTCTGCCGGCGCGCTCAACCAATATGGGCTTTCGGCGCGCGGCATTGCGGTGAACACCGCCACCGCCGGGCTGGAGGAGTTTCCCGCCTTCACCGGATTCTGGCTGGAACACCGCAGCGCCGATGAGTTCACCGCCTATGCTCTGCTGGACGGGCCGAGCGTCGCCGGCGCCTATCGCATCGTCAACCGCAAGACCGCCGAAGGGGTGGAACAGGATGTGACGCTGTTCGTTCGGCTGCGCGCCGATGTGGAACGGCTGGGCTTTGCACCGCTGACCAGCATGTACTGGTATGGCGAGGCGGAAAAGCTCAAGGGCATCGACTGGCGCCCCGAAATCCATGATTCCGACGGGCTGCTGATGTGGAGCGGCAGCGGCGAGCGAATCTGGCGGCCGCTGGGCAATCCGCCACGGGTGATGGCCAACAGCTTTGCCGATGACGGCCCGCGGGGTTTCGGCCTGCTGCAACGCGACCGGCAGTTCGACCATTATCAGGATGACGGCGTCTTCTATCAGAAGCGGCCCAGCCTGTGGATCGAGCCGCAGGGCAATTGGGGCAAGGGCAGCGTCCAGCTTGTCGAAATACCGACTGTGCAGGAAACCGACGACAACATCGTCGCCTTCTGGGTGCCGGCCGCACCGGCGCTGGCGAGCAGCAGCTATGATCTGGCCTATCACATGCGCTGGATCGCCACCGAGCCGGCCGCCGGCCCGGTTGCCCGCGTCATCAACACATGGCGCGGCGTTGGCGGCCGCCCCGGCCTGCCGCCGCCACCGGGGGTGAGCAAGCTGGTGATCGATTTCCAGGGCGAACGGCTGAAAGGGCTGACGCGCGACAGCGGCGTGGAGCCGGTGGTGAGCGTGAACGGCGCCACCGCAAGCCATGTCGATGCCTATCCGGTCGTCGGCTTTGACGATCGCTGGCGGCTGACTATCGACGTGAAGGCAGGCAGCACGCCACCGACCGATCTGCGCGCCTTTCTGCGCCTGAAGGGCGACGCGCTGACCGAAACCTGGCTGTATCAACTGTTCTGAGCGGACGGGCGGGGCATGGTGCCCCGCCCGTCCCTTCCCGTTCAGTGGCTTTCCGTCAAACGGGCCGCAGATCGAACTGGGCGACATCCAGCATGAAGCTGCCATCCTCGCCGATTTCGAAAAAGTCGATCACCGGGCGTGCCGCACCCTGCTGAAGCGCGCGAATGGCGGCAATCATCGCTGGCGGCGTCCGCATCCGCGCCGTCCAGCTTTCGAACTGCATCGGCAGGCGATGGGCGGCTATGCCGGTGACGGCAAAGCCGGCGCGGCCCAGCGCGGCAATCCATTCATCCACCCGGTAATCGCGCACATGACTGGTGTCGCGCAGCAGCTCCACCGTTTGCAGATGCGTGTCGAGCAGCGGCCCGGCAGGCGCAATGCCATCGACGAAGATCGCCACGCCATCGGGCTTCAGCACGCGGCGGGCGGCACGCAGCCCCGCGTCCAGATCATGCCAGTGATGGGCGCTGAACCGGCACAGCACCATATCGGCGCTGGCATCGGGCAGCGACAGCGATTCCGCCGCCTCCCGCCGGGTGACGATATTGTCAAAGCCGCGCGTTTCCGCCTCCCGACGCACCGCATCGAGCATTTCAGCCGAAAGATCGCAGGCGATCACCTGACGGGCGTGGGGCGCAACCCGATAACTGACATGGCCGCCGCCACAGCCAAGATCGACGATCACGCTACCCGGCCGTGCGCGGGCCGCCTCCTCAATACGGTCGAGGTCGATGCCAGCCGCATGGACCGCACTTGTCACATAGGCATTTGCACGCGGGCCGAATTGCCGATCGACCAGATCATCATGGCTGTTGGCCATCTGCCTTCTCCTTATCCGATGACTGGGGACGCTATGGCGCTGGCCATACGCAGTGACAATGTGGCATTACCGAGGTATTCCTTCGTCTGATCCGAAAGCTGGACCATGCGTTTCGATCTTGTCGACCTGCGGCTGTTCATCGCGGTGGTGGAAGCGGGCAGCATATCGCGCGGGGCACAAGCCGCGCATCTTGCCCTTGCCTCCGCCAGCGCGCGGATCAGCGGCATGGAGGCGGTGCTGGGCGTGCCGCTGCTGGAACGCAGGCGGCGCGGGGTGACGCCGACACCGGCGGGACGCAGTCTGCTGCACCATGCGCGCACCGTCACCCGCCAGATCGAACAGATGCGCGGCGACCTGCGCGCCTTCGGGCAAGGGCTGAAGGGCGAAATCCGCATGATGTCGAACACCGCCGCGCTGGTGACGCTGCTGCCCGCCGCGCTGCGCGTGTTCCTGGCCGATCATCCCGATGTGGACATCGATGTCGGCGAGGAGACGAGCGGTGAAATCGTGCGGGCAGTGCTGGAACGCCGCGCCGAATTCGGCATCATCGCCGACAGCGTGGAAACCGGCGGGCTGGAAACCATAGCATTGGGGCTGGATCGGCTGGCCGTGCTGATGCCGGTGGAACATCCGCTGGCGCAGGAAGAGGCGGTGGCCTTCGATGCGCTGCTGGATGAACCCTTCGTCGGCCTTTCGGCAGGGGCGCTGCACAACCATCTGATCGAACGGGCGGAGCGGCTTGGCCGCCGCCTCAACTATCGCGTGCGGTTGCGCAGCTTTGATGCGGTGGCGCGGCTGGTGGAGGCCGGCATCGGCATCGGCATCATACCGCTGGCGGCGGCAACGCTGTTCCGTACCGACAGGCTGGCGATCGTCGGGCTTGCCGATCAATGGGCACGGCGGCGGCTGATGCTGTGTGCCCCGCGCTTTGCCGGGCTGAGCGCGCATGCCCGCCAGTTCGTGGCGGAAATAGAACGCGCCGCCTATGCCTGATCGTCCCCCGCCAGCGCGCGGTCCAGCGCATCATGATCCAGGCCGTTTTCCCAGCGCGCGACGACGATGGTGGCAACCGCATTGCCGACGAAATTGGTGAGCGATCGGCATTCGCTCATGAACCGATCGACGCCAAGGATGATCGCCATGCCCGCCACCGGCACGCTGGGCACGATGGACAAAGTGGCGGCAAGCGTGATGAAGCCGGCGCCGGTGACACCGGCCGCGCCCTTTGAGCTGATCATCGCCACCAACAGCAGCGCGATCTGCTGACCAAGCGACAGATGCACATCGGTTGCCTGGGCGATGAACAGCGCGGCAAGCGACATATAGATGTTGGTGCCATCCAGATTGAAGGAATAGCCGGTCGGCACCACCAGCCCCACCACCGTCTTGCGGCATCCGGCCCTTTCCATCTTTTCGATAAGGCTGGGCAGCGCCGCTTCGGATGAGGAAGTGCCGAGCACCAGCAAAAGCTCTGCCTTCAGATAGCGGATCAACCGAAGAATCGAAAAGCCGCAGAGCCGGGCGACAGCACCCAGCACCACGAATACGAACAGCAGCGACGTGAGATAGAAGCTGGCGACCAGCGTGACGAGATTGGCAAGGCTGGCGATGCCATATTTGCCGATGGTGAAGGCAATGGCCCCGAAGGCGCCGATCGGTGCCGCGCGCATCAATATGCCAACCAGGCGGAAGATGATGGCCGACAGAGATTCCAGCAGCGTCATTACCGGGCTGGCGCGCTCCCCCACCAGCATGAGTGCGATGCCGAACAATATGGCGACGAACAGCACCTGCAATATGTCGCCGCCCGAAAGCGCACCGGCCATGGTGTCGGGAATGATGTTGAGCAGGAAGCCGACAATGCTCTGTTCATGCGCCTTCTGGCTGTAGCTGGCGACCGCACCGCTGTTGAGCGAGGCAAGCGGGACATGCATCCCCGCGCCGGGGCGCACGACATTGGCGACGATCATGCCGATGATGAGGGCAAGGGTGGAAAAGAACAGGAAATAGGCGAAGGCCTTTGCCGCCACCCGGCCGACCGCGCCCAGTTCGCGCATTGCCCCGATGCCGGTGACGACGGTGAGGAAGATGACCGGCGCGATGATCATCTTCACCAGCTTGATGAAGCCATCCCCCAAAGGTTTCAGCGATTCACCCGCGGCCGGATAGAAATAGCCGAGCAGCACGCCCAGCGTGATCGCCACCAGCACCTGCACATAAAGCTGCCGATACAATGGCACATGGCGGTGCATTGCCGGCCGTGGCGCGGCGCCATCCTGCCCGTGATGCATCCATCCCCCTTTCAATCCGGCCGCATTGTCTGCTGCCCCTTGCGGCATGGGGCAAGACATTGTCATGTAAAAATAACGGTTCAACCGTGAAGTGGAGGACGGGAGCGCATATGCAGATAGTGGCGGTGGACATTGGCGGCACCAATGCCCGCTTTGCGCTGGCGGACATCATGCCGGGCTGCCGGCCAGTGCTGGGCGAACCCGTCACCTTCCACACGGTGGACCATGGCAGTTTCACCAGCGCATGGCAGGCCTTTGCCCGCAGCATCGACACGCCACTGCCCAGGGCGGCGGGCATTGCCGTGGCCGGGCCGGTGGAAGGCGAAATGCTGAAGCTGACCAACAATCCATGGACGATCCGCCCCGCGACGCTGGCGGGCGAACTGGGGCTGGACCAGCTGGTGCTGATCAATGATTTCAGCGCCGTCGCCCACGCCGTCGCATGGCTGGAGGAGGCGCATCTGGTGCATCTGGCCGGGCCTGACGAACCACTGCCCGAACAGGGGCTGATCAGCGTCATCGGTCCCGGCACCGGGCTTGGCGTCGCACAGCTGCTGCGCCGCAACGGCCATGCCGAAGTGATCGCCACCGAAGGCGGGCATATCGATTATGCACCGCTGGACAGCATCGAAACGGCAATGCTGAACATATTGCGGCAACGCTATCTGCGCGTGTCGGTGGAAAGGATCGTGTCCGGCCCCGGCCTTGCCAATATTCATGAAGCACTGGCGGCGATAGAACAGCGACCCTTCACGCCGCGCGACGACGATGCGCTGTGGACTGCGGCAACAGGCGATGACGACGCGCTGGCGCGCGCGGCGCTGGACCGGTTCTGCCTGGCATTCGGCGCGGTAGCGGGCGATCTGGCGCTGGCGCACGGTGCCAATGCAGTGGCGATAGGCGGCGGCATCCCACCGCGCATCGTCGATTATCTGCGCAATTCCGGCTTTGCGTCACGCTTTGTCGCCAAGGGCCGGTTTGAAGGGCGCATGGCGCGCCTGCCGGTGCGCATCGTCATGCACCCGCAGCCGGGACTGTTCGGCGCGGCCGCCGCATTCGCCACCCGCCACCTGTCGCAAGGATAGCCGCGCGCCCTCAGCGGCCCAGGCTGTCCATGATCGCGGCGACCAGTTCCGCCACCGGGCCATGTGCCGGACGGTGGCCGGTAAGGACGAATTCGACATCGGGTAATTCCGGCAGGCCGTGGCGCGCGCCGAGGATGCGAAGCCCGGCCGGCGTCACGCTTTCCACCTGAACGGTGACGCCCAGCCCGGCAAGCACGGCGGCATGAAGCCCGCTGAAACTGGTGCTGGTGCAGGCGATACGCCAGTTCATCCCTGCCTTTGCCAGCGCCTCCAGCGCGACGGTGCGGCCAATGCTGGGCGCTGGATAAAGCACCAGCGGCAAGACATCTTCCGCGCCGGGCACAAGATCGTTAGCGCCAAGCCAGACCATGCGTTCGCGCCGCACCAGCAGGCCGGTTTCTTCCCCGAGCCGGCGCTTGGCGAGCACCAGATCGAGCTTGCCGGCCGCAAGTGCTGCATGAAGCGGCACGCTGAGCGACAGGGTAAGTTCAATTTCCACCGCCGGATGGACATTGCGAAAATCGCGCAACACCTTGGGCATTCGCGTGATGGCGAAATCTTCCGACACGCCAAGGCGGATACGGCCGCGCAGTTCGCTGCCCGAAAAATGGCGGCGCGCGCGTTCGTTCAGGTTCAATATGTCCCGCGCGAACGCCAGCATCGCCTCCCCATCGGCGGAAAGGCGGACGCTGCGGGTGTCGCGCAGGAAAAGCTGCCGCCCGGCCTGTTCCTCCAGCCGGCGGATCTGCTGGCTGACGGTCGATTGCTGCACACCAAGCCGTTGGGCAGCGCGGCTGAAGCCCTGTTCCTCGGCAACCGCGAGAAAGGCACGAAGCAGCACGGGATCGAACATGACGGATGGATATATCAATTTTCATGATCGATATAGTTTTTCCATCGAATTGATAAATGATCGACAAAGGCGCATCGGGAACAGGCATGATTGCCAGCGGAACAGGGCCGAAGATGACAGCGAGGATCAAAAGCTTTTTCGCGGCGATAGACCGTTTCACGCTGATGCTGATCGGCACGGTGATATTGGCGTCGCTGCTGCCGGCCGGACAGGGTGCCGCCAAAGTGGTGAGCGGTGCGGCGTCGATCAGCGTCGTCGTGTTGTTCTTCCTTCATGGCGCAAAGCTGCCGCGCGAGGCGGTGATTTCCGGTCTTACCCATTGGCGGCTGCACCTGTTCGTGCTTGCCACCACCTTTGTGCTGTTCCCGCTGATGGGGCTGGCGCTTGGCCCGGTAGCAGGCGCCGTCGGCATGTCGGCCAATCTCTACACCGGTTTCCTGTTCCTGTGCTGCCTGCCGTCGACGGTGCAATCGTCGATCGCGCTGACATCGATCGCGCGTGGCAATGTGCCGGCGGCAATCTGTTCGGCATCGGCGTCCAACCTGCTGGGCATTGCGCTGACGCCGCTGCTGGCCGGCGTGATCCTTGGCACCAGCGGCGGCTTCTCGCTTGGCGCGCTAGGCTCGCTGCTTGGCCAGCTGCTGCTGCCGTTCGTCGCCGGACAGATAATGCGGCGCTGGATCAGCGGCTGGATGGCGCGACACAAGCAGCTTGTCGGCATTGTCGATCGCGGCAGCATATTGCTGATGGTCTATTCCGCGTTCAGCCATGCAGTGCGTGACGGCATATGGCACCGCACGTCGCTGTTCGACATCATCGTCATCATGGTGTTGAGCCTGGTGATACTGGCGATCGCGCTGAGCCTAACCTATTTCGGCGGCGGCCGGCTGGGCTTCAACCGACCGGACCGGATCACCATGATGTTCTGCGGATCGAAGAAGAGCCTGGTGAGCGGCGTGCCAATCGCCAATGTGCTGTTCGCGCCGGCGGTGGCGGGCGTAGTGGTGCTGCCGATCATGATCTTCCACCAGTTGCAGCTGCTGGTCTGCGCCGAACTGGCCCGCCGCTTCGCCGCATCCGCCCCTGCGGAGGAGGAGCAGCAGCTGCCCCCCGCGCCTGCCGCACGGGCCGTCGCCGGCGCCTGATCCATACCGGAAGGAACACCATGCGACAGGCCGCCACGCTGATGGAGGTTGCCACCCGCCGGCAGGGGCTGGTCGACATAACCGCGCAGGTGAACGGCTGGGTGCGGGACCAGAAGCTGACCACCGGCCTGTTGACGCTGCTGTGCCGCCATACATCGGCATCGCTGGTGATACAGGAAAATGCCGCGCCGGCGGCACGGGCGGATCTTGAGGATTATTTCACCCGCATCGCACCCGAAGATGCCAGCCTTTATGCCCATGACGAGGAAGGCCCCGACGACATGCCCGCGCATATCCGCGCCGCGCTGACCGGGGTGAACCTGTCGATCCCGCTGATCGACGGACGGCTGGCGCTGGGCACATGGCAGGGCATCTATCTGTTCGAACATCGCCGCCGCCCGCACCGCCGCAGCATTGCCCTGCACCTGCTGGGGGAATGACGTCAAAGTCGGAAACGAGAGGCGAATCGCTTCACTGAGGGAATGGTTCGCATCTTCGCGCGCGCCTATAAACCGCCGCAAAGATGGAGAGTCCGATGGAAAATATCGAAGGAAAAACCGCCTTCATCACCGGCGGCGCAAGCGGCATGGGCCTGGGTATGGCACGTGCCTTTGCCCGCAATGGCATGAAGGTGGTGATCGCCGACATCCGCGAGGAAGCGCTGGACGAAGCGATGCGCGAGTTCAGCAACACCAATCTGGCCGTTCATGCCGTGCAGCTGGACGTATCGGACCGCAACGCCTTTGTGCGCGCGGCGGACGAGGCGGAAAGCACCTTCGGCAAGATCCACGTGCTGTGCAACAATGCCGGCATCGGCGTGACGGGGCCGATCAAGAACGCCACCTATGACGATTGGGACTGGCTGAAATCGGTGATGCTGGATGGCGTCATCAATGGCGTGCAGACCATTTTGCCGCGCATCCGCGCCCATGGCGAAGGCGGCCATATCGTCAACACGGCGTCCATGTCGGGCGCGTTCGCCAGCGGCGATGCCGGCATCTACATCACGCTGAAATATGCGGTGGTGGGCATGGCCGAGGCGCTGCACTGGGAATTGATGGACGAAAATATCGGCGTGTCCGCATTCCTGCCCGGCGGCGTGCGCACCAACATCTTCAACAGCCACAAGCTGCGCCCGGAGGGCATGAGCACCGGCTATGCCGAGCTGGACGCCCAAAAGGAGAAGATGGCCGAAGCGTTCAAGAACGCACCGCCGGGAAGCCCGTTCGAAGCGATCAGCATGGACATTGACGAAGTGGGCCTGCGCGTGCTGCGCGGCATCCGTCGCAATGACCTGTTCATCATTTCGCACCCCGAGTTCCGCGAAGGCATTGAGGCGCGCTGCAAGGCGCTGATCCGCGCCATTCCCGACGAGCCGCTGAACGAAACGCGGCTGAACATGCTGCGCCAGATGGGCACGCTGTTGACGCAGCCCATTTACGACAAGCAGACCACGCCGCAGGGCAAGCCCGACGAACAGGGCCGCGATACCAAATAAGCGCACGGCCCGCCGCTGGCGGCATCAGTGAAAGCCGGGTTTGCTCAACCCCTGGGCGAACCCGGCCCGCGGCCCGGCGCATCATCGCGCCCTTCGGCCGGCGCACTGGCGGATGCGCCGCTGTTCTGTGCATGGCTGTCCTGTGTCCGGCCGGCCTTTTCAGGCGCTTTCCCTTCGGCCGGCTGATTGGCGGCTGGCGATTTGCCGCTTGCTTGCGCCGTCATGCGATTGTCCTTTCCTCTTTCAACGAAGATGACAGATAGAACGCCCGCCACGACGATATGGCGCACCGCCTGCCGCTGACGCGCCACGGCCGCGCCGATCCGGCGCCTGCATTGCGAAAGGGAATGATGATGGACATTCGCCAGCGCCAGTCGATCGAATGGGAATGCCAGCGGCTGATCCACCTCTATGCCAATCTGAACGATGAAGGCCGGTGGCACGACGTCGCGGCGCTTTATACCGAAGACGGTGTGATGGTCCGCCCGTCCGCCCCGCAGGCGCCTGTTGCAGGCCGTGAACGGATATGCGCCAGCTTTCTGGCCAGGCCGGCGCGCGCCAGCCGCCATGTCTGCGCCAATGTGGTGGTGAGCGTGATTTCCGCCGAAGAAGCGCTGGCGCACAGCCTGATCCTGATGTTCACCGGCACGGCGGCAGGTGACGGCGCCCTGCCGATATTGAACGAGGCGCCGCCGCTGATCGCCAATTTCGACGACCGGCTGCACCTGACCACGGACGGCTGGCGCTTCGCCGAACGACGCGGGAGCCTGTGCTTTGCCCCACGCTGATCGCCAGAAGGACGCGGCCGACCGCTGACAAAGCCGTTGCGCCACGCTATGACCCCTTCATCATGGCAAGGCCCGGCATCATCTGTTCCGACTGCGCGGTGCGCGACCGCGCGCTTTGCAGCAGCCTGAGCGATGCCGAGCTGGAATCGTTGAACCGCATCGGGCGGCGGCACAGCGTGGCACGCGGCGAAACACTGATCTGGGCGGGCGATGAAACCCTGTCGTGCGCCAATCTGCTGTCGGGCGTGCTGAAGCTGAGCGCAACCATGGCGGACGGGCGCGAACAGATTGTCGGCCTGCTCTATCCGGCGGATTTCGTCGGCCGCCCCTATGCCGGGCACGCCGATTTCACCGTGACGGCGCTGACCGATGCAGCGCTTTGCGTCTTTCCGCGCAAGCCCTTCGAACAATTGCTGGAAGACCATGCACGCATGGAAAGGCTGCTGCTGCAACGCACGCTGGCAGCGCTGGATGAGGCGCGCGCGCGGATGCTGACACTGGGCCGCAAGACGGCAGAGGAAAGGATCGCCGGCTTTCTGATCGACATGGCGGCACGAATGGGCAGCGCGGGCGACGGGCGGATGATGTTCGAACTGCCGCTGACCCGGACGGAAATGGCCGATGCGCTTGGCCTGACGATAGAGACGGTGAGCCGCCAGCTGTCGCGGCTGAAGGCGGCGGGCATGATCGCCCTGCCCGGCGGCCGGGTGGTGGAGATTGTCGACGCCACCGCGTTGCGCGCCCGGGCCGACGCCACCTGAACCCGTCCTGTCGGGTCACACCCCCGCACGCCCCGCCGTTTCGCCACGCCACGGAACCGCCCGCCCGGCACAGGCATTGTGAATGGGTTCGTCAGCGGGACACGCCCCGCCCCCCAAAGGACTGGACCCGATGACCGATATTTCCGACGCGCACACTGCCCGGCCTGAGTTGAAGGAACGGCGTGCGATCGTCACCGGCGGCACCACCGGCATCGGCCGGGCGATCAGCGTGCTGCTGGCCAGCCAGGGCGCGCGCGTGTTCATATGCGGGCGCAACGGCAATCATCTGGACGATGCGCTGACCCGCATCCGCGAAGTGGGGGAGGCGGACGGGATCACCGCCGATCTTTCCAAAGCCGATGACATGCACCGCTTTTTCGACCGGGCGGACCAATGGCTTGGCGGGCTGGATATTGCCGTGATCAACGCCGCCATTCCTGCCGATGCCACGGGCGATACGCCGGAAGACCAGATACGCTATCAGCTGGAAACCGACCTTGTCGCTTATGTGGTGGCGGCGCGACTTTCGATCGAACGGATGAAGGCGGGCAGCGACATTGTGCTGATCGGCTCCATGTCCGCCGTGTCTCGTGGGCCGGGTTCGTCCATCTATGTCGCGGCGAAAGCGGGTGTCGAAGGCTTTGCCCAATCGCTGCGCAAGGAATTGGGCGAAAAGGACATAAAGCTGGGGCTGATCGTTCCGGGGCTGGTTGGCAGCGACTTCCAATATCCCGAGATCCCCCCTGAAAAACAGCGCGAACTGATCGAAGAGCGGCGGATGCTGCGTGCCGAGGATATTGCGGTGGCCACCGATTTCATGTTGCGCCAGCCACGGCGATGCGCGGTATCGATGATGCGCGTCGAAACATTGCGCGACCATCCATAGACGGACCAGCAGAGGACCAGTCAGCCACAGGAAAGCCCGCAATGAACAGCTTTACCACCGACAGGTTGATCCTGACGCCCGATGACATCGACCTTGGCCGATCCCCGCTGCGCGGCCATATCGATGCCGAAACCTATGTGCTGGGCGCGTTCAACCCCGGGCTGACGCAGTTGCCAGGCGGCAATCTGCTGATGATGGTGCGCGTGGCCGAAGCGCTGCGCACGCCGGTATTCGACGGCGAGATCCATGCAATCCGCTGGGCGGACGACGCCTATGTGCTGGATGGCTGGCCGCTGGAGCTGACCGACACGGCCGATCCGCGCAAGTTCATGCTGCGTGGCGGCGGCTGGAAGATCATGGCGTTGACATCGCTTTCATGGCTGCTGCCGGTGGAGCTTTCGCCCGATGGGCTGGAGGTGGTGTGCATCCATTATGACAGGCTGGTCGCGCCATCGGGCACCCACCAATGCTATGGGCTGGAGGATGCGCGGATCAGCCGCGTCGACGGCCGCTATCTGATGACGACCTGTTCGGTAAGCCCGGAACGCCATTCGACCACGCTCTATTCATCGGAAAACGGGCTGGACTGGCGGTTCGAGGATATTGTCCTCGATCATCAGAACAAGGACATGCTGATTTTCGAAGGGCTGATCGGCGGCAAATACTGGGCACAGACGCGGCCCTTGGGCGATTTATATTTCGCCTATCAGCCGGGCAGCGAATGGCGCGCGGGGCCATCGATCAACCTCGCCTCCTCCCCCGATGCGCTGCACTGGAAGCCGTGCCTGCAACCCGGCATCAGGCCCCATGCGGCAACCACCGCCACCGCACGCATGGGCGGCGGCGCACCGCCGGTGCTGACCGATGATGGCTGGCTGACGTTGTGGCATGGCGTGGAGCCGAAGGAGATCGTCGGCATCTATCGCACCTATTGGTCCATCCTCGACCGCGACGAACCATGGAAGGTGGTGCGCACCCAGCATGAACCGCTGCTGGAGGCCAATGCCGCGCTGACCCAGCCGCTGGAAGAACAGATGTATGTGCGCGACGTGGTATTCACCACCGGAATCGTCGATGCGGGCGACCATTATATCGTCGCATCCGGGGAGGCGGATCTGGCCTGCCGGATCACCCATATTCCCAAAACGGTGTTCGCGCGCTGATCCGTTCCGGCGGCCCGACGCCTATTTCAGCGGCGCCAGCAGCCGATCCAGTGCGCCATCGCCATGGCCGGTCTTTTCAAGCCGGGGATAGCGCAGCCCACCCTGCCAGTTGATGTCGGCAGTGCGGAAACGATCTCCCTGCTTGACCAGCAGTGCAATGGGTTGCTTCGATGTCTTTGCGTCGCCGATCGCCGATTTGATCGCATCGGCATCATAGGCGATGCCATTGACGGCCAGCAATTTGGTGCCCACCGTCAGACCCGCCTGAAATGCCGGGCTGTCCCACATCACGCCGGTGATCATGTCATCCTTGCCGATGACGATGCCGATGGAATAGCTGAGATCGTTGATCTTGCGGTCCTTTTCCACCGATTTCCAATAATTTGTCGGCTTTTCCGACCAGCTTAGCCGATAGCCGCCGCGCTCCACCCATTGCAGCGGCGCATGGGCGGCGATGCGATCGACCCGGCTGGTGAGGAAGCCGTTCCAGTCATGGGGCGCGATGGCGTTCAACGTGGTGACGATGTCTTTCATGTCATAGGTTGAAATGCCCCAGTCGCGATCATTTTTGCCGAAGAAGGCGCGGGCGAAATCGTCGATCGAGCGGCGCCCGCCGGTCAGCGCGCGGATCTGCGCATCGACGTCGAGCCAGACGAGCAGCCCTTCATTATAATAATCCTCCGACCGCTGCTGGCTTACCCAGGGCTGCGGCCGGCGCGCGGCCATGATCGGATCGTTCACCGTGTCGATCAACGGTCGCCACAACCGGCCGGGGCGGTTTTCAAGCGAGGCGGCAATGGCGGCATAGGCGCCAAGCGTATCCTCCTTCGACACGATGCCGGACCGCGCCTGAAGCACATAGCCCCAGAACTGCGTCTGCCCTTCATAGACCCACAGCTTTGAATTGCGCATGGGCGTGGCATAATCGGGCGTCACCAGATCGGCGCCGCGCCGGTATTTGCCGTTCCAGCTATGCGTATATTCATGCGGCAGCAGATTATGGTCGGCGATCTTGTCGTCCCATTTGGTGAAATAGCCGGTGCCGGGATTGTTTTCGGAGGAGCGATGATGCTCCAGCCCGATACCGCCGAGCTTGTCGCTCAATGCCAGCAGAAACTCATAATGGTCATAATGCTGCGCGCCGAACAGCTTCACCGCCTGTTCGACAAGGTTGCGATGCTTCTGGATCTGTTCAGGCGTTGCCTTCAGCTCGTCCGCCGTATCGCCGAAGATATTGAGCGCAACGTCGCGCGTCAGCTGTTCACGTCGATAATAGCGCCCGGCGAACAATGGTGAATCGATCAATGTTTCAAATGGCACGGGCTGGAAGCTGATCTGTCCCGCCGCATCGGCGGTGCCGCCATTCAGCGCGCCGGCCCAATGCCAGCCCTGCGGCAGCTTTACCGCCGCCTGCACCGGAATGTCGCGCACGAAATAGCCGGCCGGATAGAAGGCGACGAGGTTCCATTGCAGGTTGAGCATGTCGGGCGTCATCACCACCCGGCCCTGATTGGTGGCTGTGGGGGAGAGATATTCGAAATCCAGCGTCACTTCCGACACGCCCTGCGGCACATCGACATGCAGCGCATAGACGTTCACCGGATCGCGTTTCCATTCCAGCACCCGGCCATTGGCGGTGAAGCGGATGCCGGCGACATCGTCCACCGGCCCGCGCGGCGCATGATGGCCGGGCAACCATTCGGGATAGAGCATCGTCAGCCGTCCCGCTGCCGCCACGGGAATGACCTCACGCACCCGGAAGATGGCGCGCTGCACGTCCGTCGCGTCAACCGAAAGGCGGATGGTGCCGGGATAGGCAATGTCGCGGGCGACAGGCACGTCGTGCGGCACGGCAAGCGGCTGCGGCACGGACCGGGCAATGTTTTCCGCGGCGGGTTGAGTGGCGGCATGGGCCAGCGCCGATGTGCCGGCGATCATCACTGCAAGGCTGGCACTGGTGACGAGGCGCATCGGCTAAGGCTCCGCAAATATGGATGATTGGCCAATCGATGCAGTGGCTTTGCCGGGGCGTCAACCCGCGCTTCCGGGACAGCCGGCGCAACGCAAGCTGCCGGCCCGCGTTTGGCAGACATGGCCAAGGCACAGGCGAGCATCGATCCCGAACAGCTGGAGCCGATGGAGGCAAGGCTTGTCGCCACCCTGCCCGATGGGGAAGGCTGGCAGTTCGAACCCAAATGGGACGGGTTCCGGTGCATTGCCCTGCGCGACGGCAATGATGTGGAGATAATATCGAAGTCGGGAAAGTCGCTGGCCCGCTTCTTTCCCGAAGTGGTGGAGATGTTGCGCCGCCCCGGCACCCGCCATTTCGTGCTGGACGGTGAACTGATCCTGCCGATTGGCGATATTCTGTCGTTCGAGGCCTTGCAGGCACGGCTGCACCCGGCCGCCAGCCGGATAGAACGGCTTTCGCGCGAGACACCGGCGCGGTTCATGCTGTTCGATTGCCTGCGTGCCGGTGACGACGTGCTGTTCGACCAGCCGCTATCCGCCCGGCGCACGACGCTGGAGGCATTTTATCGTCACGAACGATCACCCGGCCTGCTGCTTTCGCCGCGCACCAGCGACGGACAGCTTGCCCGCGCATGGCTGGACCATAGCGGCGGCGCACTGGACGGTGTTGTCGCCAAGCGGCTGGACGATCGCTATCAGTCCGGCGAACGCGCGATGGTGAAGGTGAAGCAGCATCGCACCGCCGATTGTGTGGTTGGCGGCTTTCGCTATGCCACATCGGGCAGGCATGTCGGCTCGCTGCTGCTGGGCCTGTATGACGACAAGGGCCTGCTCAACCATGTCGGCTTCACATCGGGCATCGCAAAGGACGAACGCGCCGCATTGACCGGGCGGCTGGAAGCGCTGATCGAGCCGCCGGGCTTTACCGGCAAGGCGCCGGGCGGTCCAAGCCGGTGGAGCACCGAAAGATCGGCCGAATGGCAACCGCTGCGGCCGGAACTGGTGGTGGAAGTTACCTATGACCAGGTGACGGGAGCGCGGTTTCGCCATGGCACGCGGCTCAACCGCTGGCGCCCCGACAAGGCACCGCGCCAATGCCGGATGGACCAGCTGCGCCATGAATTGCGGCCGGCCGAACTGGCGGAGATGATCGACCTGCCTGCCCCGGCATGATCCGTCACGATCAGGCGGCGGCGAGTGCCTGCGCCATGTGCAGCCGCGCGAAATCCACCACCTGCGTTCCCACGGTTTCCAGCTGGCGTGCCGCTGTCGCATCGGTGCATACGCCATCATGAAAAATGCCGCCTGCCGTATTGATCGCAGCGCCCAGAGGCGTCGGCCAGCCCCTGAGCGCATGAACGATGGACCGAAGCGCTGCCAGGGTACTGCCCGTTGCCTGCCAGCCATAAGCAGTGGCGATCAGCCCAACGGGTACGCCATCCAGATAGTTGCGACGATCGCGCGCGGTTTCTTCCAGATAATCGACCGCGTTCTTCACAAGGCCGGAAATGCTGCCGTGATAGCCGGGGCTGGCGAGGATTACGCCGTCGGCGGCGCGGATCGCTTCGACCAGCGCCTTGCCATCGGCTGACGAAGCGGCCTCAGGCGTCAGATAATGCGGAAGGCGCGCCAGGGTTTCACCACCGAAATGACGCACCACCGCACCGCCACGCCGTGCCGCTTCCAGCGCAAGCAGCAATGCCTGTTCGGTGGAAGATGTTGGGCTCGCGGTGCCGCCAATGCCCACGATGAGCGGACGCTGGCCGCCGGTTGCCGTGGCTGTTGCTTTCACAAAATGTCCTTCGTCAATCACGCGAGCTGACGGCCGCTTGCCTGGAGGTAAGTACCCGCATCAGTCGGGGAGCGCCGCGGGTCGAGCCGCCATGCATATCCTGCGTGCGGGCAAGGGCGGAAATATCCCGCAGCGTCACCGCAGATGGTGGCAATCTGACGTACATTCTCTTTCCCTTCAGTTCGATTCCAACGGGCTGCATCTAATTATCTACTAGATAGATAGGATTTCAATAGATTAAAAATAGGAAGTATTTATAGGGCCTTGGCAATCAGGGGTGATTGCAGCGGCGTTTCAAGGCGAACTATCGCAGGGAACAGAAAAAGCTTCTGGCCATAAATCATACCAAAACACTATGGATTATTCATGCAGCGCCGGAGCGCTTGAGAATCCAGAAGGCAGGAGAGTGCAGATGTCGGCAGTCCATGTTCATTCGAACAGCGCCCGTCCGGATAGCCAGCCGCGCCAATGGAAGGACGACCGGCCTGTTCGGCAGGAACCGCAACCGCAATCCGCAACGGCGATCATGGAGCGGCTGTGGGCGATCATCGACGGAAAGGAGATTTCGGCATGACACAGCGATCCGAACGCCCTGCCAGGCAACGCACGCTTGCCGATTATCCGCTTTCGCTGCAGCTGGCCGCGCTTGCCCTTTGGGGCGACCGGCCGGAGTTCATGGCAACCCAATCCGGTTCGCACAAACCGATGGCACGTAACGGCGACCGCCGCCGCTGACTTGCCCCGCGTTTATCTTGTCAGCCCCCGCTGACAACCGGAGAGCGGTCTACTCTCGCCGTCTCGTCCGATGAAACTGGGAGTCCGCGATGCGCGGACTCCCGTCTTTCACCCGAACAGCAGACAGATTCATTCCATGACACATGAACAGGCAGCAGGCGCCGACATCAAAGCCGCACCGCTGGACATCGATCAGCTGGTCACAAATCTGGGCGCCGTGCGAAAGCGCTGGCGGACGGCCCACCGCCGCCATGCGGAAATCGGTTCGCGCGGGTTTCCATCGCGCCAGATCATCGAAACATTGATGGCGGACCTGTGCGGCGCATTGTTTCCGATGCGCCTTGGCCCCGCCCATGTGAATCTGGCCAATGAAGATCATTATGTCGCCACCGCGCTGCGCAAGGCGCTGGGCGAACTGATCGACCAGATCGGGCTGGAACTGAGCTATTCGGCGAGCGAAGAGGCATTTCAATCCGTCGGCCGCCGGGCCAGACAGATCGTGCACGACTTCGCGGCAACCCTGCCGTCGATCCGCACGCTGATCGATACCGATGTGGAAGCGGCCTATGCCGGCGATCCGGCAGCGCGCAGCGTGGATGAAGTGCTGCTGTGCTATCCCTGTGTGCAGGCGGTGATCCATTACCGCCTTGCCAACCGCCTGCATCGACTGGGCGCCCCGCTTGTCGCGCGGATCATCACCGAGATAGCCAATTCGCGTACCGGAATCGACATCCATCCAGGCGCGCGCATCGGCCGGAGCTTCTTTATCGATCATGGTACCGGCGTGGTCATCGGCGAGACGGCGGTGGTCGGCGACCGGGTGCGCATCTATCAGGCGGTGACGCTTGGTGCCCGTTCCTTCCCCGCCGACGATGAAGGCACGTTGAAGAAAGGCCTGTTGCGCCATCCGGTGATCGAGGATGACGTCATCATCTATGCCGGCGCGACGATCCTCGGTCGCGTGACGATCGGCCGTGGCTCGATCATCGGCGGCAATATATGGCTGACCAGCGACGTGCCGCCACACAGCCTCGTCCATCAGGCCGACACACGCCATATGGTTGTCAGCCGTCCCGGTGCCCTGCCTGTCCCTCCCGTTCCGGAACCAGTGTCATGACGAATGCACGTCCGCTTCTTGGCATCATCTGCTGCAATCGCGATATCGGCGGCCGCATGGGCCAGGTTGTGGCGAATCGCTATGTCGAGCCGGTGCTCAGCCATCTGGGGGCCGCCGGCCTCATCATCCCGGCGATCAGCGACATCGGCTCGATCAGGCAGATCGCAGGGATGTTCGATGGCCTGCTGCTGACGGGCAGCCCAACAAATGTGCTTCCCAGCCGCTATTCGGCGCCAGTAGAATCCGGTATCGGCCCGTTCGACGACAGCCGTGACCGGGTGGTTTTTGCGTTGATCGAAGCGCTGATCGCGCGGGGCAAGCCGATCTTCGGCATTTGCCGCGGTTTTCAGGAAATCAATGTCTTCTTCGGCGGCAGCCTGAGGTGCGACGTCGGATCGGCAAGGGACCATCCACATCATCTGCAGGCGGATGACGACACAAGGTTCGACGATTTGTTCGACCATCGCCATCCAGTGGCCATCCAGCCGGGCGGGCTGCTTGACGACCTGTTCCCCCAGCGTCTCATCGAGGTCAATTCAGTGCATCATCAGGGGGTGGCGACACTTGGCTCCGGCCTCAGGGTGGAAGCCGTCGCCGATGATGGGCTGGTGGAAGCGATCTCTGTGCAATGCGGCCAGAGCACGATATTGGGCGTGCAATGGCACCCGGAATGGGATCTTGCCACCAATCCCCAAAGCCAGGCGGTGTTCAACCGTTTCGGCCAGCTTCTCCACGCAAAGCCGCAGTCGGGGCGCGGTGCGACCGGCATCCACGGCAGAGACAGCCGGGGTCTGCAGCAGATACCGCAGGTGAACAGCATGGTGGCTTAAGGCAGGCGGCATTGCAGCGACAAGCGCTGCATCAAAGCAGGGAGTCGACCAGCCTGGCGACATTTTCGGCGAATTTGCGAATGGCGGGGCGGCGGCGCCAATGGCCGATTTCCAGTTCATCGCTGCCGGCAAGATAGCTGCGCTGTATCCCTTCCAGCACGGCGATGGCCGAAGGATCGAACAGCAGCAGGCTTGCTTCCTCGTTGAGCTGGAAGGAGCGGATGTCGACATTGCTGGAGCCGACGATGCCGAAAGTGCCATCGATGCTGACATTCTTGGCGTGGAGCAGATAATCACGGAAACGATGGATGCGCACGCCACCGGCCAGCAGTTCGTCGTAATAGGAAGACTGGGCAAGGTTCACCAGCCGCTGGTCCACCACGGCGGATACGACGAGATCGATGCGCACGCCCCGCGCCGCCGCAGTGCGCATTGCGCCCAGCATGTCCTCGCTGGAGATGAGATAGGGGGTGACGATGATCACCCGGTCCAGCGCACGGTGGATTTGCCAGACGAGCAGCGCCTCAAAGCCATGCAGCGGATAATCGGCGCCACTGGGCAATAGCTGAAGATGCGCATCGCCTGTGGGACCGGGCACGTCCGGCATGTCGGCAAGCATTGCTTCCGTTTCCAGAAACCAGTCGCCGATGAAGATGGCGTTCAGTTCGGCAACCACCGGGCCGGTGACACGCGCCACCAGTTCGCGATTGGTGACGCCGGGGCGGAAATCGCGCGAGACGATGTTCTGCGAGCCGGTATAGCCGATAACGCCGTCGACAAGGAAAATCTTGCGGTGATTGCGCATGTCGCGCCGGGTGCGGCCGCGCAGCAGACGGAATGGCAGCACGGCGCGCGCGTCGACGTCCGCATCATGAAGGCGGGCAAGCGTGCGCCTGATCCATTTATGCGAACCGACCGGATCGATCAGCATATGACAGGCGACACCGCGCGCACGCGCGCGTGCCAGTGCGTCGATCACCTTCATTCCGGCGGCATCATCGGCAAAGATATAGACCAGCAGGCGCACATGATGACGCGCCGCATCGATGTCGCGCACAAGGCTGTCGATCATCGCGTCATAGTCATCGATGAAGGTCACGCTGTTGCCACCGACCATCGGCAACCCACCCAGCCGGCGGGCGAGAAGTGCTGCTTCAGGCAGCGATGCAACATCATCCGTGGCACGATCCAGCCGTTCCGCCAAAGCCGTGAAAAACGGCCGCAGTCTGTCGAAACGCGCCGTGCGCCAGCGGGGAAAGTGCGGCCGCCCGATGGCAAGGAACAGCAACAGGCCAGGCACGGGCAGAAAGAAGATGAGGAGCAGCCAGCTGCGCGTTGCCGCCGGTGCGCGCCTAAGCGGCACGGCAACCAGCATCGCCAGCCGGATCATCCATTCAAGGATGTAATAGGCCTCGCCAAGGCTGGGGAGCATGTTGCCGATCATCAGCCGATGCTATCGCCCTGCCCGCGCAAACCCAAGCATGGGCATTTCAGCCACGGGCATGCCGGCCACGAATATGTCGGCTGAGCGGCGGCAAGACGAGACAGGACGATCAGCCCTGCCGTTCCAGCCGCCCCAGCGCCTCGTCCAGCGCGGAAAGGAAGCGCGAGCGGTCGTTCTTCGAAAAAGGCGCGGGGCCGCCGACATTGTCGCCCCCTGCCCGAAGATCGGCCATGATCGCACGGGTGGCGACCGCCATGCCGATGGAATCGGCGGTGAACGGCCGGCCATTGGGGGCAAGCACCACTGCCCCTTGCTTCACACAGCGTTCGGCCAGCAGAATATCGGCGCTGACGACGACCGAACGTGCATTCGCCTGTTCGGCAATCCAGTCATCCGCCGCATCGAAGCCGGAGGAGACGACGACCAGCCGGATCAGCGGATGATCCGGCAGGCGCAGAAAGCTGTTGCTGACGATGGTGACGGGCACCTGCCGCCGCAGCGCGACCTTATAGATCTCGTCCTTCACCGGGCAGGCATCGGCATCGACAAGGACGGCAATGCCCGCTTCCGGCGTCATGCTCATTCCTCCGGCAGGAAATCAGGGACCGACAGATAACGCTCCCCCGTGTCATAGTTGAAGCCCATGACACGCGAACCGGCTGGCAGCTCGCCCAGCTTCTGCGCGATGGCGGCAAGCGTCGCGCCCGATGACAGGCCGATCAGCAACCCTTCCTCCCGCGCGGCGCGGCGGGCGTAATCCTTGGCATCGGCGGCATCGACCTGGATCACGCCATCGAGGACGCCGGTGTGCAGATTGGCCGGGATGAAGCCGGCGCCAATGCCCTGAATGGGATGCGGCCCCGCCGCACCGCCGGAAATGACCGGGGACAGTGTGGGTTCGACCGCGAATACCTTGAGATTCGGCCATGCCTTTTTCAGCACCTGCGCGCAGCCGGTGATATGGCCGCCGGTGCCGACCCCGGTGATCAGCGCATCAATGGGCGAGTCACGGAAATCATTGAGGATTTCCTGCGCGGTGGTGCGTTCATGAACGCTGATGTTCGATGGATTTTCAAACTGCTGCGGCATCCATGCGCCGGGCGTGCTGTCGACGATTTCCAGCGCGCGTTCGATGGCGCCCTTCATCCCCTTTTCACGCGGGGTGAGATCGAATGTCGCGCCATAGGCCAGCATCAGCCGCCGCCGTTCGATCGACATGGATTCGGGCATCACCAGAATCAGCCGATAGCCCTTCACCGCCGCCACCATGGCAAGGCCGATGCCGGTGTTGCCGCTGGTCGGCTCCACGATCGTGCCGCCGGGCTTCAGCTTGCCGCTGGCCTCCGCATCCTCGATCATCGCGAGCGCGATCCTGTCCTTGATCGAGCCGCCGGGATTAGCCCTCTCGCTCTTGCTCCACACCTCATGGCCGCTGAACAGGCGCGACAGGCGGATGTGCGGCGTGTTGCCGATCGTGTCGAGTATCGAGTTCGCTTTCATGACAAATCCCCAGTGACGTTTGCCCGAGTTGATCCCAAAGCAGGGCAGCTGGTCAAGCGCCCGGCAGGCCACTATGTTCCCGCGATATTCCTATCAATTCAATGGGAATATTCATTACCACCACCGGACCGCCCGCCAAACATGCCCGACGATGCAGCGGCGTTGCGATTTGCCGCGCCCCGTCCTAAGGCGCAGAACGTCATGACCAACGCACCAGACCCCAGCCGCCCAGGCGCAGACCGACCGCAGGTGAAACCGTGGATCGACGCGATCGCGCCCTATGTGCCCGGCCGCTCCTCCACCGGCAATGAACGCAAAACCGTCAAGCTGTCGTCGAACGAAAATCCGTTCGGCACGCCGGAAAGCGCCCGCGCCGCATGGGAAAGGGAAGCCACCAGCCTGCACCGCTATCCCGACGCCGGGGCGACGGCGCTGCGCGAGGCATTGGCCGCCAAATATGGGCTGGACCCGATGCGCGTCATCTATGGCACCGGATCGGACGAGATATTGCATCTGGTCGCCGGCGCCTTTGCCGGGCCGGGGGACGAGATATTGTTCCAGCGCTACGGCTTTTCGGTCTATCCCATTGCCGCGCGGCGGGTAGGCGCGACGCCGGTGGAAGCGCCGGACAGCGGTTATGGCCTTGATGTCGACGCGATGCTGGCCTGCGTGACGCCGCGCACCCGCGTCGTCTATCTGGCCAACCCGAACAATCCGACGGGTACGCTGGCCGGGCGCGCCGATATTGCCCGGCTGCATGCCGCGTTGCCGGCCGATGTGCTGCTGGTGATGGACCATGCCTATGCCGAATATCTGACCGATGGAGAGGATGACGGCGGGCTGGAACTGGCGCGCAATGCACCCAATGTGCTGGTGACGCGCACATTTTCCAAGATTTTCGGCCTTGCCGCCGAACGGATCGGCTGGGGCTATGGCCCGGCGCATGTCATCGATGCGCTGCACCGCATCCGTGCGCCCTTCTGCGTGACCACCGCCGGGCAGGAGGCGGCAATCGCCGCGCTGAACGACGATGATTTCGTCGCCATCTGCCGTTCACACAATCGTAAATGGCTGTCGTGGTTCGAGGACGAGATCCGCACCATGGGCAATGCCGGGCTGGCGGCGGTGCCTTCCTCAGCCAATTTCTCCCTCGTCACCTTCGCGCCCGATGGACCGGTGACTGCGGAAAACACCTATAATGCGCTGATGGAAGCGGGTTACATCACCCGCTGGCTGCCGGGGCAGGGCCTGCCCCATGCTTTGCGTATCACCATCGGCACTGAAGAGGATATGCGCGGCCTTGTCGATGTGTTGCGTGCGCATGTGAGCGGGGCCGGGCGCTGATGCTGCCCTTTTCGCGCGTCGCGATCATCGGTTTCGGGCTGATCGGCTCGTCCATTGCCCGTGCCGTGCGCGCCTATATGCCCACGGTGGCGCTAACCGGGCATGACGCGGACGCGGTGGTGCGCGAGAGGGCCATGGTGCTGGACCTGTTCGACGATGTGACCGACACGCCAGGCGCCGCCGTGACCGATGCCGATCTGGTCATATTGTGCGTGCCGGTAGGTGCGATGGGTGAAGTGGGCGCGGCGATTGCCGATGAACTGGCCGCCGGCGCGATCGTCAGCGATGTCGGTTCCGCCAAGGCAAGCGTGCTGCGCGACCTGCGCGCCACCTTGCCCGCCGATACGCCGATCATACCGGGTCACCCGGTCGCCGGCACCGAATATAGTGGCCCGGATGCGGGATTTGCCACGCTGTTCCGCCAGCGCTGGTGCATATTGACACCGGAAGACGGCGCGGATGCCACCGCCGTCGAAAGGCTGCGCAGCTTCTGGACCCGGCTGGGCGCCAATGTGGAGATGATGGATGCACGCCATCACGATCTGGTGCTGGCCGTCACCAGCCATCTGCCGCACCTGATCGCCTATACCATCGTCGGCACGGCGTCGGACCTGGAAGACGTCACCCAATCGGAAGTGATCAAATATTCGGCGGGCGGCTTTCGCGATTTCACGCGCATCGCCGCATCCGACCCGACGATGTGGCGCGACGTGTTCCTGTCCAACAAGGATGCGGTGCTGGAAATGCTGCAACGGTTCAGCGAAGACCTGACGATGTTGCAGCGCGCGATCCGCTGGGACGATGGCGAAACGCTGTTCAACCTGTTCACCCGCACCCGCGCGGTGCGGCGTGGCATCATCGAACAGGGACAGGACGATCCGGGACCTGACTTCGGCCGATCCCACAGCTGAGCCGCGAGGGCGGTGCTTGCCCGCTTCAACCGGCCAAAATCAACCGGCCCGCATCATTCGACGGATGACGGCGGATCGTTCAGCGCATTGATCGCCCTGTGCACCTTTCCTTCCACCTCACGCCGGGGAAGACCGGCGGGAATGGGATCGCCGAAGCGCAGGGTGATGACGCCGGGCTGCTTCACCAGCCGCCCGCGCGGCCACAGCCGCCCGGCATCCAGCGCAACCGGCACCACCGGCAGGCCAAGATGGCGGTAAAGCCCGGCAAAGCCGGCGCGCACCGGCGGTGCCTCTCCATGCGGTACGCGCGTGCCTTCAGGAAAGATCACCACCGGGCGGCCGCTGTCGCGTGCCCGGTCAGCCGCCTTCATCATCGCGCGCAGCGCCTTGGTGGAGCCTTTTCTGTCCACCGGGATCATGCCGTAACGCCGCGCCGCCGCACCCCATAGGGGAATACGCGCCAGTTCCGCCTTCAGCACGATCACCGGCCTGTCCAGCAGATTGACCAGCGCCGTGGTTTCATAGGCTGATTCATGTTTTGCCGCGATCAGCACCGCCCCCTGCGGCACGCGGCCTTCGACCTTCACCCTGATGCCAAGCAGATAGCGCACGCACCATTCATGAAAGCATGTCCACCAGCGGACATAGCCGGCAAAGGCGCGCGGAAACAGGCTGACCGGGACGGACACGAGGACGATCGGCACCGTCAGCCCGTAAAAGACCAGCGTATAGAGAATAGATCGAAGGACGGCCATCAACCTTAATTCACCCCCACTGCGACCGAAAGCAGCCGCAGCACATATTTGCTGTATTCACGGATCATCGGGCCGGGCGGCCGTTCCCCCGGAACCGGATCGGTAATGATTTCGACATCATCGGGCAAGCGTTCCGACAATTCCAGCCGGGCGCGCGGCATATGCCATGCAGATGTCACCAGCCTGATGGAATGATAGCGATGCTTGCGCACCCAGCGCACCGTTTCATCGGCGTTGGAGCGGGTGTCCACCGCCTCGCGTCCCAGATCGACGCAACATTCGAACAATTGCATCGGCGCATCGACCGTCACCGCCAGCTCCCTTGGCCGGACGCTGCGATCGACGCCGGAAATCAGCAGCCTTTTGGCATGGCCGGCGCGCAACAACTCCACTCCGCGATCGACACGCCCCGGCCCGCCGGTGGTGACGACGATGCCGTCAGTGGCGCGCAACGGGTCCGCCGGCTGTGGCAGCAGCAGCACCCACAGCGGAAAGCCAAGGACGAAGCAAAGCCCGATGGCGGAGACAAGGCGGATGAGCGCACGCAGGATCACAGCCTGCCCCCCAGCACCCGCAGCACGGTGACGCGCGCCACCAGCCCGGCCAGCAGCCCCGCCACCAGCGGCAGCAAGACGAGGATGAACCATGTGGCGGCCGGCAATGCAGTGCCGGCCCCAAGCGGGCCGGGCACCAGCGCGCGCCATCGCGCATCCATCACCAGCAGCAGCATGGCCGCGATCACCACGGCAACGGCGGCGGCAGCAGCAGCCTCCAACCCAAGGCGGCGTTCGATCAATTGTGCGACCTGCCCATCCGTGGCGCCCATCAGATGCATCACCTCGATCGTGTCGCGATGCGCGGCAAGCGCCGCCCGCGTCGCCAGCATCACCGTTGCCGCCAGCGAAGCAAGGGCAAGCATGGCGATGATTCCGGCCATCCATGTGAGCGCGGCAAGCAGCCCCGACAAGGGGGCAAGCGCCACCGCGCCGCTTTCGACCTGAGCATGGGCCGCCACCTTTGCCAGCGCCTGCCGCAGCTGTGCCAAGGGCATTACCCCTTTCTGATCGACCGTGAAATCGACCAGCGCCGGCACCGGCAGTTCCGTATCCCCGGCCGCATCGCCAAGCCATGGCCGCAGCAGGCGGGCAATTTCCGCACGCGGGACAGGACGGACATCCACCACCCCCGGCATTGCCCGCAACAGTGCGGTGGCGGCCTTTGCCTCCGCATCACGCACGGCAGGATCACCGGTGACGATCTGCACCGCCATGCGCGATGCCATCGGCCGGCCAAGCGCCCCTGCCCCCTGCATCATTGCGGTGGCACCGGACAGTGCCAGTGCGGTGACGAGCACCATCACCGCGATCAGCAGCGGCGTGACGCCCCATGCCCGTACCGGCGGCAACAGCGTGGACGCGGCAATGCCCTTCATTCGTCCGCCCCGCCGATCGGAGCGGGCCGGCGAACGACGGTGCCGCGATCGAGATGCAGCACGCCGGCCGCAGGCACGCGGGCGACAAGCCGCGCATCATGGGTGGCGATGACCACCGTGGTGCCAAGGCGGTTGAGTTCATCGAACAGATGCATCAGCCGCGACGCCATGTCGGCATCGACATTGCCGGTCGGTTCATCGGCCAGCAGCAGCTCCGGCCGGCCGATAACGGCGCGTGCAATGGCGACGCGCTGCTGTTCCCCGCCCGACAGCGTCGGCGGACGCGCGGTTGATCGCTGGGCAAGGCCCACCCAGTCCAGCAATTCGCCCACGTGATCGCGCACCTGTGTTTCATCCACGCCGGCAATGCGCAACGGCAGGGCGACATTGTCGAACGCCGACAGATGCGGCACCAGCCGGAAATCCTGATAGACCACGCCGATCCGCCGCCGCAGCGCCGGCAGCCGGTCGCGCGGCAGCGCCACCACATCTTCACCGAACAGCGAGACAAGGCCGCGGCTGGGCCGCCGGGCAAGATAGAGCAGGCGCAACAGCGACGTCTTGCCCGCCCCTGACGCGCCGGTGAGGAAGTGGAATGACCCGTGATCGAGCGTGAAGCCGATATCGCGCAGCGTTTCGGCGCCGGCGCCATAGCGCAGACCGACATTTTCAAAGCGAACGACGCCTGCCATCTGCCCCGCCATCTGCAATGCTTTTCAACCCCGTTGCAGAAATTTCCCGCGACAGTTGCTGCTCTTCGCACGATGGCGAGGCTTGCGTCCAGCGCGCGGATCGCTTCTAAGGACAGGATGCGCCGGCAGCCTTCGCTTCCGGCAGGCAAGGGACCCGGCACAGCAATAATGAAGGCGGAACAACCGACGATTCTCATAGGCTGTCCTCAGTGTGGAACCCGTTACCGCGTTCCCGATACGGCAATTGGCCCGGGTGGGCGAAAGGTGCGCTGTGCGGCGTGCCGGCACAGCTGGTTCGAACAGCCGCCCGTCGAACAGCAGGGCCGCGACCTGGTGAGCGACGCGGATAACAGGCCGCGGGACGTCACGGTGCAAGCCGACACGGTGCAGGATACCGCCGTCCCGCATCAGCCTGCCCCGCAGGACGATCTGCCCCCGCCCGTAACCGCCCAGCCCGCAACGACACGGCCCGCCGCGACGGAGGCCGGCGAAGCCACGGCGCCGCCGCTGCCGCCATCCTGGTCGGAAGGCGCGCCTGCCCGCCCGGCAATGGCCGAACCCATACCCATTGCCGTGCCACCGGCGAGCGACCCCTTCGCCTATCAGCCGCCATTTCGCCAGCGCCGCAACCCTGCCCGGTTCTGGACGATCATCGCCGTGGCGACCGGGCTGCTGCTGGTGGCGCTGAACATCGCGCTGATACTGCTTGGCGGGATTGACGGCATCGCCGCGCGGATCAACGGCAGCAGCGGCAGGGCAGCGGCGCCCAGCCCGTTGCACATCGTGTCGATCGGCCCGCCGGAGCGGCGGCGGCTGGATAGCGGCCATATGATCCTGACCGTTTCCGGCCGGATCGAGAACCCGACCAATGCCACGCTGCCGGTGCCCGATGTGCGCGCGACGATTGTCGATGCCAATGGCCGCACCCTTTACCGCTGGACGATTCCGGCCCCGACGCCGCAGCTTGGCAGACATGCGACTGTCGGATTCGATGCGGTTGCGGTGGACGCGCCGGCACAGGGCAGAACCCTGCGCCTTGGCCTGATACCGCCGGGCCAGATGCCCTGACGGGGGAACGACCCGGCGTAAACAGACGTAATTCCCGTATCCCGGCGACGAACGAGAAGGACAGACAGCCAATGCGGATCGGAATCCTGACCGGCGGGGGCGATGTGCCCGGCCTGAACCCCTGCATCCGCTCGGTCGCCCTGTCCGCGATCGACCTGGGGTGGGAGGTGATCGGCTTTCGTCGCGGCTGGCAGGGTTTCCTGAAGATCGACACCAGCGATCCGGCCAGCATCGACGCGCATAGCTACAGGCTGGACCGCGAGGCCGTGCGCGGCATCGACCGCATGGGCGGCACGATATTGCACACGTCGCGCACCGATCCGCGCACCGTGCCCGGCGGCGACCAGACGGACCATGTGCTGCATGTGCTGAACGCACTGGGCGTCGATGCGATGATCACGCTGGGCGGGGACGGCACGCTGCGCTTTTCGGCCCATTTGTCCAGCCTTGGCTTTCCCGTCATCTCCGTTCCCAAGACGATGGACAATGACGTGTTCGGCACCGATTACTGCATCGGCTTTTCTACCGCCATCACCCGTTCGGTGGCGGCGATCAACGCGCTGCGCACCACCACCGAAAGCCATGAACGCTTCGGCATTGTCGAACTGTTCGGCAGGCGCAGCGGCGAAACGGCATTGCTGGCCGGTTTCCTGGCGCAGGTGGACCGCACGGTGATTGCCGAAGTGCCTGCTGATCTGGATACGCTGGTGCCGCTGCTGACGGCGGACAGGAAATCGCGCCCGTCCAATTACGCGATGTGCGTCATCTCCGAAGGGGCGACGCTTTCGGGTGAGGAACTGGATGACAATGAAATCGCCAAATCCGCATCGCAACGGCATGAGGCAAGCGTCGGCCACCGCCTTGCCCGCGCGATAGAGGAACGCACCGGCCATGGCACGGTGGTGCAGGAACTGGCCTATCTCATGCGCGCGGGCGAACCGGACGCAATGGACCGGATGGTGGGCTTTGCCTTTGGCGGGCTGGCCATCCAGTTGATCCATCAGGGCCGCACCGGCCGCATGGTGGCGCTGCGCGACGGCAATTACGATCATGTGCCCATCGATACGCTGCTGGAAAGGCGCAAGGCGGTGGATGTCGGCGGGCTGTATGACAGCGCCAGCTATCGCGCCAAGCTGATGCGGATAGAAGGGATGCCGATGTTCCTTTATTGAGGCGGATGGCACGGCGCGAATGAAGGGATACGGGCACCGCCCCACCCCCACCTGCACAAAAAAGCCGTTGGTGCAAAAACCCTTTGCAAGACACGTTGCACAGTGCCCGGACCTCTGCTAGAGGCGCACGCCTACCCGGCTGGTGGGCCTGCATCACCAGCTTGTACGACGTGCGGTCGTGGCGGAATTGGTAGACGCGCAGCGTTGAGGTCGCTGTGGCCGAAAGGCCGTGGAAGTTCGAGTCTTCTCGACCGCACCATCATCGGACAATCCGATATTCCTGAAAATTCGTGGACCTCCTCGCAGCTGCATGCCGCAGTTGTGCGCCGTGCCGAGCTGCCATCTCCCCATCCTCTCCCTTCATGCCCTGCACCTGCGTTGCCTTTGGACAGATTTCACTGGAAAATGATGATTGCGGCTCATTTTCCACCGCAAAACAAATATGAGCGGACGGAGCAGAAGGAATCACAGGCGCATGAACCTGAAAGGCTTTGGCTTTCGACAGCTCTCGGTGCTCGACATGCTGCTGAGCGAGCGTCACGTCGGCCGCGCGGCGGAACGGCTGAACCTGTCCCAGCCGGCGATCAGCAACACTCTGGCATGGCTGCGCGACCATTTTGAAGACCCGCTGCTGGTACGCCGTGGCGGGCGGCTGCATCTGACGCCCTTTGCCGAACGGCTGCGCGATCAGGTGCGCAGCGTGCTGGTTGATTTCCGCACAGTGGCCAATCTGCGGCCGACCTTCCACCCCGCCACTGCTGAAAACCGTTTCCGCATCGTCATGTCGCACTATGTCAGCGCATTGTTCCTTGGCCGGCTGCTGGCGATCTGCGCGCATGAAGCGCCGCATGTGACGATCGAAATCGCACGGATCGACGGCGACGAAAATGCCTTTCGCCGGGGCGAGATAGACCTGCTGCTGCTGCCGCGCGAAAGGCTGGAGGCCGACTTCCCGGCAGAAGATCTGTTCACCGATCGCTGGGTGTGCGCGGGGTGGAAAGGCGCATGGGCGGATTGCGATGCGATGACCCCCGATATTTTCCGCAAGAGCCGCCATCTGCTGCCGGACCAGCCGCAATATGTCGCCTTTGAACTGTCTGCGATGCATGTGGAACGCGATGTGGCGGCGGTGGTGCCCTATGGCCTGTTGCTGGCGACGTTGCGTGGCACGCCATGGCTGACCACCATGCCCAATCTGCTGGCGAAGGCGTCCGCCGATGCGGAGGACATAAGGATTTTCGAGCTGCCCTTTCCCGTGCGGTCCAGCATCATTGCCCAGCAATGGCAGCCCGACGCGCAGGACGACCCCGCCAATCGCTGGCTGCGTGCAAAGGTGCGACAGGCGCTTGGTGCGGCGGGGATCAGAACGGCCGACGCCACATCACCCTGAAGGAATGAAGGCGATAAGATAATCTGATTTATCTGATGTTTCCTCAATGGCTATGGCAGGCGCCGGATTTCGGAGAGGATGATGAAACACAAGGCCGATGCCGTCGTCCTGACGGGCAGGGAAAGACCAGCCATGGAGCGGCCGCCGCATACCGCCGCGCGGCTGACCTATGTGCGGGCGGACAGTGCGCTGAACCGCCGCTATGTCGCACCGGGGGCCGAACTCAACACCGGCAGCTATGAAGAACGCGCGGTGTCGATCGCCAATGCGCGCCTGATCGATCTGCCGGGCGGTTATGACGAGAACGGCTTTGCACTGGTCCACCACCGCAGCGCCATTTCCGACTTGCGCGACCCGGCGGTGCTGAGCGGCGCCTATCTGCGTGAAATGGAAGAAGTTGTGCAGAAGGTGACAGGAGCGGACAAGGTAATCGCGTTCAGCGCATTGGTGCGCGACGTCGGCAACCCCGGCAACGGCGCGCAACCGGCCGGCACCGACGTCCATACCGATTTCACGCCCCGGCGTGGCGCCCAAGCCGCAAAGGCGTTTCTGGCCGGTTCGGACGAGCCCGATTTCCGCTGCCGCCGGTTCGAGGCGATCAACCTGTGGCGGGCGTTGAGCCCCGCCCCGCAGAACATGCCGCTGGCGGTGTGCGACGGTCGCAGCATCGGCGATGGCGAAGGCATTGCCAACACCATGATCCGTGTCGCCACCCTGCCCGGCCCGGACGAGATCGACCGGCCGCTGAGCGAGGCGGAGCGGCAGTTCGAAGCCAGCCTGTTTCCTTATAGCGACGGGCAGCGCTGGTTCTATTATCCCGACATGACCCGCGACGAGCTGCTGATGTTCCGCATCTTCGACAGCCGTCGCACCGGCGCATGGCGCACGCCCCATGCCGCCTTCGTCGATGAAAGCGTGGCCCACCCGGTGCCGCGCGTCAGCGTGGAAGCACGCACCTTCGCCTATTTCCGCTGATTTCAGCCATTGGATACAGCATGACCCCGAAGCCACTGACCATTTACCATTGGGAACCCAATGCCAATTCCGGCAAGCCGATGCTTGCGGCGGAAGAAAAGGGCGTCGCCTATGACAGCGTCTATATCGACATGCTGGAGTTCGACCAGCACAAGCCCGATTATCTGGCGATCAACCCCAATGGGACGATCCCGACGCTGGTGCATGGCGACCGGGTACTGACCGAATCCACGCCGATGATGGAATATATCGATGCGATGTTCGACGGGCCGGCGCTGCGCCCGGCGGATGCAGCGGGGCGGCATCGTATGCGCATGTGGATGCGCTTCATCGACAGCTATATGGGCCCATCGCTGAGCATGATCGGCTGGAGCACCGGCGTCGGCCCGGCGGTGCGGGCGAAAGACCCGAAGATGCTTGCCGCCGCGATCGACCGGATCCCGCTGGAAGCGCGACGGGTGACGTGGCGCAAGGCGATCTACAACCAGTTCAGCGAGGAAGAGCTGACGGAATCGCGCCGTCGCCTTCATTATTCGGTTGAGCTGATGGAACGCCATCTGGATGCCAACCGCTATCTGGCAGGCGATGCCTATAGCCTTGCCGATGTCGATGCATTCAACAGCTGCTACGGCCTGCCGCACTTCCTTCCCGAAGCGTGCAACGACGAAAAGACGCCCGCATTGATGGAATGGCTGCGCACGATAAGGGAGCGACCCGCCGTCATCACCACCTTCGCCAAATCGCGCACCGACCGTGGCGCGCGCCTGAAGCTTCTTGACCGCAAGCCCGCGGGAGCCAGCGCATGACCATCCTCTATCACGCAGAACCCACGCTCTATTCGCTCAAGCCACTGATCGTACTGGAAGAACTGGGGGTGGATTATGAACGCCGCCAGATTGCGGCGGAGCCGGTGGAAACCGCCGTACCGGCGCTGGTCGGCCGGATCGACCAGCAGATCCGCATCGAAGGCGATGGCCCGGTGCTGATCGACAATGGGCAGATGTTCACCAGTTCCTTCTTCATTCTGGAATATCTGGCGCAGGCCTATCCGCAGGGACGGCTGGCGCCGGCCGATCCCTATCAATATTATCGCGCACAGGCGATCGGTCAGCTTGTCGCCGGGATGATCGCGCCCTTTGTGTCCGCGCTTGCCGTCGCCACCCATCGTCCGCCCGCGCCACAGAAACCGGTGCCCGGACCCGCCGAACGGCAGATGGCATGGGATCAGGCCAGCCGGGGTGATGGTGATACGGCGCAATATATCACGCGGCTGGAGCCGACATTGCCGAAGGTCGCCGCAATGCTGGGCACGCAGAACTGGTTCCTGGGCGATTATTCCATTGCCGACATCGATGTGTTCGCGATGATCCGCGACCTGCCGGGGCTTGCCCCCGGCCTGCTTGAACGCACCGCTCCCGCCCTGTCGGACTTCTGCGCCCGTATGGAGGAACGGCCCGCCGTGCAGCGCGCGCTGGGCCATGGGTGGGGCACACAGACGCCTTATCTGCCCGGCCCCGAAATCTCGCGCTGGGGATAAGGTGACCAGTCATTGCGCGGCAAATGAAGGGTTCGCCAGGCGATGCTGTTCCCCCGTTCCATCACCGCCTGGTGATTACGGCGGCGACGACGGCGATCCTGTCGACATGGCGATAGGCCTTTCCGTCAAGTTCTTCGCCGAACACATCGGGGTCGATCTCGTGATAGCGTAGCGTGCAGTCCATTGCGCGCACCATATTGGCAAGGGTGGTGCGCAGGCGATCGTCGCCATCGATGATCGCACTGCCCGTATAAAGGATGAAGCGGCCGCGCGGGGCGAGACGAGCGACGGCGGCGCTGGTCATTTCCACGGCCACTTCGCCGCCGTGCATCCCGCCGCCATCGCGATAGGCCCTACCGCCGTCGTCGACGATATAGGGCGGATTGGCAAAGGCGATGTCGATGCCGTTTTCGACACCGGCAAGCCCTTCCCCTTGCACCATATCGACACGTACGCCGGCCGCCGCCGCGTTGATGCGGGCAAAGCGAAGCGCCTTGGGGTTGATGTCGGTCATGACGATGTCGGCCTCAGGGCAAAGACCGGCGGCAATGATGGCACCCACCCCTGCCCCGGCGCCGATGTCCACCAGCCGCGCATGGGGCGGACAGGGCGCGGCGTCGAATTCGGCGGCGATGAGATTGCCGAAGCGATAGCTGTCCGGCCCGAAGAACACCGCGTCTTCGGCCTCTGTCGGATAAGCGGAATGGAGGAACAGCCTTTCACGCAATGATGACACCCGCACCCGGCTTTTCCACAGGCCGCTGTCGTCATCGCGCACCAGCATCGCGGCATCGTCGAGCCATTGGAAGATCGCGGGATCGATCGTGCCGCGTTCGAAAGACAGGCTCCACCCCAACACATCAGCAAGACTGCGCGCCACCCGTCGTTCAGGCCGCGCGACGACACGCGCATGGGTGGCCGGCGTGGGCGTGACGAAACGATAATCCATCGCCTGCAGATGACGCAGAAGTGCCAGAAGCGCTGCGTCCTGCTGCTGTTCGGTGGAGGTCGAGGAGGAGGAGCGGGACGGATCGACGGTGGTTGCCATGGGGGCAGAACGCCGGGTGGCCAACCGGGTTGCCCGGATCATCGGCGGCTGACGAAAAGCCCCGTCAAGGCGTGGAATCGGAATGATCCATTGCCTTGCGCTGGGCGGCACATTCACTGGTCAGGAAATCCAGCAGCGCCCGCACCGACGGCAGCAGCCCGCGTCGTGACGGGAAAACCGCATGGATCAGCCAGGTGCGCGGACGCCATTGCGGCAGAACCCGCACCAACTGCCCGGCGCGAATATCGTCCCAGATCATCAGGGTCGGCAGCTGAACGATGCCGACGCCCGCCAAAGCGCCCTCGCGCAGCGCGGCCATATCGTCGGTGACAAGGCGCGGCCGGTGGGGAATGAGCGCATTCTGCCCGTCAGCGCCATCAAGGCACCATTGATGATCGCGATGCGCGGGGCCAAGATCGAGGCTGGGACAGCCGGCAAGATCGGCCGGCGAGGACAGATCTGCGGGCGAGGACAGGCCCGGCGCGACCAATGACGGGCTGGCGACAAGGCATTGGGTGCTTTCATCGAGCTTGCGCATCATCAGCTCGCTCGGCTCCATCGGCGGGAAGCGGACGCGGATCGCGATATCAAACCCTTCGGCAATCACATCGACGCGACGGTTGGTGCTTTCAAGATGCACCTCCACCGCCGGATTGCGCGCCATGAACTGCGCGACAAGCGCACCGAACTGGAAGGAGATAAGCGCCGTCGGGCAGCTTATCCGCACCACGCCGCGCGGTTCCGCCCGCATTTGCGCGATGAGCTGGTCGGCCGCTTCCGCCTCCACCAGCATCGCCAGGCAGCGATGATAATATTCGCGGCCGATCTCGGTGACCGAAAAGCGCCGCGACGACCGCTGGATCAGCCGCACGCCCAACCTCTCTTCCAGCAGGGCGATACGGCGGCTGAGTTTGGATTTCTGAATGCCAAGCGCGCGCCCGGCAGCGGCAAAGCCGCTGTGATCGACCACCTGCACGAAATAATAAAGATCGTTCAGATCCTGCATCGTCCTGTATATAGAACGCAGCGTCAGTCTTTCACAATCTTTCGCGCCCGGCGTTGCCATCCTATCTGTTTATCGAAAGCGGCGAACCAGAGGCGCGCCGCACGGAGATGAAAGATGACGAAAACGATCCTTGGCCGTTACGGCAATAACCGCGGGCATTGGGTGGGTGACGGATTCCCCGTCCGTTCGCTGTTTTCCTATAATCATCTGGGTAGCCACATCAGTCCATTCCTGCTGCTGGATTATGCCGGGCCGCATTATTTCGAGCCTGCGACGATACCACGCGGTGTGGGCCAGCATCCGCATCGCGGGTTCGAGACGGTGACCATCGTTTATGATGGCGAAGTGGAACATCGCGATTCCACCGGCAATGGCGGCATCATCGGCCCGGGCGACGTGCAATGGATGACGGCGGCGGGCGGTATCCTGCATGAGGAGTTCCATTCGCAGGCGTTCACCAGAACCGGCGGCCCGTTTCGCGTGGTGCAGCTGTGGGTCAATCTGCCTGCAAAGGACAAGATGATGCCCGGCGGCTATCAATCGATCCTGAACAGCCAGATTCCGGTGGTGACGCTTGATGGCGATGCAGGCACGGCGCGGATCATCGCCGGGGATTTCAACGGCACGCGCGGACCGGCGAACACCTTCACGCCGATCAACGTCTGGGATGTGCGGCTGGCACGCGATGCGGATGTCACGCTGAACCTGCCCGACGGCCATATCGCCATGCTGGTGGTGCTGACCGGCCATGTCACCATCAATGGCAATCAGGATGCGGGCGAGGCGGAAGTGATCCTGCTGGACCGCAAGGGCAGTGACGTGTCGATCCATGCCGATGGCGATGCAACGCTGCTGGTGCTGACCGGCGAACCGATTGACGAGCCGATCGTTGGCTATGGCCCGTTCGTGATGAACAGCGAGGCGGAAATCCGCCAGGCGATCGACGATTTCAACAGCGGCCGCTTTGGCAGCATGGCGGCGTGAACCGGAAGGCCCGGCCGATGGCGACCGGGCCTTTCACCTGAAGGGAGGATGATGCGATGATCGAGATGGTGATCGAACAGCGGCGGCGCAGCCTTGGCGGGTTCGAGGTGGGCCGCGTCCTCCCATTCGCGAAACGCCGCATGGTGGGGCCGTTTGTTTTCTTCGACCATATGGGGCCGCTGGACATGCCGGCAGGCACGCCGCGTTCCGCCGATGTGCGCCCGCACCCGCATATCGGCCTGTCGACCGTCACCTATCTGTTTTCGGGCGAGATCATGCATCGCGACAGCGTGGGATCACAGCTGCCGGTGCGCCCCGGCGAAGTGAACTGGATGACGGCCGGGCGCGGCATCACCCATAGCGAACGTTTCGAAAAGGCACGCGCGCAGGGCGACCATCTGCACGGCATCCAGGCCTGGGTGGCGCTGCCTGAAGCCGATGAGGAAACCGACCCCGGATTTTCCCATCATGAAGGGGCGGACCTGCCGCAATGGAATGAACAAGGCGCGCGCGGCCGGCTGATTGCTGGCAAGGCCCATGGACTGACAGCGGGCGTCCGCACCCATTCGCCCCTGTTCTACCTTCATCTTGACATGGCGGCAGGGGCACGGGCCGAAATCCCGGCCGATCAGCCGGAACGCGCGCTGTATATCGCCAGCGGCAGCATAGAAATCGACGGTCAGCGGCATGATGCCGGGCAGATGCTGGTGCTTGCCCCGCAAGCGACATGGTTTACCGCCATAAGCCCGGCAACGGTGATGCTGCTGGGCGGCGATCCGGTGGGCGAACGCTATCTTTACTGGAACTTCGTTTCGTCGTCCAAGGAAAGGCTGGAGCAGGCCAAGGCAGACTGGCAGGCCGGGCGAATGAAGCTGCCCGATCTGGACCATGATGAATATATTCCGCTGCCGGACGAACCGGCGCCACAGCCGAACCCGATGTCGTGAACGGGACGGCGAACAGGAGAGCAGGACAATGAGCGATACGACCACCGTCTATATATCCGAAACGGGCGCCAGCCCCTTTGCGGTGCGTATCGACACGGGATCGCACATCATCATCGGCGATGAAGCCATTGCCGATGGCGGCGACAATCTGGGCGCATCCCCTTATCAGATGCTGGCGGCAGCACTTGGCGAATGCACGGCGATGACGGTGCGCTGGTATGCGCGCCAGCAGCAATGGGCGCTGGAACATGTCGCCGTGCGGATTACGCATGAAAAGGCGGAACTGGAAGGCCGACCGCACAAAACCGATATTTTCCGCAAGACCGTGGATATTCGTGGCCCGGCGCTGACGCAGGAACAGGTGGCAAAGCTGGTGGAGATCGCGGCCAAATGCCCGGTGCAGCGCACGCTGGAAGGCCAGCCGCTGATCACGACAGCGACCGGCCCCGCCTTCATGGACTGAAAGCCGTTGCCGTCGGTTACGGCAGGCGCGCGACGATCAACCGCAGCTGCGCGCCTTCGGCGGCGGAAAGCTGAATCACATAATCCCCCGGCTGCAGCCTGAAATCCACCACCTTGCGAATGCCGGAACATTGCGGCCCATGGCCATGGGCGACCGATTCAAGCGCCTTGCCCTTGGCCAGAACATCGATCCACGCACCGGCGCCAAGGCCAATGCGATAGGTGCCGGCGGTTGCGATATGCAGCGGCATCATCCCGCCAAAGCTGGGGCTGTCGCCGGCATCGGCCGGCGATGCGAGAAACTGCACCTTGCCAGCAGGCAGCAGCCGCGCATCCACCCCCTTGCCGATAGCAAGCGGCGCGGTTCCGGCCAGTGCCGCCGCATTTCCCGCAGCCACGGCCGTGCCGCTGTTGTTCCAGCCTGCCAGTGCCGACGGCAGCGGCGCGGGTGTCGCACAGCCTGCCGCATCGGCCGCATGAGCCGCGCCAATACCGGCTGTTGCCGCGAGCAGCGCCGCCGCCAGCGTTGAAATATGTCGCATCGATCTTCTCCCCGACGAGATTGCTATATATAGCCGTATATAGCGATTCGACTGATTACAACGGATAACAAAAGGGGAATATCATGCGATTGAGCACAGCGCTTGCGGCGACAGCCGCGGGGGCCATTGCCATGTCCGGCGCGGCCCGTGCAGCGGACGAGCAAGGACAACCGACCAGCAACGCCTTCACCCTTGGCCAGATCATCGTCACAGCGCCGCAGGGGGACGACATCGGCCCCGGCAGCTCCACCCTGTCGTCCGACGCCATCTATACGTTCAACCGCGCCACACTGGACGATGCCGCCAACCTCATCCCCGGCGTCAACACCGCCAACACTGGCGGTTCGCGCAACGAACGGATGATCTATATCCGCGGCTTCAACCGTTTTCAGGCGCCGCTGTCGATCGACGGCATCCGCGTGTTCCTGCCGGCCGACAACCGGCTGGATTATGGCCGCTTCCTGACCCCGGACATGGCTGAGATTCAGGTGGCCAAGGGCTATGTGTCCGTGCTCGACGGGCCGGACGGGATGGGCGGCGCGATCAATCTTGTGACGCGCAAGCCGACCAGGGAAATCGAAGCGGAAGTGCGCGGCACGCTGAACCTCGATCGCGATGCCGATTATGCCGGCTATAATGTGTTCGGCCTGCTCGGCACCCGTCATGAAAAATGGTATGCGCAGGGCAGCTATACCCGCAATTTCCAGGATCATTGGGATCTGGCCGGCGGCTTTACCCCGACCGGCACCGAAAATGGCGGCGCACGCGACCTGTCCCGCGCCCGCGACTGGCGGGTGAATGGCAAGATCGGCTTTACCCCCAATGACACGGACGAATATTCGCTGAGCTATACCCGGCAGGAAGGGTCCAAGCTGGCACCGCTGAGCGTCAACCCGCAGGACAGCAACCGTTACTGGACATGGCCCTATTGGAACATCGACAGCCTTTATTTCCTGTCCACCACCGCGCTTGGTGATCGCGCGACACTGAAGACGCGCATCTATCGCAACAGCTTCGACAATCTGCTGAGCGCGTTCGACAATGCGGCGGAAAACACCCAGACGCTGGGCCGCGCATTCAACAGCTATTATGCCGATGTCGCCTATGGCGGTTCAGCCGAACTCGCGGTGGAGCTGACCGATGCCGACCGGCTGAGCATTGCCGCCCATTATCGCCGCGACAGGCATTCCGAATGGCAGCAGGGCTTCCCCAGCGGCACGACCGAGCCTCACCAGATATCGATCGAGGAAAGCTATAGCGTCGCCGCCGAAAATGTCCTGGATCTTTCGCCACAGCTGACGCTGACCGCCGGCATCAGCTATGACTGGAAAAATCTGGTGCGGGCGGAGGATTATACCAACAACGCCTATGTGCATTATCCGCTGGCCAACCAGTCCGCGCTGAACGGACAGGGCAAGCTGGAATGGCGGCCGGCAGAAGGCACCGAACTGCACGCCAGCATATCGGATCGGGTGCGCTTCCCCACATTGTTCGAACGTTTCAGCTCCCGCTTTGGCGGCGCGGTGTCGAACGCCAGCCTGAAACCGGAACGCGCGGTCAATTATGAAATCGGCGGATCACGCATGTTCGGCGTGGTGCGTGCCGAAGGCGCGGTGTTTTATTCGCACCTGACCGACGTGATCGTTTCCTTCCCGCTGATCTATCAGGGTGAAGCGGTGACGCAGAGCCGCAACCTGGGCCATGGAAATTATTATGGCGCGGAACTGTCGCTCAACGCGCAGCTTGCCCCCGGCTTCAGCCTTGGCGGCAATTACACCTATACGCACCGCGACCTGCACGACCCGACGAACGACGCCTTCCGGCCCACCGATGTGCCGACGCACAAGGCCTTCGTCTATGCCGATTGGGCGCCTGTCACCCAATTGCATGTGGTGCCCAGCGTGGACATCGCGTCCAATCGCTGGACGGTGGATTCGCTGAACACCGCAAGCCGTTATTTCCGCACCGGCAGCTATGCCAGCGTCGGCCTGCGGATCGATTACAGCCTGCCCAATGGCATCGACATCGGCATTGGCGCGCGCAACCTGTTCGACGACAATTACCAGCTTGTCGACGGCTTTCCGGAAGCGGGGCGCAGCTTCTTTGCAAGCGTCCGCGCGCGTTACTGACGCATATGGCACTGGCATGGGCGACACCCAAAGGTGCTGCCCATGCCGTCCGGTCAATCGAGGTGGAATATATGGGCGGCGTTGCCGCCCGCCACCATCGCCTTCACATCTTCAGCCAGGGGTGCGGTGCGCATGAACTGCACGGCCGCAGTGGTCGGCTGATAGGGATAATCGATCGCCCAGAGCACATTTTCCGGCCCCAGCGTGTCGATGGAATATTTCAGCGCAAGATGGTTTTCCTGCCCCGATGTGGTGATGGCGAAATTGCGCCGGAAATATTCCGACGGCTTCAGCTTCAACTGCGGTGCGCGGCCGCCGGCCATGGCGCCGCGGTGCATATAATCGATACGCCACAGCCAGAAGGGTATGCCTTCGCCCATATGGCCGATGACGATCTTCAGCTTCGGGAAACGATCGAACAGCCCGGAAAAGATCAGCGTCAGGCAGTGGGTCGACACCTCGATGCCATAACCCCATAGCGCGCCTTCCATGCCATATTTGCGAAATGGCCCGGCCATGCCCGCCATGGGTGAACGCGGATGGATATAGATGGGCATGTCCAGCGCTTCGGCGGCTTCGAAGATCGGGAAATATTTCTCCTCGTCATAATATTCGTCATTGGTGTGCGAATTGACGACCAGCCCGTTGAGCTTCAGCGTGTTGCGCGCGCGTTCAATCTCCCTTGCTGCACGGGCCGGGTCCTGCGGCGCGAAAGAGCCAAGCCCGGCAAAGCGGGTGGGATATTTCGCAACCGCTTCGGCAAGCCGGTCATTGGCAAGCGTGGCAAGGCCGGCCGCGGTATCGGCATCGAACATCTGTACGCCCGGCGCGGTGAGCGACAGCAGATGCACATCGACGCCATTTTCATCCATGGAGCGGATGCGTTCCTCGCCAATGTCCAGCAGGCCCTTCTGGAAGCGGCGCAGATCGCCATCATTGCCATAGATCTGCTGGACCAGCCCCATGTCCAGGCTGTCACCGCCCCGGCCGGCAAGCCGGGCATATTCAGCGGCGATTTCCGGAATTGAAAAGGCTTCTTCGGTTGCGATCAGGCGCATCAGGCGTTTCTCCTCTGCCGATAGGGTTATCGTCCCATTGAGCCGTCAAGGAAGCGCACATCGGGTTGATGTCAAGCGCCAAACAGACGCTGTGGCGTGGCAGAGATGGACAGTAGCCGCGACATTGGAGCGAATAGCCGAACTTTAGAGGACGAAAGACGATTTCTTATCGCCTATCGAGTTAGTAGGTTTTACTGTTCCTTCGACTCATCAAAAAGGGGAGTGTGGGATGAAAAAATTTCTGCTTGGCACGCTGGCGGCGGCGATACTTGTATCGCCACTTCACGCAGCGACGCTGCTGAACGTCAGCTATGACCCGACACGCGAGCTATACAAGGCGGTTGATGTCGCCTTTGCAAAACAATGGCAGGCGAAGACCGGGCAGAAGGTGGACATCAAGCAATCGCATGGCGGATCGGGCAAGCAGGCCCGCGCCGTCATAGACGGGCTGGAAGCCGATGTCGTCACCCTGGCACTTGCCTATGACATCGACGAGATTGCCCAGCGTGCAAAGCTGCTGCCGGAAAACTGGCAGAAGCGGCTGCCGCAGAATTCCACGCCCTATTATTCGACGATCGTTTTCCTTGTCCGCAAGGGTAATCCGAAGAATATCCGTGACTGGAACGATCTGGTAAAGCCGGGTGTCGGCGTCATCACGCCCAACCCCAAGACATCGGGCGGCGCGCGCTGGAATTATCTCGCGGCCTATGGCTATGCCACCAAAGCCTATGGCACCAAGGGTGCGCGCGATTACATGATCAAGCTGTTCCATAATGTGCCGGTGCTTGATTCCGGTGCACGCGGCGCGACCACCACCTTCGTTCAGCGCGGACAGGGCGATGTGCTGCTCGCATGGGAAAACGAAGCGCTTCTTGCCCAGCGTGAGCTTGGCCAGGGCAAGTTCGACATCGTCTATCCCTCTGTTTCGATCCTTGCCGAACCGCCCGTCGCGGTGGTGGACGGCAATGCGAGGAAACACGGTACACAGGCGCTCGCCCAAGCCTATCTGAAATATCTCTATACGCCTGAAGCGCAGGATATCGTCGCCCGCAATTATTATCGCCCGCGCGATCCCAAGGTGGCGGCCAAATATACCTCCCTCTTCCCGCGCATCCAGATGTTCACCATCGATCGTAATTTTGGTGGCTGGAGCCGCGCGCAAACGGCCCATTTCGGGGACGGCGGGCTGTTCGACCAGATTTTCGAAGCAGCCAAGCGTTAATCTTCCAGTCGGCCGCCCAAGCCAGGGGGCGGCCGATTATTTCTCTTCCCATGACATGCTTTCCACCCCCGCTCTGCAGCGGGCAATGGACAGCCATGGGCCGAACCCATCCATAAACTTCACCGTCCTGAATGGGCGGGTTGATCGAAAGGGACGATCATGACTTCACGTCATCAGGGGGGACGCCTTGCCGGCGTCAGTGCAATAGCACTCGCCATCGCCGCAACCCTTTATTCACCGGCCGCATTCGCCCAGACCAGCGGCCAGGTTTCAGAAGCGGCAAGCAATGCCCTGCTGAACCGGTTGAACGCGCTGGAACAGAAGGTTCAACAGCTTGAACAGCGCAATGCCGAGCTTGAGGGCCAGGTGACCGTCACCAACAAGCGGGTGCAGGAAACCGAGGCAAAAGTGACCAGCGCCGGCAAGACCAACGGTGTTGTGCCCACGTTCACCGACAGCAGCGGCAACACGACCTTCAAGGTCCGCGGTGTCATCGATGCCGATTATGTCGGCTTCAATGAACGGCGCGGCGGTTATGACTATAACAACGGCACCGCCTTCCGTCGGGCGCGGCTTGGTTTTGAAGGCACCGCTTTCAAGGATTTCAACTGGAAAATCGAGGCAGATTTCGCCGGCAACAGCGTAAATCTGCAGGACGTCTATGTTCAATATTCCGGCCTCAAGCCGCTTGAGATCACGCTCGGCCAGCACAAGGCGCCCTTTGGCCTGGAATCGAACAATTCTGATAATTACAACGTCTTCCTTGAGCGCGGCATGTTCAACAATGCCGCCGGCGCACTGACGGCGGAGCGGCGCATCGGCCTGACGCTGGCCTATGTCAGCGACAATTTCACCGCATCGGCCAATGTGTCGGGCGAGAATGAAAGCATCAGCCGTGCCAGCACCGCATCGACGACCGACACGCCGGACGAAGGCTGGGGCGTGAACGGACGGATCACCTGGGAGCCGATCAACCAGAAAGGCCGCGTGCTCCATCTGGGCGCGGCAGCCAACTGGCGCACCGATCTGCGTACATCGAGCGGTGCCGGCACCCGGCTGAACGACCGGCCGAATGTGCGCGTCGACGGCGGCAGCATCATCGACAGCGGTACGATCGCAGATGCGACCGATGCCCATTATGTCGGCGCCGAAGCGGCCGGCATATTCGGCCCCGTCACCATCGCCAGCGAATATGGCAAGCTATGGGTGGAACGGCTGGGCAATGCACCCACCGCCCATTTCGACGGCTATTATGTCTATGGCACCTTCTTCCTGACGGGCGAAAGCCGCAGCTTCAGCGACGGCAATTACAGCCGGATAAAGCCGATCCACAATTTCGACGGCAAGGGCGGCTGGGGCGCCTGGGAACTGGCGCTGCGCTATGACCATGCCGATCTGTCGGATACGCCGGTCCTTGCCAACACCGGCAACAAGGCAAGCAACTGGACGGCAGGCGTCAACTGGTATTGGAATCCCAATCTCAAGCTGCAGTTCAACTACATTCGTTTCAGCGGTGACAACACGCCGCTTGATCCGGTAGGTGCGAAGACCAAGGGCGATGCATTTGCAACCCGCCTCCACATCGACTGGTGAGGAACGAACGATAGTGACAGCGGTAACCGCTGAAGGGATGGACACCGACCGGCCGGGTGGAAAACGCCCGGCCGGTCGAACGCGTCATCGGTCCATCATTCCCGGATTCGGCCTCAGCCTGGGCATCACCATCACATGGCTGTCGCTGGTCGTGTTGATTCCGCTGGGGGCAATGATCCTGCGCGCGGCGGGTATCGGCTGGGATGAGTTCTGGGCGGTGGCCGGCTCCACCCGTGCGCTTCATGCCTATCGGCTCAGCTTCGGCGCAGCGGCGGTCGCGGCCTTCATCAACATGGTGTTCGGCCTACTGATCGCCTGGGTCCTGGTGCGCTACCGGTTTCCCGGCAAGAAGCTGGTGGATGCAGTGGTCGACCTGCCCTTTGCCCTGCCGACTGCCGTGGCCGGTATCGCCCTGACCGCGCTTTATGTGTCGAACGGCTGGATCGGCCAGTATCTGACCCCGCTCGGCATCAAGATCGCCTTCACCCCGGCCGGTGTCGTGCTGGCGCTGATGTTCATCGGCCTGCCCTTTGTCGTCCGTACGGTGGAGCCTGTGCTGGCCGATCTGGGTGAGGATGTGGAAGAAGCAGCTGCCAGCCTTGGTGCAAGCCGGTTCACCATTTTTCGCCGCGTCATCCTGCCCGCAATCGGACCGGCGCTGCTGACCGGCTTTGCCATGGCCTTTGCACGAGGCGTCGGCGAATATGGATCGGTGATCTTCATCGCCGGCAACATGCCGTATAAATCCGAAATCGTGCCGCTGCTGATCATCATGCAGCTGGAACAGTTCAGCTATGCCGGGGCGACGGCAATTGCCTGTGTAACGCTGGCCGTGTCCTTCGGCGCATTGCTGTTCATCAACGTCATTCAGGCGCTCAGCCGACGTCATATGGAAGGCTGAGCCAATGGCCGATCCACGAAACCCGCTTGTCACACCGCCCGCCATCAAATGGGGGCTGATCGCCATTGCGCTGGCCTATCTGGGGCTGGTGCTGCTGTTGCCGCTGGCCATTGTGTTCAGCCAGGCGCTGGCCAAGGGCGTTGCATTCTATCTGGACGCGATAAAGGAGCCGGATGCCTGGGCCGCGATCAGGCTGACGCTGCTCGTTGCCGCCATATCGGTGCCGCTGAACACGATATTCGGCGTGGCGGCAAGCTGGGCGATCGCCAAGTTCGATTTCCGTGGCAAAAGCGTGCTGGTCACGCTGATCGACCTGCCTTTTTCCGTATCACCGGTTGTGTCGGGCCTGATCTACATATTGCTCTTCGGCTCCTCCAGCCTGCTTTACCCATGGCTGCGCGAACATGATGTGGAAATCGTCTTTGCGCTGCCTGGCATTGTGCTGGCGACAATGTTCGTCACCTTCCCCTTTGTCGCGCGTGAATTGATCCCGCTGATGGTCGAACAGGGCCGCGAATATGAGGAAGCGGCACTGTCGCTGGGGGCGAATGGCTGGCAGACCTTCTGGCGTGTCACCCTGCCCAACATCCGCTGGGGCCTGCTTTACGGCGTTTTGCTGTGCAATGCCCGCGCAATGGGTGAATTCGGCGCGGTTTCGGTCGTTTCCGGCCATATCCGGGGGGAAACGAACACCATGCCGCTGCATATCGAAATCCTTTACAATGAATATAATTTCGCCGCTTCCTTTGCCGTCGCCTCTCTGCTGGCGGCGATGGCGCTGTTCACGCTGCTGATTAAGTCGGTGCTTGAATGGCGGCTTGGCGATTCCATCGTGAAACGGGGACATTGACGACATGGCGATCACCGTCACCGATGTGGTGAAAAGCTTTGGCCGCTATCCGGCGCTTGACCATGTCAGCCTTGAAGCGCGCGACGGCGAATTTCTTGCGCTGCTGGGCCCATCCGGTTCGGGCAAGACGACGCTGCTGCGCCTGATCGCCGGGCTGGATTTCCCTGATTCCGGGCAGATATTGTTCGACGGGGAAGATGTTTCGCACCGCCCCGCGCGCGACCGGCAGGTGGGCTTCGTCTTCCAGCATTATGCGCTGTTCCGGCACATGACCATTGCCGACAACATCGCCTTCGGGTTGAGCGTGAAGCGGCGGAACGAGCGCCCTTCGAAGGCGGAAATCGCATCGCGGGTGGAAGAGCTGCTGGACCTTGTCCAGCTTTCCGGCATGGGAAAACGCTATCCAGCACAGCTTTCGGGCGGCCAGCGACAGCGCGTTGCATTGGCCCGTGCGCTGGCCGTCAACCCCCGGCTGCTGCTGCTGGACGAACCCTTTGGCGCGCTGGATGCCAAGGTGCGCAAGGATTTGCGCCGCTGGCTGCGCCAGATCCATGATGAAACCGGCGTCACGTCCATCTTCGTCACGCACGACCAGGACGAGGCGCTGGAACTGGCCGACCGGGTGGTGGTGATGTCCAGCGGGCATATCCAGCAGGTCGATGCGCCGGAAAATGTCTATGCCAATCCGGCAACCGCATTTGTGGCCGATTTCATGGGACAGGCGAATGCGTTCGATGCCTTGCTTGAAGGTGACAGGGTGAAGATCGGCTCGCTGGAACTTGCCAACGGCATCGCGACTGCCGGCAGCGGTGCAGCCACCGCCTTTGTCCGCGCGCATGAATTTGCGATTGCCGGCAGCAATGAACCGGCCCTGCCGGCACGGATAGACCATGTGCTGCGCGCCGGCCCCATGACGCAAATCGACGCCACTCTGCTCGACAACGGGCAGGTGATTGAGATCGCGCTTGCCGATGCGCCGCCATCGCTTGCCGTCGGACAGGAGATTCGGCTGAAGCCTTTGATGGTGCGTGCCTTCCCGCATGGCTGATCTGCCCCCGCTTTGCCGCAGCGCGCTGTACATGCCTGCCACCAACGCCCGCGCGCTGGAAAAGGCGCGCACGCTGGATTGCGATGTCGTCATCCTCGACCTGGAAGATGCCGTTTCCCCCGACCGCAAGGACGAAGCGCGGGACGCCGCCGTTGCTGCCATTGCGCAAGGCGGGTTCGGCAGGCGCATGCTGGCGGTGCGCGCCAATGCGCTGGACACGCCATGGGGCGCGGACGATCTTTCCGCATTGGCGGCGGCGGGGCCGGATGCCGTGCTGATCCCCAAGGCGCGGGCGGTGGATGATCTGCGCCGTCATGACGAGGCACTGGCCATGGCGCCCGCCGCCACCCGCATATGGGCGATGGTGGAAACCGCAGGCGCGATGATGGCATTGGCCGACATCGCCGGCCTGGCCCGCCACACGCGCCTTTCGACACTGGTGCTTGGCCTGAATGATCTGGCGGAGGAATTGCGGATGCCGCTTTCACCCGGCCGCGCCCCCTTCCTGCCGTTGATGACCAATGCAGTGCTTGCCGCCCGCCTGCATGGCCTGGCCATATTGGACGGCGTGTGGAACGCGCTGGACGACGTACAGGGCTTTGCCGATGAATGCGCACAGGCCGCAGCCTGGGGTTTCGACGGCAAGACGGTGATCCACCCCAGTCAGATCGGACCTTGCAACCGCGCCTTTTCCCCCGATGCCGCGCGCATCGCATGGGCGCAGGCAGTGGTGGCCGGTTTTGACGACCCGGCCAATCGCGGCAAGGGCGCGATCCGCGTCAATGGACAGATGGCGGAGAAAATGCATCTGGCCGACGCGCGACGGATATTGGCAATTGCAGCGGTGAATAACGGTCAATAGTCTTGGTCATCCGCAGTTAGGATGACCAATCATCCATAATGATACCAATATGGATTTGATAATAGGGATTGGGGAGGAACGAGTTTGTTTCGACCCGACCTTACAATGTTTATGGGAGACCTCGATAACAAAGGGGTCAATCATGAAGATTTCATTGATCGTTACTGCAATTTCTACTGCGGCTGCTTTTTCAATGCCCGCCGCCGCCGCCGATTTCACCGGCCCGCGCGCCGAAGTGCATCTGGGCTGGGACCAGCTTGGCGTCGACCATGATGGCCTGAAAGGGCATGAGGACAATGTCGCCTATGGCTTTGGCGTCGGCTATGACATGCCGCTGGGATCGATGCTGGTCGGCGGTGTGGAAGCCAATCTGGACTTTTCCGAAATCAGCAGGACCGATCGCGGCACGGCCAATGGCACCGCCTATAGCGCCCATGTGAAGGCCGGGCGCGACATCGACATTTCGGCCCGGCTTGGCACGATGATCGGCGACAATTTCCTGCTTTACGGCAAGGCCGGCTATTCAAACTCCCGGCTGAAAGTGCGTACCACCGCCGGTTCCGCATCGCTTGGCTATAGCGAGAACAATGATGGACTTCGCCTTGGCGCGGGCGGCGAATTTGCGTTCGGCCAGGCCTTTGCCAAGGTGGAATATCGCTATACCAATTATGAAAGCGGTTTTGACCGCGATCAGGTTTTCCTGGGACTGGGCTGGCGTTTCTGAACGACCCTGGGGCTAGCGCAGGCTGGCCCCGCCTGTTCCGCTTCCCCCCCGATCAGAACCCGCCATCGGCAATGACGACGCTGACCGCCGGCTTTTCCGACGGCAGCGGCAGCAACGGCGCGAACAGGCTGAAGTGCCTGTCTGCCAGATCATAGCTGACCGTCACCTTGAAATTGCGTGCATCCAGCTGGCTGGCATCGACCGCCAGATGCGCATCGTCGCTGGACAGCAGCGGCGCATAGCGCGCGAACACCGCATCCACCTGATTGACGGCGAACAGCCGCCTTTCAGCCTCTGTCAGCCCGGCCACCGATGCACGCGCGCCTTCCGCCGCCGCATGGGCAACGGCGATATAGGTGGCGAAATAAAAGCCATAGATGATGATGCCGAACACCAGCAGCAGAAAGAGCGGCGCGACAAAGGCGAATTCGACCGCCGCAATGCCGCGCCTGTCCATCAGGCGATGCAGGATATTATGTCTTCTACCGGCGGGATGGGGCTGGTTTGCCCCATCCATCAACCCTGTTTTCATGACGAGTGATTAGCCAGCTGCATTCGGCGTAAAGATGCCGCTGAAAGCATTGCTGAGATTGCTGCGGAAATCGGGAGCCATGGTGACGATCGCGACGCCGACCATCGCGGCCAGCAGCGCATATTCGACAGCGGTGACACCCTGTTCGTTCTTGCGGAACAGCTTGATGCGCTTGAAAATTGAAGTCATGTCCTGATCCATTCTGTTATGCCGGAATGATCCAGATCCCGCCCGCGGCCGGCCCCGCGGAAGGGAAACCCTTCAGCTCACCAGCACCGGCACGGCGCAGCGCACGCCCGGCACCCAGACATCCATGAAACCGACCCTGATCCCCAGCGCCTTCAGCAGCGACGTCAGCGTGGGATCGAGCAGCGCAAGCAACGGCGACACCGTATTGGCCAGCAGATCACTGACCGCGCTGGTGACGATGTTGAGCACCGCCGTGACCAGGTTTTGAGGCGTCAACGACACCTCGATCGACGAGAAGAGCTTGCCCGCCAGCCCGCCGGATGGATTGATGCTTTCCGCCTGCGCGCTGGTGCCCGGATCGGGCGGCAGGCCGATCACCCCTTCATTCGCGCCGCGCGCCGCACCCGGCTGGCGGAACAGCAATGTGGTTTGTGCCCCCTGCCCCACCGGCGCCTGCGCCTTCAGCGCGACACCGACGCTGGACAGATCGATGAACAACAGCTTGATCGGTACGCTGAGTACGGTGGCCGGCGCGATGGTGACAGGCGTCGAGAAATTCTTCATCGCATTGGCCGATGAAGTGACGGTGCCGATATAGACATTGGCGGCAGCGCTGCTTGCGGCGACATGCACCACTGCATCGGTCGGCGGGTTTGCGCCACAATCGATGCGGCTGATCCGCGCATCGCCGCTGCCCACCTCCACATAGATCGGCAGGCGCACCAGCGGATTGACGCCAGGCAGCGACAGCGCCTGCAACGACAGTTTCAGCCGCACCTGCGCGGTGTGGACGCTCACCCCCGCCGGGCCAAAGACGAAATAGGGCTGCTGCGGCTTTTCAATGGCGCTGATTTCGACGCCGGCCGTGGCAAGTCCGCCGGGCAGGGTGACATTCTGTTCGACAACGGCGGCGTTGGTGCCATTGGCAAGCTGGATGGCGGCACTGGCCAGTTGCATGGCGTTCAGCCCGGCATTGATTGCCGCAGGCCCGCCGATCGGTACATCCTTCCACACATCCAGGCCGAACAGATCGCCGATGCGGATGCCGCGCGATGCAGGCACCTTGCCCTGAAGCGCCTGCAGACCGAGCACTGCCGCCGATGCACCTGCCACATCCCCCTGTTCGGCAAGCACCTGTGCTGCCGCCTGCAACACCACATCGACGCTGGCGGTAAGGTCGAGAAGCTGGCCATAGGTGCCGGCGGTGGCGTTCAGCCGCGTCGCCAGCGCATCGAGCAGCGGCCGGGCAGCAACATCGGTCGATACAAGGCCGGAATAGCTGGCAGCGGTGAGATTGACATTGCCCCCCAGGAGCGAGCCGAGCGCCGCGTTGAGCAGCGGCGATTCCTCGCTGGAGACGGAGGCGACGGTGGTGCCCGCGCGCAGCCCGGCGGCATCGATGGTCGCGGCAGTGGCGGAGGTGACGATCGGCCCCGGCCCATAGCCGCCGGGCAGCAGATAACGCGCGAAGAACAGCCGCGCCGGCACTGTTGCCACCACCCGCGCAGCGTTGAACGCACCGGGCGAAGGACAGGCCGGATTCATCGCCGACGGAGAAAAGCGGGCGGACACGGCGACGGCCGTCTGGCCGCAATAATAGCCGCCAACCGCAGCGACGCTGGCTGCGGGGAAGCCGTTTTGCGCCATCATCGCCTGTGCCACGGCCTGTGCATCGTCCGGCTGGCGCGCTGCTGCCAATGCCGCCGCATCGGTTGCAAGCTGAAGATGTCGGCGGGTGAGATAGAGCACGCCGACATCGATGACGAGGCCGACGATACCGATGAGCAGCAGCATGGCGCCGATGGTGAAGATCGACACCGCGCCGCGCTGATCACGGCAAAGCGCGTGCAGCCCGCCGATCATCGGCCCGCCCCCCAGCTGGCGAGAAGCTGCGTCGCGGCGGCGCGTTCGCCATCATCGCCAATGGCGGCAACGACCTGCGCGGCTTCATCGCCATGGCCCGTCGCTTCCAGCGCAAGCAGCAGGTTGTTGCGGATGCGGGCGTCGCCGGGCGCCAGTTCACGCGCCTGACGAAGGACGAACAGCGCATCGTCGCGCTGGCCATATTTCAGCAGCGCATAGCCAAGATCGTTACGCAATGCGGCGCGCACCGGATCGGCCGCCACAGCCGCGCGATAGGCATTGACCGCCGCCGCCCAGTTCCCCGATTGCGCCGCGACATTGCCCAGCCCCGCCTGCGCATCGGCACGATAATCGCCATCGACAAGCGCATTATAAAGCGCGGCGGCCTGAGCGGGACGGCCAACGGCAAGCAGGCAATCGGCCCTGAGCAGCTGTGCCTGCGCATCGCCGGGATAGCGCTTGTCGAAATCATCCAGATAGGCCAGCGCGGCATGGCTTTTGCCGTCGTCGCGCAGACGGTGAATGATGTCGAGGTAGAGGCGCTTCGACCGTTGCGCGTCAAGATCAGCCGCGGCCGGAACCGGCGACGGTGCGGGCGCGTGCATCTGCCTGACACCGGCATCGGCGGGCGCGGCGGCGGTGAAAGCCTGCGCAAGCACCAGTGCAGCGATGGCCGGCAAGGTGCGCCGCGCGATCATTGCACCTGCCCCGTCAGCGTGGCGGTGATGCTGACCACCGCCGGGCCGCACAGCACGATGAACAGCGCCGGCATCAGGAAAACCATCATCACCATGGCCATTTTCGCGGTCTTGCGGCCAATGGCTTCCCGCGCAGCGGACACGCGCCTGTCGGTGAACTCGCGGCTGAACTCGCGCAGCACACCGCCAAGCTCCACCCCCTGAAACAGGCTTTGCCGCAAAAGGCCCGCCAGTTCGCCAGCACCGGGTACGCCGATCCTTTCGGCCCAACGGTCCAGCGCCTGACCATAGGCCATGCCATGCTGGATATCGTCGACCAGTACGCGCATCGCCCGGCGGATTTCGGGCGCGGCCTCCCCCTCGCCGCCGGCAAGGGTGCGGAAACACTGGTCGAGGCTGATCCCCGCTTCCAGCATCATCGTCAGCATGTCGAGGATGAAGGGAAGTTCGCGGTTCACACGCCGCGCCCGCGCCTTCGCCAGCGCCTGAAGCACCAGCTTCACCGCCACATAGGCAAGCCCGCCGGCAAACAGCGCGAGCACGCGCAAGCGCCCTTCCCACAAACCGAACAGCCACAGGGCCAACGCCACCGCGATCACCGCGGCGATGGCGGCGGCAATGCGAATGGCGACGAACACGGCAAGCGCATCCCTTTCGAACCATCCGGCAGCACGCAGGCTTTTTTCAATATCGGCACGGTCACTGCCGCCAAGCAGCAGCCGGTCGAAACCGCGCGCCTTCAGCCGTGTCGCCAGCGGCGGGGGCACCGGCGCGGCGGCCGATGCGCCCAGCCCGCCGAGGCGCCGCGTCGCCCGCAACTCACCGGCAAGGCCACGCCCACCAGCCAGCAGCAGCCAAAGGCTTGCCGCACCGATCAGCGCCATCACCATCATGTCCAGCGCGCCCATCGGTCAGAAATCCAGTCGCATCAGCCGGCGCATCAGCACCATGCCGGCAAGCTGGAAACCAAGCGCGATCATCGCCAGACGCGGACCGCGTTCATCATCGATGAAGAAGCGCACATAATCGGGGTTGGTGATCGCCATCAGGCCAATGATCACCAGCGGCATCGCCATCAGCGTCACACCGCTGAAGCGGGTTTCGGCAGTGGCCGCCTTCAGTTCGCGATTGGTGCGCGCCGCCTGCCGCAGGATATTGGCCAGATTGGCGAGAATGGCGGTAATCGCGCCGCCATGGCGGGCGTTGACCTGAACGGCAGCGGCGAACATGTGCAGTTCGCGCACATCGAGACGGCGCGCCGCCCAGCCCAGCGCATCGGCCACCGGCACGCCATGGGCGATGCGGTGCACCGCGGGCAACAGCGCCTGGCGGACATTGGCGCCGGCCCCTTCCACCGCGCGGGTGAGTGCCTGTTGCAGCGACTGGCCGACCTTCAGCGATTGCTGCACTGAATCAAGCAGCAACGGCAGATCCGCCACAAAGGCGCGAATGGCGCGCGCAGCCCTGCGATCAAGCAGGAGAAGCGCACCGGCAACGGGCAGAACCAACATGGAAAGGGCGGCGATCCAGCCCCAGAGCAGAAAGACCAGAAGCGCCAGCAACAGCAGCGCGGCACCGGCAAAGGCCAGCCGGTCCGCCCGCAGCAACACACCCGCCCGGACGAGGCGAAGCGCCAGCCATTGCGGGCAGATGGCGGGCAGCGCCAGCCAATCATCCTCCCCATCATCGATCGGCAGCATTGTCGTGCCATCGGCCAGCGCACCAAGACGGGCATCGACATGGGCAAGCGCCTGCCGCCGTGCCCGTGCATTGCGTAGCGGCACGACAAGGACCAGCGCCAGAAGCAGCGCAGCCAGTGCAAAGGCGCCGCCCGCGCTCATTCCGCCGCCCTCAACAGGTCACCGCGCACGATGTCGGCGGCATTCTGTTTCAGCCGATGGCTGAAGAACGGGCGGCGCGACAGGGTGCGGAACTCGCCACGGCCGCTGAGTGGGGGCTGCTCCTCGAAACCATAAAGCTGATTAAGGGAGTAGCTGTCACCTTCGATGCCGGTGACTTCGGAAATGGCGGTGACGCGCCGCGCCCCGTTCGCCATGCGGGCCAGATGAACGACGACCTGGATGGAATTGGCGATATAGCGGCGCAGCGTGCGCGATTCCCCGTTCAACCCGCCAAAGCCCAGCAGCATTTCCAGCCGACCGAAGGCATCGCGTGCTGAATTGGCGTGCAGCGTGGCCATGGACCCGTCATGGCCGGTGCTCATCGCCTGAAGCATTTCCACCGCTTCCTGCCCGCGCACTTCGCCCAGGATGATCCTGTCCGGTCGCATCCGCAGGGCATTGCGCAGCAGATCACGCGCCGAAACCTCGCGTCCGCCATCCAGATTGGGTGGCCGGGTTTCCAGCCGCACAACATGGCTCTGCCGCAATTGAAGCTCTGCCGCGTCTTCGATGGTGATCAGCCGCTCGCGATCGTCGATAAAGCTGGACAACATGTTGAGCAGCGTCGTCTTTCCCGATCCCGTGCCGCCACAGACCAGCACGTTCAGCCGCGACCGCACGGCAAGCGACAGGAAATCGAGCATCTCCATGCTCATTGCCCCGCCACGCACGAAATCCTGCGGTGTCATCGCCTGCTGCTTGAACTTGCGGATCGACACGGTCGGCCCGTCGAGCGCAACCGGCGGCACCACGATATTGACGCGCGAACCATCGGGCAGGCGCGCATCGACAAAGGGACTGGCCTCGTCGATGCGGCGGCCAAGCGGGCTGACGATGCGCTGGATGATGTTCATCAGATGCGCGTCGTCGCGAAAGCGCACCGGCACGCTATGCAGCCGTCCGCCCCGTTCCACATAGACACGCGATGGCCCGTTGATGGTGATATCGTCCACCGCGGGATCGCGCAGCAGCGGCTCTATCGGCCCGAAGCCGACCACTTCATCGCGCACATCCTCGGCAAGCAGCGCCCGTTCCCGCGCATTGAGGGCAAGACCTTCGCCGGGCTCGACACGCGCGATCTGGCGGTCGATCGCCTCGCGCAGCAAACGCGCGCCAAGTCCTTCGGCGGTTGCGCCCCGCGCCTCCAGCCGTTCAAGAACACGGTCGAACACCATGAACTTGATGCGCTGATAAACATCGGTCGTGCGCGGATCGGCCGTGGCCGATGTTGGGGCCGATGCTGCCCCCGCGCCGGTGTCGGCACCGATGCCGCCGAACAGCATGTCCCGGCTCATCCCAGCATCTCCCGCACCCGTCCGGCGATGCGCGCGGTGATCGGTTGAGGGCGCGGCGCATCCAGTCCCGCCGCAATGCCCACCGCCTGGGCATAGGGGGATGCGGGCGCCTGGAGGACGAGCGGGCGCCCCTCGTTCAAGGCATTGGCAAGCGCGGCCGGAGCGGCCGGCACGATAACGGTGCGGGGCAGGCCCAGCGTCTGTGCGATGCGTTCGGCATCCAGCATGATGGCCGGCTGATAGTCGTCCACCACTAGCCCGATATGCTCCGCCGCGCCCTGCGTCTCGATGGTATCAATCAGCAGGCGCGCGCCCTGGACCGAGGCAATGGTCTGGTTGACGACAAGGTATACGACATCGGCGATCGCCAGCAATTCGCGCAGCAGCGGCGCATGGCGAACATCGCCGGCATCGAATATCAGTTCGCCGAACAATGGCAGAGCACGGCGAACCAGCGCGGCAATGGCGGTGGCGGACGGCGCATGCGCCCCTTCCGCCGTGGGCGTGGCCAATGGCAGCAGGCGCAGGCCCGACGGTTGATGGATGGCTAGCGCCGCGCCCAGCAGCGCCCGGTCCATCCGATCGAGATCATGGACGGCGTCGCCCATCGTATAGTGCACCCGCAGGTCCAGCGCGGTTCCGGCAAGGCTCCATGGGGCAGTGCAATCCATCAGCAGCGCCTCACCCGCCGCCATGGCGCGCAGCAGCGCATAGTTGAGGGCAAATTGCGCCGTCGTGCCGGGCAACCCGCCGAGGATAAGGTGAAGACGGCCCTTTGCCCCGCTTTCCACATCCACCGGGCGGCGGGCAAGATGACGCAGCAGATGCGCCCGCAGCCGGGCATCATCGCATGACGGATCGACGACGTCGCGCGCACCCGCCCGCACCGCGTCGAGAACGAAGGTCGCATCGCCTTCATCGCCAAGCACCAGCATCGGCACGGCCACGGGCCGGGCTACACCGGCCAGCACATCATCCAGCACCGCCCCGCGCGCATCGACGAGCAGCAGCGCAACGCCATTGTCGACTGCGGCTTCACCGTGCGTGAGCAGGACACGGGCGGCGCCGGCCAGCACCTCCTCCAGCCGGGCTGCCAGGCCATTGTCGCCCCCAAGCAGCAGAATGTCCGCAGGCGCACTCATCGCGTGGACAGCCCATATTCGGCAAGGCGCTTTTCCATGCCGTTGCGCCCGGTCACCGCATCGCCAAGCGACGGGTCATAGGGCTTGCCCTTGCCGACGCCGGGCAGCGGTGGCACCTGCCCCGGCGCAAGTGGCGTGACCAGCCGCGGCGTGGCGACAATCACCAGTTCCTGCCGTTCCTGCGTGTTCTGCGTGCGGCGGAACAAGGCGCCGATCACCGGCAGATCGCCCAGCAGCGGCAGCTTTTCATTATTGACCGCAGTGTTGCTGAACGTCAGCCCGGCGATGACGAAGCTTTGCCCGCTGCCCAGTTCCACCGTGGTGGTCGCCGAACGGCGACGGATGCCGGGCACCAGATAGCCCTGCATCTGCACGCCATTGTTATAATCAAGCTCGCTCAATTCCGGCGTCAGCTTCAGGATGATGCGCCGGTCGGACAGCACCTGCGGGGCAATGTTCAGCCGAACGCCATATTCGCGATATTCAATGCCCACGGTGTTGGTGTTGCCACCTTGCGGCACGGGCACCGGCACTTCGCCGCCGGCAAGGAAATTCGCCTCCTCCCCTGAACGGACAAGCAGCGTCGGCTGGGCCAGCATTTCCGACAGCCCGGCAGAGGACAGCGCGCTGAGCACCCCGGTGATGCCATGGGCGGGATTGGACAGGAACAGGTTGAAGGCGCTTTGCAACGGCGTTGCGGATGCAACGTCGAAAGCCGCGCCGACCGCCCTGTTCGGCAGCGAAATGCTGCCTACCGTGTCGGGCGCGGTGATTGCACCCTGTATGCTTCCCCCCAATTTGGAGAAATTAAAGCCAAGCGCCTTCAATGTGGTGGCTGAAACGGCGGCAAATTGCACATCGACCGCAACCATCTGATTGCCGGTCACAGCCGTCATATCCGCCACCGGCGCCTTGCCGGCATAAGCCTTGGCCAGCGCATCGACACGTTGATGATGTTCGCGGTCGGGCACCGCGCCGGACAGCAATATGGTGTCGCCAGCGCGGGAGACGGAGACATTTTCCATGCCCGGCTCGGTTGTCAGGCGGCGTGAAAGTGCCGCTTCGCCGCCGCCCACCTCCACTTCATAATCGCCGATGCGCTGGCCACCGGCCGAATCCAGCGACAGCCGCACGCGCCCGGCGCCGATCGCCTTCAGCCGCACGGCATTGCCGCCGGCCATGGCCGCCTCGATCACGCCGGGGCGATCGATGGTGATGCGGCCAATGGCGCTGCCCATCGTCAAAATGCGCGCATCGCCGTTGTCCAGCACAAGGTGGTCCACGGCAGGATTCTGCTGATCCTGCGCCGATGCATTGTGCGGCCTCATGATGGCAAGGCAGGCAAATATCAGTGTTGCAGCCAGCCGCATCACCGTGCCCCCCCGGCATAGATGACACGCCGTTCACCGCCCACGACCAGCTCGACCGGGCGCCCCGGCGTCCTGTGCGCCGCCATCTTGCGGGCGGGCGGGCGGACAGCAGCGGTACCCGCGCCGCCGCGCAGATCGGCCAGCACCGCACGGCTGCCGGACTGCGCATCACCATCGGCAGGGTTGCGCAGCGCAAGGAAGATGCTGCCCAGCGAACGGCCAAGGACGAATTGCGATGCCTGTTCGGGTGTGAGTGCAAGGGTGACGGTGCGCGCCGGCTGGGCAGCGCCGCTTTCGCCTTCGCCACGGGAGCCGCCGACCACCAGCGGACCGACGGCAAGCACCATGACATTGGAAAGCAGCGTGCGGGCTTCGCTGCCGTCATGCGCGGCCGATTGCACGCCAAGCACATTGCCGGGCAAGATCATCTGCACATCGACATGGTCGCCCGGCGCAATCAGCCCGGCGACTGCATTTTCATCGGTGGTCTGCAGGCTGAGCGCGCGAAACCCGTCGGGCACATGCGCGGCCAATGCCTGCGACAGCCGGATCATCGCCGTGGTGATCGGCTGGCCGGCCGCAATATCGGTAGTGGCAACGGCATTGGCCGCGGCAGAGGTGCTGACCAGCGCGCCGACAGGCACCGATTTTCTGCCGGGAATCAGCCTTATATCGGCCTGGCCAATCGATTGCCCCTTCAATATCGGCCGTGCCGCCGCAACCACCATCAATGGTCGCGATTCAGTCAAGGACGCAGGCGATGACGGCACAGCCGGCCGGCGCATCTGGTTAACACCATAGGCAAGAAGGCAGAGAATCCCGATCAATCCGCCGCCAAGCATCAGCCGGGTGCGGGTAGTGCCGCTAAGACCAGAAGTGCCGCCGGCGAGGCCGCTGGCCATCATTTTCCGATTGCCAGACGCAATGCCCAGTTCATGCCTCATCCGCAAATCACCCCTCCATTGGCAGGCAATTCAGGAACATCTTCTTTGGTAACCACGACGTGACATGTGATTAACCACTTTCTAATGACCTTTTTAATTCAACTGGTCATCCGTTCCTAATATCTAATTATATATACGAAACAATTTCTGAGTTATTCGAAATGATATTAATGGCATGATCAATAATTAATAAATCAATTATCCAGAACGGATGTATATTTAATCCAATATGGACTTTGATCTTCTACATATCCATTGATTCTTGTCTTTCATTACTTAATGAGAGTGCGATTATCGAAAGAATATTGGCGCACGCCTTTGAAGGGCTGGCCGCCATCAGGGGAAAATGGAGGTTGATATGAACAGGGCGCCCAGCCTTTTCGGTCGTGTCACGCGCACATCTTTGCTTGCCATGCTTCTTGCGACTGCGGCTTGCGGCAGCGATGGCTATAGCTGGAGTACAGGCGGTCCCGGCACATCCAATCCGCCCCCCGGTGACGGCGGCGACAATGGCGGCAACAACGGCGGCGGGGATCACACCGGCGGCGACAACGGGGGCGGTGGCGACAACGGCGGTGGTGATAACGGCGGTGGCGACAACGGCGGCGGGGATCACACCGGCGGCAACAACGGCGGGGGTGGTGACAACGGCGGCGGCGATAACGGCGGCGGCGATAACGGCGGTGGCGACAACGGCGGTGGCGACAACAGCGGTGGCGACAACGGCGGTGGTGACAACGGCGGTGGTGACAACGGCGGTGGTGACAACGGCGGTGGTGACAACGGCGGTGGTGACAACGGCGGTGGGAACACCACCGCATCCACCGGCACGGTGGAGCGCGTGACCAATGGCACCACGTCCATCGCCGGCGGCGTGCTGACCACCACCGGCAATGTCGTGCTCAACGTTGCGGATGCAGTGGGCGGCGCCGGCAGCGGCACCCCGGCCGGCACGGTGACATCCACCGTGGCCAACACGGTGGCGGCCGTCGGCTCCACAGCCAAAAAGCTGGGCAATGAACTGTCGGAAAACAAGGCTGGCGGCCTGCCTATCGTTGGCAGCACGACCGAAGCGGCGGTCAAGGGGGTCGACAATACCACCGCACCGCTCGCCAAGATCAATGTCATCGACAATACCGTCGTCGGGTCCAGCAATCCCGCCAGCCAGCAACTGGTTGGTGTTGCCGTCGGCGGCAAGAATGCAGCTCCGGGGCAGCTGGCGACCGTGGGTGTGCTCAACGGCGGGCGTCTGGTCGATGCAACGCTGGCAAGCACGCCAGGGCAGATCCAGAATGGCATAACCGGTACAGTCGGTTCGGTGGTCAGCGCCCTTGATCAGGCAACGGCACCGATTTCGGGCGGGGCGCTTTCGCCCGTCGTCCAGAATGTCGGCGGCACGGTCAACGCAGTCACCGGCGCTGTCGCCCCCACCGTCGGCACGGTGGTTGCACCGGTGGCGCAGGTGGTGAACGCAGTGACCGGCACGGTCAGCGGTGCGGTTCCGATTGCCGGCGGCAGCGCCGGAGGTGCGGCGGGCGGCGTGCTTTCGCCGGTCACGGGCGTCGTGTCCGGAGTGACGGGCGCGCTTTCCGGCAGCGGCGGAGCGGGCGGTGTCCTCTCCCCGGTGACCAATGTCGTTTCCGGCGTGACCGGCGGCAGTGCCGGTGGCGCGGCGGGTGGCGTGACAGGCGTTGTTTCAGGTGTCGTGTCGGGTGTCACCGGCGCCGTGTCGGGTGTGACCGGCGCAGTATCGGGCGGCAATGGCGCCACGGGCGGCGCGCTCTCCCCCGTCACCAATGTCGTTTCCGGTGTTACCGGCACGCTCACCGGTGGCAGTGGCAATGGCGGCCTGGTGGGCGGTTTGCTTGGCGGGCTGACCGGCAAATAGCCACAACCACTGCGGGGCCTGCCGCTTCTCCCCCGGCAGGCCCTTTATTTTCCGGGCCGTAAATGGCCCTGATGACGGGCATTCAATGATGATCAAGACCTTGTGGACGTTGCCGATCCTGACAATCGGGATGGCACCGGCCGCTGCCGCGCAGACCACATCCCCCGGCGGCCCGCCGCAAATGAGTTCCGGTCCGCTGATCATCGACCAGCAACGCAGCGATCGCCAGCCGGTGCAGGCGCCCGTAACGCCGCCACCCCCACCGCAGCAGCGCGGCAATGTCGCCAGCCAGCTTGGCGCCATGTCCAGCCATGCGGCGCTGAAACGGGTGCGGATCGAAGGATCGACAGCACCGCTTTCCGTGCTGGAACGCGCGGCCAGCGCCTATGTCGGCCGGCCGCTGGACAGCGCCACCATCAACGCCGTCGCCAATGCCGTTTCCGAAGCCTATGGCCATGGCGACGTCGCGCTTTACACCATCGTCGTCCCCAATCAGCAATTGACGAGCGGCGTGCTGACGCTGCGCGTGGTCGAAGGCTATATCGCCGACATCGTCGTGACCGGCGATGTGAAGGACCGCGATCTTTCTCTGGTGAAGGCCTATCTGGCGCGGCTTGGCGCCGAACGGCCGCTAACCCGGCCGACGCTGGAACGCTATCTGTCGCTCATCCGCGATATTCCGGGGCTGAAGGCCGACATCCAGCTTCTGAATCTGGAAACGCCGGGCGCGGTGCGGCTGGTGCTGACACTGAGCCATAATGATTTCGACCCGCGGCTGGCGGTGAACAATCGCGGTACCGCAAATCTGGGCCGCACCCAGTTGCAGGGCAATCTGAACTTCAACAGCCTGTTCCGGCAGGGAGATCAGACGCAGCTTTCCGTCACGCTGCCAACCGACATCGATCGCTTCCAATATTATGCGCTGTCCCATTCCACCCCGATCGGCGGGGACGGAATGCGCATCGGCGCGAACATCGGCTATTTGCGCACGCGGCCCGAAGGCTATGGCTATACCATCAGGGGCAAGGCGAAATCGGCCGGGGTCAATCTGTCCTATCCGCTGAAGCGCAGCTACAAGAGCAACATCTATGTCTCGCTGGGGCTGGATGGGCTGGACAGCGACAATGCCGCATTCGGTCAGCTGATCGCCAGCGACCACAGCCGCGCGGTGCGTGCCGCGGCATCATGGTCGCGATCCCTGCCGCGCCAGTTCGCATCGGCCGCACTGACGCTGAGCAAGGGACTGGACATATTGGACGCAAGCAGCGATCCGCGCCGCACCGATCTGCAATTCCTGAAGCTGAACGGACAGCTGGGCTTCAACCAGATGATCGGCAAAAGCCTGGCGATAAGGCTGAACGGCAGCGGCCAGTATAGCGACGACCTGCTGCCCGGATCGGAACAGTTCGCGCTGGGCGGCGATGTCATCGGCCGCGGATTCACATCCGCCTATGTCGTCGGCGATTATGGCTATGGCGGGTCGGCCGAACTGGCGTGGACCACCGCGCCATGGCCAGGGCTGCTGAAAGGATCGGAGCTTTACGGCTTTATCGACGGCGGCACCCTGTGGACCCGTGCCCGCTATGCCGGGCTTCTGCCCAGGCAGAAATACAGCCTGGCCTCCGCCGGCGGCGGCATGCGGCTGAACCTTGCCGGCAAGATGGTCGTGGGGCTGGAAGCGGCAAAGCCGATCAAGCGCCCCTATCCCTTCACCAGCGACCATATCCGCTACACGATAAGCTGGCGCACCATCTACTGATGCGCCGGCGGCAGGCGGCGTTTTCCGGCGGCCTCAGCTTTCAGCGGCAGGGAATATCCTGTTCAGGGCGTTTTCAATGTCGGTATCGGTGAACGGCTTCTGCACGATCACGCAATCGCGAAACTCCTCCGGTGCGCCCGACTGGCCATAGCCGCTGGCGAAGATCAGCGGCACGCCAAGCCCGCGAAGCTCCCGCGCGAAGGGAAAGATGGATTCGCCGGCCACGTTCATGTCCAGCAGCGCGGCATCAAGCGTATTGCCATCGGCAACCAGCGCCCGCGCCTCTGCCAGTGTCGAAGCCGGCCCGGCGACACCATGGCCGAGCGTCAGCAGAATATCTTCAACCAGCATGGCGACGATCGCCTCATCCTCCACTACAAGGATGGTTCGGCCCGTTCCCGCCTGTTCAGCCATGATCCCCATCTGCATTCACTATCCTTAATGGCATCTCGAGGATGCAGCCAAAGCCTTCCGGCGCGTGATCCATCACAAGCCGCCCCCTCAATTCGGCAGGCACCGACCGTTCGATCAGACGATAGCCGAAACCGCGCGTCGCGGGGGGGTGGACGTGCGGCCCATTCCTTTCCCGCCATTGCAGGATCAGTTGGGCGTCGTCACCGTCGCCGGCGGTGCGCCAGTCGATATCCACCCGCCCGCGGGCAACGGACAATGCGCCATGGCGAATGGCATTGACCAGCAATTCCTGCAGGATCATGCCAAGCGCCAGCGCCGCGCGCGGCTGCAACAGCATGTTCGACCCGCTGATGTGCAGGCTGCCCAGATCGGCCGACCGCAGCACCCCGGCCACAAGATCGTGCAGCGGTGCACTTTCCCAATCAGACTGGGCCAGCAGATCGTGAATATGCGAAATGGCCATGAGGCGGGATTCGAAATCGGCCCGCGCACGCACCATGTTCTGCCCGGGGCGAAAGCTTTGCCGCGCGATAGACTGGATGGTGGCCAGCGTGTTCTTCACCCGGTGATTGAGTTCGGCCAGCAATAATTCCTTCTGGCGCAACGCCCGCACGGTGGAGGTGACATCCGCCGCTTCGATGAACAAGCCGACGGGTCTGCCATTCCCTTCGCCATCATCGAAGATCGGCAGGCAGGCGACGTCAAGGTAACGGATATCGAAGCCATCCTCATCGCAATGACGCAGCCTGATCGGAACACCGCGGCTGAACCATGGCTGGCCGCTGGCGAATACCCTGTCCATTTCCCCGCGCAGGCCCTGGCCTTCCGTCGTCGGGGAAAAACGCCGCAGCGGCATGCCGATGATGTCGCTGCGCTGGATGAAATCAAACGCCGCACGATTGGCAAAGGTACAGACGTGATCCGCGCCATGCAGGACCGCGATGATCGACGGCGCATTTTCGAACAGGCGGCGAAACTCGCGACTTTCGTTGATCAGCGACTGTTTGGCATGTTCGGCCTCACGCGCGCGCTGGAACAGATTCGCGACGCGGGTTTGCGAATTGTCGTTGATGCGGGTCGCATCCATTGCGCCGGCGGGGGCAAGTTCGGTGACGTCGACCGTGTTCTGGACGATAAAGGCGACACTGCCATCCGTATCGAACAATGGTGTGTGCACCACCGTCCAGTAACGCATGCACGGCGGTTCGCCTTCGTTACGGTCAATGGGATAGGGCAGAAAGGCAAGCGTGTCGGGCTTGCCGGTGGCGATCACCCTTTCCAGCGATTCACGCAGCCGTTCCCCGGCCGGACCTTCATTGGGAAAGGCATCGAACAGCCCGTTGCCGATCAGTTCGGCGCTGGTGCGGCCCGTCACCTCCCGATAGGCGCGATTGGCGCCGACATAGCGCAGATCGCGGTCGAGAACCATGTAGGGGCTGGGCAGTGCTTCGAACAATTGCTCGAAATCGGGTGAGGGAGGAGATATTACGGCGACGCATCCATCCCCTACAGCCGTTTCGCGGCCCTTCAATGTCGACATAACAGCAACCATGGCATTTCACCGCAACGCCACGGCCGCTAACAGGTTCCGTCCATGGCGCGATTCCGTGCCATTTTGATGCCGAACGCCGCCGACCGGACCGTCGCCGAAACACATATCGGGTCGTCGCCGAAACAGATGCCGGGCCGTTGCCGAAACAGATGATGGAACGCGCCCGTCACGACGGCGTTCTCGACAGCAGAGGACGCGTTAGACAAAAAGGCGAAAGGATTTCTTCATGCTGAAATGGGCTTTGATTTTCGCGATCATCGCGCTTGTTGCGGGCCTGCTGGGCTTTGGCGGCATTGCCGGCGCGGCGGCGGGCATTGCCAAGTTCCTGTTTGTGCTGGCGCTGATCATCTTTGTCGTGTTCCTGATCCTGGGTGCGGTTGCCGCACGCAAGGTGACGTGACGGGAACAGATGCGATCATCGCGTGAAAAATGCGGCCGGTGCCCCAGTGGTGCCGGCCGTTCTGTTTTGGAAAAACTACAAATGAACACAGCGGCTTGCGATCATTGATCCATGGCCCCTGCCGAAAAACCTGCGCCCGATGCACAGGCCGGGCAAGGAACGGAACCGCCCGGTTCCGGTTTTCGCTTTTTTCGAGGAGGAGAGCAGAAATGACCCGAAACGCATGGCTTTTGATGACGGCTGCACTCGCCCTTCCGCTGGCGGCGTGCAACAATGCCGATGACACGACGACCACCAACATGGCGGCAGTGGCGAATGACGTCAGCCAATCCGCGCCGGTCAGCGGTGCGCAGGATACCGCAGCCGGTGCCGTCGGCGTCGCATCGGCGGTGATGACCAACAAGGCCCCCGATTATGTAAAGGCGGCGGCGATCAGCGACATGTACGAGATTGAAGCCAGCAAGATGGCGCTGCAGCGTTCGCAGTCGGCACCGATCAAGAAATTCGCCCAGCAGATGATCGACGCGCACACCGCGACGACCAAGGGGCTGAAGGCCGCGCTTGGTAAATCCGGGCTTGATGTGACCCCGCCTGCCGCAATGGACAACCGTCGACAGGGCATGCTGGACAATCTGCGTACCGCAAGCGCGCAGGATTTCGACAAGGCCTATGTCGACCAGCAGACCGCCGCGCATCGTGAGGCGCTGACACTGCACAAAAGCTATGCCGACGATGGCGACAATGCAGCGCTGAAGGCCTTTGCCGCCGATACGGCGCCCAAGGTTCAGCAGCATCTGGACATGATCAAGATGCTGGATCACAGCGGGGCGGATTCCACCGCCGGATGACGCTATGATCCATGCGCCGGCCATGGCCGGGCAGACAGGCGAAAACAAACCCTGTTTCGCTGTTCGCGGGTGGCGCGGCACCTTCTGCCGCGCTATCACGCACTGGTTGACGATCAGGGGTGATTCCCGCCGTGAGCGATGAACAGACAACGCCGTCGCAAAGAGCGGCACGGCGCAGATGGATCACCATCGGGGAAGGCGTCGCCGTGCTGGCGCTGCTGATTTCCGGCCTTGGCCTTTGGGATTCCCACCGCGACCGCGTGCGGCAGGAAGAAGACCGCGTTGCATCCCGTAAGGCGGACCAGCGTGCCGCCACCTTTGTGCTGACGGCCAATGCCATGGCGCATGACGTGCTGAAACTGCGTCCCACCCGCGACGATCAGGTGATACAGGACCAGCAGATCTATCTGCCGTCGTCGATCCGATCGGCGCCGATCACCACCACCGGTGACGCCCGCATCGAATCCGACTGGTTCGCCGATGCGGTGCGCAAGCGCGAGCAGGAAAAGACCAGCGGCGGCGACCATCGCCTGCCGGTGGGCATTGTCACCACCTATCTGGCCGATGGCGACCTCAGGACCGACACCGCCATTTACGACATCGGCTATACCGCCCATTCACGCTTTCTGCTTGGCTCTGAAATACAGCTGAAGGGCATTTCGCTGCTGCGACGCCATGAGGGCAGCGATCTGCAGGCGGCGGTCAGCAGCATCTGGCAGCAGCGCCTGGCAAAGGACAGGCCCGCATCATAGCCCGACCTTCTTCCACGTCAGACGGTCGGCTGAAGAAAAAGATAGATAGTTATGTTTGTTTTCCTTTTGCGCTCTGTCGTTGATTAAGGCAGGAAGCGCCAATGGCATCCACACCATCAGGCCGGCGCAAATCGAAACAATGGCCCAGCATCTTCCCTGAAGGCATACCTGCCCGCCCATCGATCGCGGTCACACGGCGGATGATGCTGGTCGGCCGGCGTTACCGCCGTATGCTCGACCAGGCTCTGCGCGAAGTCGGCCACAGCCAGGTGCGCTGGGAAGTGTTGCACGCCGTCTATATCGCGCGTGGCGAATCGACGTTGATGGAGGTTGCCGCCCGCATCGGTCTGGAAGGGCCGAGTATCGTCGGCACGATGGAAAAGCTGGAAACGGGCGGCTTCATCGAACGGCGCGACAACGAGGCCGACAGGCGTTCAAAGCTGATCCGCCTGACCAACAAGGGTCATGAAGCCATTGGCGCAATGACCGTCATCGTTGACCAGCAGCGCGAAAAACTTCTCGCCGGCATCGATGAGAAGGACGTCGACGCCATGCTGCGCGTGCTGACCCGGATGGCCGACAATCTGACCTGATCCTTTGTCCGGCTGATCGACACGGCAGTTTATGCCGCTGTTTCAGCCATTTGCCTGACCGATAAAATCGCGGCCCTGCTGTCACGCCAGCGGGTTGCCGCCATATGCGCCTCTTCCTGCCATGCCGAACAGCAGCGCCTCGCGGCAGAGGCGATTGACTCCAGCGATAATAAGTTAGATAAATATCTAACTATATTGATCCGCACCCGGCGCCGCCGGACAGGCCACAGGCCCCGCGGACAGGAAAAGGCCGGCCGAAGACCGGCAGGTCGGGACTGGAGTTGGAGGGAGTTTTCATGGAAGTTTCCCGTCGTACCCTTATGGGTGCCGCAGGCGCGCTTGGCGCGGCGGCCGTTGTCCAGCGCGGCAATGCGCAGGGCACCGCAGCGAAAAGCCCGGTGATCGACGTCCACACCCATATGTTTTCCAAGGGGTGGGTCGACATGGTGCGCGCCAACCCCGACAGCGACACGCATATCGTGCAGGGCAAGAAGTTCGAGGAGCTGGATTATCGCAGCGCGCGCATCATCCGCTTCGCGCCGGAGATGACCGATTTCGACCTCCGCATCAGGAATATGGATGCCGCCGGCGTCGATCTGGCGCTGATCAGCCTGACCACGCCGAGCGTTGCAATCGGCGATGAAAAGTTCAGCGTCGCGCTTGCCCATCGCATCAACGATGATTTTGCCGAAGCGCAGAAACATTATCCCACAAGGCTGCGCTGGTTTGCCGCATTGCCGTGGCAATATCCCGAAGCGGCGATCAAGGAACTGCACCGCACGCTGGCCAATGGCGCGATCGGCGTCGGCATGATCACCAACATTCACGGCATGGCGTTGACCGACCCTATGTTCCGCCCGGTGTGGAAAGCGATTGAGGAAGCGAAGGCGCCGGTCTTCATCCACCCGACCACGCCCTATATCGACATCACCGCCATGGGCATGAGCGAATATGGCCTTGCCAACACCGTGGGCTTCACCGCCGACACCAGCCTTTGCTTCATGCGCATGATATTGAGCGGCTTTCTGGACGAGTTCCCCGGCCTGCAGATGATCGCCTGCCATGGTGGCGGCACCATACCGTTCCTTGCCGCGCGGTTTGACCAGATGTGGGCCAAGGGCACTGGCAAGGACAAGATCAGTCGGCCGCCAAGCAGCTATCTGAAGCGGCTGTGGTTCGATTCCATCGTCTATGACCAGCGCACGCTCAACTATCTGATCGACACCGTCGGTGCGGATCGCGTGCTCTACGGTTCCGATTATCCATTTCTGATCGGCGACATGGTCGGCGTGCTCGAACGTGTCGATGCGCTGCCAGCCGCACAGGCCAATGCCGTTCGCGGAGGGAATGCCAAACGCCTGTTCAACCTCTGACCAACCTGAATCTCTGAGCACAATAAACAGACATAAACTTGGGGGAGTTTGCTGTGATGAAGAGCCTTGACCCGGCATGCGCCAGCCGTTTCGCGCTGGCCCTGTCGCTGATGTTGCCAATGCCTGCCCTCGCGCAGGATCTATCCGCCCAGGGCCAGCCGGCCGATGGCCAGTTGCAGGCTGAGACGCCCGCGGCTACCGCACAGCCCCCGGCTGCCGAGGAAATCGTCGTCACCGGATCGCGCATTGCCCGCGCCGGCTTCACCGCGCCGACGCCGGTGACGATGCTCGGCACCGAAAGGCTGGAAAATTCGGCCGCATCCTCTGTCGGCGATGCCATTCAGCAGCTGCCATCGGTGCTGCCGTCCACATCCGCGACAACGGCCGGCGTCACCATTGGCGGCGGCGGTTATCGCACCATCAACCTGCGTGGCCTTGGCGCGCCGCGCACACTGGTTCTGGTGGATGGGCGACGGTTCATCGGCAGCACGTCCGAAGGCACGGTGGATACCAACCTCATCCCCGGCATCCTGGTCGACAGGGTGGAAGTGGTGACCGGCGGCGCATCGGCCGCCTATGGATCGGACGCGGTGGCCGGCGTCGTCAACTTCATCCTTAAAAAGGAAATGGAGGGCATACGCCTGAACCTGCAGAGCGGCATTTCGCAGGATGGCGACGATCGCGACATATTGCTGTCGGGCGCCGCGGGCACCAGCTTTGCCGACGGTCGCGGCCATATCGTGTTCGGCGCGGAATATGCCGACAACAATGGCGTGGGCAACTGCTATCAGGAATCGATGCCCAACCGCCGCTTCTGCCAACAGGAATGGCAGGTGCTGTCCAACTCGACGCCGGGGACCAACGGCTATCCGGCCTATTATATCACCGACAATGTCCACACCGCCTTGCTGGCACAGGGCGGCGTCGTCAATTCCGGCCCGTTGCGCGGTAATCAGTTCAATTCAGCCGGCGAGCTCGTCCCCTTCAACTATGGCATATTGCCCGGCCTGTTCATGGGCGGCGGCAGCGGTGAATATGAAAATCCGTTCCGCACCGCCGGCGCGATCAAGGTGCCTGTGGAACGGCTTTCACTGTTCAGCCATGCCGAACTTGAACTGGGCGGCGACACCACCGCCTTTGCTGAAGGCTCCTATGGCCGGGTGAACGTCATCACCCCCGGTTCGCAGATCCGCGACACCGCATTGGTGATACAGCGTACCAATCCTTTCCTTTCAGATGCCACCGTCGATCGCATGACGCGGCTTGGCCTGCAATCGATCACCATCGGCCGGGCCGGCGACGACCTGGGCTTTGCCACCGGCGACACCACGGTAAAGACATGGCGCGGTACGGCCGGGCTGAACGGCAAGCTGGGCAACGGGCTGAGCTGGGACGCCTATTACCAATATGGCCGCACCGATTTCCGCCAGGCGGTGAGCAACAACCGCATCAATGCCAATTTCACCCGTGCCATCGACGCGGCGCGCGACCCGGTGACGGACGAGATCGTCTGCCGTGCGACGCTGAGCCCGGACCCGGCGGTGCGCGCGGCGGCGGCCGGCTGCGAGCCGCTGAACATCATCGGCGCGAACAATTTCTCGCCCGAAGCAAAGGCTTATAGTTTCGGCACGGCATTGCAGAAGACGCGGCTTGAACAGCATGTGATTGCCGCCAACATCAACGGCAATCTGTTCGACATGTGGGCAGGGCCGTTTTCCTTTGCCGCCGGCGTTGAACACCGCCGCGACAGCATCAGCGGCACTGCCGATGCGATTTCACAGAATCTGGGCTTCTTCGTTTCCAACGCCACTGCATTCGATGCGCCGACGGTGAAGGTGACCGAAGGCTATCTGGAAGGGCTGGCACCGCTGATCGAGGATGCGCCATTCGCGCATCACCTCGAACTCAATGGCGCGGTGCGTTACACCGATTACAGCACCAGCGGCGGGGTGACGACCTGGAAGATCGGCACGGTTTACGAACCGATCGAACAGATCCGCCTGCGTGCCACCCGGTCGCGTGACATCCGCGCACCCAATGTCAGCGAGTTGTTCAGCCCGCTGACCAGCACCTTCAGCTCCATTCTCGACCGGCGGACGGGCGTGAACACGCTGACCCCGATCCTGCGTGGCGGCAACCCGGATTTGAAGCCGGAAGTGGCCGACACATGGACCGCGGGTATTGTCCTTCAACCGGATTTCGGTTTTCTGGATGGGCTGCGCTTCTCGGTCGATTATTACGACATCAAGATCCGTGATGCGATTGGCGTCATCGGTGCCCAGACCATTGCCAACCGCTGCTTCGAAGGCGCGCAGGAGTTCTGCCAATATCTGGTCATCGATTCGCAGACGGGCGTGATCCAGCAGGCGACGGACCGCTTCGTCAACGTCAACAAGCTGAGCACGCGCGGCCTTGATTTCGAACTGGATTATTCCACCGACACGCCGGGTGCGGGCCGCTGGTCCTTCCGCGGGCTGGCGACCAAGGTGTTCGATCTGATCACCACCGACAGCGCCGGTTCAGTCAATCGTGCAGGGCAGACGGGCGTTCCTGTTTCCGCCGTGCCGGGCATTCCGGACTGGACGCTGGATGGCAGCATCACATGGGATTATCACCCTGTGTCGATCACCTTCCAGGGGCGCTATATCTCCGCCGGCAAATATGACGCGACGCTGATCGGGCCGGACGATCCCGCCTATGACATTACATCGCGCAGCAGCATCAACGACAATACGGTGGATTCCTATTTCATCGCCAATCTGTCGGTGCGGTTCAATGTGGGTGAGGACGACCGCTTCCAATTCTATGGCGTGGTCAACAATCTGTTCAATCGCAAGCCGCCGCTGTCACCCGGATCACAGGGCTATTCCAACGCCGTGTTGTTCGATCAGGTGCTGCGGACTTTCCGCGCCGGCGTTCGCATAAAGATGTGACCCAGCGCAGGATCGCAACCGAGGAAGCCTTTGCCACCCCCGAGCAGATTGCGGCTTACCGCCTGCTCGGGGAAAGCGGCTGGCACGATCCCGATGTGCTGTTCTGGAAGGCGGTGCTTGGCGGCGCCTTTCAGGACATCGTCACCAATTTGCTGGACATCGGCGAAGGGCGGATCGCCGCGATGGACCGGCACGGCATTGACGTGCAGCTCCTCTCCCTCACCTCTCCGGGTGTGCAGATATTTTCGCCCGAAAGGGGCAGCGACCTTGCGCGGGCAAGCAACGACCTGCTGGCAGAGGCCATCGCCCGGCACCCGACGCGCTTTGCCGGGCTGGCGACCATCGCCCCGCAGGATGCGGCCGGCGCGGTGCGGGAGATGGAACGGGCAATGGGCGCCCTTTCCCTCAACGGCGTCGTCATCAACAGCCACACCAATGGCCAATATCTGGATGATCCTGCCTTCTGGCCGATATTAGAGGCGGCAGAGGCGCTGGATGCGCCCATCTATATCCATCCGCGTTCACTGCCCGCGCTGAGCGCGGCGCCCTATGACACGCATAACCTCAACGGCGGTATCTGGGGCTATGCCGCCGAAACCGGGCTGCACGCGATGCGGCTGATCATGAGCGGCATCTTCGCACGCTTTCCCGGGCTGAAGATCGTGCTTGGCCATCTGGGTGAAGGGCTGCCCTGGTGGCTTTATCGCATCGATTACATGTATGGCCTGCAATCGCGCCGCATTCCGCGCGGGTCCAACCTGCTGCCCAGCGATTACGTCCGCCGCAACATCTGGATCACCACCAGCGGCATGAACGATGAAGCGGCCGTGCGCTTCTGCCTGTCCAAGCTCGGACCAGAGCGCGTCCTCTGGGCAGTGGATTATCCCTATCAGGAAGCGGGGGAGGCAGTGTCCTTCCTCGACGCCATGGATATGCCGCCTGAAGACAAGGCCGCGATCTTCGCCGGCAATGCCGAGCGCCTGTTCAACATCCCCCCGAAGGAGAGCATCGCATGACGCATTATCGACGGATTGCAACCGAAGAAGCCTTTGCCACGGCAGAACAGATGGATGCGATCCAGCGGGCGATCGAAACTGGCCGGCGCGATGCCGACACCCCCTTCTGGGGCATGATGGCAAGCGGCCAGAACCCCTTTGCCCAGCGCGTGATGCGCCAGCTCCTCGATCTGGAGGGGGAGCGGCTGGAAATCATGGATGCCGAAGGGGTGGACATGCACGTCCTCTCCCTCACCTCGCCGGGCGTGCAGACGCTGGCCGCCGACGAAGCAGTGGCCATGGCGCAGCGCGGCAACGACCTTCTTGCGGCACTGACTGAGCGCCATCCCAGCCGCTTTGCCGGGCTGGCGACCATTGCGCCACAGGCGCCGGAAGCGGCCGCACGCGAGATAGAGCGTGCGATCGGCACACTTGGCCTCAACGGCATAATGATCAATTCGCACACCGATGACGAATATCTGGACGAAGAAAAATATCTGCCGATCTTCGAAGCCGCCCATGCCATGGATGCACCGATTTACATCCACCCGCGCGGGCCATCATCGGGCATGGCAAAGCCCTATCTGAAATATGGGCTGGAAACCGCGATCTGGGGCTATGGCGCGGAAACCGGCCTGCATGGTGTGCGCATCATGGTCAGCGGGCTGCTGGACCGTTTCCCCAAGCTCAAGATCATCCTTGGTCATATGGGCGAAGGCATCCCCTTCTGGCTGTGGCGACTGGATTACATGCACCGCCACGGCAGCAACCGGCCGAAGCTGCAAAGGACGCTGCCCGAATATTTCCGCGACAATTTCATGATCACCACCAGCGGTATGAACTGGTCGACAGCGCTGAAGTTCTGCGTCGAGGCGGTGGGCGCCGACAATATCATGTGGGCAATCGATTATCCCTATCAGGAAATGCCCGGCGCGGTGCAGTTCATGGACACCGCCGACATATCTGACGAGGACCGCCGCAAAATCTATTCCGCCAATGCCGAGCGGGTGTTCCGCATTCCACCCGCAGCGGCATAAATGGGGGGGCGGCCCGCGCCTATGAACGCACAGGTGCGGGCCGGACCGTTCGTTATTTCGGCCGCGTGGTATTGGGATCGAAGGACAGCATTTCCTTCATCTTGAGCGCCGGGTCCCAATGTTCGGCGATCCGCCCGTTTTCGATGCGGAACATATCGAACCATGTGGTGACATAGGGCTTGCCCTCCGCATCGGTCATCGGGCGTTCGAACATGATCGTCACATATTCCCGCTCGGCGATGATGTTGATCATCGGCAGCGCGATCTTCGATTCAATCTCCCGCACTGGCCGCGACCCCTTGATATAGCCGGCCAGTGAATCCCGCCCGGAAGCGACATTGGGGTTATGCTGGATATAGCTTTCGGTGAAATATTTCGTCACCAGATCGGCGCGGCCTGCCTGAAGAACCTCACGATACATGTCATAGACGAGCTTCTTGTTGGCGGCGAGTTTCGGATCGTCGCTTTTCAGCAGCTCCTGCTGGGCCGCGGCCGATGTGACAACCCCTGCCGCAGCGGGGCTGGCGATATGCGCGGCCACCACGGCCGACAATAGAATCGTTTTCCTGACCAAGGCTTCCTCCTCCTGCATTTTTCATTTCAGACGTTATGCGATCAGCCCCTTACCGGAAATCCTTTGGCGATACCGGCGCGTGGTTCGACTCGGGCGAATGGCAGGCTCTTTTACTCCGTCTTTGCGCCAGACCTGTTCAATGCCGACAAGGCTGATTATAGCCGCGCGTCATGCCGCACGTTCGGTGGTGAGGCATGGTTTGCCAAGGCTTTGGCAGGCGGTTTGGCCCTGAAAAGAAGCACTTCCAAAAAAGTCATGCTATGCCCCTTGTATATACATATCATCTGGGTTTAGCATGTTGATGCTGCAGGAGCGAACAACGACACTGATAAAAGGTCCCGGGAACAGACCAACGACAAGCCCAAAAGCGCGGCCGTTCTCGGTAACTGACAAGGGGAACGTTCAAATGCTCACTCTCCCACGTGCTGCAAGCACAGTCCTGCCCTGCGGGCGCAGGCGGTTGAAACTCCTTATCTGTGCTTCCTCGCTGCTTGTTCCGGCAACTGCCGCCATCGCCCAGGAAGCACCCAGCCGGACCGGCAATGACGGCGAAATCGTCGTCACCGCACTGCGTCGCGAATCGCGGGTGCAGGACACGCCGCTGGCCATCACCGCACTGACCGGCAAGAACCTCACCAATGCCGGCGTCACCAACGTGTCCGATTATGCGAAGATGGTGCCCAGCCTTCGTATCGAGGACAATGGCCCAGGCCAGCGCCGCGTCAGTCTTCGTGGCATACGCGCGGCGGGCGAACCGACGGTGGGCACCTATTATGATGAAACGCCGGTGGCCGGATCCGTCGGCGTGTCCAGCGATGCCGGCGGCCGTACGCCCGATTTCTCGCTGTTCGACGTCGAGCGGGTGGAAGTGCTGCGCGGGCCGCAGGGGACGCTTTACGGCGCCAGCTCCATGGGCGGTGCAATCCGCGTGATCTTCGCCAAACCCAGCTTCGATTATGAAGGCGCGGTTGAAGGCAGCGTCAGCTCCACCAAGGGCGGCGGCTTCGGCTATAATGTCAACGGCATGATCAACGTGCCGCTGGCGCCCGATCTTCTGGCTGCGCGGCTGGTGCTCTATCGCCGCGACTCCAACGGCTATATCGACAACACCTTCCTCGACCGGAAGAATGTGAACGATACCACGGTGGACGGCGGACGCCTGCTGTTGCGCCTGACCCCGGCCGATAATTTCACGCTCGACGCGAGCGCGATGATCGAACACACCGACGCCTTCTCCTATTCGTGGAACCCGGAGGCGGGCAAATACAAGAGCGCCGCGCAAACGCTGCTGCCCTATGACGACCGCAGCCAGATCTATAACGTCACCGCCCATTGGGATCTTGGCCCGGTGGCGTTGACCGGCGTCACATCCTATCAGCATCGCAAATCGGCCTATGCCGCCGATGACAGCTATTACATCGACAGCTATCGCAATCCCGGTGACTGCGCCTCCTATCTGAACGGCGGCGGGGCCTGTACCGAAAGCCAGCTGAGCAGCTATTATGATTATGTCGACGGGCTTTCGCCTGCCGCCATCTATTATCCGGGCAAGACCACCGACTGGACGCATGAGCTGAGGCTTGCGTCCACCGGCAGCGGCCCGTTCAGCTGGACGGTCGGTGCCTTTGCCGAAAACCGCAAGAACTATGTCGACAGTGAAGATGCCCGTGTCGATGCGACCACCGGCGAGATCATCAAGCCGGTGCAGATCTTCTATCACCGCTACATCGACGATAAATACAAGCAGGTCGCTGGTTTCGGCGAAGGCTCATACAAGCTGACCGACAAGCTGACGCTGACTGCCGGCGCGCGTTATTTCCATTATGAAAAGACGATCACCGGCGCCACCGACGTGCCATGGGATCTGATCGGCGCACCGACCAAGCCCGAAACCACGGTGAAGACCAAGCAGAGCGACTGGATCTTCAAGTTCAACGCGGACTACAAGATCACCAGCGATGTCATGGTCTATGCCCAGGCGTCACAGGGCTTCCGTCCCGGCGGCGCCAATCAGGTGATCGGCCTGCCCGACACGCTGACGCCTTATGACGCGGACAAGCTGTGGAACTATGAAGTGGGCGCCAAGACCGCCTTCTTCAACCGTCACCTGTTCATCGACGCGGCACTGTTCCAGATCGACTGGAAGAACATGCAGGTGAGCGGGCGCACGCTGAACGGCGCCTTCAGCTTCATTTCCAATGCCGGTGCGGCACGCATCCGCGGTGCCGAACTGGAAATGTCGGCCCGACCGATGGATGGGCTGTCGCTGTCGCTCAACGGCACCTATCTCGATGCCAAGCTGACGAAGGATCAGGTGTCCGACGCAGTGACCGCACCGGGCAAGGCCGGTGACCGGCTGCAGTACATCCCGCATTTCACGGCGGGCGCCAGCGCGGAATATAGCACGCCGATGTCTGCCACGCTCAACTTCTACGCGCGGGCGGACGTGAACTATGTCGGCTCTTCCTATTCCGAATTGCGGCCGAACAACGCCTATCGCGTCAAGATAGACGATTATGCGCTGGCCAATCTGCGCGTTGGCGTGGAAGACCCCGATGGCAATTGGGGGGCCTATATCTATCTCAACAATGTGTTCAATTCGGTGGCGATCAATCGGGCCTCGCGAAGCTCGACCGCCAATTCCTATAGCGTCACGAGTGCGACGCCACGGACGATCGGCCTGAACGTACGCAGGAAGTTCTGAGGAAACCCGGCGCGGTGGGGCGCTGGCCCCGCCGCGCCCCACCACATTGGAGTTTCACCCCTATGAAATCCCCCAATCGCCTGCGTGCCGTGCTTTCGGCCGCGTTGATCACCACCGTTCTCAGCGGATCGCCGGCACTGGCCGCGACCGATGCCGCCGTGCCGACACCCGTATCCGTGCTTGGCCAGGATGTCGGCGCCGATCGCTATCTTGCCAATTACGAGGATTCCGTCGGCTATTTCAAAAAGCTGGCCGCCTCGTCAGACCGGATCAAGCTGTTTACCGCCGGCAAGACCACCGAAGGCAGGGAGATGGTCTATGCCGTCATCTCCTCCCCCGAAAATCTGAAGAACTTCGACAAATACAAGGAAATCTCGCACCGTCTTGGCGATGCGCGCGGCCTTACCGACGAGCAGGCAAAACAGCTTGCCCATGATTCCAAGGTCATCGTCCATATCGACGGCGGCATGCATGCCAGCGAAGTGGCGGACCATCAGCTGCCGATCGCACTTGCCTATAAGCTGCTGTCGACCAAGGGCGACCCCGAAGTGGACGCGATCCTCGACAATGTCATTCTGGTGCTGTGGCCGACGCTAAACCCCGACGGCCAGGACATGATCGTCGACTGGTATCGCAAGCATCTGGGCACGCCCTATGAAACCAGCCGTATGCCCTGGCTGTACCAGGAATATGTCGGGCACGACAACAACCGCGACGGCTATATGCTCAACATGATCGAGAGCCAGGTCGTGACGAAGGCGGAGCAGGATTACAGCCCGGTCATCTGGTATTCGCAACACCAGACGGCGCCCTTCCCGGCCCGCATCTGGATGCCGCCGTTCGCAGACCCGGTATCGTCGAACATCAGCCCCTATATGCGCATATGGACCAACGCCATCGGCACCAACATGATGGCCCGGTTCGAAAAAGAGCAGAAGCCCGGCGCGATCGCCGAGGCGCGGTTCGACAACTGGTATCCGGGCTTCCTCGATTATACCCATGTGTTCCGCAACACGATTTCCTTCTTCACCGAAACCGCGCACGACAGCGCCACGCCCAAGACCTACAAGGTCGAGGATTTTCCCAAGGATATGCAGGATCTGAAGGCGCAGATCATGTATCCGAACCCATGGAAGGGCGGGTTGTGGCGGCTGAAGGATTCGGTCGATTACATGATGACCGCATCGATGTCCGTCCTTGAGACGGCGGTGAAATATCGCGAAACGCTGCTGTTCAATCGCTATCAGGCGGGCCGCGACAACATCAAGCTCTATGCCAGCGAAGGGCCTTATGCCTATGTCGCCCCGGCCGGCCAGACCGATACGCCCGAAGCCGGGCTGCTGATGCAGAAGATGATCGATCATGGCCTTGAGGTCTATCAGGCCAAGGCCCCGGTCACGCTTGGCGGGCAGAGCTATCCGGCCGGATCATGGGTGATCCCGATGGACCAGCCCTTTGCCGGCCTGGCCAAGGAATTGTTCGAGGCGCAGAAATATCCCGATGCGGTGATGGATGGCAGCGGCAAGCCCGTGGTGCTTCCCTATGACGTGACGGGCTGGACCCTGCCGATGCAGATGGGCGTGCGCGTCGACCCGGTGAAAACGCCGCTGACCGACGATGCCCGCGCGACGCTTGGCCGTATCGACAAGGTGGAACTGCCCGCCGGCACGATCAGCGGCAATGGCGATGTCTTTGTGCTGAGCCATAAGGTCAACGCCAGCTATCTGGCGATGAACGATGTGTTGAAAAAGGGCGGGCGCATCGCCTTTTCCACCAGCCCCGTCGCGACCGACAAGGGTGACGAAACCGGCGCGATCATCATCAGCGGTATCAACCGTTCGGTGATGGCGGCCATTGCGGCGGATCGCAAGGTATACGCCACCGCCATGGCAAGCGCACCGGCCGGGGAGAAGGTGACGAAGGCCCGTGTCGCACTATATCGCCCCTGGGGCTCCAACATCGACGAAGGCTGGACCCGCTGGCTGCTGGAACAATATGATTTCGGCCCCACCAGCCTGCACAATGCCGATGTGCAGAAGGGCGGGCTGAAGGCGAAGTTCGATACCATCATCCTGCCCGACCTGAACGGGCCGAGCGCCAACAAGCTGGCGGAGGAACAGCGCAAGAATGCCGAAAAGGGCATCAAGGCGCCGCTTCGTCGCCCCGGCCCGATGGGATCGCTGCTCGACGGGCTGAGCATTGCCGATGTTCCAGCGCCCTATGCCGGCGGCATTGGCGATGACGGCGCGGCCGCACTGAAGAAGTTCGTTGCCGATGGCGGCACGCTGGTCGCCCTCAACAATGCATCGGATGCAGTGATCGACCTGTTCGACCTGCCGGTGACGAATGTGCTGAAGGATGTGAAGAGCGACCAGTTCTTCTGTTCGGGCGCGCTTCTTCAGGTCAGCCTGAACGGCACTGCATCGGCCACCGCCGGCCTGCCGCAAGACCCGATCGTGATGTTCGAACGCGGGCCGGCCTTTGCCCCCAAACAGGGCTTCAAGGGGCAGATCCTCGCCTCCTACGCGGCGCAGGGCAACCCGTTGCGCAGTGGCGTGCTGCTTCACCCGGAAGCTATTCAGGGCAAGGCGGCAGCGGTCGAGGTGGATTACGGCAAGGGCAAGATCTATCTCTATGGCTTCAAGCCGCAGTGGCGCGCCCAGTCTCACGGCGCATACAAGCTGCTGTTCAACCCGCTCTATACGCAAGCGCATTGAGTGACATGCACCCGGCCCATGCGGCCGGGTGCAGAATGGCCGCCGGATGATTACCGCCGACCGCAAGGTTGGTATTCCGCCCCCAAGCTTCCGGCAATGGCCAGACAGGAGAAGCCTGTGCGTACCCCTCGCACAGGCTTCTTTCGTTTATCCGGCAAGTGGCGGCCCGGCATATGGCCGAAATGGAGCGCTTTGCTGCCAATGGCTTTGGGGCCAACCCTGGCGTCATATTCCCGACATCCGCCATTCGGCCGTACCGGCGCAGGCGAAAGCCCCTCTCGTGCAGCGATCCCTTGCGCAGGAAGCCCTTTGTGTCTGTCACGCAACACCGCGCGCAAAAAAGGACAGCACAGTATTGCGAACGCATCGCATTATCGCATAAGCGCGCGTCATATTCCGACCTGCCAGCGAGTGAACTTTTTAATGCGTCAGACAAAAACAATCACACTGTGCGGCATAGCTATTTTCGCTATCGCAGCGCTGCCTTCGGCTTCCCTTGCAGCCGAAGGCGATGCAAGTGACGGCAGCCTGGGAAGCGATATTATCGTCACCGGTTCACGCGCCAGCACCAAAACCGATACACCGCCCATTGAGATTCCGCAGCCCGTCACCACGATTACGGCCGACCAATATCTCTCACAGGGTGCGATCAACATCAGCGACACCGTCAAATACGCTGCCGGTGTACTCGCAAACCCCTATGGCCGTGACACCCGCGTCGACGGCTTCAACATCCGCGGAATTGACGCACTGCAGTTCCGCGACGGCATGCGCGACATCTTCAGCTATTATGCCTCCATCACCTCGGACCCGTATAATTTCGAGCGTGTGGAAATCGTGCGCGGCCCGGCATCGGTGCTATTCGGCCAGGGTTCGATCGGTGGCCTCGTCAATCTGGTGAGCAAGACTCCCGGCTTTGAAACCCGCGGCGAAGTCAGCGGGACATATGGCAGCTACGACCGCAAGGAAGTCTTCGGTGACGTCAACGTGGCGCTGGCCGACAATGTGGCGGTCCGCCTCGTCGGCCACGCCCGCGATGCCGATACTTACGTTGATCATGTCGCCGACGACCGGGTGATGTTCGCACCCTCGATCCGCTGGCAGCCCACGCCAGATACCGATATCGTGCTGAACGGCCTCTATCAGGAGGATGACGCTGGCTCGACCTCGCAGTTCCTCCCCATCATCGGCACGTTCCGCCCCAACACTGCCTATCCTGAGGGCAGCCTCGACCCTTATACTTTCGTCGGCAAGCCGGGCTGGGACAAATATTCGGGCCGCTCGCTGCAGGGCGGCGGGGCTATCACGCACAATTTCTCGGAAAATGTGCGCATCAGCCTGAAGGCGCGCTACATCGATAGCGACCTCGACTACAACTATCACGGCGTTGATGCCTATACCAACCCGACCGATCCGTTCCTGCCCTATGCGCAATATGGCACTTACGGCCGGACCATCGGCATGTCTTCCAGTGCCTCGCGCGCGCGGATGAACGTGTTCTCGACCGACAACAACGCCCAGTTCACCTTCAACACTGGCGCTGAGGTCGAGCACAAGCTGCTCGTTGGTGTGGACTATAGCTGGAACAAGGTTTCCAAGCAGACGACTTACGGCGCAGGCGAACTCGTCGATCTTTACGACATCGACTATGATGCGATCTCGTCTTACGAACCTTCGGGGCCCTTCGTCACCGAAAGCCAGAAGCAGCTCGGCTTCTATGTGCAGGACCAGATCCGCTTCTTCGACCGCGTCTCGGTGGTGCTCGGCGGACGCCGGGACCGCGTGACCTCCTCGGCGGGTTCGACCGATCATGCCACCACTTTCCGTGCCGGCATCATCGGTGAACTGGGCGCGGGCTTTTCGCCGTTCTTCAGCTATACCGAAAGCTTCCTGCCGGTGGCCGGTTCGATCCAGAATGAAGACGGCACCTCCGGCGGCGCCTATAAGCCGCAGACCGGCAACCAGTATGAAGCGGGCTTCAAATGGCAGCCCGAGGCAAGGACGCTGGTGACCGTCACCGCATTCCGCATCAAAGAGCGGAACCGCGTACTCTACCTCGCCAACAATGCGACCACCCAGTCGGGCGTGCTGACCACCAAGGGTGTCGAGATCGAGGCCAGCCACACCCTTCCGGGGAAGTTCGAACTGCTGGTCAACTACGGCTATAACAAGAGCAAGGCTTCCGAGAGCCTCGACTATATGCCGCGCCACATCGCCTCGGCATGGACGACCAAGACCTTCGGCGTTGCCGACGGTGCGCAGCTGCGCCTTGGCGGCGGCGTTGTCTACACCGGCAAGCGCCGCTCGGTCGGACCGGCCTGGACGATCATCACCCCGCACTACACCACTGTCGACGCCCTGGCCGAAATCACCTGGGACAGGTGGCGCTTCTCGATCAACGCCACCAACCTGCTCGATAACCGCTACTACGCCTCGTGCCTCGCCCGTGGCGACTGCTTCGTGGGCGCACCGCGCAATGTGATGGGAACGATCGGCTTTCGCTTCTGAGTGACGCGTTAGCCTGAGTTGGATTTTGGGTAGATTTTGATTGTGAAGACCAGGGGGGAAAATATGAGGTCTGTTTCGCGCGCGGCCGCGCTGGTGATCAGTTGCGGCGTTTCGTCCGTATCGCTGGCACAAACACAGGCGAGCAGTGAAGAGAGCCGGGGCAATTCGGATATTGTCGTCATTGCCACGGGCCAGAGCAAAGCGACAAGCGCGTCCAAGGCCGAAACGCCACTTATCGAATCGCCGCAGACGATCTCGGTCATCAGCCGCGAGGAAATGAACCTGCGCGCCGTAGCCACGATCAGCGACGCACTGGCTTATACCGCTGGCGTTCGTGGAGAGGCGGCCGGCATCGACAGCCGCACCGACGAAATTACAGTGCGCGGCTTCGCGGCGGGCGGTTTTTCCTCGAACAACAATTTCGTCGACGGCCTGCGGCTACCCTCCGGCGGGCAGTTCACGCGAACCCAGTTCGACCCGTTCGCGATGCAGCAGATCGAGGTTCTGAAGGGGCCATCCGGTGTCCTCTATGGCCAGAGCGCCCCTGGCGGGATCATTAATCAGGTGTCGAAGCGACCAACGGCCGAGGCACATGGCGAAGTCATGCTGCAGGCTGCCGGTTTCACCGATCTCGGCCGCTGGCAATTCACCGGCGCCGGCGATGTCTCGGGTGCACTCAACAGTTCGGGTACCTTGTCGGCGCGTCTGGTGGGCCTGGCACGTGACGGGCAGACGCAGATCAAGGAAACCAGCAACAGCCGCTATTATATTTCGCCCTCGATCACGTTTTCGCCCAACGACGCCTTTAGCTGGACCCTGCTCGGTCAATATCAGCGCGACGAAGGCGGCTCCACCTATCAGTTCCTGCCCGCGACCGGCACGCTCTATTCCACCAATGGCCACCGCATCCCGCTCGATCAATATATCGGCGAACCCGATTTCAATGCCTTTGATCGCGACCAGATTCTCATCGCCTCCTTCTTGCGCGCGAACCTGTCCGATCATGTGACGTACCGGAGCAATGTGCGTTACACGCACATCAAGACCTTCTATCAGGTAACGGTTCTTTCGGGCGATACGCTGGACGCGGCGACGCCGGGGGCACAGACCTGCGCAGCACGCGTGGCGGCGTATCCCGTGGCCTTCGCAGGCTGCATTCCAGGCCAGACCATTGGCCGGCGTGGCACGCAGGCAAAGGGCGTCAGTGATGGTATCGCGCTCGACAACCAGCTTGAATTCAAATTTGACACCGGCGGAATCAAGCACAGCCTGCTCACCGGCATCGACTATTTCTACACCGACTGGAAGCACCGGCGCGACATCACGCGCCTGACCGGCGCACCCGCCAACGAAGTGTTCCCGCTGATCGATATCTTCAATCCCGTATATCGGGGCACGGCAAACTATACCTTCGCTCCGCAAATCTATGAAGCGACGAGGAGCGATCAGGTCGGCATCTACGCTCAGGACCAGATCGAAATCGGCAAACTGCGGCTTTCGATCGCGGGACGTCAGGACTGGGCGAACGACCGGCTGACCAATTTCACCAATCCGCTCGCCGCCACGATCCAGCGGACGAAATCCGACGCCTTCACCGGCCGGGCCGGCGCGGTCTATCTCTTCGACAATGGCCTCGCGCCCTATGTCAGCTATTCGGAATCCTTCCTGCCCCAGGGCGGCAACGCCTCGTCCAACGTGACGGGCGAGCCGTTCAAGCCGACCACAGGCAGCCAGTGGGAGGGCGGGCTCCGATTCGAGCCAAAGGGTGGACGGGCTTATCTCACGCTTGGCGCCTATGAGATCAAGCAGCAGAACGTGCTGACCTCGACCGACCCCGGCACCTGTGCGGCCTTGACCGGATGCCAGGAACAGACTGGCGAAATCCGCATCCGCGGTGCCGAGTTCGAGGCGCGCGCGCAAACAAGGATGGGGCTGACGCTGATCGGCAGCCTGACGCGCAACTGGTCGAAGATCACGAAGACCAACACCGTAGCGCAGCTCGGCAACGAAGTGGCGCAAGTACCGCACTGGCTCGCGTCCGGTTTTGTCGATTATCGCCTACCGGAAGGTTTCCTCTATGGCTTGGGTGTCGGCGGCGGCGTGCGTTACACGGGCGCAATTTATGGCGAGAACGCCAACGCTATCCGCATTCCCGACTACACGCTGTTTGACCTGTTCGTGCGTTACGACTTCGGACGGGCCGCCGGCGATCGCAGCGGTCTTTCGATGTCGATCAATGCACGCAATCTGACCAACAAGCTCTATGTCGCGCAGTGCAGCGGCTATGCCTCCTGCTTTTATGGTTCGGGCCGCACCGTGACGGCGCGCATCCAATACAGGTGGTGATGGTGTCGCCGCTCTTTCGCGCGATGATGGCGGCGCAGGCGCTCACAATGGGGCTTGCAAGCGCCGCGCTCGCGGCCGCGCCGGCGGCGTCGCACGACCAGTCCGCGCTGACCTCCTACAGCCTTGAGCGAAGCGCCACCTTCGAGGTTCGCAGCAAGGCGGGCGAGATCTATCAGGTGATGGTCGCCTGGCCGGCGGGAGAGGCACCGGCCGAAGGTTGGCCGGTTCTCTACGTGCTCGACGGCGAGGACAATTTCGCCATTGCAGCGCTGACCGCGCGCCGTCTGGCGCGGGCTGGAGAGAGGAGCGGCGTTCAATCGGGAATCGTCATCGGGATCGCCGCCGGGCCTCTGCCGCGCCGCGTGCGCGATTATACGCCGCCGGTGCCGGGATATAATATTCCTGCCGGACAGCCGGCAAGCGGGCTGTCCATCGGTGGCGGAGAGGCCTTCCTCGATCTGGTCGCGGACACGATCATGCCGGCAGTGCGCGAGCGCTGGCGGGTCGATGCTTCGCGCGAAACGCTGGTCGGCCACAGTTTCGGCGGACTGCTCGCGGTTCATGCGCTGTTGACACGCCCGAAGCTGTTCGATGCCGCCGTGGCGATCAGTCCGTCCTTCTGGTTCGGCAATGGCCTGATCGCACGCGAGGCTGCGGAGCCACGCGCGGCGGGGCCTGCGCGCCGCCTGCTGGTGGCGGAAGGAGGCGACGGCGGTCGACGCAGCACATCATCGGATTCGGCCGCAGCCGTCGTACAGCGATTGCAGAGTTCGGCGCCATTGATGCACACCAGCTTCCTTGACCTGCCGGAACAATCCCACGGCACCACATTTCTCGCCGCGATCGTGCCAGCGATCCGATTTGCATTTGGAAGTTCCGAACGATGATTGTTGCCTGGCTTTCCGCTTTCCTGTTGCTGATCGGTGCGGGGGCGCTCTACCTCGCATCACCCAATCAGATACTCCTGGCTTCGCCCCTCGCAGGGCGCGGCATAAAGCTTCTTGGCATTGGTGGCCTGATCGCGTCGTTGGCGCTCCTCCTGACGGTGATGGGGTCCGCGACGGCCGTGTTTACATGGACGACAGGCTTGATGCTCCTGTGGAGCGTTGCGCCAGTCGTGATCCGCTGGCTGCGCTTCCGCAAGGAGCAAGTCGGATGAGCCACGGCGAACTCACAAGCCGCGATTGGTTCGGCAAGACCTCGGCGGCGGTTGTTCTCGGTTTCACGCTGACATTGGCGCTGACCTGCCTGTTCGGCGCTGTCTTCGCGAAGGGCGACGCCTATTTTTCGCCGCAAGGCCAGATGGCGATGTGGCTGTTTTCACCGGTCTGGTGCCTGATCCTCAGCTTGTGCTTCCTGTTCCGATCTGGTGCGCGCGCCTGGGCCTGGCTCGCCGCCGCCAATATTCTAGCCTGGGCGCTCTATGCCGTCGCCCGCCTTGTCGTGAGCTGAGCCACTATGCGCACCGATGTCGTCCGCACCTACAAGGACATTCACTCTTGGGTCGGGATCATCTCCGGCCTCGCCCTGTTCATCGCCTTCTACGCCGGCGCGATCACCATGTTCGAGGATCCGCTGCAGCGCTGGGCTTCGGCTCCTACGGAACTGTCGCCGCCGCCATCGCTCGAGCGCACGCCGGAGCTGGTCGGCAAGGTCCTGCTCGCGCATCCCGAAGCGCGCAAATCCTACCGGGTCCATATCGATACCGGCCCCGAGCAGCCCGCGCGGGTAAGTTGGGAGACAGGCAGCCGGCGCGAGCCCGGTCAAACCTATTTCGCCAGCCTGGATCCTAGCGGGGCGCTTGAGGTCACGACGCGCAAGCCGTCCGAGGTAGCCCAACTGGTCGATGTCCTGCACCAGCAGATCGGGCTTCCTTTCGAGCATGAGATTTCGATGCCGATCATGGGCGTGATCGCGCTGCTCTATGCGATCGCCCTCGTCTCCGGAGTGATCTGCCTGCTGCCGAGCCTGGTCAAAGATCTGTTTGCGCTCCGCTTCGGCAAGAACCTCAAGCGCATGTGGCTCGACCTGCACAATGTGCTGGGCCTCTTCAGCCTGCCGTTCCACATCGTCATGGCGCTGACGGCGGTGACCTTCGCCTTCCATGACCAGATTTATTTCGCACAAGGTGCTGTGCAGAAGATCGGCGCGGCGCAGATGGAACGGCGCGGTCCGCCGCGTCCCGACCCCAAGGCCCCACCACCAGAACTTGCTGTCGTTCAGGGCGTGTTACCGCCGGCCGAACTCAAGAAGCGTATCGAAGCCGCCATGCCGGGCTTCCGCCTCAAGGGCGTCAGCTATGAATATAACAAGGAAGAAGGGCCGCATGGGCATATCATGGGCGTCGATCCGCGCTATGGGATGCGTGGCGCCACCTATGGCATCGGCGAAGTCGATACACGCACCGGCGCGATCATCGAGGCCGATTACCTTCCCGGCCGGCAGGGTGGCTGGTTCGCAACGATCAGCAGCTTCTTCGCCCTTCATTTCGGTAACTATGGCGGCCCGCCGGTGCGCTGGGCCTATTTCATCCTCGGCCTTGCCGGTGCGTTTCTGTTCTATTCCGGCAATCTGCTGTGGATCGAAAGCCACCGGAAGAAGGAACGCAAGGCAGGAGCGGTCGAGCAGACGCGCGCCACGCGGATTCTCGGGGCGCTGACGACGGGCGTGCCGCTCGGCTGTGTTGCAGGTATCTCCGTCACCGTGGCGGCCGCGAAATGGCTTCCCGTGGAATTGGACAACCTCGCGGCCTGGCACAGCCGGATCTACTACGGCGTTTTCCTTCTGAGCATCGCTTGGGCGCTGTTTCGCGGCGCGGCGCGCAGCGGTGTCGAGTTGCTATGGGCAGCGGCCATCGCCACTTTGCTGATACCGATCGCAAGCCTGTCGGCTGCGGGCGCCGGCCGCTGGATTCATGGCGGTTCGACGCTGTTCATTGATGTTGTGGCCATTATCGGCGCGATCTCGTTCGCTATCATGGCGCGAGCGGTCCGCAGGCGCGCTGTGAACGGCCCCCGTGACAGTATCTGGTCCACGATCCGGCCCGCCGCCAAATCAACCAAGCCTGCCAGCAGTGCGCTAGGCCATCTTTGACCGCCTGCCTTGCTCACCACCGGCCCGGTGCCCTCACTGCGGCAAGAAACAGGACAGGAAGCCGACCCCGCCCAAGCTCGATCCGGTCATCCGGACGATCGTGCCGATCGCCACCACGCCGGCACCGCAGCCCTGCGACGGCAGCTCCCAGGACCGCACCGGCTCCCTCGGCGTCGCAAGTATCGAGCAACACGCCCGACAGCTGGGAGGGCCGCTTGCTGGTTGACGACGATCATGGTGCTATAGCGCCGCTGGATATTGCGTACCAAGTCGAGGTTTGCAGCTGCCGGGCAAAATGTCGATCACCAGCAGTTCGGCACGGCGGGCGATGAAGATCGCTGTTTCATCGGGCGCCAGCAACACTGCATCGTGAAGCGACAACGCACCGTCGAATGGCGTCGCCCTGATGGCGACATCGCCGCCAATCACCACCACCAGCCGTTCGCCACGGCCGGCCTTCAAAGGATGGGCAACGTCCCTGCCCCGCCAGTTCCCGCTCTGCTCATCGATGTGCTGGCGGCGCACCTCGTGCCGCAGCCGGCCGCGCCGCGTCATGACGTTGAGATCGGTGACAGGCCCGCCTTCTATCCGCGCGACAATGGATGTGGCGCCGTCGAAGCCATGGGGCGGTGCATCGGGCGTCAGCCGCACCGGCTTGATGCCGTCGTCCAGCGTCATTGCGCCGCCCGACAGCATGGTGAGCGTGCGGTCTATTCCCGGAAAGGAGGAGAAGGGTCCATCGCCGTCCACGCGGGCGATGCTGACCCGCCAGTCAAAGCTGTCGAAAGCAGCGCCGGAAGGCGAGACGAGGATTTCCCGCGTCTCGCCCCCGCCATTCTTCCAGGCTGTCGTTCGATGACGGCACGCCTTCAACAGCCGCATGATCAGCCCAGGATGCCGGGCAGGTTAAGGCCTTTTTCGCGCGCGCAATCGATGGCGATGTCATAGCCGGCATCGGCGTGGCGCATCACCCCGGTGGCCGGATCGTTCCACAGCACGCGCTCGATGCGGCGTGCGGCGTCTTCGGTGCCGTCGCAGACGATGACCATGCCGGAATGCTGCGAAAAGCCCATGCCGACGCCACCGCCATGGTGCAGCGATACCCAGGTCGCGCCGCTTGCGGTGTTGAGCAGCGCATTGAGCAGCGGCCAGTCGGAAACCGCGTCAGACCCGTCCTTCATCGCTTCGGTTTCGCGATTGGGCGACGCGACCGATCCGGAATCCAGATGATCGCGGCCGATGACGATCGGCGCTTTCAGTTCGCCGCTGGCAACCATTTCGTTGAAGGCCATGCCCAGCCGGTGCCGGTCCCCCAGTCCCACCCAGCAGATGCGGGCGGGCAGGCCCTGGAAGTGGATGCGCTCGCGCGCCATGTCCAGCCAGTTGTGCAGATGCCGGTTGTCGGGCAGCAGTTCCTTCACCTTGGCGTCGGTCTTGTAAATATCCTCCGGATCGCCCGACAGGGCAGCCCAGCGGAACGGGCCGATGCCACGGCAGAATTGCGGGCGGATATAGGCGGGCACGAAGCCGGGGAAATCAAAGGCGTCGGCAACGCCTTCCTCAAGCGCGACCTGGCGGATGTTGTTGCCATAATCGACTGTCGGCACCCCCATGTGCCAGAAATCCAGCATGGCGCGCACATGCACCGCCATCGATGATTTGGCCGCGCGCTCCACCGTCTTGGGGTCTTCCTCACGCATCCGCTGCCACTGGTCCAGCGTCCAGTCCTTGGGGAGATAGCCATTGACCGGATCATGCGCGGACGTCTGGTCGGTCACCGCATCGGGGCGGATACCGCGACGCACCATTTCGGGATAAATATCAGCCGCATTGCCGAGCAGGCCGACCGACACCGGCTTTCCATCCACCTTTGCCTGTTCGATGATCGCCAGCGCCTCGTCCAGCGTGTCTGCCCGCCGGTCGAGATAGCCGGTGCGAAGGCGCATTTCGATACGCGACGGCTGACATTCCACGGCAAGGCAGGATGCACCCGCCATCACTGCCGCCAGCGGCTGCGCGCCGCCCATGCCGCCAAGCCCTGCGGTCAGGATCCAGCGGCCGGAAAGATCGCCGTCATAATGCTGGCGGCCAAGTTCGACAAAGGTTTCGTAGGTGCCCTGAACGATGCCCTGTGTGCCGATATAGATCCAGCTGCCGGCCGTCATCTGGCCGTACATCATCAGGCCCTTGCGATCCAGTTCGTGGAAATGATCCCAGTTCGCCCAGTGCGGCACCAGATTGGAATTGGCGATCAGCACGCGCGGCGCATCCTTGTGCGTGCGGAACACGCCCACGGGCTTGCCGGACTGGACGAGCAACGTCTGGTCCTCTTCCAACTCGCGCAGCGAAGCGACGATACGGTCAAAGCTCTGCCAGTCACGCGCAGCGCGGCCGATACCGCCATAGACCACCAGTTCTTCGGGCCGTTCGGCGACATCGGCATCCAGATTGTTCATCAACATGCGAAGCGGCGCTTCGGTAAGCCAGCTTTTGGCGGTCAGTTCCGTTCCGTGCGGGGCCTTGATGCGGCGTTGATTGTCGGTGCGGGTAATCATGGTCTTTCCTCAGCGCTCGTTGAAGGCCCAGTGCAGGCAGGTTTGAAGGACGTTGTTCAGCACCGACGCCAGCGGCGCGGCGGTTGCCGGATCAAAGGGGGTGGGCCAGTTGCCGTCATGGACCGCGGCGGGTTCGGCCATGTAACCACGACAGGCCAGTTCCATTTGCACGGCATGGATACCGGCATCGGGGCGGCCGTGGTGACGGGTGGTATAGCCGCCCTTGAACCGGCCATTGGCCACCCAGGGCAGGCCGCTTTCATCGCACACCGCCTCTATTCGCGCGGTCAGCGACGGATCGCAGCTTTCACCGCTGTTGGTGCCGATATTGAATTGCGGCAATTCGCCGTCGAACAGCCGGGGGATGTTCGAACGGATCGAATGGCAATCATAAAGGACGACGCGACCATGACCCGCGCGCAGCCGTTCCAGCTCTGCCGCAACTGCGTCATGATAGGGCTGGAACCAGCGGGCCTTGCGTGCCTCCACCTCCGCATCGTCAGGTTCCTGCCCTTCGCGATAGAGCGGCTCGCCATCGAAGCTGGTGGTCGGGCAAAGCGCCGTCGTCGCCTGGCCGGGATAAAGCGAAACCCCGGACGGATCGCGATTGACGTCGATCACGCTGCGCGAAACGGTGGTGCGCACCAGCGTGGCGTCAAGATCGGCGGCAAAGCCATAAAGCCTGTCTATCCACCAGTCGGCATCCTTGCGGGCCAGCCATGGCGAAGTGAAGCGCCCCTCCAGCTCCGCCGGAATATCGGTGCCGGTATGCGGCAGTCCAAGCACCAGCGGCGCATTGCCGCGGCGGATGACCAGCCAGTCGTTCCCGCCGCCGCTCATGCCGTCACCTGTGTGACATCGGGCAGCGTCACCTGCGCAGTAGCGCCATCGACAAGCGCGCCGGAACGGACGAGGGCAAGCGTGCTGTCGATATCGGCATGAAAGAAGCGATCATCCTCCAGATGCGGAACGACGGCGCGCACCTGCGCCTTCAGTCCTTCCAGTACGGTGCTGCTGGACAGCGGGGCATGGAAATCGCAGCCCTGGGCAGCTGCCAGCAATTCTATGGCGATCACGCCGGCGGCGTTGCGTGCCATCTCCTGCAAACGGCGGGCGCCATGGGCGGCCATCGACACATGATCCTCCTGATTGGCGGAGGTCGGGATGGAATCGACGCTTGCCGGATAGGCACGCTGCTTGTTTTCCGAAACCAGCGCCGCCGCCGTCACCTGCGGGATCATGAAGCCGGAATTGAGGCCGGGACGCGGGGTGAGGAATGCAGGCAGGCCAGACAATGCCGGATCGACCAGCATCGCCACCCGACGTTCGGCAAGCGAGCCGATCTCGCAGATGGCAAGCGCGATCATGTCCGCCGCAAAGGCGACGGGCTCCGCATGGAAATTGCCGCCGGAAAGCACGCTGTCGTCCTCGGCGAAGATCAGCGGATTGTCCGAAACGCTGTTCGCCTCGATGCCAAGCGTCGTTGCCGCCTGGCGCAGCAGGTCAAGCGCCGCGCCCATCACCTGCGGCTGGCAGCGCAGGCAATAGGGATCCTGCACGCGCACGTCATTTTCGCGGTGGGAAGCACGGATGGCCGACCCTTGCATCAACTGGCGCAACGCCTCGGCCGTTTCGATCTGCCCGCGATGGCCGCGCAGCCGGTGGATGCGCGCGTCAAAGGGCGTGTCCGATCCCTTGGCCGCTTCGGTCGACAGCGCGCCCGACAGTAGCGCGTTCTGGAACAGGCCTTCCGCCTCGAACAGGCCAACCAGCGCATAGGCGCAGGAAAATTGCGTGCCGTTGAGCAGTGCCAGCCCTTCCTTCGGGCCAAGCACCAGCGGCGAAAGCCCGGCAGCGGCGAGCGCTTCCTGAGCAGGCAGGCGCTTGCCTTCCACCCGGATTTCACCGACGCCGATCATCGTCGCAGCCATATAGGACAGGGGCGCAAGATCGCCCGACGCGCCGACCGATCCCTGCGCGGGAATGACGGGGGTGAGGCCGCGGGCAAGCATTGCCTCCATCATCGCCAGCGTTTCTGGCACCACGCCAGATGCGCCGACGCCAAGGCTGGCCAGCTTCAGCGCCATCATCAGCCGCACCACCGGCACGGGCATCGATTCCCCCACGCCAGCGGCGTGGCTGAGTACGATGTTGCGCTGCAGGCGGGCAAGATCTGCGGTTTCGATGCGCACCGACGCCAGCTTTCCAAAGCCGGTGTTGACGCCGTAGACCGGCTCCCCCCGCTCTATGATGCGCCCGATGGTGGCGGCCGCCTGCCGCACGCGGTCAAGGCAGGCCGGGTCCAGCATGACATCGGCGCCACGATAGATCGCTTTCCATTCGGCTAGGGTAACGGCGCCGGGCCGCAACATGACGGACATTATTCGCCCTTTCGGATACGCGCGTGGAGGGGATTGAAACCGATGCGATAGGCAAGCTCTGCCGGCCGCTCGATATTCCAGATGGCGAGGTCGCACTGCTTGCCGGCCTCGATCGTGCCAAGATCGGCGGCAAGGCCAAGCGCATGCGCCGCCTCACGCGTGACGCCGGCAAGACATTCGGCAACGGTCATGCGAAACAGCGTGGCCGCCATGTTCATCACCAGCAGCGGCGAGGTGAGCGGCGAGGTGCCCGGATTGCAATCGGTGGCCAGCGCCATGCGCACGCCATGAGCGCGCAACAGGGCAATGGGCGGCGGGCGATGTTCGCGGGTGAAATAATAGGCGCCGGGCAGCAGCACCGCCGCGGTTCCGGCAGCCGCCATTGCCCGCACGCCATCTTCATCCAGATGTTCAAGGTGATCGGCCGAAAGCGCGCGATATTCTGCGGCCAGTGCGGCGCCATGAAGATTGGAAAGCTGTTCGGCGTGCAGCCTGACCGGCAGGCCATGAGCGTGCGCTGCATCGAACACCCGACGGATCTGCGCGGGTGTGAAGCCAATGCCCTCGCAGAAGCCGTCCACCGCATCGGCAAGCCCGGCAGCAGCGATCGCCGGGATCATTACGGTGCAGACATGGTCGATATAGCCATCAGCGTCGCCGGCATATTCCGGCGGCAGCGCATGGGCACCAAGGAAGCTGGTGACGACGCCGACCGGCCGTTCCCGACCCAACCGGCGCGCGGCGGCAAGCATCCGCATTTCCGCATCCAGCGACAGGCCATAGCCGGACTTGACCTCCAATGTCGTCACGCCTTCGGCAATCAGCGTGTCGAGCCGGGACAAGGCGGTGGCCACCAGTTCGGCCTCGCTCGCCGCGCGGGTCGCGCGCATGGTGGAAACGATGCCGCCGCCGGCACGGGCGATTTCCTCATAGCTGGCGCCATCGAGGCGAAGCTCGAACTCATGCGCACGGTCGCCAGCGTGGACGAGGTGGGTATGGCAATCGATCAGCCCCGGCGTGATCCAGCGCCCTTCGCAATCCACCCGCTCCACCGCGTCGAACATGGGCGCATCGGATGCGGCGCCCGCAAAGACGATGCGACCGTCGCTGCTTGCGACAATGCCACCGTCGATCTCGCCCATGCCGGGCAGATCGCCCCGCATCGTCGCCAGTCGCGCATTGTACCAAAGCCGGTCACATCGCATTCCGAAGATCCCCTATCGACGATGCATGTTTTTGGAGACAGCATCATCAGTAATGTATATACATTTAGTCCAGTTTCACCGGTGATGTCCAGCCTTGCCGAACAATGAAAAGGATTTTTGACGGATGAGCGCGCTGTGGTTTGAAAATGCACTGCTTCCCGATGGCTGGGCACGTCATGTTCGTATCGTGATCGAGGCCGGGCGCATCGCCAGCGTGACCGCCGGCAGCCCCGCCGAAGCGGAGGACGAGCGTCACGCCAACGCGCTGCCGGGTATCGGCAATCTCCACAGCCATTGCTTCCAGCGCGGCATGGCCGGCCTTGCCGAACGGCGCGGGCCGACCAGCGACAGCTTCTGGACATGGCGCGAAGTGATGTATCGCTTCGCCGAACGTATCGGGCCGGAAGAATTGCAGGCCATAGCCGCGCTTGCCTTCATGGAAATGCTGGAGGGCGGTTTCACCCATGTCGGGGAGTTTCATTACGTCCACCATGACCGGGATGGACGACCCTTTGATGACCTGGCGGAAATGGCGCTGCGAATCGCGGCGGCTGCGGATGAAACAGGCATCGGCCTGACATTGCTGCCGGTGCTTTATGCCGCATCGGGCTTTGGCGGGCAGGCACCCCAACCCCAGCAGCGCCGCTTCATCAACGACATCGATCGTTACCAGCGACTGGTGGCGGCGATCCGCGCGGGTTGCGGCGGGGATGTGGTGGTGGGCGTTGCGCCGCACAGCCTGCGCGCCGTGCCCGCCGGTGATTTTCCGATGCTGGCCGCCATTGCCGACGGCGGCCCCATTCACATCCACATCGCCGAACAGCTGCGCGAGGTTGACGATTGCATCGGCTGGAGCGGCAAGCGCCCGGTCGAATGGCTGTTCGACAATGTGGCGGTGGACGACCGCTGGTGCCTGGTTCATGCCACCCATGTCACCGGAGGGGAATTGCAGGCAATTGTGAACAGCGGCGCGGTGGCCGGACTGTGCCCGATTACCGAAGCCAATCTGGGCGACGGCATTTTCCCCGCGCGCGATCATGTCGCGGCGGGCGGCATCTTTGGTGTCGGGACCGATTCGAATGTGCGGATCGATGCGGCGGAGGAATTGCGCAGCCTTGAATACAGCCAGCGTTTGTTGCATCGGGCACGCAATGTCATTGCCGATCCGGCGGTGCAGTCGACCGGCAGGGTGCTGTTCGATCATGCGGTGCAGGGCGGTGCGCGGGCGCTTGGCCTTGGTGTCCATGGCATCCGCGTGGGCGCGACGGCGGATATGATGGCGCTGGATCATTGCCATCCCACGCTGGACGGCAAATATGAAGACGATCTGCTGAATGGCTGGATCTTCGGCGGCGGAGGGGAAATGGTGCAGACGGTGTGGAGCAAGGGACGCAGGCTGGTTGAAAACGGCCGCCATGTCGCACGCGATGCGATCGTCGGCCGCTATCGCGATGCGCTGAGAGCTTTGGGCGAATGACCGCTGCCGGGCGTCATGCCGACACAGGGGGCGACCTGCAATCATCCGCTGCGCGCAAGGCCCTGCACCAGCGCATCCGGCTGGATATCGAAGGGCGCATCATGTCCGGCGTGCTGAAGCCGGGCGACCGCATACCTTTCGAACACGAACTGATGCTGGAATATCAATGTTCCCGCATGACGGTGAACAAAGCGCTGTCGGCATTGGCGGCAGCGGGGCTGATCACCCGTCAGCGCGGCGCCGGCTCCTTCGTTGCCCAGCCGCGTATCCATATGGCCGCACTTGCCATTCCCGATATTCGCGAAGAAATCATGGAACGCGGCTTTGCATATCGGCTGGAACTGCTCTCGCGCGATGTGCTGGCGGCATCGGCCGTGCCCGCCGATGTGATGCGGGTGCCGCGCGGCAGCGAATTGCTTTCGCTGCGCTGCCTTCATTTCGCTGATGACCGGCCCTTTGCGGTGGAGGATCGTCTTATCAGCCTTGCTGCCGTGCCCGAGGCGGCTGATGTCGATTTCGCCACTATCCCGCCGGGTAGCTGGCTGTTGGCGCATGTACCATGGACCGAGGCGGAACACCGGATATCGGCCACCTGCGCAGGCGATCTCGCCGCCACGCTGCACATCGACAAGGCCGACGCCTGCCTTGTGCTGGAACGGCGAACCTGGCGAACCAGCCAGTCAATCACCCAGGTGAAGCAGACATTCCCTGGCGACGGCTTCGATCTGTCCGCCCGCTTCGTGTCGCAAGCGTCGGACCAGATCTAGGAATGCGCCCTCAGCGGGTGGGCACCGGCTCCTCGCCCGAATAATCATAGAAACCACGGCCGGTCTTTCGGCCAAGCCAGCCGGCCTCGACATATTTCACCAGCAATGGCGCGGGCCGGTATTTCTGATCGCCGGTGTTTTCATGCAGCACCCGGCAGATGGCAAGGCAGGTGTCCAGCCCGACGAAATCCGCCAGCGTCAACGGTCCCATCGGATGGTTCAGCCCCAGCTTTACCGCCGTATCGATGTCGCGAACATTGGCGACACCCTCGCCCAGCGCAAAACACGCCTCGTTCAGCATCGGCAGCAGGATACGATTGACGATGAAGCCGGGCGAATCCGCGGAACGAACGATGGTCTTGCCAAGGCCGGTGGCAAAAGCCTCCACCCTTTGTGCGACATCGTCCGACGTCGCCAGACCGCGAATCACCTCGACCAGCGCCATCACCGGCACGGGATTGAAGAAATGCAGGCCGATGAAGCGGGCGGGATCAGGCGATGCCTGCGCCAGCCGGGTGATGGAGATGGAGGAGGTATTGGTCGCGAGGATGGCATCGTCGCGCAGGTGATTGCCGATATTCTCGAAAATCCTGCGCTTCAGCTCCTCGTTTTCAGTCGCCGCCTCGATCACCAGATCGGCATCGGCAGCGCCGGCAACATCCCCGGCCGGGGTGATGCGGCCAAGCGCCTCCTTCCCGGCAGCGGCGTCGATATCGCCCTTTTCGATCGCCCGCTTCAGCCTTTTTTCAATGCCCGCCCTGCCCTTTTCGGCAAGGTCCAGCCGAATATCGGCCAGCAGCACCCGATGGCCTGCCTGTGCGCAACTTTGGGCGATGCCCGCGCCCATCTGCCCGGCTCCGACAATGGCGACGGTCTTCATGGCGCGGGCACTCCCCTGTTGGTGGCGATCAGAGTTTGGAGGTCAGTTCGGGGACGACGGTGAAAAGATCGCCGACGAGGCCGAGGTCGGCAACCTGGAAAATCGGCGCCTCCTCATCCTTGTTGATCGCCACGATCACCCGCGAATCCTTCATGCCCGCAAGATGCTGGATCGCACCCGAAATGCCGATGGCGATATAGACCTCGGGCGCCACGATCTTGCCGGTCTGCCCCACCTGATAGTCATTGGGGGCATAGCCCGCATCCACCGCCGCGCGGCTGGCGCCGACAGCCGCCTTCAGCCTGTCGGCCAGCGGATCGATCAGCGCATGGAACTGTTCTTCCGAACCAAGCGCGCGGCCGCCGGAGACGACGATCTTCGCCGAGGTCAGCTCCGGCCGGTCGGACTTGATGGCTTCCGCGCCGACAAAGCTGGAAAGCCCGGCGTCGCCTGCCGCGGCGACATTTTCCACCGCTGCACTGCCGCCGGTCGCATTCGCCTTGTCGAACGCGGTGGTACGCACGGTGATGACCTTCTTCGCATCGGCCGATTTCACCGTCGCAATGGCATTGCCGGCATAGATCGGACGCGTGAAGGTGTCCGCCGCCTCCACCGAAAGAATGTCCGAGATCTGCATCACGTCGAGCTTTGCGGCAATGCGCGGCGCGATATTCTTGCCCGCGGTGGTGGCCGGCGCAACGAATGCATCATGGTCGGCCATCAGCCCGGTGATCAGCCCGGTGAGGTTTTCGGCAAGGCCATGGGCATAGGCGGCGTCATCGGCCAGCAGCACCTTGGCCACGCCTTCCACCGCCGCCGCCTGATCGGCCACTGCACGGGCATCATGCCCGGCAACCAGCAGATGAACGTCACCCAGCTTTGCCGCGGCGGCAACCGCTGCCAGCGTTGCGTCCTTCAGTGACTGATTGTCATGTTCGGCAAGGACCAGAACGCTCATGCCGCCACTCCCATTTCCTTCAGCTTCACCACAAGCTCGTCGACCGAGCCGACCTTGATCCCGGCCGAACGGCCCGCCGGCTCCTCCACCTTCAGCGTCGTCAGGCGCGGGGTGATATCCACGCCGTAATCAGCCACCGTCTTCTGCGCCAGCGGCTTGGACTTGGCCTTCATGATATTGGGAAGCGAGGCATAGCGCGGCTCGTTCAGGCGAAGGTCGGTGGTGACGATCGCCGGCAGCTTCAGATCGACAGTCTCCAGCCCGCCATCGACCTCGCGCGTCACCTTCGCACGATCGCCCGCGATCTCCACCGCGCTGGCAAAGGTGCCCTGCGGCCAGTCGAGCAACGCGGCAAGCATCTGTCCCGTCTGGTTGCAGTCATCGTCGATCGCCTGCTTGCCCAGCAGCACCAGCCCCGGCTGTTCTTCGGCGACCACGCCGGCCAGCAGCTTCGCCACCGCCAGCGGCTCCACCTCGCCCTCGGTCTGGATCAATATGCCACGGTCGGCACCCATCGCCAGCGCCGTGCGGATCGTGTCCTGCGCCTTGGCCGCGCCGATCGACACCACCACCACCTCGGTCGCGACGCCCCGCTCCTTCAGACGAACCGCCTCTTCCACGGCGATCTCGTCAAAGGGGTTCATGCTCATCTTCACATTGGCCAGATCCACGCCAGACCCATCGGCCTTTACGCGCGGTTTCACGTTATAGTCCAGCACGCGCTTCACAGCGACCAGCAGCTTCATCAGCCTGTCTCCTCAAAAACCGCAGCGGCGGCGTTCGACTTTGTGAGAGCGGCTATAGGAAAGATGGCGCGAGCGTCAAATCCTCTCTCAATCCTGAACCGAAGGAACCGCGCGCCGTGCCAGATAAAGGCCGAAGGTGCCGGCGCCGTCCGCCCAGTCGGCAAGCGGTGTCCATCCGCCCGCGCGCAACAGCAGCAGCGCCTGCTCGCGGCTGTATTTATGGCTGTTTTCGGTGTGGATCGTCTCGCCTGCCGCCATGTGATAATCACGCCCGGCGATGCGGAAACGCACGGCCCGGCTGGCGACCAGATGCATTTCCACGCGGCTTTCCACCGCATTCCACCGCGCTTCATGCCGAAACGCATCGACGGGAATATCACCGTCCAGTTCGCGGTTGATGCGATGGAGCAGGTTGAGGTTGAAGGCCGCCGTCACGCCGGCAGCATCATCATAGGCAGGCAACAGCACATCAAGCGGCTTGGTGCGATCGATCCCGATCAGCAGCATCGAACCATTGCCCAACGTCTCGCCAATCGCATCAAGCAACGCCACCGCACCCGGCGCGGCAAGATTGCCGATGGTCGAGCCGGGAAAGAAGCCCAGCGCCGGACGCCCGGCAAGGCGCGGCGGCAGCGCAAGCCTGTGGGTGAAATCCCCCTCCAGCGGCGCAATATCCAGCCCCGGCATCAGCGTGCCGAGCGCGGCGGCGGATTCGCGCAGGAAATCGCCGGAAATATCGATAGGCACATAGGCGACAGGGTCGATCGCGCGCAGCAGCAGCGGCGTCTTGCGCGACGAGCCGGAGCCGAACTCCACCACCACACGCCGGCCGACCGATTCGGCAACGCTGGCGGCATTGGCTTGCAAAATGCCGATTTCGGTGCGCGTCGGATAATATTCCGGCAGGCGCGTAATGTCCTCGAACAATTGCGATCCGCGATGATCGTAGAACCAGCGCGCCGGAACGGCCTTTTGCGGCTGGGCCATGCCACGGCGCACATCGGCAAGAAAAGGATCGGGTCGACGTGCATCGCCGATGAAATGGTCATGACGCTGTTCGCCGCGATCGTCAGCGGCATGATCATCACGAAGGCGGGTGGCAACATCGGTCATAATGATCTCGCAAGACGAACGCCGGTGAACTGCCAGCGCTGATGGGGATAGAAGAAATTGCGATAGCTGGCCCGCGCATGGCCGCGCGGCGTCGCGCAGGAGCCACCCTTCAGGACGAACTGGCCGCACATGAACTTGCCATTATATTCACCGACCGCGCCTTCGGCCGGGGCAAAGCCGGGATAGGCAAGATAGGCGGAGCCGGTCCATTCCCACACATTGCCGAACATCTGGCGCAGGCCCGATGCAGCAGTGGGCTGGCGCGGCTTCACCGCACCCGCATCGTCAAGAAAATGGCCTTGAGCCGGGTCCATGCCTCGTGCGGCCGCTTCCCATTCATCTTCGGTGGGCAGCCGTGCCCCCGCCCAGCGGGCATAGGCATCCGCCTCATAATAGCTGACATGGGTGACGGCGGCTGCCGGTTCCACCGGACCATGGCCATCCAGGCCGAAACGCGCCCATGCGCCGTCATCTTCGCGCGTCCAGTAGAGCGGCGCTTCAATGCCATTGGCATTCACCCATGCCCAACCATCTGACAACCAGAGTTCAGGCCGGGAATAGCCGCCATCGGCAATGAAGCCGATCCATTCCGCATTGGTGATCGGACGGTCCGCCAATGCATGGGGATGCAGCAGCACATCATGCGCCGGGCCTTCGCAGTCAAAGGCAAATCCGTCGCCATCGTGACCGACGCAGGTGATGCCGCCCGGCCGTTCAATCCATTCGATCGGCCCCGGCATGGAGTTCAACCGCCGTTCTCCAAGTGCATATGCAGGACGTAGCGGATTGAGCGAGAACAGGTGGAGAATATCGGTCAGCAGCAATTCCTGATGCTGCTGCTCATGCTGGATGCCCAGTTCGACCAGACCGAGCTGCGCCTCATCCAGATCGGACAAGGCCTGCAGCAGCGCCGAATCGACATGGGCGCGCCAGCCGCGCACTTCGTCCAGAGACGGGCGGGTGAGCATGCCGCGCATCGGCCGGGGATGGCGTGCGCCCTCTGCCTCATAATAGCTGTTGAACAGAAAGGCGAAGCGCGCATCGAACGGCTGATAGCCTGCCCTGTCACGCAGGATGAAGGTTTCAAGGAACCAGGTGACATGGGCCAGATGCCATTTTGCCGGCGACGCATCGGCCATGGACTGGACCGTGGCATCGGCATCGGACAATGGATCGACCAGCCGCAGCGACAGCTGCCGCGTTGCAAGGAACCGCCTTGCAAGGGCAGTCACACGATCATCGCGCGCCTGACTGGCATCACGCGTCTGCGCCGCTGTCTGCATGTTCGGCATTCCCCCTTGTCGACAGGAAAAGAACGGCCGGACGGGGGAAATGGTTGCACCCGGAATGAACGGGACAACCGGCACAGGGCCACGGCGCAACGGATGCCCTTGGTTCAGTCGGTTGAAAAGGCGAAAAAAATCCAGCGCCCCGCTGCATGGCAGGGCCGATACGATCAGCCGGTCAGTGCCCGCGCGCGAGCAGCAGGAACAGCACCACCAATATGATCGCCAGCGCCTGAAGGCCGACGCGCATCCCCATCAGCCTGTTCTGGCGATGACCGCTGATGTCGCGCCCGGACGCCATGAGGAACACGCCGCGCGCAAGGACGAATAGCGTCGCCATGGCGGCAAGGATGATGAGGATGAAAAGAACCGTTTTCACCAGCCCGGCCTACGCCTTTTCACCGGCAATGCCAACCGGCAATTCGCCACGCCGCAACCGCGCGACCAGCATGGCCGGGTCGACGCCGGCTTCGCGCATCGACGCAAGCGTTGCCGCCCTGTCGCGCTTGGCAAGCCGCCGCCCGCCCGCATCCACCAGCAGCGGGTGATGATGATAGCGCGGTGTCGGCAGGCCAAGCAGCGCCTGCAACAGCCGATGAACATGTGTGGCTGTGAACAGATCCTGCCCGCGCACAACATCGGTGACACCTTGCGCCGCATCATCGATCACCACGCACAGATGATAGGAGGCCGCCACTTCCTTGCGGGCAAGCACCACATCGCCAAAGGCCATGGGATCGGCAGTCACCATTCCCGCCACGGAGTCATGCCATTGCAGCAGCCCTGCCCGTTTGACCGCACCCGCCATGTCCAGCCGCCAGGCGCAGGGCATATCGGCAAGACGTTCCTGCCGCTGCGCGGGCGTCAGCCGCCGGCACGTGCCGGGGTAAAGCTGGCCTTCCGGTCCATGCGGCGCGGCGCCGCTGGCGGCGATTTCCGCCGCGATTTCGGCACGGGTGCAGAAACAGGGATAAAGCAGGTCCATCGCCTTCAACCGATCGAGCGCATCGGCATAAACCGCCATGCGCACCGATTGGCGCCAGACTTCGCCATCCCAATTCAGGCCCAGCCAGCGAAGATCCTCCATGATGCCGTCAATATGGTCCGGCCGGCAGCGGGTGCTGTCGATGTCCTCGATCCGCAGCAGGAACCGCCCGCCGGCCTGCCGCGCAACATCATGCGCCATCAGTGCCGAAAAGCCATGGCCAAGATGCAGCCTGCCGCTGGGGGACGGTGCAAAACGACTGATGACGGCGTCCATCCCGGCAGCGGCTTGACGTGCTGCCCCGCAACGTGTTGTCATGACGCGGTCACATGATGCTGGCAACGGCGATGTGACGACAAGTCGAGACGGAATGCCGGAAGCGGCGCCGCCTTGAGTGCGACAGGGACAGGGCACCGACGACGGCGTGCAAAGCCGAGGAGCCGTGTCCGCCGATGTATCACCCCGACCTCTTGCGACATCCCGACAATTGCCCCGCGCTGGTTCTGAACGCCGATTTCACGCCGCTCAGCTATTATCCGCTCAGCCTCTGGCCGTGGCAGACGGCGATCAAGGCCGCGTTTCTGGAACGCGTGGACATCATTGCCGAATATGAACGCGAAATCCACAGCCCCAGCTTTACCATGAAGCTGCCTTCGGTAATTGCGCTGCGCCAATATGTGCGCCCTGCCTCCCATCCCGCCTTCACCCGTTTCAACCTGTTCCTGCGCGATCGCTTCCGTTGCCAATATTGCGGATCGAAGGACGATCTGACCTTTGACCATGTGGTGCCGCGTGCGCTGGGCGGACGCACGACATGGGAAAATGTGTCGACCGCCTGTGCACCGTGCAACCTGCGCAAGGGCGGGCGCACCCCAACGCAGGCGGGCATGGCGCTGGCAAGCCGCCCGAACCGACCGACGACATGGGATCTTCAGGAAAACGGCCGCGCCTTCCCGCCGGGTTATCTGCACGCGACATGGCGCGATTATCTTTATTGGGATGTGGAATTGGAAGACTGACCGTCCGGAACCGCGCACAAGGCTTTTGCGTTGCAACACGACGGAGGGATGGACATGCGCGGCACTGCCAATATCGACGATGGGACCAACCCTGCCGACAACGCACCGGCCCCGATCAGCCAGAATGAGGATGTGCGTTATCTGGGCCGGCTGCTGGGCGATGTGATCCGCCTGCGCGGCGGCGACAGCCTGTTCCGGCGCATCGAATATATCAGGCGCACATCGGTGGACCGTTATCGCGGGATCGACGGGGCGGAGACGCTGGACAATGGGCTGGAAAGCCTGTCGCTGGACGACACATTGTCGTTCGTGCGCGCATTCATGCTGTTTTCGATGCTGGCCAATCTGGCGGAAGACCGGCAGTCGCGCAACGAAGGCCATCGCCCGACGCTGGAAGCCGCACTGAAGCTGCTGGCCGAACAGGGCATCGACCGGGACGAGGTCACCCAATTTCTGAACGGCGCGCTGATCCGCCCGGTGCTGACCGCACACCCCACCGAAGTGCGCCGTAAAAGCGTGCTGGACCATCGCAGCCGCATCGAGACGCTGATGGCGTTGCGCGACCATGGCGCCGCCGAAACGGACGAAGGCGAACCGCTGGACGAGGCGCTGCTGCGGCAGATCAACCTGCTGTGGCAGACAAGGGCTTTGCGGCGCGAACGGCTGTTCGTCGCCGATGAAGTGGACAATGCCGTGTCGTTCATGCGCGGCAGCTTTCTGAAGGCAATGCCGCGCCTTTATGCCGAATGGCGGCAGCTGCTGGGGGAACGGCCGAAAAGCTTTCTCACCCTTGGCAGCTGGATCGGCGGGGACCGGGACGGCAATCCCTATGTCGATGCGAAATCGCTGTGGCTGGCGTTGCAGCGCCAGGGCAAGGCGGCGATCGAGACCTATCTCGACCGGCTGCACGCGCTTGGCGCCGAACTGTCGATTTCCACCGAGCTGGCGGATGTGGACGATGCGCTGATGGCGCTGGCGCAGGCCAGCGGCGACGATGCCGCCGCACGCGCGGATGAACCCTATCGCCGCGCCATATCGGGCGTCTATGCGCGGCTGGCGGCCAGTTACAGAAATCTGTTCGGCCATGAACCGCCGCGCCCCTCGCCGCTGTCGGCCACGCCCTATCACCATCCGGCCGAACTGTTGCGCGACCTGGAAATAATTGCCGATTCACTGGACGAGACGACCGGCGGCCTTGGCCTGTTGACCCGGCTGATCCGCATGGTCGAGACATTCGGCTTTCATCTGGCGGCGCTGGACATGCGCCAGAACTCCGACGTGCATGAACGCACCATCGCCGAACTGCTGCGCGCTGCCGGCGTGGATGACGATTATCTGAAACATGACGAGGCGGAACGCACCGCATTGCTGCGCGCCGAGTTGCAGACGCCGCGCCTGCTTTCGGTTCCCCATGCCGATTATTCGCCGGAAACCCGCAGCGAGCTGGAGATTTTCCGCACCGCTGCACGTGCCCATCAATGTTTTGGCGAAGCGGCGATCACGGTTTCGATCATTTCCAAGACAGCCACGGCATCGGACCTGCTGGAACTGCTGGTGCTGCTGAAGGAAGCCGGACTTTACCGGCCGACGTCCAGTGGGCCGGTGTGCGACATCATGCCCGTTCCGCTGTTCGAGACGATCGACGATCTTGAACGCGCCCCGGCGGTGATGCGCGAATGGCTGGCATTGCCGGAAGTGAATGCGCTGGCCAAGGCGCGCGGTTACCAGGAAGTGATGATCGGCTATTCCGATTCGAACAAGGATGGCGGCTATCTGACATCGAACTGGAGCCTGGCGCAGGCCAGCCGCGCGCTGGCGCAGGTGTTCAGCGAAGCCGGCATCGGCATGCAGCTGTTCCACGGCCGCGGCGGCGCGGTGGGCCGTGGCGGCGGATCGTCATTCGATGCGATACGCGCCCAGCCGGCCGGCACGGTGCAGGGCCGCATCCGCGTGACCGAACAGGGGGAAGTGATTGCCGCCAAATATGGCGATGCGCCCCATGCAGCCGTCAATCTGGAAGCGATGGTGGCCGCCACCACGCTTGCCTCGCTGGCGCCGCGCGGACCCGCCGCTGACGAAGGGGAGCGGTTCCACAAGGCGATGGAAGGACTTTCGGCCGATGCGCGACGCGCATTCCGTGCGCTGGTCTATGAAACCCCGGGTTTCACCCAGTTTTTCCGCCAGGCCACGCCGATCAGCGAGATTTCATCGCTGAAAATCGGCTCGCGCCCCGCCTCGCGGACCCGGTCCACCCGGATAGAGGATCTGCGCGCCATTCCCTGGGTGTTCAGCTGGTCGCAGGCACGGATCATGCTGCCCGGCTGGTATGGCGTCGGCCATGCGTTGCAGGGTTTTGGCGACCTGCAGATGCTCAAGGCGATGGCGGTGGAATGGCCGTTTTTCGCCACCACGCTGGACAATATGGAAATGGTGCTGGCCAAGTCCGATCTGGCCATCGCCGAAAAATATGCCGGGCTGGTGGAGGATCAGGCCCTGTCACGCGAAGTGTTTGGCCAGATTCGTGATGGCTGGCACCGCACCCACGACATGCTTCTGGAAATAACCGGACAAAGGCGGCTGCTGGAGCGCAACCCCGCGCTTGATGCCTCGATCCGCCTGCGGCTGCCTTATATCGAGCCGCTCAACCTGTTGCAGGTCGATCTGCTGCGCCGCCACCGCGCCGGAGAGGATGACCCGCGCATCGTCGAAGGCATTCAGCTGACGATCAACGCCATTGCCACCGCGTTGCGCAACAGCGGCTGATCTTGACCCGTTGTTGATCTTAACCCGTTGTTGATCTTAACATTGTGTTGACGATCGCTTGCTAGGCTTTGCCATGTCCATAATGCAGGGTGATGCAGGCACGTGTTTATTCCATCGACTTTCCAGTCGAGCGGCGATGAAGCACCCGGTCGCGGGCCGGTGATATTGGTGGCCGATCGGGCCGCCGTTCACCGCCAGTCGCTGGCCGATGCGCTGTCGCTGGCCGGCTACAGGATACAAACCGCCGAAAGCGGCCCTGCCGTGCTGATGATGCTGCAATCGGAAAAACCGGCCCTGCTGCTGATCGACGAGCACATGCCAGATGTTTCCGGGCTGGAGATACTGCGCGAATTGCGCGCCGGCGTCGGCGAAAGCGGGATGCCGATCATCCTTATGGGTGACAACCAGAACACCCATGCCGAAGTCTGCGCACTGGAAGCGGGCGCGGATGATTACATCACCCGGCCGATCAACATGGACATATTGGCTGCGCGCATCGCCCGGCTGCTGATCCGCTCCCGCGAGCATATGGGGCTGCGGCAGGCAGTGTCCGTGCTTGATGCGCGCGTGATCCGCCGCAGTCTGGAGATTGAGGAACTGCAGGCGCAGGTCCAGCTGCTCAGCTCGCGCGTGGCCGAGGTGGGCCTGGCCTGACGCCCCAACGGCCCACCCGCCAACCGCCTATTTGCTCTCCGGCTTGAAAGGTGCGGGCCGGCGGCTCGCCCCCTGCCGTTCAAGCATCCAGCCCGGATATTCGGACGGAAGCGCGCTCACCTCGTCAAGCCGCGCCATGTCTTCCTCGCTCAGCTTCAGGTCGACGGCAGCCAGATTCTGCTCAAGCTGCTCCATCCGCTTGGCGCCTATGATCACGCTCATCACGAACGGCTTGGCCAATATCCATGCCAGCGCGACGGTGGCGACGCTGGCGCCATGTTTTTCGGCAATGTCGCGCATCACCGCAATACAGGCCCAGCCGCGTTCCTGGTCCACCGGCGGGAAATCGAAATGCGCTCGACGCGAATCCTCGGGATTGGGCGCGCCCGGCCCGTATTTGCCGGACAGCAGACCGCCAGCCAACGGCGACCACACCATCAGCCCCAGCTTTTCCTCGGTCAGGAAAGGCACGATCTCGCGTTCCAGGTCGCGCCCGGCGATGGAATAATAGGCCTGCACCGTTTCAAACCGCGCATAGCCATTGCACGCCGAAATCCCCAGCGCCTTCGCCATCCGCCAGGCCTGCCAGTTGGACACGCCGACATAGCGGACCAGCCCGCTGGAAACGAGGTCGTCAAGTGCGCGCAACGTCTCTTCAATCGGCGTCACGGTGTCGGTGGCGTGTATCTGGTAGAGGTCGATATGGTCGAGCTGAAGCCGATCAAGACTTTCTTCCACCGAATCCATGATATGCCCGCGCGAGGCACCGCGATCATTGGGGCCATTGCCCATCTGCCCGAACACCTTGGTGGCGATAACGACATCCGATCGCTTCACCCCCAGATTCTGCAGCGACTGACCCAGAATTCGTTCCGACATGCCCGATGAATAGACATTGGCGGTGTCGATGAAGTTGACGCCGGCGGCAAGCGCACGCTCGACGATGGCGTCCGCCTCCTTCTGCTCCACATCGGCGATCGCACGCCACATACCGGCGGATTCGCCGCCGCCGAAGGTCATGGTGCCCAGGCAGATTTCGGAGACGAACAGGCCGGTGTTGCCAAGTTGATTGTAACGCATTTCCTGCTTCCTTTCGGCGTTGCGCCGTGAAACGGGTGAGTATGAAGCCGCTGCCTTGCCCATTATGGGGCTGTCCCCCGATCGGCCTCGCCTTATGTTGGCGATAAATCGCTTTGGCGGCAAGAAACGGAGTGCGCGCTGGCAGGTGCCGGGCCAGCATGGGCCGGAACCAGCCGGAAGACAGACGATGACAGCAGCGACAACAGCGACGATGGACAGCATGACGGCAACGGATGCCACAAGCGATGATGCGCGCTGGACGGCAGTGATGACGCGCGACCGATCGGCGGACGGCAGCTTTGTCTATGCCGTGGCGACGACGGGGATCTATTGCCGCCCGTCCTGCCCTGCCCGCCGCCCGGCGCGGGCCAACACCCGGTTTTTCAGCGATGCAGCGGCCGCGCGCGAAGCGGGATTCCGGCCATGCCTGCGCTGCCACCCCGATGTCGGAACAGGCGCGACGCCGGAAGCAGCGCGTGTCACTTATGGCTGCCGCATGATCGAACAGGCGATTGCTGCTGGCGACCCACCACCAGCACTTGGCACGCTGGCCGACGCCGCGGGGTTGAGCCCATCACGATTCCACAGGCTGTTCAAGGCGGCGACCGGCGTGACACCCGCCGCCTATGCCCGTGCCTGCCGTGCCGGACACATACGCGACCGCCTTGCCGCCAGCGATGCGATGGGCGACACCATCACCGATGCCATTTATGCATCCGGCTTCGGGTCCAGCGGCCGCTTCTATGCCGGGGCGGAAGACATGCTGGGCATGACGCCGGGCAATTTCCGTGCAGGCGGCAAGGCGGAGGAGATCCGCTTTGCCATCAGCCGCTGTGCACTTGGCCGGATGCTGGTGGCCGCCACCGCGCGCGGCATCTGCGCCATCTTCCTTGGCGATACGGATGATGAACTGTTGCAGGCGCTGCACAACCGCTTTCCACGCGCGGCACTTACCCCGGCCGATGACATGTTCGCCGCCACAGTGTCGCAGGTGACGATGCTGATCGACGAGCCGGGCAAGGCGTTCGACCTGCCGCTGGACATTCGCGGCACTGCCTTTCAACAGCGGGTATGGCAGGCGCTGCGAACGATTCCGGCCGGCAGCACGATAAGCTATGCCGCGCTGGCCGAACAGATCGGTGCGCCCAATGCGGTGCGCGCGGTGGCCGGCGCCTGCGCCGCCAATGCCATTGCCGTCGCCATCCCCTGTCACCGCGTGGTGCGTGAGAATGGCGGCCTTTCCGGCTATCGCTGGGGCGTGGAGCGCAAGCGCCGCCTGCTTCAGCGCGAAAGCGGGGAAGGAGAAGCCACCAGCAACCGGCGGCGGGACCGGCCGCGGATATAGGGCCAGACTGCAAGGCCGACGGCCAGCACCACCGCCGCCGACACCAGCATCAACTGCGACAGATCGACAAGGCGACGCAGCGGCGCGACAACCACGGGGTTGAGGAAACTGCCAAGGAAAATACCGCAGTTGAGCAGGCCGATCGACTGGCCGCTTTCGCCCTGATCCACCACCCGCATCGCCGCGCCGAAGAAGATCGGCACGAACAGGCCAAGCGCAAGGCCAAGCAATGCCGAAGCAAGGCAGGCAACGGCCAGGCCGCCGCTCCACAGGCCATAAAGGGCAAAGCCGAGCGCAGTGGCGCCAATGCCGATGGCTGCCATCCTCCCTTCGCCAAGGCGTGCCTGACCGGCACTGTAGAACAAGGCGCCGGCAAAGGCGCAGATGGTGCTGCACGTCATCACCACCGCGCGCAGGCCGGATGATGAAATGCCGTTCTGATCCAGCAGAAATGGCAATTGCGTGGTCTGGGTGGTGGCGACCATGAAGGCGAAACCGCCCGCCAGATAGACGCGCCATCCCTTTCCAAGCACGGCGAAGAGATGCGCGCCGCTACCGGCATTATCGCCCCGCCCGCCGGGAAGCGACGGCAGCGACAGCAGGAACACCATAAGGCCGATGCCCAGATAAACGGCAAAGGGCGTGCGCCAGCCCCAATATTGTGCGGCAAAGGCGGCACCAAGGCCAAAGGCGACCGAACAGAAATTGGCGAATGCGGTTTGATAGCCGAGCACGCGGGCACGCGCCGCGCCTTCATAGGTGCGCGCGGTGATCCCCGACAGGCCGCTGGTCATGAACGCCGCGGCAAGACCAAGCAGAAGCGAGCCGCCCAAGAGCACCGCCGCCTGTGGCGCGACAAGCCCGATGATGCCGGCCAGCGCATAGCCGGCCGATGCCAGCAACACCAGCAGCCGCATCCCCAGCAGCGCGATCATCCACCCGCTGATCAATCCGCCGATGGTCAATCCCAGAAAGGGAAACACCGCCAGCCATTGCGCGACCATATCGCCGCGCGCGCCGCCGCCGAAGTAAAGCGAGACGGAGGGGAGCACCGCCGGCAATATGGTGAACGTCACCGCCTGCCCCGCCTGTGTCATCACGATCACCGAGGCGAGCGCAGCACCCGCCGCCTGCCGTGCTTCACGCGCCGTGCCGGATGGCGGTGCAGCCATTGCCATGTCGTCCAACGTCCATCCTCTCCATGACGTCGCCCTTTTCGGGCGCGGGCGTTTGCCGCCGGATGAAAGGCTAGGACGCAGCAATGATGGTGGCAAGCCGCACATATGCGAGCGCGGCCAATCCTTAAAATGGTGCAATGTTCAAAAGCATCGGTTGTGCATCACCATATCAGTTGTTATCGTATAAGCGAGCAACATCGCCATGCCCTCCGCAGAGGCGGCTGGCGGATGGGGAGGAGGATCTATGGCGAGCACGCTCCCGCCCGGGTTGACTGAAGACGGGCTGAAAGCCGCGCTGCGTGAGTTCAGGGCGATTATCGGCGACGAATGGGTTCTGTTCGAACAGCAGGACCGGGAAGCCTATTCCGATCATTTCGCGGTGGATGAAAGCGCCCATCGCCCGCTGGGCGCCGTGGCGCCTTTGACGGTGGACGAAATCCAGGCCATCGTGAAGGTCGCCAACCGCTATCGCGTTCCACTGTGGCCGATCAGCCGGGGCAAGAACTTCGGCTATGGCGGCTCCGCCCCGCGCATGAAAAACTCGGTCGTGCTCGACCTGTCGCGCATGAAGAAGATCGAGGTCGATGTCGATAATGGCACCGTGCTGCTGGAACCGGGCGTCGGCTTTTACGATCTTTATGATTATCTGAAGGCCAACAACATCAAGCTGTGGCTGTCGGTGCCCGGCAACAGCTGGGGGTCTGTGGCCGGCAATGCGCTGGATCGCGGTGTCGGCTATACCACCTATGGCGATCACACATCGAAGATCTGCGGGCTGGAAGTGGTGCTGCCCGACGGCGATCTTGTCCGCACCGGCATGGGGGCGATGGCAAAGGCGCCGACATGGCAGCTCTATCGCTATGGCTATGGCCCGGCATGGGACCAGATGTTCGCCCAGTCCAACTTCGGCATCGTCACCAAATTGGGCCTGTGGCTGATGCCGGAACCGCAGGCGATGCACGGCATCGACATGGAAGTGGACAAGCCGGAAGACCTTGAATGGCTGGTCGATACAGTGGCGCCGCTGCGGCGCGAAGGGCTGCTGGTGCAGTCCCCGTCGATCGGCAACTGGCTGCGCGCCGCTGCCGTGCTGACCCGCCGCGCGGACTGGTATGACAAGCCCGGCGCACTGCCCGACAGCGTGATCACCGCGATCCGCAAGAAGTTCAACATCGGCTGGTGGAGCATTTCGATGCGCTTCTATGGCCATCCCGAGGTCAATGAAGCATCGATGAAGGTGATCGACCGGGTGTTCGCCGGAAAGCCGGTGCTTTCGGCCAAGCGCACCGCATGGATGCAGGGCGACGCGCCCGATCTAACCCCATGGGCGGGCGTGCCGCTGACCTTTCCGTTGCAGAATGCCAACTGGCACGCGGGACGCGGCGGCCATCTGGGCTTTTCGCCGGTGCTGCCGGCCAAGGGCAGGCTGGCGATGGACCAGTTCCGCCGCACCTACGCCCGTTATAACGAGTTCGGCATGGATTATCATGCCAGCTTTGCCATGGGCGAACGGCACCTCACCAATGTGAACCAGGTGCTGTTCGACAAGGACAATCCCGAGATGACGGCGCGGATCGATCCGTTCTTCCGTGCGCTGGTCGCCGATGCGCAGGCGCTGGGCTATGGCGAATACCGCACCCATCTGGACTATATGGACCTTGTCGCCTCCACCTATGATTTCAACGACATGGCCCTCACCCGCCTGAACGAGCGGGTGAAGAACGCGCTGGATCCCAACGGCATTATCGCGCCGGGCAAAAGCGGCGTCTGGCCCAAAAGCTATGTTGGGGAGCGCAAGTCATGATCCGCTGGTCCACCCTGATCCGCGCCGCCGCCACGATGATGTTGCTGGCCGCCACCCTGCCCGCCACCGCCGCTTTGGCAGCGGGCAAGGCGCCCGCAACACCGGCGATGGATGGCAAGGCGCTGTTCCATGAAAAATGCGCGATGTGCCATGGCCCCGTCGGCATGGGCACTGGGCTTCTGGCGCGGCGCGTGCAGCCGGCCATGCTTGAGCAGCGGACCGACCTGACCGCCGAATATGTGATCCAGGCGGCGCGCGCCGGCATCGGCAACATGCCCCGCATCTCACGCGGGGAAGTGAGCGACCGGCAGATGAAGGCCATTGCGGACTGGCTGGCAAAGGGCAATAAATGATGGACATCAATCGCCGCGACATCCTCCTTTCCGCTGCTGCCGCCACCGCTGTCGCCGCCCTGCCTGCCGGAGCGCGGGCAGCGGGACGCATCACCGCGGGCGCCATCGCCATTCACGATCCGGCATGGCCGGCGTCCACCCGCCTTGCCACTGCATTGGGCAAGGACGGCGCGCGCGCCATTGCCATTGATGGTGACATCGTCCGCCAATGGAATGCCGGGCTGCGCGGTGCCGCCGCCGGGGCGGATGTCACCGCATTGCTGCCCTGGCATCATATCGTCCTGCTTTCCGGCCTGCTGCGCGAGGAACGACGGCATGTGAAGGTCGAACGGACGAGCAATCTTGCCGACAGCCTGTGGCTGCTGCGCACCGCCTGACCGGCAACGCTTTTCAACGGATCACCAACCATCATGACCAGCACCAGCGCAAATGGCGCCGCCGCCCCTTCATTGCTGAAAACCGGGCTGGTGCTTGGCTTGCTTTCGACGCTTGGCCCGCTGGCGATCGATCTTTACCTGCCCGCCTTCCCCATGGTGGCGCATGATCTTGCCGCCAGCCCGGCGGAGGTGCAGCGCAGCCTTTCGATCTTCTTCCTTGCCCTTGCCGCCGCACAGATTCCGTTCGGCACATTGGGCGACCGCTTTGGCCGCAAGCGCCCGCTCTATGCCGGGCTTGCGCTGTTCGTCATCGCATCGGCCGGATGCGCGCTGGCCATCAATGCGCAAAGCCTGATCCTGTTGCGTTTCATCCAGGGCTTTGGCGTATGCGCGGGCACCGCCATTTCGCGCGCCATGATCCGCGATCTGCACACCGGCCATCAGGCGGCGCGGCTGCTGGCGTTTTCTTTCCTTATCATCGGCATTTCCCCCGTTCTGGCGCCCGTTCTGGGCAGTGCATTGCTGATGATCGGCGGCTGGCGGATGATGTTCTGGCTGCTCGCCGGGCTTGGCCTCGCCGGGATGCTGCTGGCGGCGCTGGCCTTGCCCGAAAGCCTGCCGGCCGAACGGCGCATCGCCCCCAATATCGGCGCGATGCTGCACAGCTATTCCACCCTGCTCGGCAATCCGCGCTTCATCGCGGCGGCAGCGGCGGCAGGGCTGGCGACGACTGTGCCCTATGCCTTTGTGACGGCCGCACCGTTTCTGTTCACCAGGCATTTCCACCTGCAACCGATGCAATACAGCCTGTTGCTGGGCGCTGCGGCCATCTGTTCCATCGGCACCACGCAATTATCCCCCCGGCTGATGAAGCATCTTGGCCCGAAGCGGCTCTTGATGTTGATCACCATGGCAGGGCCGCTGGTGGCGCTGCTGATGGCGGCGCTGTCGCTGACCGGGCTGATGCCGCTGGCGCTGTTTCAATTGCTGGTGATGGCGATGTTCGGGCTTGTCGGCCTGATGCTGACGCCGGCCGCCATCACTGCGCTGGATGCGGCACAGGCAGCCGGGGCGGCGGCGGCATTGCTGGGCACGCTGCAACTGGTGATCACCGCGCTTGCCAGCGCGCTTATCAGCCTGTTCGCGGCATCGACACCGGTGCCGCTGTCCCTGCTGCTGCTGGGCGTCTTCATCATCGCCCATCTTTGCGTACGGGTGGCGTTCCGCAGCCGCTGAAATGTGCTGACCAACCCGGCCAAGGAAAAGGCGCGCACCGGTCGTCCGGTACGCGGCCCTGTTCCCATTCGTTCGATCCTGTCAGGCGGCGCGCGGTTCCTCGCGCACTTGTTCCGGCTGCATCCGCCGGCCACGGATCATGTCCGACGCCTTTTCACCGATCATGATCGTCGCTGCATTGGTATTGCCGCCCGGCACTGTCGGCATCACCGACGCATCGATGACACGCAGCCCGGCAATGCCATGCACCTTCAATTCCGGGTCGACCACGGTGTTGCTGCCCGTGCCCATGGTGCAGGTGCCGACCGGATGCTGGGTGACACCTGCCGTGGCACGGATGTGTTCGTCCAACGCCTCGTCGCTTTCGACCTCGACACCGGGGATGATCTCCTTGCCGGTGATTTCGCCCTGCGCACCAGTGCGATAGATGCGCCGCGCGATGCGGATACCATTGCGCGCGGTGACATAATCGGCCGGTTCGGAAAAAATGTTCAGGTGAATGGACGGATGATCCTTCGGATCGGACGATTTCAGTTCCATCCAGCCGCGGCTGGCGGGATGCAGCAGGATCACGTCCGCCGTCATGCGGTGCGGCTGACATTTGCGGATGCCGGGGAACCACAGCCGCGCATCCAGCTTCACCGGATTGCTGAACAGCTGAATATCGGGCTGTTCCAGCCGCTGGTCGGTCCGCAGGATGACATTGGCGCTGTTGACCTGCGCGGCAAAGGGCCCGGTGCCGAACACCAGCCAGCGCAGCGCCGAAACCGCCGCCCGATCGAACCTCAATTCCTTCAGAAAGGTGATCGGCTGGCTGGCTTCGAATTCCAGCGGCACGCGCGGATGTTCAGACAGGTTGCGGCCGACGCCGGGCAGATCATGCACCGGGGTGATGCCGAGGCTGCGCAGATGTTCGGCCGGACCGATACCCGACAGCATCAGCAGCTGCGGGGAATTATAGGCGCCGGCGGCAAGCAGCACTTCCCGGTCGGCATAGGCGGTTCGGGTCTGCCCATCCACTTCATATTCGACACCGACGGCGCGCTTGTCCTCGATCAGCACGCGCCGCGTCAACGCCTTGATGACGACGTTCAGATTGGGCCGTTCCATCGCCGGCTTCAGATAGGCCTGATAGGTGCTGGCCCGCCGGCCGCGCGGCGTCACCGTCAGTTCACCACGGGTGAAGCCTTCCTCCACCTCGCCATGAATGTCGCTGGTGGTGTTGAAGCCCGCCGGTTCGGCTGCCGACATCAGCTGTTCGTGCAGCAGCCATTTGGTGGAATTGCCCGACACCGACAGCGGGCCGGACGCGCCATGCCATTTATCCTCCCCCCGCCAGCTCGATTCCATCCGCCGGAAATAGGGAAGCACTTCGGCATAGCTCCAGCCCGTCGCGCCCATCTGCGCCCAGCCGTCGAAATCACGGCTGTGCCCACGCATGTAGAACATGCCGTTGATGGAGGAGGAGCCGCCAAGCACCCGGCCGCGCGGCAGCGGAATGCGCCGGTCGTTCAGATGCGGTTCGGGCGCGCTCCAATAAGGCCAGATCAGCTCGGGATTGAGCATGTTCTTCAGAAAGCCCATCGGCGCGTTGATCGTCAGCTTGTCCGCACCGCCACCGGCTTCCAGCACCAGCACGCGGCAATCCGGATCTTCGCTCAGCCGGTTGGCAAGCACCGCGCCGGCCGAACCTGCGCCGACGATGATGTAATCGTAACGATCAGTCATTCCACCTCTCCCGCCCCCGGCCCATGCACCGGGGAGGCCTTTGAGCCCTCAACGATTTGCCGGCTTATCGCGGCAGCAGGCAAATGCCGTCAAGGGCTCGTGTGGCGGCGATCGATTATTCGGCGGCAATCGCCTCCGGCCGCCGGTCGACCAGAATGGTCTTGGTTTCGACATAGGGCATCATGCCCTCCGGCCCGCCTTCGCGGCCGATGCCGGATTGTTTGAAACCGCCGAACGGAAGATTGAAATCCGCCTTCATGCCGTTCTGGCCGATATTGCCGGTACGCATCCGCCGTGCGACGCGATAGACGAGATCGGCGTCGGTGCTGAGGACCGAACCGTTCAGGCCGTAAAGGCTGTCATTGGCCAGCGCCACGGCATGATCCAGATCATCGGCCTTGATCAGGCTGAGCACGGGGCCGAAGATTTCTTCCTGCGCGATAGTCGATTTATTGTCGACATTGCCGAACAGCGTCGGCTCGATGAAATAGCCACGGTTGAGATGACTCGGCCGCCCGCCGCCCTGCAGCAGATCGGCACCTTCCGCCTTGCCCTTGGCGATATAGCCTTCGATCCGCTCCAGCTGGCGCTTCATCGCCACCGGTCCCATTTCCGTGGCCGGATCGGTCGAATAGCCGATCTTCACCGTCTTCATTTCGGCGGCAATGGCTTCGGCCAGCTCGTCGTGCATCTTCGCCGGAACGATGGCGCGGCTGAGCATGGCGCACACCTGGCCGCTCATCACCGTGATGGTACGGGCAAGCACCTTGGCCGCCGCCGCCACGGGATAATCCTCGGTCACGATCGCGGCGGATTTGCCGCCCAGTTCCAGCGTGACGCGGGCAATGCGTTCACCGCAGACGCTGGCGATGCGCCGGCCTGCCACCGTCGATCCAGTGAAGCTGACCTTGTCGACGCCATGGTTGCAGACCAGATGATCGGCCGCTTCGCGCTGCGAAGGCACAAGGTTCAGCACGCCTGCGGGGACGCCGGCCTCCACCGCCGCTTCGGCAAGGATATAGGCCTCCAGCGGGGTTTCGGGGGAGGGCTTCATGATCACCGTGCAGCCGGCGATCAGCGCCGGGGCGATCTTCTGCGTCATGATGCTGTAGGGCGCATTCCACGGCGCAATGGCGGCGACCACGCCCACCGGCTCGCGAATCAGCAGCGCCACGGTGTCGGGCAGGCTCGACGGCTCCTCCTTCACGAAGGGAAAGCTGTCGCCGATGCTGGCATAGGCTTCCAGTGTGCCGCTGCCCATGCCGATCATGAACGGCGCGCTGGTGATCAACGCCCCCACCTGCGCGACATAGGCGGCCACCAGCTCATCCTGGCGGCGGCGCAATATGGCGGACATGCTGCGCAGAATGGCGCCGCGTTCGGCAACGCTCATCTGCGGCCATGGGCCATTGTCGAACGCATCGCGGGCGGCAGCGACGGCGGCATCCATATCCGCATTGCCCGCCTCGCCCACGCGGGCGACGACCTGCTCGCTATTCGGCGAAACAACCTCTATGGTGCCGCCCTGTGCGGGGCTGACCCATTGCCCGCCAATGAACAGCTTTTCGGGATGCGCGATGTTCACGCCTTCGGGCAAGAGCATGTCGGCCATGTCACTCTCCTGATTATTCACTTGTCTGTTGTTCGATGATTCCCCGCAGACATTAACAGTAACATTTGTTTAAATCCAGATGCCGCCGCACCGGCAGCGGCACCGGGATTTAAGGCCCGTCAGATGCGGGCGGCAGCGATATCCGCACCCTGGCGCAGGGCTTCAAGTTTGCGCCATGTGACGATCGGATCGATCTTGCCATAGCCGGCGAAGGTGCCGAAACCGCAGTCGGTGCCGGCAATCACCCGGTCCGGCCCGACGATCGCGGCATAGCGTTCGATGCGCTGGGCGATCAGTTCGGGATGTTCCAGATAGTTGGAGCAGGTGTCGATGCAGCCGGGGATCAGCACCTTGTCGGCCGGCAGCTTCGCTTCGCTCCACACCTTCCATTCATGTTCGTGGCGCGGATTGGCCGCTTCGAACAGGATCTGCGACGGGCGCGCCTTCAGCACGATGTCGATCACCTTTTCCAGGGCGATGTCATGATCGTGCGGGCCTTCATAATTGCCCCAGCAGATGTGCATGCGCATTTTTTCGGGCGCGATGTTGCGGGTGGCGTGGTTCAGCGCCTCGACATTCTGTTCGGCGCGGCGAAGGAAATCCTCCTCGCTCAGATCCTGAAAGCCGGTGTGATGCGCCATCGCCAGATCGGGGCAGTCGAGCTGAAGCTCGAAACCGCCAGCGATGATCGCTTCATATTCAGGCTGCATCGCCTCGGCCAGCGCCTCGAGATAGGCTTCGTGCGTCGGATAATATTGGTTGGGCTGGAAGGCCGTGATCAGGCCGGGCGATGCGGCGTTGAGGAATGCGGTGCGGCCACCGGCGGCATCCACCTGGCGGCGGAAACGGGCAACGTCTTCAAGACAGGGTTCCAGCGTGCGCAGCTTCACCGGGCCGATGCACGATGCGCGGCGGAACTCCTGCGTGCCCATCACGGCGCCCAGCTTGCGGCGCAGATCAGGCAGCGGCGCAAGGTCGAGCGCGGGCTTGCGGTCGGTATGGCCGCCAAAGCCTTCCAGCCGGTCGATGATATAGGTGGCATAGCCGACCTTCGACAGCTCGCCATCGCTGATGACGTCGACGCCGGCTTCGATCTGGTGGCGCACCGCCTCGCCGATCGCCTCGTCCAGCGTGGCTTCGAACTGCGCCTCGTCCACCTTTTCGCCCTTGTCGAGGGCAAGGAGATAGGCGCTCAGCTTGTCGCCGCGCGGCAGGCTGCCGACATGAGTGGTGCGGATGTAATTGCTCATTCTCGTGAATATCCTTGCAGGCAGGGAGCAGCGGACGGTGTTCGGCCTCGTGCGGCTGCACAGGTTTTGCGAAGCCTCTCCATCCCGCCTCCCGCCGGCGGTGTTGATTGGTGACGGGGTCAGCCCCTTACCCCGGCGCAATGCTATGGAGTCGCTCCTTCACGGTCAACATGATAGTAGGCGGCATGGCGACGCATCGCGCTGCCGTCATCGCCCGCAAAGCGGCGGAAATGCTAAGGATGGACATGCCCGGCCAGAACCAGCCCTTATCCGGCGGCGCAAAATCGACGGTGAGATTGCGACTGCTTAGCCGCCGCATGATCATCCTCCTCCACCTCGTCCGGTCCAGCGGCAGGCTCACCTATGGGCGCGACACCGGCATCAGCGAGTTCGACTGGCGTGTCATTCTGGAAACCGGCATTTACGGCCAGCCGCTGGTTTCCGAACTTGCCGGCTTGCTGGACGTGGACAAGGCGCAGGTCAGCCGCGCCGTCAACCGGCTGATCGCCAGCGGCCTGCTGCATCGGCCAAAACTGCGCGACCCGGTACGGCTGAGCACCGACGGACAGCGGCTTTATGAACGGCTGCGGCAACTGGCGCTGGCGCGCAACCGCATGTTGCTGGCCGGCGTGCCGGCGGATCACATGCCCGTCATCCGCAGCGCATTGGCCAAGGTGGGCCGCGCGGCCGAGGCGCTGCTGGAAGAGGAACGCGAAGGCCCCACGCCCAGCGCCATGGCATTGCCGCAGGCCGCCGCCGATGATTCGCTGGGCGGGCTGATCATCCCCGAAATGCTGGTGACGGTAAGGACGATCAGGCGCGGCACCGTGCCGGCATACAAGCGGCTGTCCGGCCTGTCCGATCTGGAATGGATCGTGCTTGCATGGATTTATGACGGGGAACCGCTGACACTGACCGAGCTGATCGCCCGGATGGAGCGTGACAAGAGCCAGATCGGCCGGGTGATCAAGCGGATGCTGGAGATCGGCCTGGTCGACAAGGACGAAAGCGCGCCGCGCCGCATCCTGTTGAGCGTTACCGAAAAAGGCCGCGCGGTTTTTCACCGGCTGGAACTGGAGGCACGGCGGCGCGACGACATCTACCGCGCCTCACTGACCGGGGAGGAGGACCGGATTCTGGGCGAAGCGGTGGACCAGATGATACGCAACGCCGAACAGATCCTCAGCTATGAACGGGCGATCGCCGCCCACTGACCGCAGGGCGCCCTTCCTCTCTGCCACACCGCACGAATCTGAAACCCGCCGATCCCCTGCCCGCAATTGCGCCAGACACCCCGCGGTAGACTTGATCAACTAATTATAGTTGATATAGTCCACAAATAATGCTTTGCAGCCATGCAAGAATCAAGATGGTCAGGGGTTGGGTGCATGAATGGACAATGCGGGATTGGTGTCCGTCGCAACTTCGATGCAAAGGCGCTGTTTGCCACGGGGTGGCGCCTGTCGACTCTGGCACTTGCCGCGGCGGCCGGACTGGCGCTTGCCGCACCGCAGGCCAGCGCGCAGAATCACCCGGCCGACCGCAAGCTGAGCAAGGATGAGCTGGACCAGCTCCAGCACAAGCATGAAGGCTTTCTGGGTGCGCTTGCCCCCGAAAATCTGGCAAAGCCGCGCCCCGCGCCGCCATTCAACCTGACCGGCACATGGTTTGTGGACCTGAGCGAAGGCTTCAGCAAGTTCATGTTCGGCCCGCCCTATCCTGAGTTTCTGGAGCCGGGTCAGAAAGCGATGAAAGAGGCCGAGGAAGCCCGCAAACAGGGCAAGAATTATCGCGACAGCATCGGCCAATGCTATCCGGCCGGCATGCCGATGATCATGACGCGGGTGTGGCCGATCGCGATGATCCAGATGCCCACCGCCATCTACATGATGTTCGGTTTCACCAATTCCCTGCGGATCATCTACCTCGACGGGCGCAAGTTCAGCGATCCCGATCTGGTGGTGCCCACCTATAACGGCGAATCGATCGGCCATTGGGAAGGCGACACGCTGGTCGTCCACACCAAATATTTCGACACCGACCATCACTGGATCGATGTCGGCCTGCCCATTTCGGACAAGTTCGAAATCACCGAGCGGATTCGCATGATCAACGGCGGCAAGACGCTGGAGATCGAATATATCATGACCGATCCCGATAATTGGAAAGGTGAATGGCACAACACCAAGAGGTGGGACCGCCAGGATTACAGCGACATCGGCGAGGTGGAATGCATCGCCGCCAATAATGCGCATCTGCCCGGCACCGACCGGGGCGACGCCGCGCTGGAAGAGTCCGGCGATGGAAAATAGGCCGGCCGCCGCAGCCAGGCGCGCACGGGCGCCGATCGGCACATCTGTGTTTGGAGAGATGAAGATGAAGCGTTGGATCGCGGCGGCGTTGTTGTGCACGCTGCCGGTCGGAGTAGCGCAGGCGCACCATAGCTTTGCGATGTTCGACCAGAGCAAGAAGCTGTCGCTGACCGGCACGGTCAAGGAGTTCCAGTGGACCAACCCGCACGCCTGGATCGAGCTGATGGTGCCCGGCGCCAATGGCAAGGAGGAACGCTGGAGCATTGAGCTGAACAGCCCCAACAACCTTGCCCGCCAGGGATTCAAGCGCACGTCGATGAAGCCGGGCGACAAGGTGACCGTGGTTCTCAACCCGCTGCGTGACGGCAAGCATGGCGGCCTGTTCAACCAGGTGACGCTGGCCGATGGCACGGTGCTGAAGGAAAAGGCCTTTGCCAAGGGCGGCGCGATCAACGTGCCAACCGTAAAATGATGTGCGCGGCAAAATGACGCACAAGGAAAATCAGGGGATGGCTTTGATGAAGAAGCAGCTTGCCGTCATGGCGACCGGCCTGTCGCTGTCGGTGCTGGCGGTATCGGCCGCGCCCATGGCCGCACTGGCCCACCACAGCTTCGCGATGTTCGACATGAACAAGACGGTGACGCTGGTCGGTTCCGTCGTCGCTTTCCGCTGGACGAACCCGCACGCATCGATCGAACTGATGGTGCCCGGTGCCAATGGCCAGCCCGAACGCTGGGCAGTGGAAATGAACAGCCCGAACAATCTGGTTCGTGAAGGCTGGAAACGCACGTCGATGAAGCCGGGCGACAAGGTGACGGTGGTACTCAGGCCGCTGCGCGACGGCAAGCATGGCGGCCTGTATCAGCAGGCGACGCTGGCCGACGGCACGGTGCTGAAGGAACCGGACAAGAAGCGCTGACCGCCTGCCAATTTCCATCCCATCAAGGATGATCTGCCATGATATTTGATTTGCGTGCCGCCGCCGCGGCACTGGCGCTGCTGGCCTTTTCCGCTCCCGGCCTTGCCGACCCGGTCTATCCCGCCGCCGCCGAAAAGGTGAGCTATGCCGCGCTTGACAGCCTGCCCGACTGGCGCGGCATATGGCTGCCCAAGGGCACGCCCTTCCTCAGCGGCGGGGAAAAGCCCCGGCTGAAGGGCAAGTATCTGGACATTTACAACAAGACCGTCGCCGGCATAAAAATCGGCAAGGCGCCGGAAGCGCGTTCATCCAACTGCCTGCCGCCCGGTATGCCGCTGGTGATGATGCAGCCCTATGACATCGAATTTCTGTTCACGCCCGGCCGGGTGACGATCATCCAGGAAGCCTATATGCAGGTGCGCCGTGTCTTTACCGACGGGCGGCCGTTGCCGGACGATCCGGACCCGACGTTCAACGGCACGTCCATCGGCCATTGGGAAGGCGATACGCTGGTCATCAAGACCGTGGGCATCAATGAAGAGACTCTGATGGGCCGTTTCGGCGTTACCCATGGCCCGAAGCTGACGATTACCGAGCGCATTCACCTGAAGCAGGGCGACAAGGACACGCTGGTCGACGAGCTGACCTTCGACGATCCCGATGCGCTGGAAGCGCCCTGGACCCAGTCCTATGAATATACGCGCAACCGCGAATTCAACCAGCTTGAGTTCATCTGCGCGGAAAACGACCGTAACCCTATTTCGACCTCAGGCCATACCGAATTCGAGGACGTCGAAAGCAAATAAAGGGGGCCGAATGGGCAGGGCGTGCAGGCCCTGCCCGTTTGTGCATGAGTGGCGGCGGGCAGGCTGGGTTTCCGGCCTGACACCGGAAATATTGCCTGCCCATTCATATCTTCAATTTATCTACATTTTCAGCCAGTCGACCAGTGCATCCGCCACTGCATCAGGCTTTTCCAGCGGTGCCATATGACCGGCATTTTCAATCACGGTCAGCCGAGAATGCGCCAGATGACGGGTCATCGCCTCATGCTGTTCAGGCGGGCTCCATCCATCGTCGCGGCCGACGATCAGCGCCACCGGCACCTTCACCTGGGCAAGCAGCGGTTCGGCATCCTCGCGTGTCAGTAGCGCATTCTGCTGGCTGGCGAAAATATCCGCGTCGGCGCGTTGCAGCATATCGGCAATGCCCTGCCATACCGGCCCGCCGCGCACCACGCCGGGCGCCAGCATCTGCGGCAGCCATGCCTCCACCACCGCGCCCATGCCTTCGGTGCGGGCGAGGTCGACCAGCTTCATTCGTCCTTCGCGTTCATGGTCGCGCCGGCCATGGACGCCGGTGTCGAGAAGCGCCAGCCGATCGATCCGTTCCGGCGCACGGCGGAACATTTCCAGCGCCACGCGCCCGCCCATCGAATGACCGGCAACGGCAAGCGGCCCGCAGGTGCGGCCAAGCAGATCATCCGCCATCGCCGCCAGGCTGTCAAAACCGTCGTTGCGCGCCACCAGCACCGCACCATGGCGCGACAGGGCGGCAATCTGGCCAGACCATATCCATGCATCATTCATCAGGCCGGGGATGAGGATGATCGTGGGCTGCATATGTATCTCCGGCTCGTCTTTCCATATCGTTCACTATCGCCAGGCCGCGCCCGAAGCGCCGCCGGCCTTTTCTCAAAAGTCCTTAGAGGGCGGATGGGCGACCTGTCACCCCAATCGGCCGGGCATTGCCCGCAGACCAGCGGCAGGCGCCGTCTTTTCCCTCCCGGTCACATATTTGTGCGCCGCATCTTCGCGGCTCAGGTCATCACCAGGTCTGGAATGGCGTCAGCGGCCCGGTGTTCGGCAAGACGGGCAAGCAGCACCGCACGCGTATGCGCACGCGCCGTTGCCTTGATCGCGCCGAGCCGGGCGGGGGTGATCTCCTTCCAGCCAAGCGTGTCCATCGCAAAATCCCGGCTGAGGTGAAAGCTCATGATCTGGCCGTTCAGCGTCATCGCCACCAGCAGGGTTTCGGCGGCATCGGCGGGCTGGCCGATCACGCGGCCGACCAGCGCCCCGCAAATCTGATAGAAGCGGCAGCTGAAACGCGACTGGATGCTGAAACTGGCCGATTTGATTTCAGTGTCCAGACGTTCGCGGGCCATGAACAGCGATCGGCTGCGGGCATTGGGTGCGGAAATCAGGAAATCGGCCAATGCCTCCTGCATGTCGCAATAGACGTCGATCAGCGCCAACGGCTCCCGCCCCTCCTCCAGCGCCTTTTCGCAAGCGTCGAGCATGGGAGCGATCCGTTCGCGCGCATCGCTGGCGATATAATCGATGCAGGCAAGATAGAGGCCGTGCTTGTTGTCGAAATAATATTGCAGCGCCGGCGGGTTCACCCCTGCGCGCGCCGCAATGTCGCGCGTGGAGGCACGTTGATAACCGCGCTCGCCGAACAGCTCCAGCGCAGCGTCGATGATGCGCTGCCGAGTCTCCTCACCCCGCGCATAACCGCTGCTGGAACGATGTCGCGGCTTTTCCCGTGTCACGATCGCCTTTTCCCGATCTGTTGAGCACCCTCTCCCCCCATCTATAGCGCGGTTCATCAATTTATTCCAGTTGACATAAATTGAGCGCGCGGAATAGATCGGCGTTTCGGATAGTTGATCCGTCAATAGTGGAGCATGACGATGGCAGAAGGGGACGCCGGACAGGCCGATGAGGGTCGCCAGGGCGAAACCAACGCCGGCCACCACTCCGGCGACGGACAACAGGCCGAAAACGGCAACAACAATGCCGAAACCAACGATGATGAAGCGCAGGAACGCATTGCCCGGCGCAAGCCGATGATCAAGCGCATTGCCATCATCGTCGGCATCGTCGTGCTGATCATCGCCGCCATCTGGGCTTTCCACTGGTTCACCAAGGGCCGGTATATGGAAGGCACCAACAATGCCTATCTGCGGGCGGATCAGGTGCTGATCGCACCCAAGGTGGCGGGCTATGTCACCGATGTCATGGTATCGGACAACCAGCAGGTCGAAGCCAATCAGCCGTTGCTGCGCATCGACCTGCGCCAATATCGCGCCGCCACGAATCAGGCGCTGGCGACCATAGAGGCGCGTCAGGCCGACATCACCCGGGCCGAAGCGGAAGTGCGACAGCAGCAGGCGACAGTGGAACAGGCACAGGCGCAGCTTGTCAGCGCCCTTGCCAATGAGAGTTTCGCACGCCGCGAAGTGGCGCGTTACCAGCCGCTTGCAGCCAGCGGCGCGGATACGGGCGAACGTCTTTCGCAGCTCCGCAACAATCTTGCCCAGGCGCAGGCGCAGGTGAAGGCAGACAGGGCCGCGCTGGACGCCGCCCAGCGCCAGATCACCACCCAGCAGGCGCAGATCACCCAGGCGCGCGCGCAATTGACCGCGGCGAAGGAAAGCGCACGCGAGGCGCGGATCGACCTTGACGATACGGTGGTCAGAAGCTCCATCGCCGGGCGTGTGGGCGACAAGACGGTGCGTGTTGGCCAGTTCGTCCAGCCCGGCACACGTCTGATGACCATCGTGCCCACGAGCGGCATCTATCTGGTCGCCAATTTCAAGGAAACGCAGATCACGCAGATGCGCATCGGCCAGCCGGCCACCATCCATGTCGATGCCTTCCCCGATCTTGAGCTGCATGGGCGGGTGGAAAGCTTTGCCCCCGGCACCGGCGCGCAATTCGCCCTGCTGCCGCCGGAAAACGCCACCGGCAACTTCACCAAGATCGTGCAGCGCGTGCCGGTGCGGATATCGGTGCAGGCCGACAAGCGCGCCGAAAAGCTGCTGCTGCCCGGCCTTTCGGTGGAAGTGACGGTCGACACGCGCGGAAACGGACAATGAGCCAAAAGGCCGGCGCCGCGTCCTCTTCGTCGTTCGACAGTGAGGCCAAGGCCAGCCTGACGGACTGGATCGCCGTGCTTGCCGGCGCGCTTGGCGCGCTGATGGCCTCGCTCGACATTTCGATCACCAATTCCGCCCTGCCCCAGATTCAGGGTGAAATCGGCGCCAGCGGCACGGAAGGGACATGGATCGGCACCGGCTATCTGGTGTCGGAAGTGGTGATGATTCCGTTGACGGCATGGTTCACCCGCCTGTTCGGCCTGCGTCGTTTCCTGCTGATCAGCGCGATTTTGTTCACCGGCTTTTCGATCATGTGCGGGTTGGCCAACACGCTGCCGCAGATGATCATCGGCCGTGTCGGCCAGGGCTTTACCGGCGGCGCATTGATCCCGACCGCGCAGACCATCATCGCCACGCGCCTGCCGCGCAAGCAGATGGCGGTGGGGATGAGCATCTTCGGCCTTATCGTGCTGCTGGGGCCGCTGCTTGGTCCGCTGGTCGGTGGCTGGCTGGCGGAAAACGTAAGCTGGAAGTGGTGCTTTTTCCTGAACCTGCCGATCTCGGCCGCGCTGGTCACGCTGCTTCTGGTCGGCCTTCCAAAGGAAAAGGGCAATATCGGCCTTCTGGCCACGACGGACTGGTTCGGCATCATCGGCATGACCGTCGGTCTCAGCTCGCTCACCGTGGTGCTGGAAGAAGGGCAGCGCGAACGCTGGTTCGAATCGCACCTGATCATCATGCTCACCATTTCGACGGTGCTTGGTCTGGCCGTGCTGGCCATCACCCAGTTCACCGCGCGCGATCCGGTGATCAAGCTGCGGCTGCTGGCCAACCGCGCCTATGCCAGCGTGGTGTTCATCATCCTGGTCATCGGCGCAGCACTTTACGGCATCCTGTACATCATCCCGCAATTCCTTGCCGCCATCGCAGGCTATAATGCCGAACAATCGGGCATGGTGATGCTGGTGTCGGGCCTGCCCGCCTTTTTGATGATGCCGATATTGCCGCAGATGATCAGCCGCGTGAACGTGCGCGTACTGGTGGGTGCAGGACTGGTGTGCTTTGCGGTAAGCTGTTTCCTGGATGTTCACCTGACCCCGCAGAGCAGCGGTGGCGATTTCACCTATTCCCAGCTGCTGCGCGGCATGGGACAGGTGTTGGTGATGATGCCGCTGAACCAGGCGTCGCTGGCCGCCGTCGGCCGCGAAAATGCCGGTGATGCGGCGGGCATATATAATATGGCGCGCAACCTGGGCGGTTCGGTGGGGCTTGCCCTGCTGGGGCTGCTGATCGATCGGCGATCCACCATGCACGCCGACGTGATTGCCGAATCGGTGACTGCCAATTCACCGCTGGCGCAGGAACGCATTGCCGGCAGCGCCGCCAATTTCGCCAGCCATTATGGCGACATGGCCTATGGTCAGCTACAGGCGCTGCGCCAATTGTCGGCGCAGATCCAGCAGCAGGCAATGGTCATGACCTATTCGGAATGTTTCTGGCTGCTGGGCGTTGCGATGATCATCGTCATGCCGTTGATTTTCCTGCTCAGGCAGCCCGATATGCGTGACAGCCCGATGGCCGCGCACTGAGGATGAAGATGCACCATCGCCATAATATGCTTTCGCCCGCGCTGCTCGTGCCGGCGCTTTTCATGGTCGCGCCGCTTGCCGGCTGCACGGTTGGGCCGGATTACAAAGGCCCGCCGCCGGTGGCCAGCACCGCTGAAAAGGCGGCCAGCTTCCAGCGCGCGGCCGATGCGGGCGTCATCGTGGACGCACCGGCCGCACAATGGTGGACCGCGCTGGGCGACCAGCAGCTCGACGCGCTGATTCAGGAAGCGCTTGCCAACAGCCCCGATGTCGATGCAGCCGAAGCCCGGCTGCGCGCTGCCCGCGCCGCCCTGCGGCAGAGCCGGCGCGATCTGCTGCCCAGCGTTTCCGCACAGGGCACCTATCTGCGCACCGATGGCGGCAGCCTGACCGGCGCCTTCAGCGGCGGCGAGGACAATGACGACGGATCGGGCCAGAATGGCGACAATGGCCAGCAGGACAGCGGCGACAGCACGTTCGAACTTTACAATGTCGGTTTTGACGCAACCTGGGAAATCGACATCTTCGGCGGCAAGCGGCGCGCCAGCGAAGCAGCCCGCGCCCAGGCAGAGGCATCGGCCGCCAATCTTGCCGATGTGCATGTCTCCCTCGCCGCGGAAGTGGCGCAAGCCTATGTCGATCTGCGCGACCAGCAGCAAAGGCTGCAACTGGCGCGTGATTCAGCGGCGAAGCAGCAGCAGATACTGACGCTGATCCAGCAGCGCCGGCAATATGGCGCCGCGTCCGATCTCGATGTTGAACGCCAGCAGACCGAGCTTGCCACCGCCCGCGCAACCGAGGTGCCGCTGGCAGGACAGGTGAAATTGTCGCTGGACAGGCTGGCGCTGCTGCTGGGCCGTGAGCCGGGCGCGATGGACAGCCGGCTTGCCGCCCCGGCGCCGCTGCCCCAGCTGCCTGCCACCGTGCCGGTCGGTAACCCGGCAGATATGCTGCGCCGCCGGCCCGACATTCGCGCCGCCGAACGGACATTGGCCGCCCGCAATGCGGTGATCGGTCAGCGCGTGGCCGACATGTTTCCCAAGGTGACGCTTCTGGGCATATTGGGCTGGGGATCGACCAGCATTTCCAGCCTGTTCGACAGCGACAACCTGTCCTACATCGCAGCGCCGATGCTGCAATGGAACTTCCTTGATTTCGGCCGCAATCAGGCGCGCGTGCGGGAGGCGGAAGCAAATCGGGACGAAGCGATCGCCAATTATCGCAAGGCGGTGCTCACCGCACTGAACGATGCCGAATCCTCCCTCTCGCGCTTTGGCAGCGAACGGCAGAATCTGGTGAACCTTGCCCGCGTGCGGCTTTCCGCGCAGCGCGCCGCAACGCTCACCCGCCAGCGGCGCAATAATGGCGTTGCGAGCGAGATCGAGGCGCTGGACACCGAACGCACGCTGATTTCGGCCGACCAGAATCTGGCATCGGCGCAGGCGACGCTGGTGAAGGATTTCATCGCGCTGCAAAAAAGCCTGGGGTTGGGCTGGGCACCGCCGCTGGAGCAACGCTGACCGGCCAGCGCAACGGCGGTCTACGCCCGCTGCGGCCCGAGGCTAAGGCTGGGGATCAGCTTTCGCCGAACAGCTCACGCTGCGATTTCTCAAGCTCCTCGGCATAGCGCCGGCGAACATGCGCTTCGGTCAGCAGGCCGATGACTGCACCGTCGGGGCCGACGATCGCCAGCTCGTCGGTCTGCGCCGCGTCAAAGCATTGCATCACGGCCAGAATGTCCATGCCGGGCGTCAGCACCGTGTCGCGACGGTTCGCCAGTTCGCCAACCGGCACGGCCAGGTCCACCCCATCGGCATAGACGCGGGCGGTGGTGACGATGCCGGCATAATGACCATCACCATCGACCAGAACCACCCGCGTCGTCGCGCCCAATGGATAGCGTTTGCGGAATTGCGCCACCGTCATCGTCGCATCCGCCGCCTTCACGTCGCGGCGCATCATCCGTCCGGCGGTCAATGTCCGCACCCAGCCGATGTCGCGCGCGCTCTTGATCGTTTCGCCGCGCAGATGCAGCCGCCAGGTGGAGAAAGAATAGCCGAAGCGCTCGCGCACGATTGTGCTGGCGATCAGCGCGGCGGCGATCACCGCGCCGGTCAACGCGAAATCATGCGTCGCTTCCAGCACCAGCATCGACATGGTGAACGGTCCGCCGACAATGGCGACTGACAGCGCGCCCATGCCTACCAGTGCGGCATTGGCCGGGCTGATCGCATGATGCAGCGGCAACATCGCCAGCAGCAGTGCATAGATATGGCCGAACAGCGAACCGAGGAACAATGAGGCGAAGAACAGGCCTCCACGAAAGCCAAAGCCCAGCGAGATGATCGACGCCAGGCTTTTGAGCACGAACACCATCGCCAGCAGCCCCAGCGACGTGCCGATGATGAGGTTGAGGTGCAGCGCGCCATGGCCGGACGACACGACCTGCGGCGATGCCCATGCCACCGGCATCAGCAAGGCGCCCCCCACGGCCGGGCGCAGCCATGCCGGCAGGCGGATGCGCCGCACGCCGGTTTCCATCAGGCTGACGGCTCGCATCAACGCAATGCCGATGATGGCGCACAGGGCGCCAAGGGCGGCATAAAGCACATAATCGGCGGCGGTGATTCCCGCATTGCTCGACAGGCTGATGAGATAGGACGGGGCGCCAAGGCTGCGCGACACCAATGTCGCGGCCAATGTGGCGGCGGCTACGGGGGCGATGGTGGATGGCGTATAGGCGCCGATGACGATTTCGAATGCATAAAAGGCCCCGGTGAGCGGTGCACCGAAAGCAGCCGCAATGGCGGCGCCCGCCCCGGCGCCCACCAATGTGCGCATGTCGCCGCGCCGGAGCCGCAGCCTCTGCCCGGCGATGGACGCAGCGCCGCTGCCAAGCTGGGCATAGGCCGCCTCCAGCCCGACGGAGGCGCCAAAGCCGTTGGAGATGATCGTCTGTCCTGAAATCACCAGGCTGTCCGGCAGGGACATCATGCCGCCGTGCAGCGCGTTCGCTTCGACTGCGTCGACCAGCGAACGCCGCCGCGCCCGCACGATCAGCCCGAACAGGCCAAGCACCAGCCCGCCGAGCGGAAGCATCAGCAATTGCAGCAGGGTGAGCGACGGCACCGCACTCAACCGCGCGCCTTCGGGCAGGTCGTAAAGCAGGCGCTGGATGCCATGGGCGATCAGCCCCTGCCCCACGGTGGCAAGCCCGGCCATTGCGCCGACGCCGATCGCCAGTGCGATGAACCATGCTTCACTGGCGCGGAACCGCCGCCGCAGCACCGCCAGCAACCCACGTGGCAATGTATCGATATGCGCTGCCGTCATCACCGTCCGATCGCGCCGGCCGTTGCCGGCCCCCGTCGCGCCCTGCAATGCACCCGGCGAAGGCGCGGGGTCAATCATCGACGGGCGAATCCATTGGTGAAAGACGATGAAGTCATGGGCTGCCAAGGGTTTTCGCCATGCCCGTGCGACGCGGGCAATCATGGCCCGGCCGTTGTGTTCAGTGCTGATGGGGGGTTGGGTTGCAATGCGATAAACAGGTCGTCGCACCTCCCGCCCGACGCAACGCAAAAGCCCCCTTGCCCGCCGGTACCGGTCTTCCCATGCGGCGCAAGACTGAATAGCGATGCTGCACGGATCGGGGCGGGGGAACTTTCAACATGTTAAAACGTGCGGCAGCGCTTTTTTGTTCCCTGCTTATTGCCGCCTTCATTTCCGCTTCGCCGGCTTCGGCCGAAAGCTGGCAGTGCGCACCCTATGCGCGGCTGGCGTCCGGCATTCAGATTTTCGGCAATGCCGCCACATGGTGGAACCAGGCCGATGGCGAATATTTGCGTGGCCACGCTCCCAAGGTGGGCGCCGTGCTGGTGTTCAAGGCCAGCCATGCGATGCGCGTTGGCCATGTCGCAACCGTCAGCGAGATCGTCGATGCCCGCACCATCCGCGTGACGCATGCGAACTGGTCGCCGATCAACGGCCGTCGCGGCCAGATCGAAAAGGATGTGCTGGTAATCGACACGTCCGCCGACAACGACTGGAGCAAGGTGCGCGTCTGGTATCATCCGATCGGCGATCTGGGCACCTCCGCCTATCCCACCTATGGCTTCATCTATGCCGATGACGCGGCACTGCGCGTTGCCGCGCTGGATAGCAGCCGGGCTCAGCTGGCCGCCGCTGCCACCAGTGACGCCGCCACTGCCAGGAACATGGAAAGCGCGGCTGTCACCCTTGCATCGATTGATCCCGCAAGTGCCACCAAGGCCTCCGGCCCGGCAATTCGCCTGGTGCTTGCCGCAGCGGATGAAAGCGTCACCGCCGGCGGCCCGCGCCGCAGCCGCTGATCCGGCGTTCCGCCAGACCAGCCGGCCGTATATGTTCAGCCGCGCCCCAGAAACGGCACCGACAGCGGCAGCATAAGCCCTTCATAGAAATTGAGATGCGCGGGCAGATTGGCCATATGGACAATCGCATCAGCGGTATGGCGCGGGTCTGACATGCGTTCGGCCGGCTGTTCGGCCATGCCGGGCGCAAGCTCCGTCACCACCATGCCGGGATGGAAGATGGACGCGGCAATGCCATGTTCCCGCCCGTCCACCGCCAGCGAGCGGGTCAACCCGTCCAGCGCGAACTTGCTTGCCGTATAGGCTGCGGTGTCGCCGCGTGGCACGCGGGCGGACAGGCTGCCGATATTGATGATCCGCCCGCCGCCGCCCTGCTTCATCAGCACCATCGCCTCGCGGGCGCACAGAAAGGCAGAGGTGAGATTGGCGTCGATCACCTGCCGCCAGCGATCGAGGCTGAGCTGATCGGTCGCGGTATGATCGGCCACCCCGGCGTTGTTCACCAATATGTCGACACGGCCGAAGCGTTCGACCGTCGTTCTGAACAGCCGCCGCACATCCTCCTCGCGCGTGACATCGGCGGCGACGTCCAGCGCCTCATATCCGGCCGCCTGCAATTCCCCGGCGAGCGATTGCAGCCGGTCCGCCCGGCGGGCCGCCAGCACCACCCTGCTTCCCGCCGTGGCAAAGGCGGTAGCGGTTGCAGCGCCAATGCCTGAGCTTGCACCCGTTACCACCACCACCTTGTCGCGCAGATATTCCATTTCTTCTCCTCTCCTGCCGCCCATGTTCCCCTGTTCAGCCGCAGGTGAAACTGGCGGCATCGTCCGTATTGCCATGGCCCTTGTAGCGTGGCTTTTGCGGATAGGGGCACAGGGGCCGCGTCATCGTGCTGTTCTGGCGGCTTGCCGTGACCCGTTCCGGTGCGGTGTCGCCATCCACCCATGCATCGAGCGCGCCGAGCATGTCGAACCTGTCAGGCCCCGGCCCGCCGCGGCAATGGCCGACGCCGGGGGCAAGGAACAGCCGGGCGTGACTGGCGACGGCGGATTCGCGCCCGCCTGCCCTGCCGGCCTTCAGCGATGCCGCCATGGCACGATAATAATCGATGGTGCCGACAGGGCTGGGCCCCGCATCATAAAGGCCATGCCACAGGATCAGCTTGCCGCCGCGCGCCACGAAGCGGCCGATGTCGGGATCATCGGCCTGATACAGTCGCGCAAAGGCGCTGGTTTCAAGCCGCGCCTGCTCATGTTCCGGGTCATAATGGTCAAGGTCGTAATTGGCATCGCCCAGCAGCACGTTGCGAAGGCCGGTCATGCCGCCACGCCCCGCCTCGCTGGTGGTGACGAACCACTGCAACCATTGCGATTCCGATCCCCGCGCCACCGGATAGGCAGCAACCCTGCCGTCGCGGGTGCGGACGCCATCGTAAAGCTGGCGCACCACCTTGACCTGTGCAGCGCTGAGGCAATCGGGCGATTCACCGGCGGACGGGCATTCAATGGTTGCCGGGTCCCATTTGCAGGACGCCGGGTCCGCGATGATGCCATCGCGCACGCCGTCGTGCATGTCGCAGGCGGCCAGAACCGCGTGGGCAATGCGGCCGATCTGCCCCGGGCGGAGCGCCTGGCCGGGGCGAAGCGCAGCGTTCTGGCGGATCAGGCTGGTGGTCTGCGTGCGCAGCGTATAGACGGGCGCGCCAGCGATGATGCCGTCATAATCATCAGGGAAACGCTGGGCTTCCATCAACGCCATGCGTCCGCCGGTCGAACAGCCCTGGAAATAGGCGCGCGATTGCGGCCTTCCATAATAGGCGTGAACGATGTTCTTGGCGGCAACGGCGGTCAGATGCACCGCGCGCTCGCTGAAATCGGTCAGCGCCACCATATTCGGCCGGCCGTCAGCCAGGCTGGCCCAGGCGGTGTTCCATGGATCGGCGTTCGCATGGCCGCCATCGGTCTGCGCGGTGGCATAGCCCTTCATCAGCGCCGGGGCCGCCGCCTCCAGCGTGACATTGCCGGCCCATCCGCCGCCGCCAAGGCCAAGCAGCTTGCCGTTCCAATGCACGGGAAGGCGCATGACGACAGCGATGGACGAACCGGAAACGGGGTGAAGCACGGCCTTGACCATGCAATGCGCGGGCACATTGTCCCTGATGTCGACAGCGATGCCCTGTGCCGCAATCACCCCGGCGGCACGTGCCGGTGCGCCGCTGGCAAAGGCCGCACAGGCCGCCTGTTCAGCCGTAGGGGATGATTCGGCAGTGGCCGACCGGCCCATCGCCATCGCCCCGATCGCCAATGGAACCGCCGCCGCCGCGACCATGAAAACCGCCCTGCGCTGCATATCCTCGACACCCCCGTTCATGGCCGTTTGCCGGCATCATGCCTTTGTTGTGTAAGGCAATGATCGCGCCGTCAATCACCTGCGCGCGGGCGGCATGACGCAAAGACGTTGCGGAATGGGCGACAAGCGCCTAGTTGCGCGCGCATGTCAGCCATAGACCATTCCCCCGATCCGGCGATGCTCGCCAAGGCCGAAACGCTTGTCGAGGCGCTGCCCTATCTGCAGCGATATGCCGGACGGACCTTCGTGGTGAAATATGGCGGGCACGCCATGGGCAACCCCGAACTGGCGCGCGATTTCGCCGAAGACGTGGTGCTGCTGAAGGCGGTTGGCATCAACCCCATCGTCGTACACGGCGGCGGACCGCAGATTGGCGCCATGCTGAAGAAGCTGGCCATTGAATCGCGCTTCGTCGACGGGCTTCGCGTCACCGATGCCCCCACCGCGCAAGTGGCGGAAATGGTGCTGGCCGGGTCGATCAACAAGGAACTGGTATCCTGGATCAACCAGGCGGGCGGCCGGGCTGTCGGCATTTCCGGCAAGGATGCCCAGTTCGTCACCGCGACCAAGGCGATGCGCACCACGCGCGACCCGAACAGCATGATCGAACAGGCGGTGGACCTGGGCTTTGTGGGGGAGCCGTCGCACATCGACCGCAGCCTGATCGACACGCTTTCGGCAGCGGGCATGATCCCGGTTATCGCCCCCATCGGCGTCGGTGCGGACGGACAGACCTATAACATCAACGCCGACACCATGGCCGGCGCCATCGCAGCTGCCGTCGGCGCATCGCGCCTGTTCCTGCTGACCGACGTGGCCGGCGTGCTGGACAAGGAAAAGCAACTTCTTGCCGATCTCAGCCCCGCCGACATCAGCCGGCTGCGGAAAGACGGCACTATCCATGGCGGCATGATTCCAAAGCTGGAAACCTGTGTGACGGCGGTGGAAGGCGGCGTCGATGCGGCCGTCATCCTCGACGGGCGGGTGCCGCACGCGATGTTACTGGAAATCTTCACCCGGCGCGGCGCGGGCACGCTGGTGCGCGACACCAGCCGGCAGGCGGGCTGAACCGCACCGGTTGTCGGGCCGCTTCCAAATCGCTAGGCAGAACCCACTGGATGCGAGGGAGCCGTTGGGATGCACACGCTTTATGCGTTGATCGGAATCATTTCACTGATCATTACGCTGCTGATCTGGATTATCGTCATCCAGGCGATCCTGTCGTGGCTGGTCGCGTTCAACGTGATCAACACCTATAATGGCTTCGTTCGCCAGCTGCTTTACGGGTTGCACCGCATAACCGAGCCGCTGCTGCGGCCGATCAGGCGGATATTGCCCGATCTGGGCGGGCTGGATTTCTCGCCGATGGTGCTGATCCTGATCCTGATCGCGCTGCGCGACTATCTGATTCCCGGCATTTTCAGCGATCTGACGTTCTGAAACGGGCGGCACTGGATTGACTGGCCTGCCATGGCGCGACACCGGCGACGGGCTGATGCTGGTGGTGCGGGTGACGCCGCGGGCGGCACGCAATGCGGTGGAAGGACTGGTGGAGACGGGTGACGGCCGCCACGCGCTTGCGCTAAGGGTGCGCGCGGCACCATCGGACGGCGCGGCGAATGACGCGGCGACACGGCTTCTGGCGGACAGCCTCGATATTCCAAGGCGGGCGGTGACGCTGGTTTCCGGCCAGTCCGCCCGATTGAAACAGTTCCATCTTGCCGGGCAAGCCAGCGCAATGGCCGACCGGCTGGATGATTTGATCAAAGGGGAGTGAAATGACTGCTGCAATAATTGACGGCAAGGCCTTTGCCGAAGGGCTGCGCCAGCGCGTTGCCGATGCCGTTCCCGCCTTTCGCGCGGCAACCGGCCGTGCGCCCGGCCTGGCCGTGGTTCTGGTGGGCGAAGATCCGGCCAGCAGCGTCTATGTCCGTTCCAAGGGCAAGGCGACCAAGGCATCGGGCATGGAAAGCTTTGAACACAAGCTGCCGGTCGACACCACGCAGGACGATCTGCTGGCGCTGATCGCAAAGCTGAATGCCGATCCGCTGGTGGACGGCATCCTTGTCCAGCTGCCGCTGCCACGCCAGATCGACGAAGCGGCGGTGATCGCGGCGATCGACCCCGACAAGGACGTGGACGGATTTCACGTCATCAACGCCGGCCGCCTCGCCACCGGCGCAACGGGGCTGGTACCCTGCACCCCGCTGGGCTGCCTGATGCTGCTGAAGGACCAGCTTGGCGATCTTTCGGGCAAGGATGCGGTCGTCATCGGCCGTTCCAACATTGTCGGCAAGCCGATGGCGCAGTTGCTGCTGGGTGAAAGCTGCACCGTCACGATCGCCCATTCGCGCACGCACAACCTTTCACAGGTCGTGCACCGCGCCGACATCGTCGTTGCCGCCGTCGGCCGCCCGGAAATGGTGAAGGGCAGCTGGCTGAAGGAAGGCGCCGTCGTCATCGACGTCGGCATCAACCGCGTGCCGGGAGACCAGGAAGGCAAGACGAAACTGGTCGGCGACGTCGATTTCGACGAAGCGATGGGCCATGTCGGCGCGATCACGCCGGTGCCGGGTGGCGTCGGCCCGATGACCATCGCCTGCCTGTTGCGCAACACCATGGTCGCCGCCCATATGCGCGCCGGCCTGCCGGCACCCGAAGGGCTTTGATCCCCATGGCCCGGAGGTGGCGGTTTTGAGCGAATTGTTCATCTCGGCGCTCGTCACCTTTTTCGTGGTGATCGACCCGCCGGGATGCGCGCCCATCTTCGCCAGCCTCACCTCCGGCGCGCCAGCCGCCCATCGCCGCCGCATGGCCCTGAGGTCCATCGCGGTGGCGAGCGCGGTGTTGCTGATGTTCGCCCTGTTCGGCCGACAGTTCCTGCACGCGCTTGGCGTCGGGCTGGATGCCTTTCGAATCGCCGGCGGCATCATGCTGTTCCTGATCGCGCTTGAAATGGTGTTCGAAAAGCGCACCCAGCGGCGCGAGGAACGGGCAGAAGCAGTGCGCGAGGCGCAGATCAGCCAGCGTGAATGGGAAGACATATCGGTCTTTCCCATGGGCATACCGATGCTGGCCGGGCCGGGATCGATAGCCAGCGCCATGCTGCTGATTTCACGCGCCGAAGGTTTGCAGCAAAGATTGATCGTCCTTGCCGCCATGGCGGTGGTGCTGGCCGTCACCTTATGTTCGCTGCTGCTCGCCCCGGCGCTGATGCGGCTGCTCGGCCCCAAGATAGAGGCGATGGTCACCCGTATCCTGGGCGTCATCCTTGCCGCGCTGGCGACGCAGTTCGTGATCGACGGAATCCGCGCCAGCTTCTGATCCCGCCGATCTTCTTTTGCTTCAGCCCGTCACGCGGAACAGCCGATAGGGCGTGGACGACGGCAGCGGCACCGGCTGCAGCCAATCGGGCTGGCGACCCGCCACCAGCAGACTGTACATGCCGTCCTCGGGCGCTCTTTTGGCATAGATGGTCGCCTCTGCCGTTCCAGGGCACAGCAGCAGATATTGCGCATGATATTTGAGGACGATGGGATGCGCCTGTTCCGGCGTGCCGCCCCACATCTTCATCACATCGGCGATGGCGCGGCCGTTGCGGTGATAAGGCCCGGCAATGGCGCTGTGATGCGTCAGCACGATCAGCCGGGGGCTGAGGTCCAGAAAAGTGAACATGGTCGCCGGCGGAATGGTGTTGAGCGGCCGCATCGCACTAATGGTGGCGCATCGCCAGTTGGCGATGTTCACCCGCCTTGTCTGGACGCTCTGCCGGGCCTGCGGCAGCTTTCTGGCAAGCCAGGCCGGGCCCAAGCCCGATATCAGCAGGAAAACGCCGGTCGCCAGCCCCACCCGCGCCAGCATGAAGCGCGATCGCATCGCCAGACCGATCAATCCCCACAGCAGCATGGTGGCGCCGGGCACCGCCAGCGCCTGTGCGGCCGGCGCGGCGCGGGTCTGGAAAAAGCAGAAGCCAAGGCCGAAGGTCTGGACAAGGCCGATGGCGATCCAGCGGCGCAGTTGCGCCACGTCCCCCCGGCTCTGCCACAGGCCGAAACCCAGCCCGAACATCGCCGCCACCGGCAGGGCCAGCGTCGACACCTGCACGATCATGCTCTGCTTGAAGATAGGCCGCGCCTCGCGGACGTTGACCAGCCACAGGCGGCGTGCCTCCGGATTGATCAGCGCGGACGGATCGCCTACACATTGCGGGTGGCGCAGCCATGTGAACAATATCACCGCACCGCCCAGCGCCAGCACCGCGCCCAGCCTGACCCAGCCGTTCCTCACCGGCAGCATCGCCAGCAGCAGCGCCCCCGCGCCGCCCAGCGCTATCGCCTGCACATGGGCAATGGACAGCGCATCGCAATAGGCGACCATCCGCACCGGCGGCGGCACGAACACAATCAGCGAGAATGATGTCGCACCTGCGGCCGCGGCGCCGAATGCGGCAAGACGCGGCGCTTCCGTCCGGTCGGCCGCCCACAGCAGCGTGACCATGGTTGCGGTGAAGGCAAGATAGGGCAGCAGTTCGATGCCGATCGCCAGCGACAGGCCAAGGGCGACACCGGCAAGCAGGCCACCGGCCACCTGCCGCCGCGTCAGCACGCCCAGCAGCATCACCAGCAGCAGCGCAATTTGCCAGCCGTGGTGATCGATCCTGAGCGGCGACATCATCGCCACCGTCATCGGCGCGCACAGCAGCAGCGCGGGCGGCAACGGCCATGCCTGGGGCGATACCAGCCGCCGTGCCATGGCCGACACGGCGACCATGGCAACCGCCATCGGCAGCAGCGGCGCCACCGCCGTCGCAAAGCGTTCGGCACCCGGCGTCGCCGTGAACAGCCGGCCGATGACGATCAACCCGGCCAGCGGCAGATCGACCAGCCGCGACCAATGGATGTTCGCGCCAAAGGGCGGATCCAGCCGGTGCTGGCGCAGATCGAACCATGGCTGGCCGGACAGCCAGTCGCGCACCTGTTGCAGGCGCATATTGTCGTCGGTATCGCGCAGCGCCAGCGCGGCGATGCCGTTGCGGTGCGTCCACAGCAGCCATGCCGCGCCCGCACACCAGATGAGCAATACGCCCAGCAGCCACAGCCAGCCGGACTCGCGTTCTTTCTTGTGATTCATCATAGGATCGTTATCAGCGGCAATCTGGAAACCGGGGCGACAATCGCCCAAGCAAGGGACGAAGACCGTTGCGACGGGAAACGACGAACGCCATCCGCACGGTGCTGGAAGAAGTGCTTCCACCCACGATACGGGATTCAGCCCCCATGCGCTGGCTGTTCAGGCGCCACTGGGGCCGCCTTGTCGATGATCTTGAGGATTTTCGCGCGCGCATCCCGTTCGTCACTCCCGAAGAATATCGCGCCATCTACGCCCGCTTGCCACGCGTGCAAAGCGAGACTGACAATTCGGCCGCCTGCATCGACAGGATCGCCGCCGACCTGGTGGGCGAATCGGTGCTCGATGTCGGTTGCGGCACCGGCTATCTGCTGCACGTCCTTGCCGGACGGCGGCCGGAAATGGCCTATACCGGCGTCGATTTCATGATCGACGATGCAACCCGCGCCCGCGCCGCCGGCATCCGCTTTGAAGAAGCCAATATCGAACGTCTGCCCTTTGCCGATGGTTCGTTCGACACGGTGATCTGCACCCATGTGCTTGAACATATATTGGAGTTCAGGGCCGCGCTGTCCGAATTGCGGCGCATCGCGCGGCGGCGGCTGATCATCGTCGTCCCGCAGGAACGCGAATATCGCTTCACCTTCAATCCGCACCTGCACTTCTTCCCCTATCCGCACAGCTTCCTGCGCTACATCACGCCGATTCCGCGCGATCATGCAATCCAGAGCATCGGGCGCGACATCTATTATCGTGAAAACCGCGACACAAAGGACGACTGATGGCCAAGCTGATCCTCTTTGCCGTGGTCATCGCCGTCGGCCAGCTGCTGTTCAAGCGCGTGAGCATGGGGCTGAACGGCGTGCACGGCGCCGAAGCGATATTGACGAAGCTGGCGACGGACCCACTGTTCCTGCTGGCGCTGGCGCTTTACGGCAGCGCCACGATATTGTGGGTGCTGGCGCTGCGTGAAGTGCCGCTGTCGCTGGCCTATCCCTTTACCGCGCTTGCATTTGTGCTGGTCCCCCTCGGGGCAGCCGTGATATTCAAGGAGCCGGTGGGCGCCCGCTATTTCGTGGGCCTTGTCTTTGTCGTCGGGGGCATATGCATAGTGGGTTCGGGGGTGAACGCCTGAACATGGCGCGCGAATTTCTGGCAAAGATCTGGGTGCCGGTGCAGACGCGCCTGCCCGGATTCGGGCTTACCGGCGTCATCGCATGGCTGCTCACCTTCTTTTACACGCAGAAGCTCTATCACTTCGATCTGTCGCGGCTGAATGGGGTGCATGTCACCCGCCAGGTGCTGATCGGCCGTGATTTCGTCAATGTGTGGACCGGCGGCCTGCTCGCCCGATCCGGCGATGTGGGCGTGATCTACGACATTCAGGGCTATCGCTTCGTGCTGCACAAGGCGATGGAGCTGGGCGGCATCTATGCCTATTCCTATCCGCCGCACACGCTGCTGCTGGCCGTGCCGTTCAGCTTCTTCACCTATCCGGTGGCGCTTGCACTGTGGACCGCGGTTGGCGCGGGCCTTTTCATCCATGCCGCCGCCCCCTATCTGCGCCGCGTCAACCTGCCACTGGTAGCCGCGCTGCTGGTGCCGGGCAGCCTGGTGAACATCTGGGCAGGCCATTATGGCTTCATGGTCGGTGCGCTGGCGCTTTACGGCTGGCGTTTTCTGGATCGGCAGCCGGCGCTGGCCGGCATCGTCTTCGGCATCATGACGATCAAGCCGCATCTGGGCGTCCTGATCGCACTGGTGCTGCTTGCCCGGCGCGAATGGATCGCCATTGCCGCCGCCGCCATCACCACGGCCGTGCTGGCGCTGGTCTCCGGCGCGCTGTTCGGCTTTGAGCTATGGCCCATCTATCTGCTGAAGACATTGCTGTTCCAGGCCGATCTGTTCACCGAGGCGACGCGGTCCTTCCACCACATGATGCCGACGACATCGGCCGCCATATTGCTGCTGGGCTATTCCGAAAGCGTCGCCAAGATATGGCAGCTTTGCAGTGCGCTGCTTGCCGTCGGCGTGGTGATAGAGGCGATCCGCCGCCAGGTGGACACGCTGGACCTGGGGCTGATCGCCACCACGGCGGTGTTCCTGGTCGTCCCCTACGCCTTCAACTATGATCTGACGGTGGTGTCGCTGGCGGCGCTGATCTGCCTTGCCCGCGTCGCGGACTGGCACAGGCTGTGGGAAAAGCTGGCGATGAAGGCGGTGTTCGCGCTTGGCATGTTGCTGCCGTTGCTGCTGCCCATATTGGGCAAGCAGCATATCGTCATCGGCCCGGTGGTGCTTGCCACCATGTTGTGGGGCCAGCTTGCGCTGGCCTCCGGCTATGCGATCAGCGTCCGTCGCGGCGGCCTAGCAGCCGCAGCCTGAGCGCGTTCAGCCTGATGAAGCCTTCGGCGTCGCGCTGGTCATAGGCGCCGGCGTCGTCCTCGAACGTCACAACCTTTTCAGAATAGAGGCTGTAAGGCGATTTGCGACCGACGATATGGCAGCCGCCCTTGTACAGCTTCAGCCGCACGGTGCCCGTCACCTTCTGCTGGCTGTGATCGATCGCGGCCTGCAGCATTTCGCGCTCAGGCGAGAACCAGAAGCCATTATAGATCATTTCGGCATAGCGCGGCGCCAGCTCGTCCTTCAGATGCGCGGCGCCCCGGTCCAGCGTGATCTGTTCGATGGCGCGGTGCGCGGCATGAAGGATGGTGCCGCCCGGCGTTTCATACATGCCGCGCGACTTCATGCCGACGAAACGGTTTTCGACAAGGTCGAGACGGCCGATGCCATGAATGCGGCCAAGCTCGTTCAGCTTTGCCAGCAGGCTGGCGGGGGAAAGCCCTTCCCCGTCCACGGCCACCGCATCACCGCGTTCGAAATCGACGGTGATATATTGCGGCTGGTCAGGCGCGTCCTCGGGGTTGACGGTGCGCGAATAGACATAATCCGGCACTTCTTCCCACGGATCTTCCAGCACCTTGCCTTCGGACGAGGTGTGGAGAAGATTGGCGTCGGTTGAAAACGGGCTTTCGCCGCGCTTGTCCTTGGGCACCGGAATCTGGTGCTGTTCGGCAAAGGCGATCAGCGCAGTGCGGCTGGTCAGATCCCATTCGCGCCAGGGGGCGATCACCTTGATGTCGGGCGCAAGGCTGTAATAGCCGAGTTCGAAGCGCACCTGATCATTACCCTTGCCGGTGGCGCCATGGCTCACCGCATCGGCGCCGACCTGCCGGGCGATCTCGATCTGGCGCTTGGCGATCAGCGGCCGCGCGATCGACGTGCCAAGCAGGTACAGCCCTTCATAAAGGGCGTTGGCGCGCATCATCGGATAGACATAGTCGCGCACGAACTCTTCACGCAGATCGTCGATGAAGATCTGCTTCACGCCCATCATCTCGGCCTTGCGGCGCGCCGGCTCCAGCTCCTCGCCCTGTCCAAGATCCGCCGTGAAGGTCACGACTTCGCAGCCATAGGTCTGCTGAAGCCATTTCAGGATCACGCTGGTGTCCAATCCGCCTGAAAAGGCCAGCACCACCTTGTTCACCGCGCCGGTCGTCATTCCACAGCCTCCAAAATCCACGATTGCGCGCGCCTTGCCACCAGTGGCCCCCTTGTTCAAGCCGGATACAGCTTGCCGTGGATATAAAGCATCTCATCGCAGCCGTCGTGCTGCCCCCAAGTTGGAGAGCAAGATGCGCAAATATCTTCTTCTGGCCGCCACGGCCGGACTGCTTGCCGCGCCCGCGCTGGCGCAGACAGCCGACCATGCCGCCCACAGCCCCAAGGCAGGGCCGCAGACCCGTGTTGAACTGCAACAGCATATCGCCCAGCGATTTGCCGCGCTGGACACCAACAAGGACGGCGCCGTCACCAAGGCAGAGTTCGACGCCCACCGCGCGGCGATGAAGCAGAAATGGGAACAGCACAAGAAGGAAAGGCGCGATGCGTTCTTTGCGCGCGCCGATACGAACAAGGACGGGCAGATCAGCAAGGCGGAGTTCGATGCTGCCGGCACCGCGCGTGACGCACATCGCGCCCACGGCCCGCGTTCGGCCGACAACCGGCCCATGGGCCATCATGGCCGGCACGGCATGAAGCCCGGCATGGGCGGACCGGGCATGATGAAGCACCATGGCGACATGTTCGCGATGATGGACGCGAACAAGGACGGCAAGGTGACGCTGGCGGAAATGTCTGCCCGCCCGCTGGCAATGTTCGACAAGGCCGATGCCAATAAGGATGGCACGGTGACACCGGAAGAACGCCGCGCCGCATGGCAGAATATGCGGGCGCAATGGCGGGCCAAGGCGCCGCCCGCTGCCAAGGCCGGTTGATCCGACCCGCCTTCAGAATATTTCCCTCAGATCATTTCATCGACGGGGCCGGACGATTCGTCCGGCCTCGCTTCCTTTTCTTCCGACGGATGGCCGACGATGAACTGAAGCGTCAGGAAACATCCGCCAAGCAGACACGCCATCATGGCGAACAGCGGCACTGGCCCGGGATGGCTGAACAGGCTGGCCAGCCATGACGTACATGCGCCGATTGCAAATGAGCTGGAACCGAGCAGCGCCGACAGCGAACCCGACCGCTGATGGTCCAGCGCCAATGCGCAGGCCTGGTTGTTGGCCGGAATAAGGCCCAGCGTGGAAATCAGCAGCGCCTGCCCCACGATCACCACCGGCAGCGGTGTAAGATGCAGCGCCGCAAGCACTGTTGCTGCAATGCCTGCCAATGCGCCACCCACCGTGATCACATCCAGAATGCGCCTTGATGGAAAACGCCGCAGCAGCACGCGGTTCAACTGGCCCGCACCGATCAGACACGCGGCAGTCGCCGCGAACAGATAGGAAAAGGTCTGCGGGTTGAAGCCATAATGTTCGATGAACAGGCCCGGCGACATGCTGATCCATGTAAACAGACAGCCGGTGCTACATCCGCCGGCAATCAAATGCCCGACGATCGGCCGCCGGCGCAACAGTGCGGCAAAGGCCCTGCGCCGCGGTTCGCGCCGCGCCAGTTCGGCGGTCGCGGCGCTGCGGCTTTCGTCCAGCCTGAAATAGCAGCTGAGGGCGATGGCGATGCCGATCGCCAGCATCAGTCCGAACAGCGACCGCCAGCCGAGATGGGCAAGCAATATGCCGCCGAAAACCGGCGCGGCAATGGGCGCCACGCCCATCACCAGCTGCATCCAGCTGAATATGCTGGCTGATGATTCCCTGTCGTAGCGATCGGATACCACGGCGCGGGCAATCACCTGTCCCGAACAGGCGGCAAAACCCTGGATAAAGCGCGCAGCCAGCAGCATGGGCAAGGTCTGCGCCATCATGCAGGCCGTCGTCGCAAGCACGTAAAGCACCATGCCCACCATCAATGGCGGGCGGCGGCCATGCAGATCGGACAAGCCGCCGAACACCAGCTGGCCGATCGACAGGCCAAGCACGAAGGTGGACACGGTGGGCTGGACAGACGCGGTGGAAGTGCCGAATTCCGCCGCGATCATCGGCATACTGGGCAGATACATATCGGTCGACAACGACGCGAACGCCGTCATCGAGCCGAGCAATATGATCGATCCCGCGCCGGGCGCGGTATGTATTTTTTTGTTGTGCACCGCGGTGCGATAACGCCCCGCAGCGGAAATCGGAAGCCCCGAACATTCAGCCGAACGTCCGGGGCGGTGGATCAGCCAAGCTGCCGGTAACGCTGTTCCGCTTCCTGCATATAGTCGCGGGTCAGCGGCAAGGTGTCGCGCTTGCGGGCAAGCTGGATCTGGAAATTGCAATGCCCGTCATGACGGAACACGGTGATCGCGCCCGCCAGATAATAGATCCACATGCGATAGAAACGCGCATCGTAAAGCGCCTCTATCCTGTCGCGCGCCGCCTTGGTCCGTTCGAACCAATGTTCCAGCGTATAGGCATAATGAAGGCGCAGCACCTCCACGTCCGTCGTCCACAGCCAGCTGCGCTCTATGGCGGGAATGACTTCCGAAAGCGCGGGCGAATAGCCGCCGGGGAAGATATATTTGCGCGTCCACGGGTCTGTAACCCCCGGCCCGTCGGCGCGACCGATGGTGTGGATCAGCGCCACCCCATCCTCGGTCAGCCGGTCGCGCACCACCTTGAAAAAGGTTGGATAATTGGGACGGCCGACATGTTCGAACATCCCGACGGAAACGATGCGGTCGAACTGCCCCTGCACCGCGCGATAATCGATCAGCTCGAACCGCACGCGGTCTTCGACGCCGGCCTCGCGCGCGCGGCGCCGGGCGACGGCCAGCTGTTCCTCGCTCAGCGTGATGCCAAGCACATCGACATCGGCCACGCGGTTCAGATACAGCGCCATGCCGCCCCAGCCGCAGCCGATGTCCAGCACCTTCTGGCCTGGCTTCAGCAGCAGCTTGGCCGCGATATGGGCCTTTTTGTCGACCTGCGCCTGTTCAAGGCTGTTGTCGCGTTCGGTGAAATAGGCACAGCTATATTGCCGGTCGGCATCGAGGAAGAGATCGTACAGCCTGTCCGACAGGTCATAATGATGGGCGACATTCTTGCGCGAACGCACGGCGTCGTTCAGCTGCATCAGCCCGGAAAGCCAGCGCTGGCCCGCCGAAATCAGCGATCGCGCCTCGTTCGGCCATTCCCAGCGCATATTATAGCTGACAAGGTCCAGCAGGGGCAGGATGTCGTCGTCATCGACGATCGCATCGCCGTCCATGAAGGCCTCGCCCGCGCCAAGCATGGGATTGCGGCTGATCTCCTTCAGCCCCTTGCGAGTAAGGCGCAACGACACTGGCGGCCGATGTGGATCGGGCTTGCCATAATGTCGGACAGTGCCGTCAGGCCATGTGACGGCAAGTTCGCCGGCGGTGATCAGCCGGCTCAACATTCGATGCAGCATCATGAACGCTAGGTTAGCGAAACGATTCCGTTCATCAAGACCTAGGATTGCAATGTGGCGTCCTGATCCACAATGGTTTCCTTCTCGGTCGCACGGCGTGCCAGTTCGGCCCGGCTGATCTTTTCGGCAGCGGACTTCAGCTGCCCGCAGGCCGCCATGATGTCGCGTCCGCGCGGGGTGCGCACAGGGGCTGAGATGCCGGCCCGAAAGACGATGTCGGAAAAACGCGCCACGCGCGACGGTTCGGAACAGTCATAGGGCGCGCCGGGCCAAGGGTTGAAGGGAATGAGGTTCACCTTCGCCGGCAGCCGGTATTTACGGATCAGCCGCACCAGTTCGCGCGCATCCTCGTCGCTGTCGTTCTTGTCCTTCAGCATCACATATTCAAAGGTGATGCGCCGCGCATTGTTGGCGCCGGGATAGGCGGCGCAGGCGGCCAGAAGTTCTTCAATGCCGTATTTGCGGTTCAGCGGCACGATTTCATCGCGCACATCCTTGGTGACGGCATGCAGCGACACGGCAAGGTTGACGCCGATCTCGTCCCCGGCACGTGCCATCATCGGCACCACGCCGGCGGTGGAAAGGGTGATCCGCCGCTTGGACAGCGAAAGCCCGTCGCCGTCCATGACGATGCCAAGCGCCTGCTTCACATTGTCGAAATTATAAAGCGGCTCGCCCATGCCCATCATGACGATGTTGGTCAGCAGCCGCCCGTCGGGCTGGCTGGGCCATTCGCCAAGCGCATCGCGGGCAAGCATCACCTGGCCGACGATTTCCCCCGCCGTCAGGTTACGCACCAGCTTCATCGTGCCGGTGTGGCAGAAGCGGCAGTTGAGCGTGCAGCCCACCTGGCTGGACACGCACAGCGTCCCCCGATCGGCGTCGGGGATGAACACCATTTCATAATCCTGCCCGTCATGGGAGCGCAGCAGCCATTTGCGGGTGCCATCGGTGGAAACCTGCGCCTCCACCACATCGGGGCGGCCGATGACGAACTTTTCGGCAAGTAGCGCCTGGGTTTCCCTGGCGATGCTGGTCATCTGCGAAAAATCGGTGGCGCCGCGGTTATAGACCCATTGCCAGATCTGGCTGGCCCGCATCTTCGCCTGCTTTTCCGCAATGCCGGCTTCGGCCAGCGCAGCGCGCAGCATCGCCTTGTCCAGGCCGATGACGTCGATTCGCCCATCCTGACGGGCAGGCGCGCCCCTGGGCACGGGCACGGGATCGATATGGCCGGGTATCTGCATCGCGCGCATTTAATGGCGATCGGCCAAAAAGCCAAGGACCGGCGATTTTTTGCGGCCTGTTTCGCCGGTATGGGCGTTGCGCAGCGGCCATCGGCAACCTATCAGGCGCGCAAGCCATTGCTGGAGACAAGATCGATGCCTCTTCTCGTCCTCATCCGCCACGGCCAGAGCGCCTGGAACCTTGAAAACCGCTTCACCGGATGGTGGGACGTGGACGTGACGGAACAGGGTGCGGCGGAAGCACGCGCGGCCGGCGAGCTGATGGCGGCGCGCGGGCTGGATTTCGACCAGTGCTTCACCAGCTATCAGACCCGCGCCATCAAGACATTGAACATCGCGCTGGAAGCCATGGGCCGGCTGTGGCTGCCGGTGGAAAAGCACTGGCGCCTGAACGAACGCCATTATGGCGGGCTGACCGGGCTGAACAAGGCGGAAACCGTGGCCAGGGCCGGCGAGGAGCAGGTGAAGATCTGGCGCCGTTCGTTCGACATACCGCCCCCCCCGTCGGAAGCCGGTTCACCCTATGACCTGAGCAACGACCGCCGCTATGCGGGCATCCCCATTCCGCAGACCGAAAGCCTGAAGGACACCATCGCCCGCGTGCTGCCCTATTGGGACGAACGCATTGCCCCCGCGCTCAAGACCGGCAATCGCGTGCTGATTTCGGCCCATGGCAATTCGCTGCGCGCGCTGGTGAAGCATCTGTCGCACATTTCGGACGATGAAATTCCCAGCCTGGAGATCCCGACCGGCCAGCCGATCGTCTATGAACTGGACGAGGCGCTGAACGCGACCGACCGTTATTATCTTTCGGAACGCGCGGGCTGAGGCCGGGCAACGCCATTTGCCGGTGAATGGCATTGTCAGTGAATGGCGCGGCCCCTAATGTCGCGCGCTTTCCCGCATCAGGACAGGGGACGATTTTTGGGAAACCAGTCGCCGATCGTCGGCATCATCATGGGCAGCACTTCCGATTGGGAGACGATGCGCCACGCCGCCGAAACGCTTTCGGCGCTGGAAATCCCGCATGAAACAAAGGTGGTTTCGGCCCATCGTACGCCCGAACGCCTTTACGACTATGCGAAATTGTCCGCCGGGCGTGGGCTGAAGGTGATTATCGCCGGGGCCGGCGGCGCCGCGCATCTGCCGGGCATGGCGGCGTCGATGACGCGGCTGCCGGTGCTTGGCGTGCCTGTCCAGTCCAAGGCGCTGAACGGCATGGACAGCCTGTTGTCCATCGTCCAGATGCCCGCCGGCATTCCCGTCGGCACGCTGGCGATTGGCCGGGCGGGTGCGATCAACGCCGCGCTGCTGGCCGCGGCAATGCTTGCAACGAGCGACGATGCGCTTGCCGCGCGGCTTGAACAATGGCGTGAACGACAGACCGCGCAGGTGGCGGACGAGCCGGATCAGGACGCGCAATGATCATCGAACCCGGCGCGACGATAGGCATATTGGGCGGAGGCCAGCTGGGCCGGATGCTAGCGATTGCCGCCGCGCAGCTCGGCTATCGCTGCCATATCTATGCGCCGGACGCGGTTTCCCCGGCGGCCGATGTCGCTGCCGAATGGACGCAGGCCGGCTTTGACGATGAAGAGGCACTGCGCCGCTTTGCCGATGCTGTCGATGTCGTCACCTATGAGTTCGAGAATATCGACGCCACCCCCATTGAGGCGCTGGCCCGATGGGTGGAGGTGAGGCCGTCCGTCCATGCGCTGCGCGTGGCGCAGGACCGTCTGGCGGAAAAGGATTTCGTTGCCTCATTGGGCGGAAGGCCGGCACCCTATCGCGCGGTCAACAGCCGTGCGGAGCTGGATGCCGCCATTGCTGAAATCGGCACACCCGCCATTCTGAAGACCTGCCGCTTCGGTTACGACGGCAAGGGCCAGGCGCGGCTGATGACACCCGCCGATGCCGATCAGGCCTGGTGCACCATTGGTGGACAGCCTTCGGTGCTGGAAGGGTTTGTGCGTTTCGAGCGGGAGTTCTCGGTGCTGCTGGTCCGCGGGACGGATGGCGCGACGCTGACCTGGGATTCACCGGACAATGAACACAGGAACGGCATATTGGACCGTTCGACGGCACCGGCCGGCCCGCTGATCCGCGAGCAGGCGGGCGAAGCGGCGGCACTTGCCCGTGCCGTGGCCGATGCACTGGATTATGTCGGTGTGCTGACGCTGGAGTTCTTTGCGTCCGAAGCAGGGCCGGTGTTCAACGAAATGGCGCCGCGTGTCCATAATTCAGGCCATTGGACCATCGAAGGCGCCCGCACCAGCCAGTTCGAAAACCATATTCGCGCGATATGCGGCCTGCCGCTGGGCGCGACGGGGCTGAGCGCGGCGCGTGTCGAAATGCGCAACCTGATTGGCGACGACGTCAACGACTGGCAACGGCTTCTGGCCGATCCCAACGCCCATCTGCACCTTTACGGCAAGCGCGATGCGCGGCCGGGACGCAAGATGGGGCATGTCACCCGGCTGGAATATTAAGCCGCCATTGCACTGAAGCAGGGGGAGCCGCCATCCGGCGATGACAGTCCCCCCCTGCCCGCATTTTCATCAATCGGTGCTTTTGCGCACCTCCACCGGCAGGCCGATGGGGCCAATTTCCGGCATGATCTTTGCCGCATCGCCGACCACCACCCAGATCAGTCGATCAGGGCTGATCGCGGCGCGCGCCGCCTGATTCAATTCTGCCGCCTTCATTGCACGATAACGATCGGCAAGGCTGACGTAATAATCATCGGGCCGGCCGAACATCACATTGCGTTCCACCCCGCCAAGCAGCGCGGCGGATGTTTCGAAGCTGCCGGGCAGTGAACGGATCTGATTGTTGACGGTGCGCGAAAGCTCCGCCTCCGTCACGCCCTTGGGGCCAAGGAAGGCGTTCATGTCGTCGATCATCGCCTTGATCGAATCGCCGGTTCTGTCGGTCTGCACCGGAGCAAAGAGCAGGAAGGGCAGATTTTCCTTCACCAGCCGCACCTGCGTGCCGACGCCATAGGACCAGCCCTTCGCCTCACGCAGATCCATGTTGAGGCGCGAGGTGAAGCTGCCGCCAAGCACTTCGTTGGCGGTCATCAACACCAGCGGGTCGTCGCGCCCGGTCATGCCCAGCGCCTGACCGGCAAGGATCAGCGACTGGGGCGAGCCCGGCCGGTCGATCACTACCACGCGCGACGGGCGGGCCATACGGTCCGACCGGAAGATCTTTTTCGGCGCGGCCGTGGCAGGGGCCTTCCAGTCACCGAAATTGCGTTCAAGCAGGGGCTTGAGTTCGGCAAGGCTGGTATCGCCGACAATGAACAGCGTGGCGTTGTCAGGCCGGAACCAGCGCTGGTGGAAGGCAACCAGATCGTCGCGGGTGACTGCACGCACGCCCGCTTCGGTGCCGGTGCCGGTAAAGGGCACACCATAGGGGCTGGACGGGCCATAGATCAGCGGCGGCAGTTCACGCAGCGCAAGCCCGTTCGGCCGGGTCTTTTCCGAAGCGATGCGGGCAAGCAGCTGGCCGCGCAGCCGGTTGACCTCGCCCGGTGCAAAGGCCGGGTTGCGCACCACATCTGCAAACAGCGCGAGCGAAGGCGCCAGATTGGCCTTGAGCGCGAACAGGCCGACATCGGTATTGTCCATGCCCGCATTGGCGGAAATCGATGCGCCCAGCCGCTCTTCCTGCTCTGCGATGGCAATGGAATCGCGTGTCTTCGTGCCTTCATCGAGGAGGGAGAGCATCAGCGCGTGCGTGCCGGGCTTGTTCCTGTCGTCAGCGGCGTTGCCCGCATCGAACGAAAGCGAGAATTGCACCGTCGGCACGGCAGAGCGGCGGGCGAACACCACCTTCATGCCGTTGGAAAGCGTCATCCGCTGCACATCCGGCCATTGCAGCCCTGCGATCTTGCCCACCGGGGGCAGCGTCGCACGATCGGCATCGGGCTTTTTCGCTTCCGCCGGGGGGGTGGGCGGCGGCGGCGTTTTCGACGTGTCGGCAACAGCCGGCGCGGAATCATTGCCGGCAACCGCAAGATCGGCGGCGCTCCGCTGTCCCGGCTCCACCGTCAGCCGATAGGCCGGGCGCGAAAGCCAGCGCTGCATCGCCTTTTGCACCATGGCCGGCGTGGTGGCGGCAAGTTCGTCCAGTTCGTGCTTATAATAGCCGGGATCGTTCATGTAGATCGCGCCCTGGGCCAGCGTCACCGCCTTGCCACCCATGCCGCCAACCTGTTCCAGCCCGGCAATGCGGCCGGAAATCGCACGGGTCGCCACCCGGCGCACTTCATCCGCCGTCGGCCCATTGTGCATCAGATCGGCGATCAGCGCATCCAGCCGCCGGCCGACAAGCGCGGGGTCGACGCCCGGCTTCACATCGGCCTGCACCGTGAAGATGCCGACCTTCTCATAGCTTTCGACATTGGCGGAAACGGCGACGGCAAGCTGTTCCTTGCGCACCAGTGCATTGTCGAGGCGGGAGGAGGAAAGCCCGCCAAGCACGCTCGCCCCCACGTCCAACGGCGTTGAGGCACCATCGCCCAGCCCCGGCACCGCCCACATACGATAGATGCGGGTGGTGGCGACCTGATCCTTCATCACCTGATCGACAGCGGCAGGCAATGTCGGCACCGGCGCATCGACGGGCAGCGTTTCCGGCCCGCGGGCGATGGCGCCGAAATATTTTTCGACAAGCGGTCGTGCCGTCGCGACATCGATGTCGCCAGCCAGCACCAGCACCGCATTGTTCGGGCCATAATGTGCGCGGAACCAGTCCTTCACATCGCCAAGGCTGGCGCGGTTGAGATCGGTCATCGAGCCGATGGTGGTGTGGTGATAGGGGTGTCCCCCGGGGAACAGCGCCGTCTGCTGCGCATATTGAACGAGGCCGAAAGGCTGATTGTCGCCCTGCCGCTTCTCATTCTGGACGACGGCGCGCTGGTTATCGAGCACCTGCTGCGTCACCGCGCCAAGCAGATGGCCCATGCGGTCCGATTCGAGGAACAGCGCCAGATCGATCGCGCCAGTGGGCACGGTTTCGAAATAATTGGTGCGATCGAACCATGTCGTGCCGTTGAAATCAGTCGCGCCGACATTTTCCAGCGGAACGAAGAAATCGCCCGGTGCATTTTCCGAACCGTTGAACATCAGATGTTCGAACAAATGGGCAAAGCCGGTCTTGCCGTCAGGTTCGTTCTTCGATCCGACATGATACCAGACCGACACCGCCACCACCGGCGCCTTGCGATCGGTGGAAACGATGACCCTGAGGCCATTGGATAAGGTGAATTGCTGATAGGGAATATCAACCGATTTGACCAGGGTGGCCACCGGGGCCGGTTCCACCGTCGTTGCCGCAATGGCGGGCTGGACCAGCGTCAGTGCGAGCGCCATTCCAACCGAACGCAACCAAATGCTCAACCGGGTCTTCCTTTCCATGGCTTTTGACAGCAACCATAGCGGCGATGGCCCGGTCCGTCACCCGGCAAGGCCCACCGCAGATAATGGGGAGCGATCATGAAAAGCGGACTTCATCTTTCACTAGCCTTAACAATGCTGGCAGCGCCTGCCGCACAGGCGGCCGATTTCACCCTGCCACCCGGCTTTTCCGCCACCGTCTTTGCCGACGGCCTTGTCGGCGCGCGCCATCTGACGGTGCGTGCCAATGGCGATGTGCTGGTATCGATGTCGGGGGACGACAAGGGCGTGGTGGTGCTGCGCGACGCCAATCACGACGGCAAGGCAGACGGCCAGGGCAAACGCTTTGGTGATTTGCGCGGCACCGGCATTGCGCTGGCTGGCGCGGACACGCTGTTCTTCGCGGCCGACACCAGCGTCTGGCGCTATCGCCTCAATGCCGATTCCATGCCCGTCGGCAAGCCGGTGCTGGTGGTGGACGGGTGGACGCAGCAACAGCAGCATGGATCGAAATCCATCGCGCTGGACGGGCACGGCGGGCTGTATGTCGCGGTGGGTGCGCCGTCCAATTCCTGCCAGAAGGATGATCGACAGCCGGGATCGCGCGGACAACAGCCTTGTCCGCTGCTCAACCAATATGGCGGCGTGTGGCGCTATGACGCCAATGGCGCGAACCAGAAGGCGTCATCGGGCGACCATTGGGTGACGGGTGCGCGCAATCTGGTGGCGATCACCTGGGATGCCCAGGCAGGCGCGCTTTACGGCGTGATGCACGGCCGCGACCAGCTTCACGATCTGTGGCCCGCCTATTTCACCGAAAAGCAATCGACCGAGCTGCCGGCCGAAGAGTTTCATCGCCTCGATCGCGGGGCGGACCTTGGCTGGCCCTACAGCTATTGGGACCCGTTCGCCAATGTGCGCCGCCTTGCCCCGGAATATGGCGGCGACGGGCAAAAGACGGTGGAAAGCGACCATTACCGCCGTCCACTCTGGTCCTTTCCGGCGCATTGGGCACCCAATGACATAATGATCTATACCGGCAAGGCCTTTCCCAAAAGCTATCAGGGCGGTGCCTTCATCGCCTTTCACGGCTCATGGAATCGCGCACCGCTGCCACAGCAGGGCTATCGCATCAGCTTCGTGCCCATGACCGGTGGCAAGGTGACCGGCAAGGCAATGGATTTCGCCACCGGCTTTGCCGGCAGCAAGCCCATATCTTCCCCCGGTGAAGCCGATTTCCGTCCCGACGGGCTGGCAATGGGGCCGGATGGCGCGCTCTACATTGCCGATGATGCCAAGGGACGGATCTGGAAAGTGACTTACCAAGGCCAATAGCAAAGCCTTTGGCCAACCCCTTGTGTTGCAAAATAGCAACACCATATCGACGACGTAGATTGGGGAAAGACGATTATGAATCTGGAAAAGTTCACGGATCGCGCCAAGGGTTTTCTGCAGGCGGCACAAACCGTTGCCATCCGCATGGAACATCAGCGGATTGCACCGGAACATCTGCTGAAGGCGCTTCTTGAAGACGATCAGGGCATGGCGGCCGGGCTGATCCGCGCCGCCGGTGGCCAGCCGGACGCGGCGACACGCGCGACCGATCAGGCGCTGGCCCGCCTGCCGCGCGTCACCGGATCGGGCGCCAATTCGGTGGCGCTGGACAATGACAGCGTCCGCGTGCTCGATTCCGCCGAACAGATCGCCGCCAAGGCCGGTGACAGCTTCGTCACCGTGGAGCGGTTGCTCCTTGCCCTTGTCCTTGCGTCCACCACCGCTGCCGGCAAGGCGCTGGCCGAAGCAGGCGTGAAGGCCGATGCCCTGAATGGCGCGATCAATCAGCTTCGCCAGGGCCGCACCGCCGACACTGCCGGGGCGGAGGATCGTTATGACGCGCTGAAGAAGTTCGCGCGCGACCTGACTCAGGCAGCGCGTGACGGCAAGCTGGACCCCGTGATCGGGCGCGACGAGGAAATCCGCCGCACCATCCAGGTGCTTGCCCGGCGCACCAAGAACAATCCGGTGCTGATCGGTGAACCCGGCGTCGGCAAGACCGCGATCGCCGAAGGACTGGCGCTGCGCATCGTCAATGGCGATGTGCCCGACAATCTGAAGGACAAGAGGCTGATGGCGCTCGACATGGGCAGCCTGATCGCCGGCGCCAAATATCGTGGCGAGTTCGAGGAACGACTGAAAGGCGTGCTGGATGAAGTGAAGGCCGCCGAAGGTCAGGTCGTGCTGTTCATCGACGAAATGCACACGCTGGTGGGCGCGGGCAAGACCGATGGCGCCATGGACGCATCGAACCTGCTGAAGCCGGCGCTCGCCCGCGGCGAACTGCACTGCATCGGCGCGACCACGCTGGATGAATATCGCAAATATGTGGAAAAGGACGCGGCGCTTGAGCGGCGGTTCCAGCCGGTGTTCGTTGGCGAACCGACGGTCGAGGACACGATTTCGATCCTGCGCGGCCTGAAGGAAAAATATGAGCTGCACCATGGCGTGCGGATCACCGACGGTGCGCTGGTTGCGGCGGCAACGCTTTCCAACCGCTATATCTCCGACCGATTTCTGCCCGACAAGGCCATCGACCTGATGGATGAGGCGGCATCGCGCCTGCGCATGGAGGTTGAATCCAAGCCGGAGGAGATCGAGACGCTCGACCGGCGGATCATCCAGCTGAAGATCGAGCGGGAGGCGCTCAAGAAGGAAACCGATGCCGCATCCCGCGACCGGCTGACCAATCTGGAAGCCGAGCTGGCCAATCTGGAACAGCAGTCGTCGGAACTGACCAGCCGCTGGCTTGCCGAAAAGGACAAGATCCAGGCCGAAGCCCGGTTGAAGGAACAGCTGGACCAGGCACGGATCGAGCTGGAACAGGCGCAGCGGCGCGGTGATCTGGGCCGGGCCGGCGAGCTGAGCTATGGCGTGATTCCGGGACTTGAAAAGCAGCTTGAAGATGCGCAGGCGGCGGCTGCCGGCGCGATGCTGCGCGAGGAAGTGACGAGTGCCGACATCGCCAGTGTGGTTTCGCGCTGGACCGGTATTCCGGTGGACCGGATGCTGGAGGGCGAGCGTGAGAAACTGCTCCACATGGAAGAGGCGCTGGGCAAACGCGTGATCGGCCAGAGCGAGGCGGTTCACGCCGTTTCCACCGCTGTCCGCCGCGCGCGGGCCGGTCTGCAGGATCCGAACCGGCCGCTGGGCAGCTTCCTGTTCCTTGGGCCGACGGGCGTTGGCAAGACGGAGCTGACCAAGGCGCTTGCCGAATTCCTGTTCGACGATCCGGCCGCGATGGTGCGCATCGACATGAGCGAGTTCATGGAGAAGCATTCGGTCGCCCGGCTGATCGGTGCGCCTCCCGGCTATGTCGGCTATGAGGAAGGCGGCGTGCTGACAGAAGCGGTGCGGCGGCGCCCCTATCAGGTGGTGCTGTTCGACGAAGTGGAAAAGGCGCATGGCGATGTGTTCAACGTGCTGCTGCAGGTGCTGGACGATGGGCGCCTGACCGACGGACAGGGCCGCACGGTGGATTTCACCAACACGCTGATCGTGCTCACTTCCAACCTCGGCTCGCAATATATCGCCGCGCTGCGTGACGATCAGAGCGTGGAGGAGGCCGAACCGCAGGTGATGGAAATCGTGCGCGGCCATTTCCGGCCCGAGTTCCTGAACCGTCTGGACGAGATCGTGCTGTTCCACCGGCTGGGGCAGAGCCATATGGCGCCGATCGTCGATATTCAGGTGGAGCGGGTGCAAAAGCTGCTGAAGGACCGCAAGGTGGTGCTGCACCTGACCGATGCAGCGCGCAACTGGCTGGGCCGTGTGGGCTATGATCCCGTCTATGGCGCACGGCCGCTGCGGCGGGCGGTGCAGAAATATCTGCAGGACCCGCTGGCCGAACTGATCCTGAAGGGTGAAGTGCCCGATGGATCGACGGTCAATGTCGATGAAGGCGAAGGCGGGCTGGTGCTCGTCCCCTCCAACGGGCAGGACATGCATCAGGCAGCCTGAGGCTGTTCAACCCACGAAGCCGAAAGGGCGGGGCCTTGCAGCCTCGCCCTTTTTGCCGGCCGAAAATCTCAGGGCATCGGCCCGGCGACAAGCGCCGGGTCCAGCCGCCGGTCCAGCCAGTTCGCCGTCCAGTGGAGATGCGGGCCGGTCGCCCGGCCAGTGGAACCGACAAGGCCGATCACCTGCCCGCGCCTGACATGATCGCCCTGCACCACATCGATGCGCGACATGTGCAGATAGGCGGTGTTGACGCCCATGCCATGGTCGATGATCAGCAGATTGCCTTCAAGGCTGAACGCCGGCGGGCTGGCAAGCACCACGACGCCATCGGCGGGCGCGACGATCGGCGTGCCGGCGGGTGCCGCAATATCGACGCCGAAATGCGGGCTGTGCGGCACCCCGCCCAATATCCGCTGCGATCCGTAGACGCCCGATATGCGGCCGGTGACGGGCCATAGCCATTGCTGGCGCCAGCCGTCGCTTGCCAGATGCAGAGCGCGCGCGCCGTCGATCCGCGCCCTTTCCGCCCGGCGCAATTTTTCATAGGCCGGATCGGGCGATGATTTGCCCGGCAGGCCGGGGATGCTCTGCACATCATAATGCCGCTGGGCGATGGTTATGCGGGCGATGACTTTCCGGCCATCGGCAAGCACCGCTTCCAGCCGGGCAACGGGCGGTGCATCGCGTGAAAAGCCGATGGGAAAGCGGCCATCCTCCGCCAGTGTCACCGGCTGCCCATCAAGCGTCAGGCTGACCGTACCGACAGGGGCCTGACCAATGGCATAGCCGCCCTGCGTCAGCGTGCCCTGAAGGGCGAAAACATGATCGTCGACGGTTTCCGCCGGCGCTGGCGCCGCCTGTTGCTGCGGCACGGGAAGTTGTCGGGACACGGGAACCGGCGCGGGCGGCGTGGCGCATCCCGCCAGTACCGCCAATGCCAGCAGCGATGACGATCCCGGCAACCATGGCGCCACACGCACGCCCCGTGTCATTTACGCAGGGCTGCCTCGCGCTGTGCCGAAATCGCACCGGATGCATAGGCTTCCTGCCGATCCGCGCTCCAGTAACGCAGATCATCGAGAGCGATCGGCTGGCCGGTGACGGCGCACAGCACATGATCGCCGGGCGAAAGCACGCGAAAACTACTGGACAGATAATGAAGACGGGCCTGACGGCCGCCGCTGGACATCAACATGGAACCAACCCCGATCGGATTCTAGAATAACTCGGTTTGTGCGTCGGCAGCCGCATCCGCCTTGCTGCGCCCAGGCGCGCTGCCGCCGTTCCTGCCCTGTTTAGCATCGACCACGCCATCGGCAAACTGGATGCTGAGCCTTGGCTGATGCCGTGCCTGATCGGCACTGACCAGAACATTGCCGCCACCGTCGCGGACGATGGCATAACCGCGCTTCAGCACCGCTTCGGGATTAAGGCTGGCTGCCAGCCGCCACATCCTGTCCAGTGCATTGCGCGAATCCGCCAGACGATGGCCAAGCAGGCCGGGGCGAAGGCGGCCCGATACCGCCTGAAGCGAGGCACGCGCCCGTTCCGCTCGCACCACCAGCGCGCGCGGCAGGCGTTCGCCCACATCATCGGCACGCTGGCGGGCAAGGCCAAGCAGCGCCCGCGGCGTCGGCAGCCGCCGGCCAAGGTTTTCCACCCGTTCGCGCCGCAGATCGACCGTGCGCAGCGCGCAGCGTTCCATCCGCACCGCCAGCTGGCGGGCGCCGGCCAGCAGATCGGAACGCACCGGCACCGCGATCTCCGCCGCCGCCGTCGGCGTTGGCGCCCGCACATCGGCGGCGAAATCGCACAGGCTGGTGTCGGTTTCATGCCCCACCGCCGAAATCACGGGGATGTCGCTTGCCGCGACCGCACGCACCACTGCTTCTTCATTAAAGGCCCAGAGATCCTCCATCGATCCGCCCCCGCGCGCGACGATCAGCAGATCGGGCCGGGTTTCACCCTGCATCGCATTGAAGCCGCGCACCGCCGCCGCAACCTGCCCGGCGGCGCTGTCGCCCTGCACCGCCACCGGCCAGACCAGCACACGGCGCGGGAAACGATCGGCAAGACGGTGGAGGATGTCGCGGATCACAGCCCCCGTGGGCGATGTGATGACGCCGATCACTTCGGGCAGGAAGGGCAGCGGCCGTTTGCGATCGGCGTCGAACAGCCCTTCGGCCGCAAGCGCACGGCGGCGCTGGTCCAGCAACGCCATCAGCGCGCCCGCCCCGGCGATTTCCAGCCGATCGATCACGATCTGGTAACGCGAACGGCCGGGATAGGTGGTCAACCGCCCCGTCGCCACCACTTCCAGTCCATCCTGCGGCTGGAAACGCAGGCCTTGCAGCACGCCCTTCCACATCACCCCGTCAAGAACGGCCGATTCATCCTTCAGGCACAGATAGCCATGGCCCGACGCCGCGCGTTTCCAGCCCGAAATCTCCCCGCGCACACGCACATGGCCGAAACGCTCCTCCACCGTGCGTTTCAGTGCACCCGCCAGTTCGGACACGGAAAACGCCGGTGAATTGCCTGTTGCGTCTTCCTCGGCTACCAGCCGGCCAATGCTTTGGTTGAAGGAATCTGTCATGAAGGTCCTGCTGGTCGGTTCGGGCGGGCGCGAACATGCGTTGGCGTGGAAATTGGCGCAATCGCCGCTGCTGGGCAAGCTCTGGGCCACGCCGGGCAACCCCGGTATCGCGCAGCATGCCGAATGTGTCGCGCTGAATCTGTCGGATCATCAGGCGGTCATCGGCTTTTGCCGCGAAAACGGCGTGGATCTTGTCGTCATCGGTCCTGAACAGCCGCTGGTCGAAGGGCTGGCCGATGCACTGGAAGCAGCGGGCGTGAAGGCGTTCGGCCCGTCTGCACAGGCAGCGCAGCTTGAAGGGTCCAAGGGCTTCACCAAGGATCTGTGCAAGCAGGCCGGCATCCCCACCGCCGCCTATGCCCGGTTCGACAATGCCAATGCCGCAATCGATTATGTCTATGGCCAGCCCATGCCCATCGTCATCAAGGCCGATGGCCTGGCCGCCGGCAAGGGCGTGGTGATTGCCGTTACGCCCGAAGATGCCGCCGACGCCGTCACCATGATGTTCGACGGCGGGTTTGGCGCGGCCGGCGCCGAAGTGGTGGTGGAAGAATTCATGCAGGGTGAAGAGGCAAGCCTTTTCGCCATTACGGACGGCACCACCGTCCTCCCCCTCGGTTCCGCGCAGGATCACAAGCGGGTAGGCGATGGCGACACCGGCCCCAACACCGGCGGCATGGGGGCCTATTCGCCGGCGCGGGTGCTGACGCCGGCGCTGGAGGCGCAGGCCATCCGCGAGATCATCCAGCCGACGGTGGAAGCGATGGCCGCGCGCGGCACGCCCAGCCGCGGCATCCTTTATGCCGGGCTGATGCTGACCGAAGACGGGCCGAAGCTGATCGAATATAATGTCCGTTTCGGCGATCCTGAATGTCAGGTGCTGATGATGCGGCTGGAAAGCGACCTGCTGGCGCTGATCGATGCTGCCTGCACCGGTCGGCTGGCGGAGGTGGAGCCGAAATGGCGGGACGAGACGGCGCTGACCGTGGTGATGGCGGCGGAAGGCTATCCCGGCACGCCGGTCAAGGGCACGGTGATCCACGGCGTCGAACATGCGCAGGCGCAGGGCACGCAGGTATTTCACGCCGGCACCAGCCGTTCGGCGGCGGGCGATCTGGTCGCCAGCGGCGGCCGCGTGCTCAACATCACCGCATTGGGCGAAAATGTCGCTGAGGCGCAGGCGCGCGCCTATCGCGGCGTCGACGCCATAGAATGGCCGTACGGCTTCTGCCGCCGCGACATCGGCTGGCGGGAAGTTGCACGCGAACAGGGACGCGGTTGAACGGCAGCGCTTTCCGCGCGTAATGAAGCAAGGGGCCATGGCGGCCCATCAACCTATGGGCGCAGGAATGATCAGCTTCCTCAAACTTCTCGCCGGATTATTCGCGATCCTCGTGCTCACCTATGCCGGGTTCTACGTCATGAGGCGCGGCGAATGGACGATCAATGACCTGACCCGCAAGGCCAATGAAGCATTGGTGACGCAGAACATTATCGGCGTCACCGTTGCGTTCGAAGTGGCGCCGATGCGCCGCGTTGCCCATCTGGATGGCGATATTCCAGCCGCGCAACAGGCCCATGCGCTGGAAATCGTGCGCGCGGAACCGGGTGTGGCGGATGCGACATGGGGCGGCGGCACCGCGCCGGCCAGCACCGGATCGGGAGCGGAGTAGGAAGATGGTCCTCAATCTTTTCACAGAATTTCTGCTGCTGAACCTGGCGGGCTTTGCCGTCGGGCTGGCGATTGCCTGGGCGATCTGGGGCCGCAGGAAATAAGGGAGAGGAAAGGCCATGGCCTATATTGCCGGCATAGATTTATGGTACATCGTTGCAGCGCTGGTGATCGGCATCATCATCGGCGCGTGGATCTGGGCGAAACCGCGCCACCGCGTCACCCTGTCCAGCCGTGAAGACGCACCACTGTCACGCACGCTGGACCGGATTCCGGCCGAACCATCGGCAACCGCGCCTTCCGCCATTCCCGAAGTGGTGCCGCATGTCATACCGCCCAGTTCCATGGCCCCGGTCATGCCCGACATTGGCGCCATCGATCCGGCAGCCCTGGGCGGGGGTGCGCTGGCCGATGAAATCGCCAGCGAACTGGCATCGCCCTTTCTTTCCGCGCCCGAGGGGGAACCGGACGATTTGCGCCGCATGAAGGGCGTGGGGCCGAAGCTGAACACATTGCTGGGTGAACTGGGGGTGTTCCATTTCCGCCAGATCGCCCGCTGGTCTGACGAAGACGTGGAAATCGTCGATGCCCGCCTCGGCACCTTCAGGGGGCGCATCCACCGCGACCGCTGGCGCGAACAGGCCGAATTGCTCGCGCAGGAACGGATGGACGAGTTCGAGGAAAAGTTCGGCGGCAAACTTCAGGGCTGACCGCTGGCAAGACCGTTCGGATGCCCGGCTGATAAAGACCGCCGAATGGTGATTTAAAGACTACCGAATGGTGATTGCGGGCTGCGGCTTTGTCACCGCGGCCCCGGCTCCCATCTTCAATCCTCGTCGTCATCACCTTCGGGGCGGGTGCAGCTTGCCAGCAGCTTGTCGATCTTGCGCCCGTCCATATCGACGATTTCAAAGCGCCAGTCGCCCTGTTCGAATATCTCGCCGGTTTCGGGCAGATGGCGCAGATGCGCCAGCGCAAAGCCGGCCGTGGTTTCATAATCCCGCTCGCTGGGCAGCGTCATGCCCAGCCTGTCGGCCATGACATCGGCCGAAAGCGATCCTGAAATCAGCAGGCTGCCATCCGCACGCTGAACAATGGGCGGATCATCATCGGCATCCGCGTCGGACACGAATTCACCGGCAATCGCCGCCAACAGGTCGGCCGGGGTCACGACCCCTTCGAAATGACCATATTCGTCATGGACCAGCGCCATCGGCACACCGGCACTGCGCAGCGCGGCCATGGCATCCATCGCGTCCATACGGTCCGGAATGATCGGCGCCTGCCGTGCCAGCGCGCGCAGGTCTATCGGCCGGCCTTCCAGCAGCACCGCAATCAGATCCCGCGCCTGCACCACGCCGACGATGGCATCCACCGATCCTTCGGCAACCGGCAGGCGGGTGTGCGGCGTCTCACGCAGCTTGCCGCGAATCTCTGTTTCATCGGCATTGAGGTCCAGCCAGTCGACATCGGTGCGCGGCGTCATCACCGCGCGGGCGGGGCGTTCGGCAAGGCGCATCAGCGAGGAGATCATCGCCCGCTCGCTCTCTTCGATCACGCCGGCGCGCTGCGCCTCCGCCACCACCAGATGCAGTTCCTCGGCCGTGACATGATCGGCCGATTCGCGCACCAGCCCCAGCGTGCGGAAGATCAGTGCGCTCGACCGATCGAGCAGCCAGACCAGCGGCGCGGTGACGCGCGACAGCCACATCATCGGCCCCGCGACCACACAGGCGATCGGTTCGGGTGAACGCAGTGCGAACTGCTTGGGCACCAGTTCCCCGATGATCAACGAGGCATAGGTGGTCAGCGCGATCACCAGCGCAAAGCCGGTCTTGGCCGCCCATTCCGGCGAAAGACCGAGCAGCAGCAGCCGCTGCGCGGTCGGCTCACCAAGGCTGGCGCCGGAATAGGCACCCGCGACAACGCCCACCAGCGTAATGCCGATCTGCACCGTCGACAGGAAGCGGCCAGGCTGTTCGGCCAGCTTCAGCGCGTGCCTGGCGCCCTTTTTACCAGCACCGGCCATGGCCTTCAGCCGGGCACTGCGCGCCGACACAAGCGCCAGTTCGGACATGGCGAAAACGGCATTGATGCACACCAGCGCAAGGATGATGAGGACATCGGCCCACGGGTAGGGCGACAGGCTACTGGAAGGGTCAGGCATGGCCAGGGCCAGCATTAAGACCAAAACCGTCCTGTCGACAAGTATTCGCGTGCATCATCTTCCGCTAGAAAACATGGAACCTGTGGGCATTGCCAAGGTTCGTATCGTAAGCGAATCGATAAGGAGGATCAAAATGGCGCGATATTCGGGGATCATGGCCCGCGTTCTTGCAGGCGGGGCAATATTGTCGCTGATGGTCACTGCGGGGTGCACCACCGACCCGGTGACCGGCCAGCAGCGCATTTCCAAGGCCGGGCTTGGTGCGCTTGCCGGCGCAGCAGTCGGCACGGCCGGCGGCGCACTGGTGGGCGGGCGGCATAATCGCACCGAAATGATCGTTGGCGCTGGCATTGGCGCCATCGCCGGCGGCGCTGTTGGCGCCTATATGGACAAGCAGGAACGCGAACTGCGTGAAAAGACCGCCGGCACCGATGTGCAGGTCGAACGCCAGGGCGACGAACTGCTGCTCAACATGCCATCAGGCATCACCTTCGACACCAACAGCTACAGCATCAAGCCGGAGTTCCGCCCCGTTCTGGACAAGGTGGCCGATACGCTGGCCAGCTATAACCAGACCTATGTCGATGTTTACGGTCACACCGATTCGACCGGCGGCGATGCAATCAACCTGCCGCTGTCACGCAACCGGGCCGAGGCGGTGGCCGGTTATCTTTCCACCCGCGGGGTTGCGCGCGCGCGCATCGGCACACAGGGCTTCGGTTCTTCACAGCCGGTGGCATCGAACAGCACCGAGGCAGGACGCGCGCAGAACCGCCGCGTCGAAATCAAGCTGGTGCCGATTACCGACACCAATTCGTGACGCCTGCCGCCCGGCAATGGGCGTGACCATGAAAAAGGGCGGCGGACCGATGGTCCGTCGCCCTTTTCCGTTCAATCGATCAACATTGGAAAGGGCGCCCGCCCCTTCCGGCAGGATCAGATCATTTCCAGATTGGTCGCGGCCATCTTGCCACGGCGGTCGATCTCAAGCTCGAACCGCAGGCGCTGGCCTTCGTCCAGGCCCTGAAGGCCCGCACGCTCAACCGCCGAAATATGCACAAAGGCATCCGGCTGGCCGTCGTCGCGCTGGATGAAGCCAAAGCCCTTCATCGCGTTGAAGAACTTCACAGTGCCTTCCACACGCTCGCCAGTGGTCTGGCGCGGTGCGAAACCGCCCGAACGCTCGGGCCGGTCACCGAAGCGGCCACCAGCAGCCGGGGCAGCGCGTTCGCGCACCGGAAGCGGCTCACCCTCGATCTTCAGTTCGGTCGCCGAAACGCGGCCGTTACGCTCGCTCAGCGTGAATTCAAGGGGCTGGCCTTCGGCAAGACCAGTCAGCCCGGCCTGTTCGACGGCGGAGATATGCACGAAGACGTCTTCGCCGCCGTCATCGCGCACGACGAACCCGAAACCCTTCTGCGCATTGAAGAACTTCACGGTGCCCTTGGCGCTGCCGATCACGGTTCCCGGCGCACCGAAACCACCGCCACCGGAGCGACGGCCGCCAAAGCCACCGCCACCACCGCCGCCGCCGTAGCCGCCACCACCGCCAGCGCCGCCGCCATAGCTGTTACCATAGCCACCGCCGCCAGCGCCGCCGCCGTAGCCGCCACCGGAATTGTAACCACCGCCGAAGCGGGAGCCGCGCGGTTCATAGCTGTCGAAGCTTTCTTCGGCACCAAACCGATCGCGCTTGTCATTTCCGCGCGGTCCGCGCCGCCCTCTGTCAAAACCCATGTGGTAGAAGTCTCTCTGTAAAAAATCGCCCCAAGTCTCACCAAGACCGCAGCGCCGGGCCTACGCGCTAGCCTCTGGCCCGAATCCTATTCCGCGCCGACTCCAACATTATAGGAAAAACCGCACCCTTGCGAGTGGATATTTGAACGGCGCCAACAGACCCGGGTTGCGGATGCCGAATGACTGTACTTGCCTCGCGCCCGCAGTGATGCCAACCAGATGAGGAGGGGGAAGGAAAGCGACAATATCTATGGAAGCCCTTGTCGAACTCTTCATGCAGCCCGCCACATGGGCGGCGCTTGTCACGCTGATCGCCATGGAAGTGGTGCTTGGCGTGGACAATCTGATCTTCATTTCGATATTGACCAACAAATTGCCGGAAGAAATGCGCGAACGGGCCCGCCGCATCGGCATTGGTCTGGCGCTGCTGCTGCGGCTTGGCCTTTTGTCGCTGGTCGCGTTCATCGTCACCCTTACCCGCCCGCTATTCGACCTGTTCGGCCATGGTTTTTCCTGGCGCGACCTGATCCTGATCGCCGGCGGTCTGTTCCTGATGTGGAAGGCGACGAAGGAAATCCATCACAGCGTCGACCGCAACGCCACGCCCGACATGTTCGATTCCGGCAGGTCCGCGCTTGGCTTCGGTGCGGCGATCGTCCAGATCATCCTGCTCGATCTCGTCTTTTCGATCGATTCGATCATCACCGCGGTCGGCATGACCGATCATGTGCCGATCATGGTGGTGGCGGTGATCGTGGCGGTGGCGGTGATGTTCACGGCAGCGACGCCGCTGGCCAATTTCATCGCCCGCAACCCGACGGTGGTGATGCTGGCGCTCGGTTTCCTGCTGATGATCGGCATGACGCTGATCGCGGAAGGCGGCGGCGTTCACGTGCCCAAAGGCTATATCTACACTGCAATGGCTTTCTCCGCCGCGGTGGAGGCGCTGAACATCTTTGCCCGTCGTGCACGCGAAAAGCGCGGTGGCAACACATCGGACCATTGAGCGATCGGCAATAGATGCTTATGCGATCGCAATGGCGATCTATTTTCACGAGGAAGACCTTCCCCCGGGCGCGCTCGGTCCGGGGGCGGTCGCGGTCGATACCGAGACCATGGGCCTGCAGACCGGACGCGATCGGCTGTGCGTTGTGCAGATTTCAACGGGCGACGGGGACGAGCATCTTGTCCGCTTCGCCCCCGGCAGCAGCTATGCCGCACCGAATCTGAAGGCCGTGCTCGCCGATCCGGCACGGCTGAAGATCTATCATTTCGCCCGGTTCGACCTAGCGGCGATTCGCGCCTATCTCGGCGTGGTTGCCGCCCCGGTCTATTGCACCAAAATCGCGTCGCGGCTGATCCGCACCTATACCGACCGGCATGGCCTGAAGGAGCTGGTGCGCGAATTGCTGGGCGTGGAGATTTCAAAGCAGCAGCAAACGTCGGACTGGGGTGCCCCGGTTCTTTCCGATGCCCAGCAGGATTATGCGGCATCGGACGTGCGCTATCTTCATCGCCTGCGCGAAAAGCTGGATGAACGGCTGACCCGTGAAAACCGCGCCCATCTTGCGCAGGCCTGTTTCGATTTCCTGCCGCACCGCGCGGAGCTGGACCTTGCAGGCTGGCCGGAAATCGACATTTTTGCACATGCGTGACAAGCCATGGCCCCTAACCCGCCCCGCACATTGAGCAGACGTCAGCGCGCCGCCCTTCCCGGCGGCGGCTATGACGTGCTTGTCCGCACCGCCAAATGGGCGCTGCCCACGGTGGCGGTGATTATCGCGGCGGCGCTGCTCGCCTGGCCGGTAATGGGCGGCCATGACTTTTCCTTCATCCTGGCAAAGGACAGGGTAGCCATTGCGACCGAAAGGCTGAAGATCGTCCGCGCATCCTATCGGGGAGAGGACAGCAAGAGCCAGCCATTCGTCATCACCGCCGGATCGGCCGTGCAGAAAACATCGAAGGACCCGGTCGTCCAGCTTGCCAGCCTGAAGGCGCAGATCCAGCTGAACGACGGCCCGGCCGTCATCCTGGCCAACAAAGGCCGATATGACATGGAATCGGAAACCGTCGATGTGGACGGGCCGGTGTCCATGCGTTCGGCCGCCGGCTATGCGATCGACACGCGCGACGTGCGGATCGACCTGCCGACCCGCACCGCGCACAGCAATGGCGCGGTGGACGGGCGAATGCCGCTTGGCACCTTCTCGGCCGACAGCCTGGAAGCAGACATCAACAAGCGCACGGTATCGCTGGAGGGCCATGCCCGCTTGCATATCGTGCAGAGCCCGTCCAGATGAGCAACTGCATGAAAAACTTCCCAGCCTCCCTTCTGATCACGGCAGTGGCGCTTGCGGTTGCATCACCCGCCATCGCCCAGGATGTTTCCGCCCTCAAGGGGCTGGACACGCATCAGCCGGTCGATGTGGAGGCGGACCGGATAGAAGTGCAGGACCGGCAGGATCGCGCCGTGTTCAGCGGCAATGTGCATGTCCGGCAGGGCAATCTGGCGATTGACGCGGCACGGCTGCGGGTGAGCTATCGCAAGGTTCAGTCCACGCCCGGCACGCCTCAGCCGGCGAACAGCACCGGCAATCTGGAAATCCTGCGCATCGATGCCGACAGCGGCGTGCATATCCGCAGCCCATCGGAAAATGCCAGCGGCGACTACGGCATCTATGATCTGGACAAGCGCATCATCACCCTGCTGGGCGCGGTAACGCTTACGCGCGGCGACACGGTGCTGCATGGGCAGCGGCTGGTGATGGACCTGAACAGCGGCCATTCCACGCTGGATGGCGGTGTGGTGGGCACGGGCGGCGGCAAGGCGAGCAGCGGCCGGGTGACGGGCCGTTTCGTGGTTCCGCAGCGCAGCGGCAATTGACGACAGGGACGACAGGGCAGCGGCCGGCCCGCGTCACGGGTTGCGGATCGGCCATTGCCTGCTAATCTGGCAACCATGCATAAACCCTGCCAACTGCCCCGTGGCAGCCGGTTTTTCCGATCTGCAGATGTGACAGGCGCCAAGCACGCATGAAAGATGCCTCCACCACCCTTAGCCGGCCCGATGCGACGGACCCGTCGAACGACAATGGCCTTGCCGTCATTTCGCTGGCAAAGAATTACGACAAGCGGCAGGTGCTGCGCGATGTCTCGCTTTCCGTCGAAAGGGGGGAGGTTGTCGGCCTGCTCGGCCCCAATGGCGCGGGCAAGACAACCTGCTTCTATTCGGTGATGGGGCTGGTGAAGCCCGACCATGGCCGCATCTTTCTGGACGGCACCGACATCACCGATCTGCCCATGTATCGCCGCGCGGCGCTGGGCCTTGGCTATCTGCCGCAGGAAACATCGATCTTTCGCGGGCTTACCGTCGAAAGCAACATCATGGCGGTGCTGGAAATCTCTGAACCGGACGCCTCCCGGCGCGAACGCCGCCTGGACGAACTGCTAGCCGATTTCCATATCGAGCGGCTGCGTCAGGCACCGGCGATGGCGCTTTCCGGCGGTGAGCGGCGGCGGGTGGAAATTGCCCGCGCGCTTGCCGCCGATCCGTCGATCATCCTTCTCGACGAGCCTTTTGCCGGGATCGACCCGATTTCGATCAGCGATATCCGCGATCTGGTGCGCGACCTGAAGGGGCGCGGCATCGGTGTGCTGATCACAGACCATAATGTGCGCGAAACGCTGGATATCGTCGATCGGGCCTGCATCATCTATGACGGCCAGGTTCTGTTCGAAGGCAGCCCACAGGCCCTGGTAGCGGATGAAAAAGTGCGCAAACTCTATCTGGGCGAAGGCTTCGCGCTTTAGCGAACCGCCATGGCGCTTGGTCCACGCCTTGACCTGAGGCAAAGCCAGCAGCTGGTCATGACCCCCCAGCTTCAGCAGGCGATCAAGCTGCTGGCGCTGACCAATGTGGAGATAGAGGCGTTCATCCAGCAGGAGGTGGAACGCAACCCCCTGCTGGAAATCGCCGATGAGGACGGCGCCAGTGAAGGCGGCACCACTGCCCCTGCTTCCGCTGGGGACGATCTTGCCGTCGGGCAAAATGATGATGGCGGCGCGTCGACCGACTTCGATGGGAATGGAGAGCCGCCAACGTCCGACCGGCTGTTGCAGCAAAGCGATGTAGCAGCCGATACACCGCTGGATGTGGATTACGGACAGGAAACCTATCACCATGATTCACAGGCCGATTCGCCTGCGTCCGGCGCGAACGGCGCGCCCCTTGGTGGGACAGGCGAAGAAACCGGCATCGATGCGCATTCCTCCGATATTCTTTCCCTACACGATCATCTGACCGAACAGGCGGCGCTGGCCTTTACCTCCAGACAGGGGTTGATTGCCGCCTATCTGATCGACCTGATCGATGAATCCGGTTATCTGACCGAGGATCCGGCCGACATCTCCCGGCAGCTTGGCGCCGCCACAGCTGAAGTGATGGCTGTTCTGGAAACGATCCAGCGTTTTGATCCTATCGGCGTCGGCGCGCGTTCGCTTGCCGAATGTCTGGCGATACAGGCGCGCGCAGCGGATCGATACGATCCGGCCATGGCCACGCTGATCGACAATCTGCCACTGCTGGCACGGGGGGAGCTTGCAACGCTGCGCCGGCTGTGCGGCGTCGATCAGGAAGACATGGCCGACATGATCCGCGAATTGCGCGGCTATGATCCCAAACCGGGCCTTCGTTTCGGCGGGGAACGTCCACAGCTGGTGGTGCCCGACATTCATGTGCTGCGCCGCAAGCATGGGTGGACGGTGGAACTCAACACCGCCACCCTGCCCCGGCTGCTGGTCGACAGGCGCTATCATGCCGAGCTGGCCCGCAAGGGGAGCCGCGCCGAACGCAGTTTCCTTTCCGAATGCCTCACATCCGCCAATTGGCTGGTCAAGGCGCTGGACCAGCGGGCACGCACGATCGTGAAGGTGGCAAGCGCGATCGTGGCCGAACAACAGGCGTTTTTCGACCATGGCATCAGCCATCTGAAGCCTTTGACCCTGCGTCAGCTGGCCGACATCGTCGGCGTGCATGAATCGACGATCAGCCGCGTCACATCGAACAAATATCTGTCCTGCGAACGCGGCCTGTTCGAATTGCGCTATTTCTTCACCAGCGGCATCCAGTCTGCCGATGGCGAATCGGTTTCGGCCCGCACGATCAAGGACAGGATCAAAACGCTGATCGAGGCCGAACAGGCCAATGCCATATTGTCCGACGATGCACTGGTCGAACAATTGCGCGCCCAGGGTTTCGATATTGCCCGGCGCACCGTGACCAAATATCGCGAGGCGATGAACATCGGTTCTTCCGTTCAGCGGCGGCGGCAGAAACGGCTGGCGCAGACAGGAGGATAAGCCGGCCTGTCAACAAATTAAGTTGATAAGGACAACTTTATTTGTTGACACGAGGCGCTCCTTGCGGAAGCCTTCCCGAAGAAGAGGGGAAGATGCCATGGACACCATTACCATATTGGAAGAGCGCATCGCCAGACTAAGGGAATCGAGCAAGAAATCCCTGCCCTATGATGTGCTGGATGTGGCGACCGACCGGCGCGTGATCCGCGAAATCAACATGTTGCGGGAACGGCTGGCCGCCGCCCTCGCCCTCTCCCATGAGATGGCGGCAGCACCCGGCCGGGCGCGATCCACCGTGGACCGGGCAAGCTATCACGCGGGCTGGCATGATGCGCTCAACGCATTGATCGCACGGCTGGACATGGCCGAAGCCGATGGCATGGCCATCCTCTATGACGATTTTCTGGCGCCGATCCGCGATCTGGCGGTGCGTACCCGCAAGCGCGGCAATGCCAGGGCCGGACGACGACCGCGATCTGAAGCGGCACCGGCCGGCCAGCTTGGCCAGGCTTAACCGATAGGCAGAATCGCCACGCTTATGGCGCCATCATGGATGGTGGGGTGAAAAACCCTGCCAGCCGGCGATGAAATCCGGCACGCTGCCTGCCGGCATCGCATGGCTGATCAGGAAACCCTGAATCATGTCGCAATCGATGGCCCGCAGATAATTCACCTGCTCCATCGTCTCCACGCCTTCAGCGACGACCTTCATTGCAAGGCTGTGGCCAAGGCCGGTGATGGCGCTGACGATCGCCTGATTCTCGGAATCGCTTTCCACGCCGGTGATGAACGAACGATCGATCTTGATCACATCGACCGGGAACTGCTTCAGATGGGCGAGCGAGGCATAGCCAGTACCGAAATCGTCAAGGGCGATGGTCGCCCCTTCCCTGCTGAGTGTCATCAACGCCTCTTCCACCCGTTCCGCACCGCGCCCCAGGAACACGGTTTCGGTGACTTCGATCTGAAGGATGGATGTCGGCAGCCCCTTTTCCTTCAGCTGCATCAGCACCAGATCGGGAAAATCGCTGCGCAACAGATCCGCCGCCGCGGCATTGATCGCCACATGATCGAGGTTGAGGCCGCGCGACAGCCACGAAGCAATATCGGCAAAGACACTGTCGATCATCAGATTGCTGATCAGAACGGCGATTTCCGGATCGTCGAACGCAGCCGATATGCTGTCTGGATACTGGATGCCGTAACGACTGTCGCGCCAGCGCAGCAGCGCCTCGAACCCCACGATCCTGCCACTCTCAAGGGCGACCTGCGGCTGGTAATAAGGCTCTATCTGCCGACTGTTGCAGGCCTGTCGCGCCCGCGCGATCATCTGGCTGCGCGTATCGACATCACGGCGCATGGTGGGGTGGAAGGCCAGCACGTGATCCTGCGTTGATGTGCGCGCCATTTGCAGCGCGATCTTCGAATTGCTGTGCAGACTGTCCACCGTCATCCCGTGATCGGGATAAAGTGCGGCGCCAAAGCTGGTCTGCAGCGTGACCGGCAGCCCGTTGAACACAAAGGGCTGACGCATTCGTTCAGCCAGCGAAATGGCGACGGCAAGCAGTGCATCTTCATCCGGTACCGGCAGCGCGACGGCAAATTTGTCGCTGCCCAGCCGTCCGACGACATCGGTGGGGCGGACGGCGCCGGTCAGCCGCGCCCCGAAGGAGCGAAGCACGGCATCGCCGGCATCCTGCCCGAATTCGTCGTTGATCCGCCCGAAATTCTCTATGTTCAGCCGCAGCAGTCCGACACGCCGGCCAGTCTTTTGCGCGGCATCGATCATCGCACCGAAGGAGTGGCGGAACTGGGTGCGATCAGCAACGCCGGTCAGCGGATCGCGATACCCTTCCCTCCACCGCGTGTCGCCCGGCTGTGCAGCGGAAACCGCTGCGGGCGGCAGTGGCCGCTTGCGCCGCAGTTCCATCTGCGCAACGATCTGCGATGCGAGCGTGGCCAGCGACCGGCCCTGCCATTCGGTCAGGCAATCGGGGTGCGGCTTCACATCGGCAACGCAAATCGTGCCCAGCACATGATTGCCCGGCGCCACCAACGGCCATGCGGCATAGAAACGCAGCCCGCCTTCGCGCGTCACCACCGGATGATCTGCAAAACGGGGATCGGTGCGCAGATCGCCCACGCATAGCGGCTGGCCGCTGCGTACCACGTCGCGGCAAAGGGCGATGTCGAGCGAGGTTTCGCTGACGTTCAGCCCACGGCGCGCCTTGAACCATTGCCGCCGCTCATCGACCAGGCTGATCGCCGCAATCGGTGCGTTGCAGATACCGGCGGCAAGGTCCACCAGCCCTTCAAAGGCGGCTTCCTTGTCGGTATCCAGTATGTCGTAGGACAGCAGCGCAGCCAGACGGGCCTGTTCGCGCTCGCTCTCCGGCCCGGCGGAACCAGCGGCTCTTCCATCGTTCGGCGGAACCAAGGATGTCATTGCCCCTGCGCCAAGATCATGCGCCCCTGTCTATCCTTGTGCCACGGCCCCGGATGCGCCCCCGCACCCGCATGCCCGATCCATATGTTCAGCATGCAGCGAGGCCGGTTGAGACGCCAGAAAATTTCGTCATCCGATATGATTATGGCACGAATATTTTGCATCTGATGCAATATGGCGGTCCTGCGGTCCGTGCATGCGCCGGCCCGCTTATGTCAGAGATCATCCAATATTCCGCCCTCGCGCGCCAGAAGCAGCGCCTGGGCGATATTGCCAGCCTTCAGCTTTTCGATGATGTTGGCGCGGTGCATTTCCACCGTGCGGATGCTGATGCCCAGTTCAAAAGCGACCATCTTGCTTTGCAAGCCACGCGCCAGGAAATTGAGGATTTCGCGCTCGCGCTGTGTCAGTTTTTCCAACGCGACATATTTCTTGCGTTGCAGATTGTCGGCGGACTGGCGGCGGCCGATGACGAAAGCCTCCTCAATGGCTTCCAGAAGCTGAACACGGCGGAATGGTTTTTCGATGAAATTGACGGCGCCCTTGCGCATCGCCAGCACCGCCTGCGGCACATCGGCAAAGCCGGTAACGATCACCACCGGAAGCAATATGCCCTGAAGTTTCAGCCGGTCGAGCACTTCCAGCCCGTCCATTTCCGGCAGGCGAATGTCGAGAAGCACACAGCCCGACGGCAGTTCGGCGGCGCAATCGAGAAACTGTATGGCAGACTGGAAGGCGCGCGATTTGATTTCCGCCCGGCTCAGCATCAATCTTATCGTTGTCTGAATGGCCGGATCGTCGTCCACGATGTAGACTTCCAGCGGCCCTTCGCCTTCACTCATATCAACCTACCGCCGCCTCCCTGTCACCCAGCAGCCGTGTCGTCGCCTGTCGGCGCGCTGAATATCACCGTAGAATCAACATCTGATGTAACAAGACATTTCCCCTATCGTTGCACCTGTCCTTTTCTGACGGGACTGGCCGGAGAGAGCGACATATCGCTGCGCAAACTCTTGTTCTGGCACCGCGGATGTTGGTCGAACAACAGATTGCAATCATGACCGCCACCCCCGTTTATTGTCAAATAACCACCAGATGATGAAAATATATCTATTTGAAAAACAACGTTATCCGCAAGTAACAAAATAAAAATTATTCAGGATATGAAATAGTTTCATTCACCACGGCGCTGCAGCGCTTCGATCTGTATTGCCCCTGTCGTGCTGAACCATGTCCTTTTTTCCAAAAACCCGCTTTGCCCGCATGCCGCCGTCGACGGCCGGATTCGCTTTGCCGATGGTGGATTCGGTCTGGCTGAATCATCTGTGACAACAGACTGCACGATGCCTATCTTGCAGCGCAGCAAATAACCGGCGGCGGGGAGCAGTGTGAATGGCGAAACGCCATCGTCCTGCAAAATACGAAAAAAGTGCTTTAAAACGGGGCTGAAACTGCGACTTTTCAGGATTTGTAGCGACCAGGCGCAGGTTGGTTGCATAATTTGCATGACGTCATACGCTTTTCGCATTTGCAATATTTCTTGATGCAGTGCACAAGGGAACTGCCTTTCAGGCATCCTCTCCTAACAAACTTCCAGCCGCCCTTCGGGGCGGCTTTTTTCTTGTTGTTTCGGGGTGTGAACGGCAGGTTTCACCGGCCCGGGCGGAACCTGCCTGATTCCAGCCTTCAGCGCGGCTTGCGGAACTTCAGGACGAAGCGATCCGTATGCCCACGCACGGCAGGGTCGAACACCGGCTTTGAATGATCGTCGCCCGACACATGAAGGATGCGCGATTCGCCGTCCTGTACAAAGCCCGCGCGCTGGAAATCAGCCTTCACCCTTTCAGGATCGATGCGATGCAGGCTGGCAGCGACCGTTCTGGCGTCACCGCCCGACGCTGCTGCATGATCGACAACACCAACCACGCCACCCGGCTTCGTCGCGGCGAAGATGCGGGCCAGGAAATCCTGCGGGTCAATTCGAGTCATGTGATATTTCGGGTTTTCGACATAGGTGTCGTGATACACCAGATGCATCAGCACCAGATCGAAGCTTGCCGGCGGGAAGGTGACGGTGTCACGCCCGGTCGTCACCAGATCGATATTGGGCATGTGCTGGCGAACCGCCGTCAGCGCCGGCCCTGCGCCACCTGGCTGATAGGCGGTGACGGAACCCTTCGGACCGACGGCGCGGGCGATAATTTCCGAATAATAGCCGCCGCCCGCCACCACATCGAGGACGTGATCGCCCTGTTTGAGGCCAAGGAAATGCAGCAGCTCCGCTGGCTTTCGCCCGGCGTCCATGGCCACCATGTCGGCGGGGCGGGCCTTGTCCGCCACGGCCTGGGCGATGGCGGCCGGCGCGGCCGATGCAGCCATGCCGGTCGCCGGCGACAATGCCAGCAGCAGGGCCATTGTCACATTGCGCGTCATCATCCTCTCTCTCCTCCTGTTGCGATGGAGCCTTGCACGGGCGCGGCCCTGCGGCAACCGTCGAAGGGAGGATGGGCCACCGCCGATCAGTGGCGGCCCGACACCTCTGCCCCCGCATTGGACGGCAGGCGGATGAAGAACAGCAGCGAGATCAACGAAATCGCAGCGACGATGGCGAAAGCCGGGCTGATGTCCGCCGCGCCCAACGTGCTGCTGTGGTTCCACGCCAGTGTATAATGGATGAGCACGGCCGCCATGCCGACGCCAAGGCTCTGCGCCAGTTGCTGAAACATGCTTGCCAGGCTGGATGCGCGGCTCATCAACGGCTGGGTCACCTCGGCATAGCCAAGCGCGTTGAGCGCAGTGAACTGGAGCGAGCGGAAGAAACCGCCGACCAGCAACACGCCGATCAACATCCAGTGCGGCGTGGTGGCGCGGAACAGCGCATAGCTTGCCGAAAAAACGGCAACGGCCAGCGTATTGCCGATCAGCACCTTCTTGAAGCCGAAGCGGCGGATGATCGGATGCGCCGTCGTCTTCATCAGCAGCGCGCCCACCGCCCCGGCGAATGTCAGCAAGCCTGCCTGAAAGGCGGACAGGCCGAAGCCGAGTTGAAGCAACAGCGCCAGCAGAAAGGGGCTGGCGCCAATCACCAGCCGCGAAAACAACCCACCGACCGTCGATGCCGTGAAGGTGCGGATCCTGAGCAGCGACAGGTCGAGAATGGCGTTGGGGGTGCGGCGGGCGTGCACGACATAAAGCAACGCACAGATGAAGCCGCCGCCGATCATCGCCGCGACGACGGCAAAGGGCAATGCGCCCCGGCCCAGATTGTCAAAACCATAGACCAGCCCTGCCAGCCCGCAACCGGTGAGGATGAAGCCGCGCACATCCAGCCGTTCCTTCACCTCTTCCCGCACATCGGGGATGAACAGCGTCGCCAGCACTACCCCCAGAAGACCCATCGGCACGTTGATGAAGAAGATCCATCGCCACGACCAGAAGGTGACGATAAAGCCACCGACCGGCGGGCCGAGAATGGGGCCAAGCAGTGCTGGCATGGTGAGATAGGACATGGCCTGCACCAGCTGTGCCTTGGGAACGGAACGCAATAGCACGATACGGCCCACCGGCAGCATCAACGCGCCGGCGACACCCTGCAGCATCCGTGCGGCGACCAGCTGCGACAGATTCTGTGAAAGCCCGCACAACAGCGAACTGACCGCAAAGCCGATAATCGCGGCACGGAACACATTGCGCGCCCCGAAACGATCGGCAATCCAGGCCGAAATCGGCAGGAACACCGCCGCCGACAACAGATAAGCGGTGATGGCGAGGTTGAGCGTGATCGGATCTTCGTGCAGCGAACGCGCCATGGTGGGCAGCGCGTTGGAAATCACCGTCGCGTCCAGCGTCTGCATGAACATGGCGGCACCGATGATCATCGGCAGCAGCGGACTTATGCGTTCCGCCCCGGCGACTGCCGCGCTTTCCGCCGGAGTGGCAATGATGGCTTCGGCCATCGCCTCCCCTTCGGTGGGCAAAGTATCGCCATCCATGACAGGCAGGCGTTTTTCCAGCGTCATGGGCGCATCTCCACCAGGCGGACAAGGGGTTCGACAGCCGCTGAAAGCGCGCGCCTTTCATCGGCATCAAGCCCGGAAAGCCGGGCTTCCAGCCAGTCGTTGCGTGAACGGCGAATGGCATTCAGCGTCGCCTCACCATCGGGGGTGAGCATCAGCGGCGCGCGCCGCCGGTCGGCGCCGCCGGCGTCTTCCATCCGCTTCAGCCAACCCGCGGCTTCCAGTCTCTTGATATGGACGCTCATCGATGGTCGGCTCATCTGCTCGATTTCAGCCAGCTCGGAAATGCCGATCGCCGGGCGCTTGTGGACAATGCCGAGCAGTTGCGCATCCAGCACCGAAATGCCCAGTCGCTGCGCCTCACGGCGAAGATGGCGACTGAGCTTGAGCATCACCGGCCGCAGCCGGTCGGCAAGCATGGCCACGTCCATGGCTTCTGTTTCCGGCAGTGTCTGCATTGCGAGCGATATATTAGGTAACTTACCTAACTACAAGGGCGAGCAAGCGGGAAATATGCACCCGCAGCGACACGCACCGTATTGAAAGAAGTGATACGCACCGCATTAAAAGGAAAGGGCGCGCGAGGCGGTTCGATGCCCCACGCGCCCTGCAACGGCCGATGCCAGGTTCAGGCGGCGGTCTTGCCGGTTATCCTGTCGGTTTCGGCACGGGTCGATGCCGGCCCGGTGTTGCGGGTGGCAAGCCCGCCGCCCACCGCCGTCTTCACAAAAGGCTCGGGATCGCCTTCGCGCAGTTTCAGGCCGAACAGCGTGTGCATTCCGGGATGGCGGCCAAGGCCGCCGTAAAGATCGAAACCGCGATCCAGCCAGTCGCGCAGCGGATCATCCTCGGTCAGCGGCGGGGTATCCGCCACCGATGCGCAGAACAGGAACACGGCCAAGGCACGAAAATCGGCATAATTGGGCGATTCACCGCCCAGCCACGGGTTGTCGCGCAGCGCCTGCCGCAGGATCTCCAGCTTCGGCGGCACCTGCGGCAGCCGGTCTTCGCGGCCGACAACGATATCCTCTATCTTGCGGCCGAACATCCGCTCGCGCGATTCCGTCACATATTGATGGTCGTGCGGAAGCGACAGGTCGCGATAGCTCTTGATATAGCAGGTCATCCACGGGCTGATCGCCTGCTGCCACAACCAGCTTTCCATCATCTGCGTCAGGATCTTGACGCTGGGATTACCGATCAGCGTCGGCCGATCGGGATATTTTTCGTCGAGATATTCGGCGATCAGCCAGCTGTCGAGCACCCAATGGCCATCGTCGACAATGGCGGGCAGTCGTTCGGACTTGCCGCCTGTGCGCTCCATGATGCCGGTAAAGCCGCCGGGCACCACATCGATGTCGAAGCCCTTATGGGCCAGCGCATATTTCGTCGCCCAGACAAAGGGGCTGATCGTCGCGCCGGTCGACAATTGCAGATCGTAAAATGTGATCTTGTTATCCTTGGCCATTCAATCCTCGCAATTGGTGTTTTGAGACGCATGGGCCATTGGTTGCCGCCGGCCATGCATTGCCGCACCGCCCTGCATTCACCAGCGGTGCGAGCGATGCTTTCCTCAGCGCGAAGCATCTTGTTACCCGATTTCGCGCGCGATCAGCCCAGCAACAGCGCCGCCGCGATCAATGCCGCGCCAATGACAATGGATGCGGACAGCCAGCGGGCAGCGGATGCGATGGCCGCCGCCTGTGGTTGCCCTGCCGTGGCATCACCGGGTTCATCCTCCAGACGGCGGATGGCCGCGCGCAACAGCCGGGGTGCATCATTGCCGATCCGCGCCACTTCCCAGCCAAGCGCCTGGACGATCGGCGCCCAATGTTCGGGCGACAAGCGCGCCCGCGCAATTCTGAGCGAGGATCGGCGCATGGCCTGCGAAAGATCGAAATCCGGCTCTATGCCCGTCAACACGCCATCGATCGTCACCAGCGCCTTGAAGATCAGCAGCAGGTCGGATGGCATGGTCATCCCCTCCTCCCGCATCAGCGCCATGAAATCAGTCACCATCGTACTCAGCACCAGCCGGCCGCCGCCATGCCGGGCGATCAGCCTTTCGGCCGCCGCCTGGATCTGCGTGTGCGACACGCCGCTGCCGGCGGACCAGACGGCCAGTACATCGGCCAGCTGCGATGGATCGCCCATGTTGAGCGATTGGACAAAGCCGATGAACTCCTCCCGCCGCCGGGGCGAGACATGGCCGATCATGCCAAGGTCGAGCAGCGCAATGCGATCGCCCCGCAGGCACAGCAGATTGCCGGGATGCGGATCGCCGTGGAAGCGTCCATTGACCAGCACCATGTCGAGCACGATGTCCGCGCCAAGCGCGACAATGGCGGCGGGGTCGATCCCGGCGGCGCGCAGCATATCGCCATCGCGCGGCGGCACGCCATCGACATAATCCATCACCAGCAGCGCATCGGATGTCCATTGCCAGTGGATTTCGGGCACGACGACACGGGGGTCATCGGCAAAGTCCGCGCGCAGCCGGTCGGCGTTACGTCCCTCGTTCGTGAAATCCAGCTCCTCCAGTACGGCGGCGGCGAGTTGGCGCATCATTGCCGCCGGGGCAAAGCGGCGCGCTTCCGCACTGGCGGTTTCCACCACTGCCGCAAGCTGGGCGATCAGGCGCAGATCGGCTTCCATCCGGGGGCGAATGTCGGGCCGCCGGATCTTCAGCACCACGGCGCGCCCGTCATGAAGCGTTGCGCGATGGACCTGTGCGATCGATGCAGCGGCAAGCGGTTCAGGATCGAAACCGGCAAAGGCGGTTTCGGGCGGCTGGCCCAGCGCCACCTCCACTGCCGGGCGAAGCGCATCGAACGGCAGCATGGGCGCGCGGCTGTGCAGTTGTTCGAGTTCCGCGATCCATTCGGGCGGCAGCAGATCGGCGCGGGTCGCCAATATCTGCCCCAGCTTGACGAAAGTGGGGCCAAGCGCCTCCAGCGCCTGGCGGGTGCGCACCGGCAGGCTTTGCGGGTCATCACCTTCTCCCGCCGCGCTGCCGCGCTCCAGCCCCAGCCGCGCAAACAGCACGCCCAGCCCGAAGCGCGAGGCGATGTGGAATATCTCCTTCAGCCGGCCACGATCGCGGGCAGCGACGATCAATGTACGGATCATCGTGCCGCAGCCGGATCGCAAAGCCGCGCGGCAGTGCCAGCGATAAACATCAATGGATCGGCCTGTGCGTATCGATGCCCGTGCCTGCATCCGTCTGTGGCGGTGGCGGCGGCGTCCCCGCATCGCGATAGGATGGCAGGTCGGGTGCGCCGGCAGGCACAGGCCGTGCTTCCAGGCGGGCGATCATCCGCTTCATTTCGGTGATTTCGCGTACCTGCGCGTCGATGATGCCGTCGGCCAGACGGCGCACTTCCGGGTCCTTTATATGCGCCCGCTCGCTGGTCATGATCGCAATCGAATGATGCGGTATCATCGCCTTCATATAGCTGACGTCATCCACAGTCTGCTGGCTGCGCACCAGCCACAACGCGCCTGCAAAGACGATGGCCGCGCCGATGACGATGCCGATGTTGGCGCGCTGGTTCTTATACATGCCCCACATGAAGCCGATCATGATCGCGGCCATCGCCGCCCCCATGACCAGCGCCATCCACAACCGGGTCTGGCTGAATTGCACATGGCCCAGCGCATAGGTGTTCAGATACATCAGGCCGAACATCACCAGCGTGGATACCACGATCATCGCGGCAAAGCGGGCATAGCTCATCGCGCACCTCCCTTGTGGAGGGTTAACCCGAACGGGTGGCGACGGGTTTCATGGAGGGGGCAGCCGCCGGTCGCCGGGCAAGGAAAGAACAGGGGCCGGCAGCTTTCGCCACCGGCCCCGGCACATGGTCGCTGTCCCCGATCCGGCTGCAGCCAGCCGCACCGGGTGATCAGGATCAGAAGGTCTTCTTCACGGTCACTGCAAATTCACGCGGACGGGCAGGCTGAACCTTGTAAAGCCCGGCGCCCGAACCACGCAGGTCGAACTGGGTGAGGATATAATATTTGTCGAACAAATTGGTGCATTCGACCGATACTTCCCAGTCATTCGCCGGGTTGCGATAGGTCAGGCGAGCATTGGCGATGGTGTAGGACGGAATATATTCGCGCGCACCCATCTGCGTCGCCACGCTGGGATCGCGGCCCTGATACAGCTTGCCCTGATAAGCCACGTCGATACGCGGGGTGATGGATCCGGCATCGCCAAGCGGCACCTGATATTGGGCGCCAAAGCTCCACTTCCATTTTGGAACGCCGGCAAACGGATCATCGAGCCTTGCACCATTGGGATAGGCATCGCTTGCCGCCACCAGCGGATCGATCTTGGTATATTTGAAGGTGATGTAGCTGAGCGATGCATCGAACGACAGGCCTTCCACGGGGCTGAAGGTCGATTCAGCTTCGAATCCCTTGAAATGGCCATTGCCGATATTGGCATAGACGCCGCATGGCGAACCCGCGCCACCGTAAATCTCCGGACAGACGAGCAGCGGCCCCTGGATCTTCTTGTAGACATTATAGAAGGTCGAGACGTTCAGCCGCAGCATCCGGTCGAAAAGGTCGCTCTTGAAGCCCAGTTCATAGGCGGTGAGCGTTTCGGGATCGAAGGTCGCCATGACCTGCGCCGCGTTGAACGGCCGTGGCGAGGTACCGCCGCCCTTGAAGCCGGTGGAGACCGACCCATAAACCAGCAGTTCGGGCGTCACGCGATAATCAAGCGACACACGATAATCGAGACGCGTGCTCGGACCGCCATCGTAGATCGAGGTCAGGCCATCCGCCGGGGCTTCGAACAGGTCGAACAACAGGTTGTTGGACCCGGTCGGCAGCGACCGTTCGAAATGATAGGATTTATATTCATCGGTATAGCGCAACCCGCCGCTGAGCGTCAGCCCATCGGCCACATGGGCGGCGACATTGGCAAAGGCTGCCTTGCTGTTCGCCTTGACCGGATCATTGCCGATCAACTGCAATGGCGAGGCAAGGCCCGGAACCAGGTTGATATAGCGAATGTCCTGCATCGTATAATAGACGGACTTCTGTTTGTTGTAATATCCGCCCAAGGTGTAATCGAGGAGGTCGCCCACCTTGCCGTTCAGCCGCAGTTCCTGGCTGAAGAAGCGGAAAGTGAGATCATTATAGCCAAGGCCGTTGAAGGACGGCGAAAGATCGTCATCCGACGCGAAAGTGGTGTGATACTGGCGATAGGCGGTGATCGAGACCAGGCTCAGATTGTCGCTGAGTTCGATCGTGCCGGTCCCTGAAATGCCCCAGCCTTCATATTCGCTGCGCGGGCTGGCCGATGTGGCGACGGCATTGCCGTTGACGTTGAAATTGTCCGGCCCGGCAAGGTTGGAATAGGACGCATAATTGCAATAGCGACCGCAGGCGAAACGCTGGCCATAATCATAGCCGAGCGCCGGGTTGGTGGCATAGGGCATGTCCGACGCGAGTTTCAGCGTCTCGCCGGCCACGGTGCGGCTGTCCTTGTTGTAATCGGCGCTGATGACGAAGTCTGTCGTATCCGTCGGCGCATAGCGCACGATGCCGCGCAGCGCGGTATAGCCTATGCCGCCCAGCTTGTTGATGCGGCACTTGCCGGTGCGGGTGGCCGGAATGACCGGCGACGGGTTTTCAGCGGTGGGATAAGGGTTCAATGCGCTGCCCGGCGGGTTGACGCAGCCGAAATCCAGCTGATCGACATAGCCGTCCTGCTGCTTGAACACGCCGGAAAGCCGTGCATAGAGGTTGTCGGCCAGGGTGAAATCCGCACTGGCGCGCAGCCCGATACGGTCACGGCTGCCATAGGTGCCTTCCACATAGCCGGTGTTCGAACCATTGGGCTTTTTGGAAAACAGCTTGATCGCACCGCCTTCGGAGTTGCGCCCGGTCAGCGTCCCCTGCGGGCCGCGCAGGATTTCCACCCGATCGAGATCGAGCAGGTCGAGAACCGCGCCGGTGACGGTGGCATAATAGACATCGTCGACATAGATGCCGACGCCCGGTTCAAGCGCCGGATTGAAATCGCCCTGTCCGATGCCGCGAATGGACGCGACGATCGATGGGCCGAAAGACGCGCCATTGGGTTTCAACGTGACGTTTGGCGCCTGATCGGCGATCTGGGTGATGTTGGTCTGGCTGCGAGCCTCCATCAATGCCGAATTGACGGCGGTGATGGCGATCGGCGTATCCTGCAGCCGCTGCGCACGGAACTGCGCGGTGACGACGATGTCCGCGGTGTCGGCAGCGGCTGCCGGCGCACTGGACACTGCCGGATCGGCAGGGTTTGCCGCAGTGGTCTGCGCCCAGGCCGGCTGTGCCAGCGCGATGACCACGGCCGATGCCGTGGCCAGCCTTTCGGCCATATGTGAGCGACGGTTGGATGGATCAAAATGTCCTCCCGTTATGATCATTATTTGCTGGCTCGATGCGCTTCTTGCAGGCGCATTCCCCACCGGCAAAAAGGCTAGCGTCGATATCGGGAGGCGGGGCAATCACCCACAGGTGATATATTAACATTTGTGTGGTTTTAGTTCCTTCGTAGGCTAATGGTCTGCCTCAGCGCTTCGCCGGCGCTACAACCCCAGATCGCTCAGCCCCGGATGATCGGCAGGCCGCGCGCCCGCGCGCCAAAGGAACAGGCGATCCTCCTCATCGATCATCAAATCGTTGATGCTGGCGATCCTGCGTCGCATCAGGCCATTGTCGTCAAATTCCCAATTTTCATTGCCATAGGACCGGAACCATTGCCCGGTTGCATCATGCCATTCATAGGCGAAGCGAACGGCGATGCGATTGCCCGCAAAGGCCCAGACTTCCTTGATCAGCCTATAGTCCTGTTCCCGATCCCATTTTCTGCGCAGGAAAGCGACGATGGCCTCCCGTCCGACAAGAAATTCAGACCGGTTGCGCCACTGGCTCTCGGGCGTATAGGCCAGCGCCACCCTTTCCGGGTCCTGGCTGTTCCATGCATCCTCGGCCATGCGCACCTTTTGCGCCGCCGTCTCTGTGTCGAACGGTGGGAAAGGTGGGCGGCTCATCGTGGTGCACTTTCGACCAGCAGGCGCCGTGCCGCTTCACGCGCTTCGGCTTCGCGGCATGACCGGCTGCCCGCCATGATCCGATGATAATGGTCCAGAATCGCCGGGGGCGCGGTGTCCGGCCTTCCGGCGTCGAATGGAGGTTCCGGTGCATATTCAAGGCCCAACTGGATGGTCTGCGCCACCTCCGGACCTGCGATTTCCGCCAGAACGGTCAGGGCAAAGTCGATACCCGCCGTCACGCCCCCGCCAGTGATGACAGGTCCATCCCGAACGACCCGTCCTTCATCGATGATCGCCCCGAACAGAGGCAGCAGCGACCGCCATGCCCAATGGCAGGCCGCGCGCCGTCCCACCAGCAATCCCGCCGCACCCAATATCAGTGAGCCGGTGCAGACAGAAGTGATGTAGCGCGCGCCAAGACCCAATCGCCTGATCTCATCGATAAATGCGGGATCAAGCGCCGCCTGCGTGGCAGCCAGGCCGCCCGGCACGCAGATCAGGTCACATCGGTCGACGTCGGCCAGTCTTTTCGTTCCTGCAAAGACCAGGCCATCGCTGGCAATATCGCCCCCCTTGGTGCTGGCGACAATGGTCTCGCTATCCGGCAGGCGCGTAAGAAACTGATATGGCCCGGTGAAATCAAGCTGGGTCATGCCGGGGAAAAGGGCAAAGACAATGCGGAAAGACGTGTCGGCCATTGTTGGCTCCTGATCGATGACAGCGGGATCATGCCGCCAAGGCAAACTTGACGAAATGACTATGATCCCTCATTTCAGGACATGACTCATATAATCGGCATTTTTCTCTACGACGGTTTTCAGCTGCTCGACGCATCGGGACCGATCGCTGCCTTTGAAATCGCCGGGACGATGGCGCAAAGCGGCTATCGCCTTCAACTCCTCTCCCGCGCCGGCGGAGCGGTCACCAGTTCTTCCGGTGTGGCGTTGCAGACCGTAATGATAGATGCGGCCCAGAACCTCGATACGCTCATCATCGTGGGCGGTCGCGGATCGGACGCCGCCATGGCCTGCCTGGAGAGTATCGCCTTTATACGTTCCTCCGAAAAGACAGTCCGTCGGTTATGCAGCGTCTGTTCGGGTGCACTTCTGCTGGCTGAAGCGGGTGTGCTGGATGGCCGCCGCGCAACCACCCACTGGCGCCGGGCCGACCAGCTGGCACGCAGCTTTCCAAAAGTCAGGGTAGAGCCGGATGCGATCCACATACGCGACGGCCATGTCTGGACCTCCGCAGGGATCAGCGCGGGGATAGACCTGGCCCTTGCGCTTGTCGCCGAAGATCAGGGGGAGGAACTGACCCGGCGGGTAGCGCAGGAAATGGTCGTTTATTACCGAAGGCCGGGCGGCCAGTCCCAATTTTCCGCCCTGGCGGAACTGGGTGGCGGAGACGCGACCGCCTTCTCGCCGCTGCTCGACTGGATGCGCGCCCATCTGACGGAGCGGCTGACTGTGGAGTATCTGGCCGGGCGAATGGCGATGAGTCCCCGCAATTTCTCCCGCGCCTTTGCACGGGCCATAGGGGTCAGCCCCGCAAAGGCGGTGGAACGGCTGCGATTGGAAGCCGCCCGTGAGCGGGTTGAATATTCCACACAGCCGATCGAAGCGGTTGCCGCGGCCACTGGATTTCGTGATCCCGAACGGATGCGTCGCGCGTTTCTCCGCGCCTTTGGCCAACCACCACAAGCCATGCGCAGGAAATGCTGATCAAATGGTGCCCCCGAGAGGACTCGAACCTCTGGCCTGCGGTTTAGGAAACCGTCGCTCTATCCTGCTGAGCTACGGGGGCATGGCGACGCTTCTGCGCAAGCTTGCGGCAGAGTGCAAGCCCGGATTGCACTTTCAGGCGTCCGAACGGCGCGGTGTCATGGGCAAGGGCAAGGGGGTGAGCGGCACGCCTTCATCGATCAGCGCGCGCGCCTCGTTCAGCGAGGTTTCGCCATAGATATGGCGCTTTTCACTGTCGCCCAGATGCATGGCGCGCGCTTCATCGGCAAAGCGGGTGCCGACATAATCGGCGTCCTTCACCATTTCCTGCTGAAGCCGGGCCAGCCGGGCGAGCATTTCCTTGGCCTGTGCCGGATCTTCCGACGCGGCGACGGGCACGGGCGCATTGCCGCCGTCCTGCGGCATGTGCGGTGCGCGCTGGTTGCCCTTTGCCCCCACTGCGGGCGCCATCACCGCCTTTTCCACATCCGATACACCGCACATCGGGCAGGTGACGAGGCTGCGGGCACGCTGCTCCTCCCAATCGGTGGAGGAGCCGAACCATGCCTCGAACACATGGCCGGTGGGGCATTTCAGGTCAAAAACGATCATGACGCCAGTCCGGGCGCGGCAATCGGCCGACGATGGCGGATGGCGGGCACGCGGCCGCGCACTTCATCCACGCGGGCCGCATCGACATCGGCAAAGCCAAGTGCTGCGCCTTCACCCATATCCAGCAGTATTTCGCCCCATGGGTCGATCACGAGCGAATGACCGAAGGTGGCGCGGCCATCCTCATGCACCCCGCTTTGCGCGGCGGCGATGACGAACACGCCCGCCTCTATCGCCCGTGCGCGCAGCAGCACATGCCAATGCGCCCTGCCGGTGGGCACGGTGAACGCGGCGGGCACCGCGATCATTGTCGCGCCATTATCGGTCAACTGCTGGTAAAGCGCGGGAAAGCGCATGTCATAGCAGATGGACAGGCCAAGCCGCCCCCAGGGCGTATCGACCAGCGCGGCATTTTCACCGGGGCGATAGGTGGCGGATTCGCGGTAACGCTCCCCCGAGGGAAGATCGACGTCGAACAGATGGATCTTGTCGTAACGGGCACGGATGTCGCCATTGCCGTCGATCACCAGGCTGCGGTTGACGAGCCTTTCATCGCCGTCGCCCGCACGCAGCGCCACCGAGCCGAGATGCACCCAAAGCCCGGCGCGCGCCGCTGCATCGCGCACGGCCGCGATCACCGGGTCTTCCGCCTCGGTGCGCGCATGGGACATCAGCCGGGCACGATCCATGTCCAGCGCGCCGCTCATTTCCGGGGTGAAGAGCATGTCGGCGCCTTCACCGCCGGCGCGGGTGACGGCATCGATCAGCCGCGCGGCATTGGCCTGCGGATCGATGCCGGTATTGGTCTGCAGAATGGCTGCGCGCATGTCAGGCCCTGTTCTTCCCGTCAGGCGGCGAGCAATGGGTCCAGCTTGCCAGCGCCGTCAAGCGCGACAAGGTCATCACAGCCGCCGATATGGCGATCGTCGATGAAAATCTGCGGCACGGTGTTGCGACCATTGGCGCGTTCCAGCATTTCGGCGCGCTTCGGCCCGCCCATGGTGATGTCATATTCCTCGAACTCCACACCCTTGGAGGAGAGGATCTTCTTGGCCCGGCTGCAATAGGGGCACATCATCTTGGTATAGATTTCGACTTTGGACATGTCGTTCTCCTTGTTTCTGTTGAGGTGTAATTCACCCGCCCTGTTGTCAACCGGCGAAAGCGCCATCCGTTGCCATATCGGTCGTCACCGCCCGCGCCCAGCCGAGCACATGGATCAGCCCCGCCCCCGCCCGGCGCAGTGCCGTTGCACAGCTGCTGCATGTGGCGCCGGTGGTGATGACATCGTCGACAAGGATGACCGGCCGCCCGGCGATGCGCGGCACGGCATGTTCCGCAACCGCAAAGGCGCCGCGCACATTGGCCTGACGCTGACGACGGCCCAGCCCGCCGCTGGCCCGCGTCTCACGCGTGCGAACCAGCGCATCGAGCAACGGAAAAGCCGCGCTGTCACGGCCAAGCGCGCGGGCAAGCAGTGCTGCCTGATTATAGCCCCGCCGCCACAGCCGCCACCGCCCCAGCGGCACCGGCACCAGCAGGGCGCGGTCATCGTCCAGCCAGTCGCCGCCCGCCATGCGCATGTGCCGGGCCATCAGCCGCGCGCTATGTTCGCGGCCGCCATATTTGAAGCGCATCAGCAACCGCCGCGGCAGTTCGTCATAGATCACGGCGGCACGCGCGGCATCGAACGTCGGCGGGCTGGCGATGCAGGCGCCGCACAGGCTCCCGTCCCCTGCGTCCAGTTCGAACGGAACGCCGCAGGCCGCACAACGCGGTGCACCGATGAAGGTCAGCCGCGCCCAGCAATCATGACACAGCGTATCGTCCGCCAGCACGATCACCCCACAGGCAAGGCAGCGGGGTGGCAGTGCCAATGCCAGCAGCCTGCCGCCCATTGCGGCAGCGGCGGTTATCGGTTGAGCGCGAACCATCATCGCGCCATAGCAGGGAAGATGGACGCCGCCGAACCCTTTGATCGCCGCCTGCGCAGGACCCGCCGCGACCGCGCCGCCGCCGGTTTCGCCGAACATGGCTTTCTGCGCGATCATATGATCGAAGAGCTGCTGGCAAGGCTTGGCACGGTGAACAGGCAGTTCGGCCGGATGCTCGACCTTGGCTGTGCCAATGGCACGCTGGCGGGGCAGATCGACGCACCCTTCATCGTCAGCACCGACGCCGGCGCAACCTTTGCCCGGCGGCCGCTGGGCGTGCAATGCGATGAAGACCGGCTGCCCTTTGCCGATGGCAGTTTCGACCTCGTCATGTCGGCCGGCGTATTGCACGCCGTCAACGACCTGCCCGGCGCATTGACGATGATTCGCCGTGCGCTGCGTCCCGACGGCCTGTTCCTTGCAGCCTTCATTGGCGGCAACAGCCTGATGCGCACCCGGCAGGCGCTGCTTCAGGGCGATGTCGCCGCCACCGGCGGAGCAGCGGCGCGCGTTGCGCCGATGGTCGATGTGCAGGCGGCGGGCGATCTGCTGCGCCGCACCGGCTTTGCCCTGCCGGTGGTCGATTCGGAAACGCTGAAGATACGCTATGCCAGCCTGCCCGCCCTGCTCGAAGATATACGCGGCGCAGGCGAAGCGCATGTGCTGAAGGTGCGCGCACCACTGTCGCGCATGGCGCTGGCGGCGGCGGCGGTGCAGTTCGAACGGCTTGCCGATGCCGATGGACGGATCGCCGAGGAGGTGGAGATCATCTACATGACCGGCTGGTCACCATCGCCCGATCAGCCGCAACCGCTGCGCCGGGGCAGCCCCCGCGTGTCGCTTGCCACCGCCCTGGGCCGCAAGGATGAAGGCGACAGCGGACCCGAACGCCGCTAGAGCAGTGCTTCCAGCAGGCCGATCAGCGGCTTGTCGGCCGGTGGCATGTCCAGCGCATGAAGTTCCACCGGGCGAACCCAGCGAATTGCCGTCGCGTCCAGCGCCGCCACCGTGCCGCGCCATTTGCGGCAGACGTAAAGCAGCAACAGCAGATGCCGGTCGCCGAGCGGCTCGCTGGCGAAACAGGCCGGCGCCAGACAGGAGGCGCTGGTTTCAATGCCCAGTTCCTCGCGCAATTCGCGAATCAGCGCCGCTTCCGGAGTTTCGCCCGGTTCGACCTTGCCGCCGGGAAACTCCCACAGGCCGGCCATCGGCTTGCCCGGCGGGCGCTGCTGCACCAATATCCGGCCATCGCGGTCCACCAGCGCCGCGGCGGTGACGAACAACGGCGGCCGCGCCGCTGTTCCGACTTGATCGTCAATCGTGACCAATTGTTAAGGCTTCGCTTCTATCCAGTCCCCCCAACGGAACAGGGGATTTAATGCCAAAGGGCCTTATCGCCTATCTTCGTCGCGATCAAAGGGGGGCGACGATGATCGAATATGCACTGCTTGTCGCGTTGATCGCGCTGGCGATGCTCGCGGCATTCAGCCCCATGGCAGACCGGGTGCTGAGGAAGTGGCAGATCATCTCCGACAATTATACCGCGGCAACCGGCGATTAGAATGCATCCTGTTAACCTTCGTTTAACTATAAGAGAAAATTACGGATTATTTTTTCCATAAACCATTTATCAATCTTCTTGGGTGAAAAAGGCATTGCTGGCGGGGGATAGCCGGTTTGTGTTGCCAAACAGATTTTTCGATTTGAGGAACGATCCATGTCTTTCATCCGCAACTTTGCGAAGAACTCGAAGGGTGCGACCGCCATTGAATATGGCCTGATCGCCGCACTCATCGCCATTGCCGCCATCGTCGGCTTCCGCGCTGTCGGCACGTCGCTGAACAGCACTTTTGAGGGTGTCAGCACCACGCTTGATGATCCGAAGGCAGCTGCTGACGCAGGCGCTGCAGCCAATCCGACACCGAACGACGATTAATCAGCCTGAACAGAGGGCGGCGGGGATCATCCTCGCCGCCCTTTTCATGTCAGGCATGACGATATTGAAAAGCGCCCTCAGCGCCTGTTTCAGTGCGGCGAGCCGTAAACGACCAGCTTTACCTTTTCGCCCGGCCGCAATGCCGCCTTTGCAGTCAGTGCGTTCAGCACCAGAAAACGGTCCATCTTCAGATCGTCATAGGCCATGCGCCCGGCCAGCGACTCCATCGTGTCGCCCGGCTTCACCGTCACCACATCGATGATCCGCGGGCGAATCGCCTTTGCCTCGCTGTCGCTCATCCGACGCAGCGAATCGATCATCCCCGCAAAGGGGCCGATGCCGCGCCCGGCAGGAACGATGGTAACGAAATGAAAAGCGCGGTTGGCTGCCCAGCGATAGGCTGTCACCGTCACATCGACCGCGCCTGAATTGCTGTTGGCCCGGGCGGTGGCAGACAATATTTCCATGCCACCGATGCTGCCGCGCTGAGGCGTGCCATGACTGATCTGGTTATTGCCGCCGCCAAGGGAGCGGAACACGCGGTCGACATAGCCGGAAAGTCCGTCCGTTCCCAATGTGCCGCCGGCGAATTGCGCCTGGCCGCCATTGCCCTGGATCGTCACCATATCGGTGCCATTGTCGATGGCGAAACCCTGCGGCGCCTGAAATTGCAGCTTCAGCCCCGGATGGCGGAACCAGCGGCCATCGACCACGCCCTGCGCCGGATCATCGCCATAAAGCGTGCCGTCCAGCGCATTGAGAAAGGCATCGCGGTTGCGCACGCCCTGCCCCTGCTTCACGCCGCTGGCCGCCGCCTGACGCCGCGCGCGTTCGACCCGGTCCGCCGTCAATGGATGGCTGCGCGCCCAGCTTGGCGTTTCCTTGTCCCCATCACGCCCGGCGATCTGGCTGTCCAGCGTGGTGCTGCGTTCCAGCGAGGCAAGCATGTCCGCCGCCGCATAGGGATCATAGCCGGCACGGGCGAGATAGCGGATGCCCAGATCATCGGCCTGATATTCCTGGCTGCGCGAATAGGACAGCGTATAAAGCTGCGACGCCTTTCCGGCGATCTGCATCAGCTCCGACGAGCCGGTGAGCACGCCCAGCCCCACCGACAGCAGCTGGCCAAGGGTGGAACGGGTGCTGCGCTTCTGCGAATGGCGGGCAGCGACATGGCCCACTTCATGACCAAGGACGGAGGCAAGCTCCGCCTCGTCGTTCATCAACCCCATCAACTGCCGTGTCACATAGACATAGCCGCCGGGAATGGCGAAGGCGTTCATCACCGGCGAATTGAGCAGCGTGATGGTATAGGCCGATTCGGAATTGGCGAGGCCGGACTGAACGGCAATGCGTTTGCCCACGGCCGTCACATAAGGCACCTGCGATCCGCTATAGGCACCGCCGAATTCCTTCAGCAGTTCGGGATGCGCCTGCGCGCCTTCGCGCCTGTCCTTCTCCGAAATGGCACTGGCGCTGCCCTGCGCATCGGCCGCTGCCTGAAGAATGGCGATGGAAATGGGCGTGATGGCAAGCGCCACCCCGATTCCGGCGCGAAGCATCAACCCATAACGCATGGCGACAAACCTCCCCCTGACGTCCTTTCCGGATCACGGCCAGATCACTGGCCGGCACAGTCACAACATCGTCATCGCAGCGCCGGTTCCACCAATGGTTCAGCCGCCAATTTCCAGAAACTTGCGGCGGCGCTGTTCAAGCACAGCCTCGGCCGAAAGCTGGGAAAGTGCCGCCAGTTCCTCGGCAACCGCATCACCAAGCGCGGCAATCGCCGCTTTCGGGTCACGATGGGCACCGCCCAGCGGTTCGGGCACGATCCGGTCGATCACGCCCAGCCGCTTCAGATCGGCCGCAGTCACCCGCATCGCTTCGGCCGCGTCCGCCGCCTTGTCCGCCGAGCGCCAGAGGATGGAGGCGCAGCCTTCCGGCGAAATCACCGAATAGATCGCATGTTCGAACATCAGCACGCGATTGGCCGCGGCAATCGCCACTGCCCCGCCAGAACCGCCTTCGCCAACGACGGCGGCCACCATCGGCACCTTCAGGTCCAGGCATTCCTGGATCGAACGGGCAATGGCTTCGGCCTGTCCGCGCTCTTCCGCGTCGATGCCGGGAAAAGCGCCGGCGGTGTCGACAAAACTGATCACGGGAAGGCCGAAACGGTCGGCCAGCTTCATCAGCCTTATCGCCTTGCGATAGCCTTCGGGCTTGGCCATGCCGAAATTATGCTTCAGCCGACTGGTCGTGTCGGCCCCCTTTTCATGGCCCATCACCACCACCGGCCGGTCACGGAAACGGCCAAGACCGCCGATGATCGCCGCATCCTCGGCAAAATTGCGGTCGCCCGCCAGCGGCATGAAATCGTCGATCAGCCCGGCCACATAATCCTTGAAATGCGGCCGTTCGGGGTGGCGCGCCACCTGCGTGCGCTGCCATGGCGTCAGCTTCGCATAGGTTTCGCGCAGCTGCCGATCGGCCTTGGTCTGCAGCTTTTCGATTTCGGCGGAAATATCGACATCGCCGCTTTCAGCCGATTCGCGCAGATCGACAATGCGTGCCTGCAGCTCGGCGACCGGCTTTTCAAACTCAAGATATGTGGTCATGGGCGCCTGCCGTTAGTCATGGGTTTCACGCGCGTCAACCAGCGGATGCCGTGTGGCCACCAGCTCTACCAGCGCGCGCGTCTGGACATGGGTGTATATTTCGGTGGTCGCAATGTCGGCGTGGCCAAGCATCGCCTGCACCGCGCGAAGATCGGCCCCGCCTTCCAGCAAATGGGTGGCAAAGGCATGGCGCAGCACATGCGGGCTGATCCGTTCGGGCGGGATTCCCGCCTCTGCCGCCAGTGCACGGACGAGCTGGAACAGCCGAACGCGCGACAAATGGCTTTTCCCTGACGGAAAGAGGTAGCGGGCGTCGCCCGGCAGCAAGGCCGCGTGACGGGCCACCGCCTTCATCGCGCGTTCGGAAAGCGGCACCAGCCGCTCCCGCCCGCCCTTGCCGGCAAGGATCAGAAAGGGCCGTCCTGCCCGCACCGCGCCGCGCGGCAGCGACACCAGTTCCGTTGCGCGCAGGCCTGAACCGTAAAGCAGTTCGATGAGCGCGCACAGCCTTTCGACCGCGGGCCCGGGCGTGTTCTGGCGCCGTTGTTCCAACGCCGCGAACAGCGCATCGACATCCTGATGCGACAGCACGCGCGGCAGGCGGCGTTCCCGCGCCGGGCGGGGCAGCGCGCGCGAAGGATCATCCTTCCTGTCGCCTTCGGCTGCCAGAAAGGCATAGAAACGCCGCAGCGCCGATGATTTGCGCGACACGGTAGACCGTTTCATCCCGGCCCAGGCCTGCGCCAGCCGTTCCACATCATCGGTGCCCGCATCCGCCAGCCGCCCGTCCAGCGCCTGTGATGCCGCATTCAGATCGGCCGCATAGGCCAGCAGCGTGTTGCGCGACGCGCCGGCCTCTGCCGCCATCATTTCCAGAAAGCGGGCGATGGCGCGTCCGTCCGCCGATGTGGCGAGCGTACCGGTCATGAACGCATCAACGCTTCCGCCGCGATCATCCGTGCTTCCGGCTCCCGTCCGACGCGGCGCAAGGCAGACAATATGTGGAACAGATGGCGGGGCGGCACGCCGCTCCAATGTTCGGTCTGCATGCCGATGGCGGCAAGCAATGCCACTTCGCCGCCGCGCCCGGCAACCGCTGCCTCGTCCAGCCGTCGCAGATAACGGTCCATCCCTTCCAGATCCGCGCCATAGCGGGACGAAAGATCATCCACCATCCGCCCTTCGATGCGGCCAAGCCCGGCCAGCGCCGCCACCAGCAGCGCCGCGCGATGGCGGCCCCGCACGCTGTCGTCACGATTAGCGAAAGCCTTTATCCGCCCTTCCGACACGGCCATGGGACGCGGCGCGGCAACGGCCAGCAACGCCCATGCCTCCGCCGTGTCCGTCTCGTCACCGGCGGCGACAAGCGGCCACCATCGCATCGCCTGCCGGTCCAGTCCGGCGCTCAGCATCGATCCGATCAGCCCGTCCGCCTTGTCGAGCAGCGATTCGTCCGGCGCGATGCCCATGGCGGCGCGTGCCGTCAGGATTCGCCCGGCATAGCCGTCGCGGCTGCGCGGATTGCCCTTCCATAATTTTTCCAGCGCCTCGATCCGCTGACCGGTGTCGGTTTCGACATAGGCCTTGCGCAACAGACCGGCAGGCGTGCCGGCAATGGCGAACGGATCGGTATCTTCCGCCTGCGCGGAATAAAGATCGACAAGGTCGCGGCTGGAAAAAATGCCGATGGCGGCGCCGGTGCGCGCAGCGGCGATACGCTGTTCCATGGGCACGCCGGGGGCGCGGCCCTGCCATGCCATCACCTGCGGGCCAACGGTGCGCAGCAGCGCGCCGGGAAAGCCGACACCCGCCGCCGTCGCCAGGCCGAAACGATAGACGTTCAACCTTTTTACGCTGTTCCAGTCGATATTGACCGATTTGCCGTCACCAATGGCGGCGGACGAAACCCGTTCCGCCAGCAGCAGGTCCAGATCGCCAAGCCGCTTTTTCTGCCGTGCATCGTCCAGCAGCGCCGCCGCGAGGCTGGAATCACCGGAAAGCCCGGCGCACATCGCCCGCGCCATCAGCCACAAAGGTTCCCGGCTCAGGCTCTGCCCGACATCGGCAATGGGGCAGAGGCCGCCAATATCGGCGGATGCCAGCGCCACCTGCGCCGCCACCGCGTAAAGGCGCGGCGTATAACGGTCGATCGGCACCGCCTGCACCAGCATCCGCGCGCCATCGACATCGCCCATGCGCGTCAGCAGCAGCGCGCGTTCGGCCACCCAGTCGGCCGGGTTCAGCCCCCTGGCCGTGGGGATGGAGGACAGCAGCGCCCGCCGCAGCACGATCGCCACCCAGCGCGATGCGATGGGCATGTCCAGCCGGTGCATCAGCCGCACCAGATATTCACCATCGGCACCGTCAAAAGCATCGGCCGGAAAGCCGCTGCTGCCCGGCCCGATCGCCCCCACATGGTCGATAGGCCGGCTGACCGGCGGCGGCAGCCGATAGACATCGGCCTCGGCCGCATCATCGGCGGCGGCGACATCGCTGTCGGCATCGCCGGTGACAACCGGGGCGTCATCCGTCACCACAGTCGCCGTATCCGGCGCTGCGGGCGCCGTCGGCGGGGAAAGCGGCGTCGGCGCGGCAGGCGCGCGCGCGGGCGCCGGCGTGCCGAACCCCGGCGGCAACAGCGATTCGGGGCTATCCTGCCCAAGCGCCGGAATCGCCAGCATCCCGCCGCCAAGGGCGACGGCGATGGCGGCCTTAGAGACCCAGTTTCTCATTCGGGATCGGCTTTTCCACCTGCTTGGGTGTGACTTCGGTATTCATTGACGAAAGCGCCACTGCGCCGCCGACGACGATGACCAGCAAAATGATGACGAGGATCGCGGAACGCGACATTTTCAACCTCTTGTAATGAACTTCAACACTGCTTTTGCCCGAGGTGCGCGCTCTGTGTATAGCCCTTCGGGGCCATGAACGCACAGAATACATATTACAGCGGCGAAGCGCCGACACGACCGATCGTCCTGATCGGCCTGATGGGGGCTGGAAAATCCACCGTCGGGCGGCGGCTGGCGGCACGCCTCGGCCTGCCCTTTTTCGATGCCGACCAGGAAATAGAAGATGCGGCCGGGCTTTCGATCAGCGAGATTTTCGAACGCTTTGGCGAGGCGCATTTCCGTGATGGAGAGCGGCGGGTGATCGCCCGGCTGTTCGACGGCACGCCAAAGGTGATCGCCACGGGCGGCGGCGCTTTCATGAACGAGGAGACGCGCAGGCTCATCCTCGACAAGGCGATTGCGATATGGCTGGACGCGGACATCGATACGCTGGTCGACCGTGTCGGGCGGCGCGACACCCGCCCGCTGCTGAGGAACAGGGACCCGCGCAAGGTGCTTTCGGAACTGGCGGCGATCCGCAACCCGGTGTACGCGCAGGCACCGATTCGCATCGCAAGCAATGCCTTGCCGCATGAGGCATCGGTCAACGCTATTCTGGAGGCGCTGAAGCGTGCCGGTCATTGATGTCGCTCTGGGTGAGCGGAGCTATCGGGTAGAGATTGAGGCAGGGCTGCTGGAGCAGGCGGGGCAAAGGCTTGCCCGCTTCGACCGCGGCCGGCCCTTTGCGGTCATCACCGATGCCAATGTCGCGGCCACCCAGCTGTCCACCTTCATGGCGGGAATGGAAAAGGCGGGGTTGCGCGCCGAAACCATCGTCCTGCCCGCGGGCGAGGGCACCAAGAGCTGGCAGCATCTGGCCGAACTGGTCGACCGGCTGCTGGCGATGGGGGTGGAACGCAAGGATCATCTGATCGCACTCGGCGGCGGCGTGATCGGCGATCTTGTCGGCTTTGCCGCATCGATCATCAAGCGCGGCTGCAATTTCATCCAGATTCCGACGACTCTATTGTCTCAGGTCGATTCGTCCGTCGGCGGCAAGACGGCGATCAACACGCCAGCGGGCAAGAATCTGGTCGGCAGCTTTCATCAGCCGTCGCTGGTGCTGATCGATCCGCGCGTGCTGACGACGCTGCCGCCGCGCGAACTGCGCGCCGGCTATGCCGAAGTCATCAAATACGGCCTGATCGATGACGCCGCCTTTTTCAGCTGGTGCGAGGAAAACGGACCCGCCCTGCTTGCCGGCGATGAAGCGGCGCAGATCCACGCCATCCGCCACAGCATTGCCGCCAAGGCGCGGATCGTCGCTGCCGATGAACGGGAAACCAGCGGCGTTCGCGCGCTCCTCAACCTCGGCCACACCTTCGGCCATGCGCTTGAGGCGGAGACCGGCTTTTCAGACCGGCTGCTGCACGGCGAGGCGGTGGCCATCGGGATGGTGCTTGCCTATCGCTTCTCGGAGGAACAGGGCCTTTGCCCGCCCGGCGCGGCGCGGCGCATCATCGCCCATCTCGACGCCTGCGGGATGAAAAGCCACCCGATGCAGGCCGGCATCACCGCCGGCGGGGCACGGCTTGTCGAGCATATGCTGCACGACAAGAAGATGGAGGCAGGCCGCCTTCCCTTCCTGCTGGCGCGCGGAATTGGCGAGACCTTCCTTGCCACAGGGGTGGACATCAATGCCGTTGGTGCGTTCCTCGACCGTGTGATGGCGCAGGGCTGAAGGCAGGCGCCATGCGCACCGGCGGCTAGCGCCGCGTGAGGAAGCCGGCGGCAAGCACCAGCCAGCCGACGATCAGCGCCGTGCCGCCAATGGGCGTCACCGCACCCAGCCAGGGCGGCCCGCCCGTCGCCATCAGCGCCAGCGTGCCGCAGAATATCCAGCCGCCGATCAGGAACAGCCATGCAGCGGTGCGGCCGGCGCGCGGGGTGCCGAACGCCAGCGCCAGCAACGCGGCAATGGCATGGGCCAGCAGATAATGGCCGCCGGTTTCCAGCCATGCGGCAGCCTGCGCATTTGCAGCGCCATGAGCCCCGAACGCACCGATGATGACAGCCAGACCGCCGGAAAAGGCAGCGAGCGCCGCCGGTGTGCGTGCAACGGGTATCATCCTGCTTCCCTCTCTTCATCTTTATCTTCCACGACGGCGGCATGTTCCATCGGCGGCAGCGGGCCGCTTTTGTGGAACATCATGTCCTGCCCGGAATGAAGGTCGCCGCTGGCCGCCTGCAGGCCAAGGCGTTCCTCGTCGCGACGCCGGAATTCGTTTTCGATCCTGTCGATCTCCTCCGCCTCGGTGCCAAGCTGCGCCAACGCCATGCGCCCCATGCAGATGGAAGACTCCCACAGCTCGCGCACCGTGCCTTCCAGCCCCAGCCCATCGAGCTTGAGCAGATGCTGTCGGTCGAACACCCGCGCAAGCACCGCCGCCTGCGGGAAAGCCTGGCGCACCGGCTCTATCGTCGATGCGCCAAGCCATGCGCCGTCGACGCAATAGACGATCAGGTTCGCCTCGCCCGCCCCCGCCTTGCGCAGCACGTCAACGCGGCGGCCGTCACCGTAATAGACCTTCATGCCGAATTCGGCGGTGCGTTCGATCTGCCTTGGCTTGGAATCGATCAGCGTCACCGAAACGCCCTGCGCCATGAGCATCTGCGCAACCGTTTGTCCGAAACGGCCATAGCCGATGATGAGGGCGCGCGCCGCCTGCGCTGCTTCCGGCCCATCCAGTCCTTCCGCCGCGTCCTTGTCCTCTCTGGTGAAGCGGCGCACGATCATCATAAGGAACGGCGTGCTCGCCATGGACAGGGTGACGACGGCGCCGAACAGGCTGGCGGCTTCCGGTGCGATCAGCATCGCCCCGCTCGCCTGTGCGAACAGAACGAAGCCGAATTCACCGCCCTGACTGAGCAGCAGGCCAAGCGCCAGCGCACTGCGCCATTGCATGCCGAACAGGCGGGCGAGCAGCCACAGCACAAGCGTCTTGATCACCACCACCAGCGCTGCGATGCCCAGCACGATGGTGGGGCGTGCGGCGATCGCCGACAGGTCCAGCATCATGCCGACGCCGATGAAGAACAGGCCAAGCAGGATCGAACGAAAAGGCTCGATGTCCGCTTCCAGTTCGTGCCGATAGGGCGAATCTGCCAGCATCATGCCCGCGACAAAGGCGCCAAGCGCGGTGGACAGATGCAGCGCCTCCATCAATGCCGCCGCCGCCAACACGGTGAACAGCCCGGCCACGACGAACAATTCACGCGCGCCGGTGCGCCCGATCAGGCGGAACAGCGGGTTGATGACAAAACGCCCGGCAAGCACCAGCCCGGCCACCGCCGCAACGGTATAGAGCGCCAGCATCCAGCCCGGCGGTGTGCTGGGATTTGCCGGCGCGCGGGACAAGGCCGCGATTATGGTGATCAGCGGGACGATCGACAGATCCTGAAACAACAGGATGGAGAAGGAACGCTCCCCGAATGGCGTGTTCAGCCGGCCCCTGTCCTGCAGCATCGGCAGCACCTGCGCGGTGGACGACAATGCCAGCGGCAGCGCAACCGCGATCGATGCACCAAGCGTGAAGCCGGTGAGCAGAAAGATCGCCGCCGTCAGCGCCAGTCCGGACAGCACCACCTGCGCCAGACCAAGGCCGAAAATATCGCGCCGCATCCGCCATAATCGGCTTGGCTGAAGTTCCAGCCCGACAATGAACAACAGCAGCACAATGCCGATTTCGGCCAGCTTCATCATATGTTCGGCGTTGGATACCAGCTTCAGCCCCTGCGGGCCGATCAGCGCGCCGGCAACCAGATAACCAAGCGTCGCGCCAAGCCCCAGCCGCCGGAACAGCAGCACCGCGACCAGCGCGAAACCGAGATAGACGACAAGCTCGACAAGCAGGTCTGGCGCTTCGGTCAATGCGCGGCTCCTGTCAGCACCGCCTCACCGTCGCCGCACTGCGCCTCAAGGGCGGCCGCGGCCACCGCCTCGAACGCGAGCATGATCGACGGGTGCCGCGCCTTGTGCGGCCGGGCGGGGCCGAACAGATCAAGATCCGGCCAGTCGCCGGGGGTTTCCACTGCCCCACGCAGATAGGCGGCCAGCGCATCACGCGCGCCGGCAAGCTCGGCCGGGGATTTGCCGATGACATGCGCGCCCATCAGTGATGCCGATGCCTGGCCTAGCGCACAGGCACGCACTTCCTGGCCGATGCGGGCGACACGGCCCTGTTCATCGACGATCACATCCACCGTGACCCGGCTGCCGCAGATCGGCGAGCGCCGCGACACCGTGGCCTGTGGCGCATCCAGCCGCGCGCTGTGGGGAATGGACGCCGCCAGCCGCAATATGCGTGTGTTGTAAAGCGTTTCGGACATGCCAGAGGATATAGCGCGATTTCCACCAAGTGCACCCATGGCAGGCCGGCAAAAACGGCCGATCGCCAAGGCAGATACCAGAGGGAACGATCGAACGCCGATATCGCCTCAGGCCCCGCGCGTATAGCCGTCGGAAGACAGGTCGCGCAGAAGACCGCGCCGGTTAGAGACCGCACCGGTGAGAAAACCGGGCGGATCGGATCAGGCGCGCCGCCAGCTCGTCCCCTGCGGTCCGTCCTCCAGCTCTACACCCTGTGCCTTCAGCTCGGCACGGATACGATCCGCCTCGGCAAAGTCCCTGGCCTTGCGCGCCGCCAGCCGCGCCGCGATTGCGGCTTCGATAGCGGCGGCGTCAAGCCCGCTGCCCGACTGGAACCACGAATCCGCCGATTGGCCGAACAGTCCCATCAGCCGGCCGCTGGCCAGCAGCATATCGGCATCGTCGATCGCCGATAGCCGCGAAAGCGCCAGCGGCGTGTTCAGATCGTCACAAAGCGCATCGAGCACGGCTGGATCGGGCGCGGCATCGCCGCTGGCCGATGCGGTTGCCCGGTAAAGCCGGTCCAGCGTTGCGCCGGTGCGCTCCAGCAGCGCGTCATTCCAGTCCAGCGGCTGGCGATAATGGGCGGACAACAGCGCCATGCGCAGCGTTTCGCCCTTGTGCCCGGCGGCCAGCAGGTCCGCCACCGTCACCACATTGCCCAGCGACTTGGACATTTTTTCCATGTCCATCGACACGAAGCCATTGTGCAGCCAGTAACGCGCCAGCGGCTTGCCATGATGGGCACAGCGCGACTGGGCGATTTCATTTTCATGATGGGGAAAGATCAGATCCTGACCGCCAGCATGAATGTCGATCGTGTCGCCCAGATGCTTTTCGATCATCGCCGAACATTCGATATGCCAGCCCGGCCGCCCCCGGCCCCATGGGCTTTCCCAGCCGGGCAGATCGTCGGTCGATGGCTTCCACAGCACGAAATCGGCCGGATCGCGCTTGAACGGCGCCACTTCCACCCGTGCGCCAGCCCGCACCGCCTCTGCATCGCGGCGGGAAAGCTGGCCATAATCGGGGTCGGACGGGACGTGGAACAGCACATGGCCCTGCGCCTCATAGGCATTGCCGCTGGCCAGCAGGCGGGTGATCAGCGCCACCATTTCCGCGATATGCTGGGTGGCGCGCGGCGCGATCGTCGGCGGGAGGACGCCCAATGCGCCCATATCGTCCAGATAATGCGCTTCATAGCGCCCGGTGACGACGGAAATATCCACGCCTTCGGCCCTGGCGGCAGCGTTGATCTTGTCATCCACATCGGTGATGTTGCGCGCATAGGCGAGGCTGTCCGCACCATAGCTATGGCGGATGAGGCGTGCCAGCACATCGAACACCACCGCCGGCCGCGCATTGCCGATATGGGCACGGTTATAGACGGTCGGGCCGCAGACATACATGGTCACCCGCGCCGGATCCGCCGGGGTGAAGACGCGCTTTTCACGCGCCATGGTGTCATACAGCCTGATCTGCATCGTCATTTGCACTCGTTCCGGTGAATATCAGTTGTTGCCCGATGCACCGGCCGCATCCAGCAACGCATCGAGGCTGTGGCGCTGCTGCGACGTATAGCCCTTGGCATCCTCGTCATCGTCGCGCCTGCCGGACGGCTTCCCGCGCGAGGAAGCCCCATGGTGCGTCGACCGGCGGGCAGCCGAATCCCTGCCGCTGTCGTCATCACCGGCATCGGCCCGCGCCCCGTCCGACACCGTGCCGCGCCGTTCCTCCACGAAATCGACGATCAGCCGCGACGACAGCTTGAGCAGCGGATAGGTGCGCGATGCCGCCATCCATGCCGGGCGAGGCTGGTCCTTGCCCCACATCAGGTCGCAGCCCAGATTGACGGCAAGGAACAACAGGCTGGCGCCGATCAGCCCCTTCACCGCGCCAAAGCCGCCGCCAAGCACCCGGTCGATCGGCCCGACCACCGATGTGCGGGTGCGGCTGCCAAGCTGCCCGGCAATCACCCGGAACAGGATGAACGCGCCGAAGAACAGCACGGCAAAGGCCAGAACCGCCCCGCCCGAGCTGGTGCCGGTGAGATCGGCCGCCCATGCGCTGGCCGGTGCATAGAAAAGGCGCAGCGCCATCACCGCCGCCACCCAGGCAAGCAGCGACAGCACTTCGGTGACAAAACCACGGATCAGGCCAAGAATCGCGCAGCCGCCCACAAGCAGCAGCACGATGATGTCCATCGCGGTAAGGGAAGCGGCTTCGGTCATCACGCGCCCCCTAGCCGCGCCCCAGCAGATGGTCAACGAGATGGGCGAGCGACCGGAAGCGCATCAGCCTCAATCCATCGGCTTTCACATCCCCTGAGGCAGGCATGAGCGCGCTGCCAAAACCCAGCTTCGCCGCTTCCTTCAGCCGCAGCCCGGCATGGCCGACCGGGCGCAATTCCCCCGAAAGCGCCAGTTCGCCAAAGGCGACGCCGTCGATCGGCAGCGGCCGTTCCGCCAATGCCGAAACCAGCGCCGCGGCCACCGCAAGATCGGCCGCCGGATCGGAGATGCGCAGCCCGCCGGCGACATTCAGATAGACTTCACATGCCGAGAAGGAGAGGCCGCAGCGCGCCTCAAGCACGGCAAGCACCATCGCCAGCCGCCCGGAATCCCAGCCCACCACCGCGCGGCGCGGCGTGGCCCCGGTGGCCAGCCGCACCACCAGCGCCTGTATTTCCACCAGCACCGGGCGTGTGCCTTCCAGCGCCGGGAACACCACCGCGCCGGAGACCGCTTCATCCCTGTGGGTAAGGAACAGCGAGGACGGGTTGGCCACCTCCGCCAGCCCTTCCCCCGCCATGGCGAAGACGCCGATTTCATCGGTGCCGCCGAACCGGTTCTTCACCGCGCGCAACACGCGATACTGGTGGCTGCGCTCCCCTTCGAAATAGAGCACGGTATCGACCATATGCTCCAGCACGCGCGGCCCGGCGATCTGCCCGTCCTTGGTGACATGGCCGACCAGCACCAGCGCCGAGCCCGCCTCCTTCGCGAAACGGATCAATTCCTGTGCGGAGGCGCGCACCTGGCTGACGGTGCCCGGCGCGCCTTCCAGCAGATCGGAATGCATGGTCTGGATCGAATCGACGATCACCAGCGCTGGCGGCGCGCCATCGGCCAGCGTGGTCAATATGTCACGCACCGATGTGGCGGCCGCCAGCCTGACCGGCGCATCATTGACGCCCAGACGCTGCGCGCGCAGCCGCACCTGATCGGCCGCCTCCTCCCCCGACACATAGATGACTGACGCGCCAGCCTGCGCCATGCGACCGGCGGCCTGCAACAGTAGCGTCGATTTGCCGATGCCCGGATCGCCGCCGATCAGCGTTGCCGAACCGGCGACCAGCCCGCCGCCAAGCGCGCGGTCCAACTCGCCAATGCCTGTCGACAGTCGCTGCGGCAGCGCGGTTTTCGTATCGAGCGTTTCCAGTGAAAGCCGCCGCCCGCCGCTTTGCAGATGGTGTTTTTGCGAAAAGGCGGTGACGACCGCGCCGGCGTCTTCCGCCAGCGTGTTCCATTCGCCGCAGTCCACGCATTGTCCCTGCCATTTGGAACTGGTCGACCCGCAGGCCTGACAGACATAGCGTTTCTGGAGCTTGGCCATGTGCTTCTTATAGTCGTGAACGGAAAGGGAACAAGATGCCCCTTTCGTCAAAAAACGCAATTTCATGCCCGCGGCGCCTGTGCGCCATGCTATTCCTGATGGTGATGCGAACCAAGGAACTCAGGCTGGCGCTGGTCTGCTACGGCGGTGTCAGCCTTGCCGTCTATATGCACGGCATCGTCAAGGAAGTATGGAAGCTGCTTCAGGCCAGCCGCGCCCATAGCGAGGGCGGCACCGTCAGCGACCTTTCCGACACGGCTGCCGTTTATGCCGAAGCACTGGCCGATCTTCTGCCCCACGTTCGCCTGCGCGTGTTGACCGACATTATCGCCGGCGCATCGGCGGGCGGCATCAACGGCATCTTCCTTGGCCATGCCATTGCCACCGGCGCCGACATGGAACCGTTGCGCGACCTGTGGCTCGAAAATGCCGACATCGAAAAGCTGCTGGACCCGGTGGCCCGGCCCCATTCCAGCCTTACCAAATTATGGGCGACACCCATCGCCTGGGCCGCTGCCCGGCGGCCGGACAATGCAGTGGACAAGCTGGTGGAGCCGGCCGCGCGCGAGGAAGTGCGGCACAAGCTGTCGCGCTTCGTGCGTTCCCGCTGGTTCGAACCCCCCTTTGGCGGGGAAACCTTCACCGGCCTGCTGCTCGATGCCTTTGATGCGATGGACAGCGGCGAGCGCGGCCCGACGCTGATTCCGCCCGGGCAACCGCTGGATCTGTTTGTCACCGTGACCGATCTGGTCGGTTATCCGCAGCAGCTTCGCCTTCATTCGCCGCCACAGGTGGAGGAGACGGAACACCGCCTGACATTGTCGTTTTCGACGCGCGGCAACGACCGGCACAGCCTTGGCGAAACGCCCGACCTGCTGTTTGCGGCGCGGTCAACGGCAAGCTTTCCCGGCGCCTTTCCACCTTTCAACATCCGCGAGCTGGACAATGTGCTTGCCGAACGGCGGCGTGCATGGCCGGGGCGCCAGGCGTTTCTTGCCCGCGCCTTTCCGCATCGCCGAGTGGCCGGTCTTGACCCCGAAAAAGCGATATTGATCGACGGATCGGTGCTGGCCAATGCCCCCTTCCGCCCTGCGATCGACGCACTGCGCGAACGGCCCGCGCATCATGAGGTGGACCGGCGCTTCGTCTATATCGATCCGCGTCCCGGCCGGCACAGCGTATCGCTGACCGGCGAGGGGGAGACGCCGGGCTTTTTCTCCACCATGCTGAAGGCAGTGTCCGACCTGCCGCGCGAACAGCCGATCCGGGACAATCTGGAAACGATCGAAAAACTGTCGCGCCGCATCCGCGACATGCGCATCATCGTTCACGGGATGCGGCCGGAAGTGGATGCCGCGATAGAACGCGAACTAGGCGGCGCCTTTTTCCTTGGCAAGCCGTCGCTGCGGCGGCTGGCGGGATGGCGGAACCGCGCGCAGACGGCCGCCGCACGCGAGGCTGGCTATGCCTTTGCCGCTTATGGTCATCAGAAGCTGGTGGCGATTTTCGAAGAATTGTCAGGCGTTCTGCTGCGCGGCGTGCGCAGCAACCGCCGTGCAGCCGCCGATGCCATGCGCGAGGCGCTGGACCAATGGGCAACCCGCAACGGGCTGGACCATGTGGCCGAAGGCACGGCGGGCGCCACCGATGCCGCCATTTCCTTTTTCCGTCGTTTCGATCTGGGCTTTCGTATCCGAAGGCTGCGGCTGGTGGCGCGGCGGCTGGTCGATCTCGGGGCGGAGGAAGGCGCCGATGTCGCCCTGATCGACAGCACGCGCGAGGCGATTTACGAATGTCTGGCCGCCTTTCTCGAATTGCGTCGGGCGGATGCCATCGATGTGCGAATCGGCACCATGGCCATTGCCTCGCCCGAAGCACTGGACGAGGCGCTGGAACAGATCGCCCGCGCCTATAATCTGACCGAGCTGGACGCCACCGCCGATGCGCGCCTGTGCGAACTGGCCGCCGCCCTTCCGCGCCAGCAGCGCCGGCAGGTGCTGCTCAGCTATCTGGGCTTTCCCTTTTACGACATCGCCACATTGCCGCTGCTTCAAGGCGAAGGACTGGACGAGTTCGACCCGATCAAGGTGGACCGCATCGCGCCCGACGACGCCCGCACCCTGCGTTCCGGCGGGGCGGATGCGACGTTGAAGGGCATTCAGTTCAACAGCTTTGGTGCCTTCTTCAGCCGGGCTTACCGCGAAAACGATTATCTGTGGGGCCGCCTGCACGGGGCGGAACGAATGATCGACATATTGATGTCGACACTGCCGGAAGGCGCTGCGATCGACCAGCACCGGGTGCTGCGGCTGAAACAGGCGGCTTTCCGCGCCATCGTGGAGGCCGAACGCCCCCATCTGGGGCTGATCGGCGATCTGCTGGACAGCCTGATGCGCGAAATCGGCTGAACCATTGCCACATGATCGGGCGCAGATGCCTAGGCGGCGTGGACAAATTCCACGTGGATCACGATAGCCCCCATTTGCTCCCCGGCGAGGCGCGTGGCCGCAGGAAGAGTGGTTCTCTTTCAAGGCTGCGCAACGCTGCCGGGGAGCAAATGGGGGTTACCCTGAGGGGGCCGGACCAAAATCCGCCACTTCCGCGTCGGCTCACTTTGAACTATCGACATAGTCCTGCCGCTCGCCTCCTTGAATTGACGGATTTTGCCTCCGGTCGTGACCGCGCGGAAATTGTCCACGCCGCCTAGCCCTTCGTTGCGCATTGCGTTAAGCCGATGGTGAATGATGTCGAACGGAAAGGCAGCCAATGCAGTTTCTGAAGACTCTGCTCTGGATTGCGGTCGCGGTCGTCGTTGCGCTGTTCGCGATGCGCAACTCCGTGCAGGTCGAGGTCAATCTATGGTCCGATGTGCAGGTGCTGACGCCGCTTTGGGTGATTGTCGTCATCGCCTTCCTTGTCGGCCTGCTGCCGGTGCTGGCGCTTTACCGCACCAGCCGCTGGCGCTGGCGCCGGCGGTTCGAACAGGCGGAGCGCGATCTGGCCGAAGCACGCGGGCAGGTCGCCGCGGCAACGATCATCGCACCGGCGGTGCCCGTCGCCACGCAGCCAGGCCTGCCGGCTGAACCCGAAACCGACACGCCGGCGGAGATGCCGGCCAATATCCCGATGGGTCCCAGCTTTGGCCCGCCGCCATCCACAGGTTCCTGAAACATGTCGAGCCCGATCTACGTTGCCCTTGATACCCCCGATCTCGACCGCGCGATGCACATTGCCGAGCGGGTGCAGAACCATGTCGGCGGGCTGAAACTGGGGCTGGAGTTCTTCAACGCCAATGGCCGCGCGGGGGTGCGCGACATGGCGAAGCTGGGCCTGCCCATCTTCCTCGATCTGAAGCTGCACGACATTCCCAACACTGTCGCCAAGGCGATTCAGGCGCTGCGTCCGCTCGATCCGGCGATCATCACCGTCCATGCGGCCGGTGGGCGGGCAATGCTGGAGGATGCGAAGGCTGCAGCGCCCAGCGGAACCAGGGTGGTGGCCGTCACCATGCTCACCTCGCTGGACGGGGAGGACATGAAGTCCATCGGCCTCGATCCGGACCCGCATGCACAGGTGGAACGCATGGTGCGGCTGGCCAGGGCATCGGGCGTCGACGGCATCGTCTGTTCAGGCAATGAAGTGGCCGCCGCCCGTGCGATCTGGCATGACGGCTTCATGGTGGTGCCCGGCGTCCGCCCGGCCGGCAAGGCGACGGCGGACCAGAAGCGCGTCGTCACCCCGCGCGGCGCGATGGATGCGGGCGCGTCCATCCTCGTCGTCGGACGGCCGATCACCCAGGCCGATGATCCGGATGCAGCGGCGCGGGCGATTTCGGCCACGCTCTGACTGCGGGCCAGGCACGGCAAGACTGGGCAATCATCCCGCCGCCCGTGTCGAAACTGACAGGAAATGACAATTCAATGCCCGTGAATGCCAAGATATGCGGCCTGAGCGACGCCGCATCGCTGGATGCGGCAGTGGCCGGTGGCGCAAGCCATGTCGGCTTTGTGTTTTTCGCCAGAAGCCCACGCAATATCGCATCCGATCAGGCGGCTGCGCTTGCCGCGCGCGTGCCCGGCCATATCGGCCGCGTCGGCGTGTTCGTCGATCCGGATGATGCATTGCTGACCGCCGCCGTCGCGGCGGCGGGGCTGACTACCGTGCAGTTGCATGGATCAGAACCGCCTGCCCGCGTCGCCGCCATTCGCGCGATGACCGGGCTTGAGACGTGGAAGGCGGTGCCGGTGCGGACCCGCGCCGATCTGGACGGGGCGGCCGAATATGTTCAGGCGGCCGACCTGTTGCTGTTCGATGCCAAGCCGCCTAAAGGAGCGGACCTGCCGGGCGGGCTTGGTCTTCGCTTCGATTGGCGGCTGATGAACGGCTGGCAGCCGCCCATGCGCTGGGCGTTGTCGGGCGGGCTTGATGCCGGCAATATCGCCGAAGCGGTGGGAACCACGGGCGCGCGGCTGGTTGATGTGTCGTCTGGCGTGGAAACCGCGCCCGGCGCCAAATCCGCCGAGAAGATCGGTGCGTTCTTGAGGACGGTGAAGACGTTATGACCGCGCAGGCCAATAGTTATCGTGCAATGCCTGACGAACGGGGGCATTTCGGCCAGTTTGGCGGCCGCTATGTCGCCGAAACGCTGATGCCGCTGATCCTCGATCTGGAACGCGAATATCGCGCTGCCAAGGCAGACCCGGCATTTCAGGCGGAATTCGACGATCTGCTGCGTTATTTCGTTGGCCGGCCCAACCCGCTTTATTTCGCGCCCCGCCTGACCGAGGCGCTGGGCGGCGCGAAAATCTATCTGAAGCGCGAGGAGTTGAACCACACCGGCGCGCACAAGATCAACAATTGCATCGGCCAGATCCTGCTTGCCCGCCGCATGGGCAAGAAGCGCATCATCGCGGAAACCGGCGCCGGCCAGCATGGCGTGGCCACCGCCACCGTCGCCGCCCGCTTCGGCCTGCCCTGCACCATCTTCATGGGCGCGCGCGACATTGAACGCCAGCGGCCCAATGTTTTCCGCATGCGGCTGCTGGGCGCGGAAGTGCGACCGGTGGAATCGGGCGCAAAGACGCTGAAGGACGCGATGAACGAGGCGTTGCGCGATTGGGTGACCAATGTGCACGACACCTTCTACATCATCGGCACGGCGGCGGGCCCGCATCCCTATCCAGAGCTGGTGCGCGATTTCCAGTCGGTGATCGGCAATGAGACCCGCCAGCAGATCATGGAAGCCGAAGGCCGCCTGCCCGACATGCTGATTGCCTGTGTCGGCGGCGGATCGAACGCCATCGGCATGTTCCATCCCTTCCTCGACGACAATGATGTCGCCATGGTCGGCGTCGAGGCGGCAGGACGCGGGATCGAAACCGGCGAACATGCCGCCAGCCTTGCCGGCGGACGCCCTGGCGTTCTCCACGGCAACAAGACCTATTTGTTGCAGGATGCCGACGGGCAGATCACCGAAGCGCATTCGATTTCGGCCGGGCTGGATTATCCCGGTATCGGGCCGGAACATAGCTGGCTGCATGAATCGGGCCGGGTGCGCTATGTGCCGATCACCGACGACGAGGCGCTGGCCGCCTTTCAGCAGCTCTGCCGGCTGGAAGGGATCATACCCGCGCTGGAATCGAGCCATGCGCTTGCCGCCGCCGAAAAGCTGGTGCCGGCGATGGACAAGGAACAGATCGTCGTCATCAACCTGTCCGGCCGTGGCGACAAGGACATCTTCACCGTGGCGGAAGCGCTGGGGGTGCAGCTGTGATGCGCGGGCGTATTCACCATTCACAGGATCATGGAGGCCAGAAGGCATGACGGACCGGCTGTCCAGCTGCTTTGCCAGATGCCGTGCCGAAGGGCGCGCCGCGCTGGTGACGTTCGTGACCGGCGGCGATCCATCTCCCGCGCGCACCGGCGAAGTGCTTGACGCGCTGGTTGCCGGCGGTGCCGATGTCATCGAACTGGGCCTGCCGTTCACCGATCCGATGGCCGATGGTGCGGCGATTCAGGCGGCCAATCTGCGCGCGCTTGCCGCCGGCGTGCGCACCGACGACCTGCTGGCGATTGCGCGTGATTTCCGTGCGCGCCACGCCGACACGCCGTTGGTGATGATGGGTTATTTCAACACCATCGACCAGCGCGGCGTCGAACGCTTTGCCAGCGAGGCACACGCCGCCGGCGTCGATGGCGTGATCTGCGTCGATGTGCCGCCCGAAGAAGATGATGTGCTTGGCCCCCAGCTTCGTGCGCAGGGGCTTCACCTGATCCGTCTCGCCACCCCCACCACCGATGGCGCGCGCCTTCCGGCCGTGCTCGATGGTGCAAGCGGCTTTCTCTATTATGTCGCGGTGGCTGGCGTCACCGGCGGCCGTTCGGCAGGCAGCGATGAAGTGAACCAGGCTGTAGCGCGGCTGAAACAGGCGACCGACCTTCCCGTCTCCGTCGGCTTCGGTATCCGCACGCCCGATCAGGCAGCCGCTATCGCCCGCATCGCCGATGGCGTTGTTGTCGGTTCCGCCATTGTCGAACTGGTTGGCAAAAACGCCGATGCACCCGATATGGCAGGGCAGATCGAAACACTGGTCGCAGGGCTTGCACAGGCCGTGCGCACCGCCCGCAGCAAGGAGGCCGCATGAGCTGGCTCACCCGCGTTCGGCAGACATTGCCCTTCCTCCCCAGACGGGAGACGCCCGACAATCTGTGGCATAAATGCCGTGGCTGCGGGCAGATGCTGTTCACCCGCGAACTGGAGGAAAATCTGTTCGTCTGCCCCAAATGCGATCACCATGAACGCATCGGGCCGGACGCGCGCTTCCAACAGCTGCTCGACCCCGGCTTTCACGAGCTGCCGCCCGTCACCGTGGCGGAAGATCCGCTGAAGTTCCGCGATTCCAAACGCTATGTCGATCGGCTGAAGGCTGCGCGTACATCCACCCGCGATCAGGACGCCTTCATCAACGCCTCTGGCGAGATCGAAGGCAGGCCGGTGGTGCTGGGCGTGCAGAACTTCGCCTTTATGGGCGGGTCCATGGGCCTTGCCGTCGGCGCTGCATTCGTTGCCGGCGCGCGCGAGGCGATCGACCGCGAATGCCCCTTCATCGTCTTCACCGCCGCTGGCGGCGCGCGGATGCAGGAAGGCATTCTGTCGCTGATGCAGATGCCGCGCACAACCGTCGCCATTGCCGAACTGCGCGAGGCGCGATTGCCCTATATCGTGGTGCTGACCGACCCGACGACTGGCGGTGTCACTGCATCCTATGCCATGCTTGGCGACATCCAGATCGCCGAACCCAATGCGCTGATCGGCTTTGCCGGGCAGCGGGTGATCGAATCCACCATCCGTGAAAAGCTGCCGCCCGGTTTCCAGCGCGCCGAATATCTGCTGGCGCATGGCATGCTCGACATGGTCGTCGATCGGCGCAACCTGCGTGACACGCTGGCAAGGCTGATCGGTTTCCTCATGCCCGAACGCGAGGCTGCCTGAACGACAATGGCCGACAGCGCTAAATCCGACAATCCGGTGTTGCAATATCAGCTTGACCGGCTCGGCGCCCTGTCGCCCGGCCGGGATATATTGGGGCTGGAGCGCATCCACCGGCTGCTGGCCCGGCTGGGCAATCCGCAGGACGGCCTGCCCCCTGTCTTCCATGTCGCGGGCACCAACGGCAAGGGATCGACCTGCGCCTATCTGCGCGCCTGTCTGGAAGCGGCGGGCCATAAGGTGCATGTCTACACCAGTCCGCACCTCGTCAACTTCAACGAGCGTATTCGCGTTGCCGGACGGCTGATTGCGGATGAGACGCTTGCCGCGTTGCTCAGCGAAGTGCTGGACGCCAATGGCGATGACGAAATCAGCTTTTTCGAAGCGACCACCGCTGCCGGCTTTCTCGCCTTCAGCCGCAATCCGGCCGATGCCTGTGTCATCGAAGTGGGGCTTGGCGGGCGGCTTGACGCCACCAATGTCCTCACATCCCCGGCGGCGTGCGGCATTGCCCAGCTGGGCGTCGATCATCAGGCCTTTCTGGGTGACACGATCGAACAGATCGCCGCTGAAAAAGCCGGAATCGCCAAGCCGGGCGTGCCGATCATCCTGTCGCGCTATACCGAAAAGCTGCGCGACATCGTGATCGATACCGCGCGCGCGGCCGGGGCCGTTCCGGTGGATCGCGGCAATGGCTGGGATATTGCGGCCTATCGCGGCAGCCTGCATTACCGCGACACCGAAGGGCTGGTGGAACTGCCGCTGCCCCGGCTTGCCGGCACGCATCAGGTGGACAATGCCGGGCTGGCCATTGCCATGTTGCGCCATCAGAAGGTGCTTTCGGTACCGGTATCGGCATTGAAGGCCGGGCTTGGCTGGGCGGACTGGCCTGCCCGCCTGCAACGACTTGAAAAAGGCCCGTTGCGCGACATTCTGCCCGATGGCGCATCGCTGTGGCTCGATGGCGTGCATAATCCGGCGGCGGCGCGGATGATCGCGGATTCGCTGCGCGAAATGGCGGTGGACGATCAGCCGGTGCTGATGGTGATCGGCATTTTGGACAATAAGGACGCGGGCGGCATATTGAAGCCGTTCGCCGACCTCGTCACCGGCATCTATACGGTGCCGGTGCCCGATCGCGGATCGCACACGCCGCAGACGCTGGCGGATGCGGCGCGTGCCCATGGCCTTCATGCCACTGCCTGCACCGACGTGGCCGATGCACTTGGCCGGATCGCCCGCGCAGCCGATCCGCAGCGCCCGCCGCTGGTGCTGATCGGGGGGTCGCTCTACCTTGCGGGCGAAGTGCTGCGCGACAATCGCCAGCCGCCGGAATGATCCGGCCGACTGCCAGAAAAATCACTTACCTTGGGATGTTTACGTAACGACCAGACATATGCCCGCCCATAAAAGGATCGGGCGACCCATCGCAGCGCTTCGGTCTTCCTGATCGAAAACCGAAGTGCCTCCTCCATACTGGCCCGGCGTTTCATCCGCCGGGCCGTTTTACCAGCCTCAGGCTCAACCAGCACTTCGATCGATCGCGGCCGAACCGATGGATCGATCCACCAGCCCTGATCGCATCATGAACCAGTAGATCAACACCCCTGGCAGAGCGAGCAGCGTGGTCAGCAGGTAAAAATCGATATAGCCGAATTGCTCGATCAGCGCGCCGGCAGTGGTGCCGGTCAGGAAACGGCCGACGATTGCCGCCGCCGCCGACAGCAGTGCGAATTGCGTGGCGGTAAACGCCAGATTGCACAGCGCCGACAGATAGGCGACCACCACCACGCCGCCGATGCCGCTGGCAAAGCTTTCAAATCCGATGGTGAAGGCAAGCATCGGCAGCGAATGGCCCATGCCGGCCAGCGCGGCGAAGGACAGGTTGGAAACTGCCATCAGGATCAGGCTGATCATCACCGACCGCTTCATACCAAGCCGGGCATAGAGCATCCCGCCAACGAAAATGCCCGCCAGCAGCGCAAAAAAGCCGACACCGACATCGCCGAATGCAATTTCCCCCTTGGTGAAGCCAAGGCCGACCAGAAGATCGCGCACCATCAGATTGGCCATGGTGTCGCCGATCTTGTGGACCAGCACGAACAACAGCACGACCAGCGCACCCGGACGACTGAAGAAATCCTTCAGCGGAGAGATGAACGCATCCACAAGTTCCGCCACGCCGCGCTTGGGTGCGACGTCGCGATGGCGGACCGGCTCACCCATGACGAGCGATGTGAACAGCGCTGAAAAGGCCAGCGGCGCACAGGCGAGATAGCCCGCACTCCACCCCGCCCTGGCAGCCACCGTCAACGCCAGTGCCGCTGCAACCGCCGCGCCGATCCGCCAGCCATATTGCGACATGCCCGATCCGGCGCCCAATTGTTCGGGCCGCAGCAGTTCAATACGATAGGCGTCGATGACGATGTCGAACGTCGCGCCGCAAAAGCCCAGCAGCACCGCCGCATAGGCGACAAATCGAATGTCGCCGCGCGGATCGGCAAGACCAAGCACGACCACCGCCGCCATGGTCGCCAGCCCCGCCAGCCACAGCCATGCGCGGCGCTGGCCAAAGCTGCGGGAAAGCAGCGGAATGTGCAGCCGGTCCACCAAGGGCGCCCACAGCCATTTGAAACTGTAGACCAGCAGCGCCAGCGCAAAGGCGGAGATGGATTTCTTGTCGATGCCGGCTTCGGACAGGCGATTGGTGAGCGTGGCGGCAAGCATGGCGAAAGGAAAGCCGGACGATATGCCAAGGAACAGTGCGGCAAGCGGCCCCGGCTCCACATAGGGGCGCACACCGGACGGCAGACGATCGCGCCAGCCCGGCGCACGAGACATTTCGATCATGCCGGCGAACTTAGCGCAATGCGCGGCGGAAGAAAGCCGGACTTGACCTGGCTGGTTCCATCGCCTTGTCTGTGCCCCCTTTTCCATCGCCTTTGCGGAGACAAGAAGTGGCCCGTCGTCTGACGCTATACATATTGGTGGCGATGGTATTGGGGATAGGGGTTGGCTGGTTTCTCAATGTGTGGATTGGGGATGCGGATCGTCTGAAGGCGGTTGCGGGCTGGTTTTCGA